>VFQM010000484.1_pt1 | contig 44085 bp, 39 predicted proteins | sample 3512391 | NCBI WGS metagenome assembly VFQM01 (sample SAMN10412369, study PRJNA504923) | tailings metagenome | isolation source: Replicate 1 from Balatoc abandoned mine | place: Philippines
GCGAATACGACCTGGACATCTTCATGATCGTCGCGGTCAACGACTTCAACATGGGGGCCATGGAGAACAAGGGCCTCAATATCTTCAACTCCAGCTGTGTGCTGGCCAGGGCCGAAACGGCCACCGATGCGGCCCATCAGCGCGTCGAGGCAGTGGTGGCCCACGAGTATTTCCACAACTGGTCAGGCAACCGGGTGACCTGTCGCGACTGGTTCCAGTTGTCCCTGAAAGAAGGCTTCACGGTGTTCCGTGATGCCGAGTTTTCAGCCGATATGCACTCGCGCACGGTCAAGCGAATCGAAGACGTGGCCTACCTGCGTACCCACCAGTTCGCCGAGGACGCCGGCCCGATGGCCCATCCGGTGCGCCCGGATGCGTACATGGAAATTTCCAATTTCTACACCCTGACCATCTACGAGAAGGGTGCGGAAGTGCTGCGCATGATCCATACCCTGCTTGGCGCCGAACTGTTCCGCAAGGGCTCGGACCTGTACTTCGCGCGCCACGACGGCCAGGCGGTGACCTGCGACGACTTCGTCAAGGCCATGGAAGATGCCAGCGGCCAGGACCTGACCCAGTTCAAACGCTGGTACAGCCAGGCTGGCACGCCGCGCCTGGAGGTCAGCGAGAGCTACGATGCGGCGGCCAACACCTATCGCCTGCAGCTGCGCCAAAGCTGCCCGGCCACTCCGGACCAGGCCGAGAAGCTGCCCTTCGTCATCCCGCTGGAGCTGGCCCTGCTCGACGCCCAGGGGCGCGAGCTGCCGCTGCAGCTGGTCGGTGAAGACAAGCCGGTCGGCACCAGCCGCGTGCTCCAGGTGACTCAGGCCGAGCAGGCCTTCACCTTCGTCAATATCGCCGAGCAGCCGCTGCCTTCGCTGCTGCGCGGCTTCAGTGCACCGGTCAAGCTGAGCTTCCCCTACAGCCGCGACCAGCTGATGTTCCTCATGCAGCACGATTCCGACGGCTTCAACCGCTGGGAGGCCGGCCAGCAGCTGGCCGTGCAGGTGTTGCAGGAACTGATCGGCCAACATCAGCGTGGTGAGCCGCTGGTGCTCGATCCGCGCTTGGTCGCGGCCCTGCGCAGCGTGCTGGAGAACCACAGCCTGGATCAGGCCATGGTCGCCGAGATGCTGTCGCTGCCGGGTGAGGGCTACCTCACCGAGATCAGTGAAGTGGCCGATGTCGATGCCATCCACGCCGCTCGCGAGTTTGCTCGCGTGCAGCTGGCAGAGGCGCTGTTCGACCCGTTGTGGGCGCGCTACCAGGCCAATCGCGAGGTATCGCGTAACACGCCCTATGTGGCCGAGTCCGCTCATTTCGCCCGCCGCAGCCTGCAGAACATTGCGCTGTCCTACCTGATGCTGTGCAATCGTGGCGAAGTGCTGGCCGCCTGTGTCGAGCAGTTCGAGACGGCGGACAATATGACGGAGCGTCTGGCGGCTCTCGCGGTGCTGGTCAACAGCCCCGCCGAGGAAGCCGCGCAGCGTGCGCTGGCCCAGTTTGCCGAGTGCTTTGCCGATAATCCGCTGGTAATGGATCAGTGGTTCAGTGTACAGGCGGCCTGCCAGCGTCCTGGTGCGCTGGCGCGCGTGCAGGCCTTGATGAACCATGCGGCGTTCAGTCTGAAGAATCCCAACAAGGTGCGTGCACTGATCGGTGCCTTTGCCAACCAGAACCTGGTGCATTTCCATGCGGCCGATGGCGCCGGCTATCGCTTCCTGGCTGACCAGGTGATTGCCCTCAATCGCCTCAATCCGCAGATTGCTGCCCGTCAGTTGCTTCCGTTGACGCGTTGGGCACGCTACGACGCGCCGCGCCAAGCGTTGATGCGCAACGAGCTGCTGCGTATCCGCGACAGTGGATCATTGTCCAGCGATGTCTTCGAGGTGCTCGACAAAAGCCTGCGTACGGCTTGACGGCGGAGTGGCGACCGGCATTTGTGCGGCGTGTTGATGTGCAAACCCGGGAAAAGTGCCGGAAATGCTCAAGCATGCGGGGTTACGCTTAACAAAACATAACGACGGGTTGATTGTCAGGGCTTTGCCTAGGCCTATAGGATAGCCCGTCTGCCCGAATGCAGATTCACCTATAACAATAAGGGGGAAAGGTGTATGAGTGAGCCCGTCTTGCGGCGCACGCGATTCGATGTGGGCATGGAGCCCGTAGCCGCATCGACAGCCAGTCGTCTGCTTCCACTGAGCAAGGTTTGCGCGCTGCTGGCCCTGCTGGCCGGTTTGAGCCTGCCGGCGCTGGTGCAGGCTGAGGCCGTTGCGCCTGCCAAGCCTGGTTACGCCGTGCCTTCCGAGCGTGCCGTGCACAGCCTGTTGGTCGACGTAGTGCGTGCCGGCAAGCGTCTGGTGGCCGTGGGGGATCGTGGCCACATCCTTTTCTCCGATGACCAAGGACAAAACTGGCAGCAGGCCGAAGTGCCTACTCGGCAGATGCTGACCGGCGTGTTCTTTGTCGATGACCAGCATGGCTGGGCGGTTGGCCACGATGCGCAAATCCTTGCCAGTCGTGATGGTGGTCAGACCTGGCAACGTCAGTACCGTGATCTCGAACGCGAGGCTCCGTTGCTGGATGTCTGGTTCCGCAACCGCCAGCAGGGCTTTGCCGTGGGCGCCTACGGTGCTGTGCTGACCACCAACAACGGTGGCCAGACCTGGGAAGAGATCAGCGAACGCCTGGACAATCCCGATGCTTATCACCTTAACGGGGTGACCTATGTGGAGGGGGGCGGCCTGTTCGTGGTCGGTGAGCTGGGGCTGATGTATCGCTCGGCCGATTGGGGGTTGAGCTGGGAAACTGTTGCCAGCCCTTATGAAGGCTCGCTGTTTGGTGTGGGTGCCACTGGGCAGCCCGGTAGCCTGGTGGTGTACGGCTTGCGTGGCCATCTGTTCCGCTCCAGTGACTTCGGCAACAGCTGGCAGGCGATTCGCCTGGAAGCGGAGAACGGCCCGCTGGAGTTTGGCCTGGCCGGCAGCGCACTGCTGGAAGACGGGCAGCTGGTTGTGGTCGGCCATGGTGGCAGCGTGCTGCTAAGTCGTGATGCCGGCCAGAGTTTCACGGTTATCAACCGTGCCGACCGCTTGCCGCTGGCGGGAGTAGCCAGTGCCGGCAATGGTGGCTTGATCCTGGTTGGTCAGGGCGGCGTACACCTCGCCACGGCCAATGGCAGTGAACTGGATCAACAATAATAAAGGCCGGGAGTTTGCCCCATGAGCATCAACAAGCAACAACACACGCCGGCGCCTTTTCTCGAGCGTCTGATTTTCAATAATCGTCCGGCGGTCATCCTGATCTGTACCCTGATCAGCCTGTTCCTGTTTTACCAGGCGGCGCAGGTTCGTCCGTCGACCAGCTTCGAGAAGATGATTCCCCTGCAGCACCCCTACATCAAGAACATGATGGATCACCGCAACGACCTGTCCAACCTGGGCAACACGGTGCGTATTGCGGTGGAAGCGGTGGATGGCGATATCTTCACCAAGGAGTACATGGAGACCCTGCGTCAGATCAATGACGAGGTGTTCTACATTGCCGGCGTCGATCGTTCTGGCATGAAGTCGCTGTGGAGCCCCAACGTTCGCTGGACCGAGGTCACCGAAGAAGGCTTCGATGGTGGCGAGGTCATTCCGCAGACCTATGACGGTTCCGCGGAGAGTCTGGAAGAGCTGCGTAACAACGTACTCAAGTCTGGTCAGGTCGGCCGCCTGGTGGGCAACAACTTCAAGTCGAGCATCATTGATGTCCCGCTGCTCGAGTCCTACCCGGATCCACAGGATCAGAGCCGTCTGATCAAGCTCGACTACCAGCAGTTTTCCCATGAGCTGGAAGAGAAAATTCGCGAGAAGTACCAGGCACAGAACCCCAATGTGAAGGTGCACATCATCGGTTTTGCCAAGAAGGTCGGCGACCTGATCGATGGCCTGATCGGTGTGGTGATGTTCTTCGGTGTGGCTATCGCCATTACCTTTGTCCTGCTGTTGTGGTTCACCCACTGTTTCAAGAGCACTCTGGCAGTGGTGTGCACCACACTGATTGCCGTGGTCTGGCAGCTGGGCATGCTCAATGTGCTGGGCTTTGGTCTTGACCCCTATTCGATGCTGGTGCCGTTCCTGGTGTTTGCCATCGGTATTTCCCATGGGGTGCAGAAAATCAACGGTATTGCCATGGCCTCGGGGGATGCGCCCGATGCCCTGACGGCTGCGCGTCGGGCTTTCCGCCAGTTGTTCATTCCGGGCATGGTGGCGCTGCTCTCCGATGCCGTCGGCTTCATTACCCTGCTGTTGATCGATATCGGGGTGATCCGCGAGCTGGCCATTGCCGCTTCGGTCGGTGTGGCGGTGATCATCCTCACCAACCTGATCCTGTTGCCGGTGACCATCTCCTATATCGGCATCAGCCAGAAAGCCGTACGCATCAGTCGTGAAGAGGCCAGCAAGAATCATCCGTTCTGGCGCCTGATCTCCAATTTCGCCCACCCCCTGGTGGCGCCGATTTCCGTGGTGGTGGCGCTGGCTGCCCTGGGCGGCGGCATCTGGTATGGCCAGAATCTGAAGATCGGTGACCTTGACCAGGGCGCTCCCGAGCTGCACCCCGACTCGCGCTACAACCTGGATAACGATTTTGTCATCCGCAACTACTCGACCAGCTCGGACGTGCTGGTGATCATGGCCAAGACGGCGCCAGAAGGTTGCTCCAGTTACAAGACCCTGTCGGCGATGGATCAGCTGATGTGGCAAATGGAGAACACCGAGGGCGTGCAGTCGGCGGTATCCATGGTGAGCGTGTCCAAGCAAGTCATCAAGGGCATGAACGAGGGCAACCTGAAATGGGAAACCCTGTCGCGCAACCAGGACGTGCTGAACAACTCCATTGCGCGTGCCGAAGGTCTGTACAACGGCAACTGCTCGCTGGCGCCGGTACTGGTGTTCCTCAACGACCACAAGGCCGAGACGCTGGAACGTACCGTTGCAGTCGCCAAGCAGTTTGCCGAGGAGCATAACGAAGACGGCCTGGAGTTCCTCCTGGCAGCGGGGAACGCGGGCATCGAAGCCGCTACCAACGAGGTAATTGCCTCGTCGGAAACCACCATGCTCATCGCTGTCTATGCGGCGGTGGTTATCATGTGCCTGCTGACCTTCCGCTCCCTGGCTGCCACGCTCTGTGTGATCCTGCCGCTAGTGCTGACTTCGGTACTGGGCAATGCGCTGATGGCTTACATGGGCATCGGCGTGAAGGTAGCAACCCTGCCAGTGATCGCGCTGGGTGTGGGTATCGGTGTCGACTATGGCATCTACATCTACAGCCGCATGGAAACCTACCTGCGCCAGGGTATGGCTTTGCAGGATGCCTATTACGAAACGCTCAAGTCCACCGGCAAGGCGGTACTGTTTACCGGTGTGTGCCTGGCGATTGGCGTGGCGACCTGGATCTTCTCGGCGATCAAGTTCCAGGGCGACATGGGCCTGATGCTGACCTTCATGTTCCTCTGGAATATGTTCGGGGCGATCTGGCTGTTGCCGGCCTTGGCCCGCTTCCTGATCAAACCGGAGAAGCTGCGTCAGGCGTAAGCCATGACCCGGCCATAAAAAACGCGACCTTCGGGTCGCGTTTTTTATGCTCAGCCCCGCTCAGTGCGGGGTGCCCTGGGCCTGTTCGAGCAGCCACTGTTTCTCGTGTTGCCAGTCGAAGGGTTCATCGTTGGCTTCGGCTTCGAAGCGGCGTTCATCGAGTCGCTGGTACAAGGCGATTTCCTCGTCCGGCATGTAGTGCAGGCAGTCGCCGGCGAAGAACCACAGCAGGTCGCGCGGTACCAGGTGGGCAATCTGCGGATAGCGCTGGAAGATCTGGCAGATCAGTTCCTGGCCCAGGTACTGGCTGGCTACCGGCTCCTCACGCAGTTGTTCCTGCAGTTCGTCATAACGCTCAAGGAACAGGGCATGGCTGTCGTCCTCGATCTGCTCGGCGTCGCCCAGCGCCTGCAGGATGCCGCGCAGGTGGCGAAGTAAAGCCAGGGGATAGTCGAGGGCAGTGTCTTTGGCAGTCATGGCGTGATCCGTGGAGAAGTAGGGCTGGCAATTATACGCAAGGCCCTGGCCTGTTAGGCGGGCAACTTGGCATGATCGGCGCTGGGGACATTGCCGCTTGTCGTCCTAGACTGGCGGAGACAGAGGAGCGTTGCCATGCATGTCTACCTGCAACCCGCCGAGTACATCGATAGTCAGCACCCGGCAGTACAAGCCTTCGCCGAACAGCACCGTGGCGTTCAGGCCGCTCCGCGTGAGCAGGCGGTCAGCCTGTACTACGCGGTGCGTGACCAGTTGCGCTACAACCCTTACTGCTTCAGTAGTGAACCGGCCACGCTTAAGGCCAGTCATGCGTTGCAGCAAGGGGAAAGCTATTGCGTGCCCAAGGCGCTACTCCTGGCGGCCTGCGCGCGCCACTGCGGCATTCCTGCACGCATTGGCCTGGCGGATGTACGCAATCACCTGTCGTCGCCGCGTTTGCTGCAGCTACTGCGCACGGATGTGTTTGCCATGCATGGCTATACCGAGCTGTACCTGGACGGGCGCTGGGTCAAGGCGACGCCGGCTTTCAATGCTGCGCTTTGTCGCGCTTTCAACGTGGCGCCACTGGACTTCGATGGTCGCCAGGACAGCGTTTTCCATCCCTTCAATAGTGCGGGTAACCGCTACATGGAGTACCTGCGGGATCACGGGCAGTTCAGCGACCTGCCGCTGGAGTTGTTTCTGGGGCACCTGCAGGGCTGCTACCCACACCTGTTCAGTGCGCAGCCAGGCGCGCTACGGGGGGATTTACTCGGCGAGGTGCGTGGCGCCTGAGCATCAGCCTCGGCGCATCGGTCGCATCGCTCTGGGTGATCGGGTTTGTGAAAATACCCAGAAGATCGCAAACTGCCATGCATCAGGCTGTGATGTGGGTGAAATGGCGGCGGCCCGAGTCCGGAAAGAGTGAGCGCATGTCGATACGAAACCTGTTTTTCCTGCTGACCCTGATGCTGGCGTTGTTGCTGGGGGCATTGGGCCTTTGGCTGGTGGCTGACAGCCATACCAAGGTGTTGGCGGTCGACTGGCTGCAGAAAAGCAATCGCCTGGTCGATACCAGCCAGCAGGCCAGCGCGGAGCTAGCGGTCGAACGGGGGCTTACCGCCCGCCTGTTGGCCAGCCTGGATGCTCCGGATGATGGTCTGTGGTTGCGTGTGCAGGTGCAGCGCAGAGCTGTTGATCGCCAGCATGAACAGCTACGCCGTTTACTCGACGAGCTGGTAGAGCTTTCCCCCGGACACCCGCTTGCCCAGTACCAGCAGCGTCTTGCACAAATGCTGAGCACCTTGCAGTCGCGCCGCGAGGCTGTGGCTGCCGCGGTGACAGGGCAGCGGCCGGCCTTGCAAAGCAGCCAATGGATCAGTGACAGCAGTCGCATGATCGAGGTGCTGCATAGCCTGGCTGGGGTGAGCATGCTGCCGCTGGAAGACAATATCTACAGTTATGCTTCGCAGCCGATTATCAAGGATGTGTTGTTCACCATGGGTGAATACCTGGGCCGTGAGCGTGCTCTGCTGGTCGTGGTGTTGTCGCGGCGCTCGCCGCTGACGCTCGCCGAGCAGCGCCAACTGGATGAGCATCGCAGTGTGGTGGAGCAGGCACGGCGACGCACAGAGGCAATTCTTGACCAGTTGCAAGGGCAGCAGGGGTTGCAGCAGGTGCGTTTGCATTTCGAACGCGAAATGCTGGTTTATGACCAGCTGCGAGCCGATATCCTGGCTAGCAGTCGACGCGAGGAGGCCTATCAGGTAACCGCCGAGCAGTGGTTTACCCAGGCCACCCTGGCTATTCAGAGCGTGCATCAGATGTCGCGCAGCCTGGGCCGGCAGTTCGAAGAGAATGTCGAACAGTTGCGACGCAATGCGGTATGGGCAAGACAACTGGTTCTGCTCGCATTCATTGCTCTGTTTGCCCTGTTCAGCCTGGCCGTACACCTACTGCGCAAGCGTATCCTGCAACCCTTGCAGCGCCTGACCCTGGCTGCCAACGAGATTGCCGGCGGTCAGCTGGATCACCCCTTGGCGGCACTGCAGGACGATGAGGTGGGCCGGCTGGGCCAGGCCTTCGAGCGTATGCGCGAGCAGTTGCTCGCCGATTGTGCGCGCCGTGCCGTGCAGGGACGCGAGTTGCATAAACTGCACACGGCTATCGAGCAGAGTGTGGCGGCCATGCTGATTACCGATCGACATGGCATCATCGAGTACATCAATCCGCAGTTTGCCAAGGTGACCGGCTACCGGGAGGATGAGTTGATTGGTCACAAGGCTGGTGTCTGGCGCTCCGGAGAAACCGCTTCCAGCAATTATCAGGATTTGTGGAATACCATTCGTGGCGGCAAGGTATGGATGGGTGAACTGCTCAATAAGCGCAAGAATGGTGAACTTTACTGGGCACTGGTGTCGATCAGCCCGGTATGTGACGAGCAGGGACAGATTACCCACTATATCGATATCCACCTGGATATCAGCGAGCACAAGCGCATCGCCGAGCGTTTGGACTTCGTCTCCTATTACGATCAGACCACCAATCTGCCCAATCGCCAGTTGCTGGCGCGACGGTTTACCCAGGCCAGCCAGCAAGCCGGTGAGTTGCACCCGGCGCTGGCTATGGTGTCGCTGAGCATTGGCCGGCTGAAAACCATCAATGACAGCCTGGGCTGGGCCGTTGGTGACCAGGTATTGCGTGAGGTCGGCCGGCGCCTGAAAAACTGTGTAAAAGCCCAGGACACCGTTTCGCACCAGGAGGGTGGGCAGTTCAGTGTATTGCTCTGCCAGGTACGCGATGCCGAGGATGCCTTGCAGCGTGCCACGCGCATGGTCGATGCCTTGTCACGCCCCTTTTTGTTGCAGCAGCATCAGCTGCAACTGACGCCCAAGGCCGGGATTAGTCTTTTGCAGGGTGCTACCGGCGGCTTCGAAGTATTGCTGAAGAATGCGGATATTGCCCTGCACCATGCCGAGCAATCGCCGGTCGAGCGCGTGCGCCTGTATTGCAATGAAATGGATATCAGCGCCCAGCAGCGTCTGGCCCTGGAAAGTGCGTTGCGTCAGGCATTGAGCCTGGGTGGCCTGGAATTGCACTACCAGCCGAAGGTCGAGATTGCCAGCGGGCGTATCCATGCGGTGGAAGCGCTGGCTCGCTGGCGCGATGTGCGTACCGGTCAATATGTCTCGCCGCAGGCATTCATCCCGGTAGCCGAGGAGAGTGGCCTCATTCATGCGCTGGGTGATTGGGTATTACTGGAAGCCTGCCAGCAAAGCCGGCGCTGGCAGGAGCAAGGGCTGCCAGCCTTGACTATGGCGGTGAATATTTCCGTTGACCAACTCAAGCAGCCCGGCTTCCCCGAGCGAGTGGCCGAGGTGTTGCAACTGACCGGGCTGCCGGCGCATTGCCTGGAATTTGAGCTGACCGAAAGCATCTTTATGGAAAATCCCGAGCAGGCACTGGGTGTGCTGGCTCGCCTCAAGCAGATGGGGCTGAAGCTGTCGATCGACGATTTCGGCACCGGTTACTCAAGCCTGGCCTACCTTAGCCGGCTGCCCGTGGATTACCTGAAAATCGATCGCAGCTTCGTCGAACATGTCACCACGGACTTGCGTGCGGCAGCCATTGCCACTTCGGTCATTGCACTGGGGCATCGCATGGGGCTGCGCGTGGTGGCCGAAGGTGTGGAAAGCCAGGCGCAGCTGTTCTACCTGGCGCAGCATGATTGTGACGAGATGCAGGGCTACCATTTCAGCCGGCCACTGCCGGCGCAGGGCGTGCTGGAATTGTTGCGTGGCTACCAGGCACAGGCACTGGTGGCAGCTACGGCTACCTTGCCACGCTGAGAGCAGTTCAGCTTTTCAGCCGGTAGCCGGTGCGAAACATCCAGTACACGGTAGCCAGGCACAACGCCAGGAAGCCGAGGGTCATGCCCAGGCTGATGCCGACAGGTACGTCGGTAACGCCGTAGAAGCTCCAGCGAAAGCCGCTGATCAGGTACACCACCGGGTTGAACAGGGTGAGTTGCTGCCAGAGGGGTGGCAGCATGCTGATCGAGTAGAAACTGCCGCCAAGGAAGGTCAGCGGGGTGACAATCAGCGCCGGTACGATCTGCAGTTTCTCCCAGCCGTCTGCCCAGAGGCCGATGATGAAGCCGAACAGGCTGAAGGTGATGGCCGTCAGCAGCAGGAAGGCCACCATCCACAGCGGATGAGCGATCTCGAAGCTGACGAACAGGCGTGCAGTGCAAAGAATAATCAAACCAAGAATGATCGACTTGGTCGCGGCCGCGCCGACGTAGCCAATGACGATCTCCAGCGGTGAGACGGGGGCCGAGAGCACTTCGTAGATGGTGCCCGAGTAGCGTGGCATGTAGATGCCGAAAGAGGCGTTGGAGATGCTCTCGGTGAGCAGGGCGAGCATGATCAGCCCGGGGACGATGAAGGCACCGTAGCTGATCCCCTGTACCTGGGTCATGCTGCTGCCGATCGCTGAGCCGAACACCACGAAATACAGCGACGTCGAAATGACCGGCGTAGCGATGCTCTGCATCAGCGTGCGCCAGGTGCGTGCGAGTTCAGCGCGGTAGATAGCGCGAATGGCATAGAGGTTCATGCCGACTCCCTCAGCAGGTTGACGAAAATCTCCTCCAGCGAGCTCTGGCTGGATTGCAGGTCGCCAAACTCGATACCCGCCTCGTCCAGCGTACGCAGCAGTTCGGCAATGCCGCTGTGTTCCTGCTGGCCATCGTAGTGATAACGCAGCACTTGGCCCAGTGCGTCGAGCTCCAGGGCAAAGCCCTGCAAACTGCCCGGCAGGCTGGTCAGTGGTTGTTTGAGTTGCAGGCTCAGCTGTTTCTTGCCGAGCTTGCGCATCAGTAGCGCCTTATCCTCGACGAGGATGATTTCACCCTTGCGGATGATGCCGATGCGATCGGCCATTTCCTCGGCTTCCTCGATGTAGTGAGTGGTCAGGATGATGGTCACGCCTCGCTCGCGTAGGCGCCGTACCATTTCCCACATGTCACGGCGCAGCTCGACATCGACGCCAGCGGTGGGTTCATCGAGGAATAGAATGCGTGGTTCGTGGGCCAACGCCTTGGCGATCATCACCCGGCGCTTCATGCCACCGGATAGCTCGAAAATCTTGGCGTCACGCTTGTCCCACAGGGACAGGTCGCGTAGCAGTTGTTCGAGGTAGGCAGGGTCAGGCTTCTTGCCGAACAGGCCGCGGCTGAAGCGCAGCGAGGCACTGACGGTCTCGAACACATCGTTGACCAGTTCCTGCGGTACCAGGCCAATCTGGCTGCGCGCGGCACGGTAGTCGCGGACAATGTCCTGGCCATCGACCAGTACCTGGCCACTAGTGGGGTTGACGATGCCGCAGATGATGCTGATCAGCGTGGTCTTGCCCGCGCCGTTGGGGCCGAGCAGGGCGAAGATTTCGCCGCGCTGAATTTCCAGGTCGACCTGGCGCAGGGCGCTGTGCCCCGAGGCATAGGTTTTTGACAGCTGCTGGATGGCGATAACCGCTGACACAGGCTGCTCCGTGAAGTCTGAAACGGGGCTGCTAGGATAAACCACTGGGCGCTGCGCTGTCGTATCGGCGACAATGCGGCGTTTGGTTGTTGAGGTAGCGCCATGAAAGCCGCTTTGCAGGAACTCATATCCCTGATCAGCTCCGGATGCATGAGTGATGAGCAGATCGCCCGCGTAGCCGAGGAAGCCGCGCAGGCTTATGCCGATCCGCAGGCCTTCCTGCAGGCCAATGCGGATATCAATTACGACGATGAATTCCCCATCCCCCTGGGTGAATGGGTGGTGGTGGGCAGTCTGCCGGATACCGTACTGTTCCAGGCTGACCGCTATGACCAGTTGTTCCAGCAGATCACCGAGTCTTTCGGGCCGCAGGTCAGCTTCGTGCTCAAGGCCAAGCAGTTGCACAAGGTTGAGGCCGCCAAGGCACTCAATCGCATTCAGGTGCAGTTGTCGGCGTTGTATCCGGAAAAGGGCGGCTATGTGCTGGTGGACTTCAGCGAGCCGCTGGATGATGCCTTGCAGGCAGTGCTGGTCTATCGCTGTGACCTGGAAAGGCTGCTGGAGCTGGCTGTGGAAGTGGGGATTTTTGCCCAGCCCAGCCTGCAGCGGGCTACCCAGTCGGCTTAATAGCCAGGCGTCTGGCGGCGCAGCGGAGTGAGCAGGGCGCTCAGTCCGTTATGGTCGATTTCGTGCATGAGGGCCAGCAGGCGGCCCAGCTCGCCGCGTGGAAAACCCTGGCGGGCAAACCAGGCCAAGTATTGGCCTGGCAGGTCAGCCAGCAGGCGGCCCTGGTATTTGCCATAGGGCATGCTCTGGCTGACCAGCTTCAACAAGTCTTGCGGATCCATGCAGCCCCTCCGGTCAATACAAAACATGCCCTGCACTGACAGGGCATGTTCTGTCGCCTGCCTCAGCCTTGCCAGCGCTTGAGTACCAGGGTGGCATTGGTGCCACCGAAACCGAAGCTGTTGCTCATCACCGTGTCGATCTTGGCGTTTTCCAGTGTGCTGCGCTGGATGGGCAGATCGGCGACCTCGGGGTCAAGGGTGTCGATGTTGGCCGAGCCGGCAATGAAGCCGCCTTGCATCATCAACAGGCAGTAGATGGCTTCCTGAACGCCGGCAGCACCCAGCGAATGCCCGGAGAGGCTCTTGGTGGAGCTGATCAGCGGCGCCTTGTCCGCGAATACTTCGCGCACGGCACGGGCTTCGGCGACATCACCGACGGGGGTCGACGTGCCGTGGGTATTCAGGTAATCGATAGGCGTAGTTACGTTAGCCAGGGCTTGCTGCATGCAGCGCACGGCACCTTCGCCGCTCGGGGCGACCATGTCATAGCCGTCGCTGGTTGCGCCGTAGCCGACGATTTCCGCGTAGATCTTTGCGCCGCGCTTGAGTGCGTGCTGCAGTTCCTCAACCACCACCATGCCGCCACCGCCGGCAATCACGAAGCCGTCTCGCTGAGCATCGTAGGCGCGCGACGCACGTTCGGGCGTCTCGTTGTATTGGGTGGACAGAGCGCCCATGGCGTCGAACAGGCAGCTTTGACTCCAGTGTTCTTCCTCACCACCGCCGGCGAAGACGATGTCCTGCTTGCCCAGCTGGATCTGTTCCATGGCATTGCCAATGCAGTGCGCACTGGTAGCGCAGGCCGAGGAGATCGAGTAATTGACGCCCTTGATCTGGAAGGGGGTGGCCAGACAGGCCGAAACAGTACTACCCATGGTGCGCGGCACGCGGTAGGGGCCAATGCGCTTGACGCCTTTCTCGCGCAGGGTGTCGATGGCTTCCATCTGGTTTAGCGTGGAAGCGCCACCCGAGCCGGCAATCAGGCCGGTACGCGGATTGGAAACCTGTTCGGCGCTTAGCCCGGCATCGGCAATCGCCTGTTGCATGGCCAGGTAGGCATAGGCCGCTGCGTCGCCCATGAAGCGATAGATCTTGCGGTCGATCAGCTCTTCCAGATTGAGCTGCACCGAACCGGAAACCTGGCTGCGCAGGCCCATCTCGGCATAGGCCGGATTGAAGCGAATGCCTGACTGGCCGTTGCGCAGGCTGGCGGTTACGGTCTCTTTGTCATTGCCCAGGCAGGAAACGATGCCCAGACCGGTGATCACGACGCGACGCATGCGGATGTCCTTCAGAAGCTGTCGGTAGAGGTGAACAGGCCAACGCGCAGGCCTTCGGCGCTGTAAATCTCGCGGCCATCGACGCTGACGTTGCCGTCGGCGATGCCGAGGATCAGCGAGCGGTTGATGGTGCGTTTGATATGGATGTTGTAGGTGACCTTCTTGGCGGTAGGCAGTACCTGGCCAAAGAATTTCACTTCACCCGAGCCCAGGGCTCGTCCGCGGCCGGGATTGCCTTGCCAGCCGAGATAGAAACCGACCAGTTGCCACATGGCATCCAGGCCCAGGCAGCCGGGCATGACCGGGTCGCCCTCGAAGTGGCAAGCGAAAAACCACAGGTCCGGATGAATATCCAGTTCCGCAACAATTTCTCCCTTGCCATATTTCCCGCCGGTTTCGCTGATGTGCAGGATGCGATCGATCATCAGCATATTGGGCGCGGGCAGTTGCGCATTACCCGGGCCGAACAGTTCACCGCGCCCGCAGGCCAGCAGTTCTTCTCGGGTATAGGCGTTTTGCTTGGTCATGCGGGTTCCTCAAAGTGCCGCGTGCAGCGGGCCGGTAGGTCATCCTGGTCGAGCAGACTTATGCTCAGGGGCATCAGCCTAGCCATAGACTGTGACACGCTGCAGAAAGTCACAGCGCATAGCGTACAACTGTTCACCCATTTTCATCCAATGGTAATGCCAACCGGCTGCAGGGTAGCAGCATGGCGTGTAGCGAGACTTGATGCTACTCATCGAAAGTCGAGGCTCCCGGACTGCTCCATTGCTGCAGCAGGCGCTGGAGTTCGGTGCGTTTGAACGGTTTGGCCAGGTAATCATTCATGCCGCTGGCCAAGCAGGCCTCACGATCACCGGGTAGGGCATTGGCGGTGAGGGCGATGATGGGGAGCTGCGCGGCAGTAAAGCGCTGGCGGATCAGGCGACTGGTCTGGTAGCCGTCCAGTACGGGCAGGCGGCAGTCCATGAGCACCAGGGATATGGGCTCATGCGCCAGCAAATCGATGGCCTGCTGGCCATCGCTGGCGCAGATCACCCGGTGGCCGAGGCTTTGCAACATGGCTTCGATGACACTGCGGTTGACCGCGTTGTCTTCGACCAGCAATACGTTGAGCTGGGTAGGCGGCGCACTGGCGGCCGGCATGCTGCGCCCGGCATGCTGCGCCCGGCGCACTGGCCGTGCTGGCAGAAGAACAAGGGAATTTCCAGGGTAAAGGTCGAGCCCTGGCCCTCCTGGCTACGCGCGGTGAGGCGTCCGCCCATGCATTCGGCCAGGGTGCGTGCAATGGGCAGACCCAATCCGGTGCCGCCGTAGCGTCGGGAGATCGAGCTGTCAGCCTGGCGGAAAGCATCGAACATGGCGTCCAGTTGCGCGCTGGCGATGCCGATGCCGGTATCCTGCACGGCGCAGGTCAGCCAAAGGCTGTCTTCATCACGTTGCCGCCAGGCGACATCGATGCAGATGGAGCCTTGCTCGGTAAACTTCAGCGCATTGCCAATCAGGTTGACCAGTATCTGGCGGATGCGCGTGGGGTCGCCGAAGGCCTGGATGCCTTGCAGGCCTTCGGCCAGCTGCAGGTCAAGCTGCAGGCCGCGTTGCTGGGCGCTGTGCTGGAATACCTGAACCGAGTTGCGTAGCAGTTCGGCGGGCAGGAAGGGAATGCATTCCAGCTCCAGAGCGCCCCGCTCAATGCGCGAGAAGTCGAGGATATCGTTGATCACCTTGAGCAAGTGCTCGGTGGACTCCACGGCCAGTTCGGCGTACTCGCTTTGCTCGTGGTTGAGTTCGGTGGTTTCCAGCAGTTGCAGCATGCCCAGCACGCCATTCATGGGCGTACGCAATTCATGGCTCATCATGGCCAGGAACTCCGATTTGGCGCTGTTGGCGCGTTCGGCCTCCTCGCGGGCGCTGATCAGTGCCTGCATGGCCATTTGCTGTTCGCGACTGGCGTGATCCAGGGCGCTGGCCAGGCTATTGATGTGCTGTGCCAGGCTGCCCAGCTGTGGGTCTTCGGGAACCGGTAGGCTGCTCTGATAGTTGCCACCCTGAATGGCTTCCACGGCTTTGCTCATGTCGCTGAGTGGTGTGGATAGTTGCGACGACAGGCGCCGCGCGAGCAGGCAGGTCAGGAGCAGGGCGAACAGGGAAATGCTGATGGCCTTGAGCAGAATACCTTGTTGACGACGGTCGAAGGTGTCTTCGGCAAGACCGACCACAACGCGGCCCAGATAGGTGGTGTCATCGCTGGCGGGTGGGTTGTTGCTGGCAAAGGGTTCACTACCTTCCAGGCTGACCTGTTGCAGGTTGATGGCTGCCTGAAAACTGCGTACTCGCACGGCTGTCTGCGTGTCGCGCTGGATAAAGGCGAGGATCTGGTCTTCGCTGTCACGCACCTCAATGAAGCGCACCGGCTGACTGCTCAGAGTGGCTTGGAGGAGGTTGTCGAGAATCTGCTGGTTGCCGGTGATCACGCCAAATTCGCAGGCTGGCGCCAATTGCGAGGCAATCAGTTGTCCGGTACTGCGTAGTTCATCCTGCAGGTCGCTGAGCCGGGCATGGGTAAAGAAGGCGGTCAACAGCAAGGTCAGCAGCAGGGCAGGGCCAACACTGATCAGCTGGGTGCGCGTGTCGATATCGAGGGGACGCAAAAGGCTCATGGTTGCGCCTCGTGTTCGCGCAGCAGGCGTTGCAACTGCGGCTCGTCAGGTGGTGCCAGACCCAGAGCGCGAGCGACCGGGCGGTTGCTGATGACCTTGAAGTGTTGTGGATACAGGCTGCTCGGCCATTGCTGGCTGGGTTGCTCGAGCAAAGGAGCCAGCGTGGCCAGCCAGTCTGCCTGGTCGCTGTAGCTGCTGGCCAGGCTGCCTGCCTTTACGAAGGCAGCGCTGGGGCCGATGACGGCGCGTTGACGACTGTAGCTGCTCAGCAGGATGGTCTTGGCGGTTTGCGAGTTGTAGAGCTGGCTGTCGTCGATCGCCAGGAGCAGGTCGCTGTCTTGCAGGACCTGTTGCAGGGGGCGATTGTCCCGCGGGTTTTCCCAGAGTTGTGTGGTCAGCTCAAGGCCCAGTGCCTGGGCTGCTTGCTGGTATTCCTCCAGCAGCGTACTGCTGTGCCGCCCATAGAGCAGGCCGATACGCTGGATGCCCGGTTGCAGCAGGCGCGCCAGGCGCATCTGGCGCAGCGGCGGCGGATCGCTCCAGAGTAGCGTTAGGCCCGGCACGCTGGGCAGATGCAGTTGTTCAGCACGACTGCGACTGATGCGCAGGGCGAGGCTGGGAGGATTCTGCCGCTGGCCAAGGCGCCAGGTCAGAGCGGCTTCGTCGAGCAGAATCAGCCGGTCACCAGGCTTCAGGCTGGGTTCTCCCTCCTGCAGCGGGTGCTGGCGAATACGCAGGCCAGGATGCTGCTGTTGCAAGGCCTCGGCGAAGGCGTTGAGCCCCGGGGAGGTGGTCTGGCTAAGCAGGAGGATATCTGCTGCCCATAGAGGTAGACAGCAGAGCAGGCTGGCCAGGGCGATTATCTTGCTCATCCATGAGTTGCGCATGCTCAGAACTCGAGTTCCGCCGTAAAGTAGACGCGGTGGCGCTGGTCGTTGCGGCTTTCCCTTTGAATCTGTTGGCCGTTGTATAGCACCTCACGCCAGGCCAGGGTGCCACTGTCCAGACGCTGTTGCCAGACACCGGCCAATTCCAGTTGGCTACTGCCCAGTTGCAGGCGCTTGGCCAGGCGCAGATCGAGACGCTGGAAGGGTTGCTCGTTGAGGGCTTCCATCTGGTAGTAGAACAGGCTGCTGCTCCAGCCCTGCCCCCAGTCGGCCAGCCAGCCGGTGGAGCCACTGTGTCGTGCGCTCTGGTGCTTGTCGTTGGGGTTGCTGGGATCGTCTTCGATATAGGCGTAGCTGAGACGCAGGCGGTCACGGCTGCTGGCACGCCAGTCCAGTTGGGTTTCCAGGCCGCGCAGGCTGATGCTGCTGTTATTACTGGCGGGAATGGCGTTGTTGAGCAACGGTTCGCTGATCAGGCCGCTGATATGGTCATCGAACAGCTTGACGTCCAGGCTCAGTTGCCATGCTTCGAAGTGTCCGTTGTAACCGATTTCCCGCGAACGCATGCGTTCGTTATCGAGGTTCTCCGGCCCCTGATTACTGACAAAGTAATAGGCGTCAGAGCGTCCGTAGATGTTCGGCGAGATATCGGTGATCCAATAGCTCCAGTTCGGCGTGCTTTCGAACAGGTCGGGTGAGCGGACCGCTTCCGAGTACAGTGCGCGCAGGCCGTGACCGGGGGCCAGCAGGTAATTGACGGCCAGGCGTGGGGTCAGCGAGTCGCCTCCGAGCTGGTCGTATTCGTACATGGCGCCACCTTGCAGCAACCAGCGCTCGCTGGCTTGCCATTCAAGATGGCCGAACAAGCGACCCAGGTTGTTGTGCGTGCTGCCGGCGAAATAAGTCTGCGAGTCGGCCTGGTCACGCCGCAGGCTGACGCCACTGAGCAGGCGCAGGTCGTCGGTAAGGCTAAGGGTGTCGAGCAATTCGATTTCCGCGCGACTTTCGCGCAGGTCCTGATTCACCGTGCCGCAGGTTTCCTGGCGCCCGGAACCATTCAGCCATTCATTGATGATCTGGTTGGCCAGTGCCTGTTCGGCGGCTACCTGGCTGGTTGCGGTGAAGCCGCTGAGGGCAAAGCGCTGGGCAAATTGCGGGTTCATCTGCCAAAGCTGTCGCAGCGGGGGGTAGTAGCTGAGCGCGGCGTCACAAGCCCGCCAGCTGCGCAGGTGCTCCCAGTGCTGCAGGTTGCCTTGCAGTTGCAGGCTGTGTTGCGGCGAGAGGTCGATATTCCAGCGCACACTGGCTGCGTAGTCGCGTACCTGGGTGTCGCTGCCTTGGTCGCCGGGGCTGTAGGGGCCGAAGACCGGGCGATAGGTGTAGGGCTGCTGGTTGCTACCTTCGCTGAGAGCCAGTTGCCAGCTCAGCTGCTGCTGGCTGTCCAGATCATGCTCAGCCGATAGCAACAGGCGATTGAGCCGCCGGTCGTCACGCAGTGGTTGTTGATTGGCGTCTTTGTCGAAACCGTTATCCGCCTGGCCGGACAGCGACAGTCGTAGTGCCCCGTTGTCGAGGGCCTGGCCATGGCTGGCATACCAGTCATTGATGCCGGTCTGGCCATAGCGCCATTGCAGGCGGGTGCCGAGGCTGTCCTGGGGCTTACGGCTGATGATATTGACCACCCCGAGCAGGGCATTGGCGCCATAGCTCACGGTATTGGGGCCGCGGAAGACTTCGATGCGCTCGATATCCTCGATGGCCAGTGGCAGGTCGAACCAGTCAACGGTTGCCAGGCCTGGGCGATAGACCGAGCGCCCATCGATCAACACCTGCAGGCGACGTGCCTCGCTACTGTTGCTGCCGTGGTAGTTGACGGTGGCCAGGTTGCCTTGCCGGTAGCTGACCATCATGCCGGGCACCAGCCGCATCAGTTCGGCGATGTCGCGTGCACCGCTGGCGCGGATCAACTCGCGATCAAGTACAGTCATGGCGCCCGGAACGGCTGCCGGTGCCTGCTTGAGGCGCGTGGCGGTGAGCACGCTGGGCAGCTCGCTGTCGCTGGCAAACATATCATCCTGGCTGGCAAAGGCCTGGGCTAGTCCGGGCAGCAAGAGGGCGAAGGTGGGCAGAAGGCAACGCAAAGCGGCGCATCCTTGGACTGTCTCTGATGCAGGCATGTTAACCGAGGCTCGGCGCTTTGCCAGTAGCTAAATGCCGGAGCAGAGCGCCTGCCCAGTACCCGGTTGGTGCTTTTGCGCAGGGTCGCGTGGTCAGGCTGGCCGTCTGGCGCGAGCTTCGTATAATGCGAGCCTCAGCCCGGCGGGCACACACTGGACGTTTCATGACAGCACAAACACCCGTAGCGGTTCTCGGCGGTGGCAGTTTCGGTACTGCGCTGGCCAACCTCCTGGCTGAAAACGGGCAGTCGGTAAGGCACTGGATGCGCGATCCGCAACAAGTGGCGGCGATTCTGCGCGACGGTGAAAACCCGCGCTATCTCAAGGGTATCCGCATTCATCCGGGGGTGCGCCCGGATACCGATCTGGCTGACATCCTGCACGCTTGTACATTGATATTCGTTGCCGTGCCTTCCTCGGCGCTGCGCCAGGTGCTTCAGCCCCATGGCAGTCAGTTGGCCGGCAAACTGCTGATCAGTACCACCAAGGGTATCGAGGCGCAGAGCTTCAAGCTGATGAGCCAGTTGCTCGAAGAGCTGGCGCCGCAGGCGCGTATTGGCGTGCTGTCCGGTCCCAATCTGGCCCGCGAAGTGGCCGAGCATGCGCTGACCGCCAGTGTGATCGCCAGTGAGGACGAGGCCCTGTGCGAGCAGGTACAGCAGGTTCTGCACGGACGAACGTTTCGTGTGTATGCCAGTCGCGATCGCTTCGGTGTGGAGCTGGGCGGGGCGTTGAAAAACGTCTACGCCATCATCGCCGGTATGGCCGCAGCCATGGGCATGGGCGAGAACACGCGAAGCATGCTGATTACCCGAGCGCTGGCGGAGATGACCCGCTTTGCCGTACGCCAGGGCGCCAATCCGATGACCTTCCTCGGCCTGGCGGGCGTGGGGGATTTGATTGCGACCTGTTCATCAGCGAAGAGTCGCAACTTCCAGGTCGGTTTTGCACTGGGCCAGGGCTTATCGCTGGAACAGGCTGTCGAACAACTGGGCGAGGTCGCCGAAGGCGTCAATACGCTGCGTGTGCTCAAGGCCAAGGCCGAGGAGTTGCAGGTTTACATGCCGCTGGTCGCGGGCCTGCATGCCATTTTGTTCGAGGCGCGTACTCTGGCTCAGGTCATCGAAGCGCTGATGCGTGGTGAACCCAAGACCGATGTCGATTTCATTTCCCCTCAGGGATTCTAAGTCCCCAGGAGTGACTGACCATGCCGCAGGATAAACAGACCTTACAACGCGAGTCCCTACTATTGCGCCTGCTGTGGATGGTGCTGTTTGCCATCGCCTGGCAGTTTGCCGAGTTGTTGCTGGGGCTGGTGGTGCTGCTGCAGATCGCCTATCGGTTGTTCTACGGAGCGCCCAGTGCCGGTCTGCTAGGGCTGGGTGATAGCCTTAGCCAGTATTTGCAGCAGATTGGCCGTTTCGGCACCTTCAATAGCGACAGCAAGCCCTGGCCCTTTGCCGATTGGCCGTTGCCGCGAGCAGCGGAGGGCGAGGCGGCTCACCAGGTGCCACCTGCCGCGCACCCGGTACGCGACGAAGAGCCCCGTCTGTGAGGCTGTGGTTGCTGCGCCATGGCGAGTCGCAGGCCCAGGCCGGCCAGGACAGCCTGCGTGCCTTGACCGAGCGCGGACGCCAGCAGGCGCGCTCGGCAGCCGAGGTGATGCAGGGTGTGCGCTGGCGAGGTCTGTTGCACAGCCCTTACCGGCGCGCGGTACAAACCACCGAGGAAGTCTGCGCGGCTCTGGGGCTGGACTTCGCCGAGGCGCGCGGCGTGTCTTGGTTGACGCCGGATACGCCGGTTGCGCGCACCCTGGAAGAGCTGGCGCTGCTTGAAGAGGGGGATTGGCTGCTGGTCAGCCACCAGCCGCTGGTTGGCGAGTTGGCCAGCTGCCTGTTGCATGGCCATCGTCAGCAACCGCTGGCCATGGCCACCGCGAGCCTGGCGGTGTTTGAGGCCGCCCTGCCGCTGGCCGGCATGATGGCCCTCCTGCAGCACCGCCATGTAGCGGATTGACGGACGATCCGGGGTCGTCCGGCCCTGTATGAAATTGACTGTACAGTCGGAAACATTTCTCGTCTTGCCTCCAGACGTTGTCTGTGGAAGAGTCAACCAAGCAAGTGCTTGGTTGATTTCCCCACAATAACAACAATGGAGGAAGCGCTGTGGCTGCAGCCGACCGTCTACCGCTGGATATGTTCTACGAGCGCGAACAGCGCCATCCCGATAAACGCTATATGGTGCAACCGCTGGCGGGTGGCCAGCTGGAAACCCTGACCTGGGCACAGGTGGGCGAGCAGGCGCGCCGTGCTGCGGCCTGGTTGCGCGAGCAGGAGCTCGAACCGCTCAGTCGCATTGCCATCATTTCCAAGAATTGCGCGCACTGGATTGTGGCAGACCTGGCCATCTGGATGGCTGGGCATGTCTCGGTGCCGCTTTATCCGAACCTGACTGCCGAATCGGTACGTCAGGTGCTGGAGCATGCCGAAGCCCAGTTGGCCTTTATCGGCAAGCTGGACGATTGGCCTGCCATGGCGCCCGGCGTACCCGCGGCTGTGCGCTGCATCGGTTTGCCGCTGCGCCCCAGCGGGCGTTTCGATCATCTGTGGAGCGACCTGCAGTGCTGCGCGCCGATCACCGATAGTCCCCGTCCGCCGGCCGAGCAGTTGATGACCATCATCTACACCTCGGGCACCACGGGTACGCCCAAGGGGGTGATGCACAATTACAGCAATTTTGCTTTTGCCGCCTCGCGTGCCATCAAGCTGTTCAATGTCGCTGAAGAGGATCGCCTGCTGTCCTACCTGCCGTTGTGCCATGTGGCGGAACGCATGTTTGTGGAGATGGCGTCGATCTATGCCGGGCAAAGCATCTTTTTTGCCGAGAGTCTGGAAACCTTTGTCGAAGACCTGCGCCGTGCCCGGCCGACGGTGTTTTTTGGTGTGCCGAGGATCTGGAGCAAGTTCCATCACGGGGTGATCGCGCGCATGCCGGCGCGCAAGCTGGATCGCCTGTTGCGCGTACCGCTGCTGGGGCGCCTGGTGGGACGCAAGGTGCTCAAAGGCCTGGGTCTGGATGCCGTACGCTTTGCCTTGTCCGGTGCTGCGCCGGTGCCGGAGGCGCTGCTCAACTGGTATCGCCGCCTGGGACTGGACTTGCAAGAGGTCTACGGCATGACGGAAAACTGTGGTTATTCGCATGTCTGTCGTCCCGGGCGTTACAAGGCGGGCTGGATTGGCCAGAACAATCCTGATGTGCAGGTACGCATCAGCGAGGAGGGCGAAGTGCTGGTGCGTAGTGGCGCGACCATGCAGGGCTACTACAAGGATGCCGAGAAAACCGCGGAGACTCTCACCGCCGATGGCTTTTTGCGCACGGGTGACAAGGGTGAGCAGGATGCCGAGGGCAACCTGCGCCTGACAGGGCGCATCAAGGAGATCTTCAAAACCAGCAAGGGTAAGTACGTCGCGCCCGCGCCTATCGAAAATCGTCTGGCCGTACATGCGCGAATCGAGCAGGTTTGCGTGGTCGGTGATGGCTTGCCGCAGCCCATGGCGCTGTGTGTGCTCTCCGAAGTGGCGCGCCAGGAGCCGCGTAGCGATGTCGAGAACAGCCTGGCGCGCCTGCTGGCGGAGATCAACGCGGTGCTGGACAAGCATGAGCAGTTGCAGGGACTGATTCTCGTCAAGGATGTCTGGGCGGTGGAGAACGGCTTTCTGACGCCCACCCTGAAGATCAAGCGTAATGTTGTAGAAAGCGCCTATGGTGGGCGCTTTGCCGAGTGGGGGGAGCGTCGCGAGCCCGTGTTGTGGCATGAGTGACGCTGTAGTCAGCACTATTGGCCTGGTCAATAGTGCTTGTTGATCACCTGGTGGCGCTCCGACAATCCACCGCTTATAGCGGCGCTCAGTCGGAGCGTCGTCTGTCGAGGAAGCCCGCATGTCCAATACGGTGTTCTTTGCGCATGCCAACGGTTTTCCGTCGGCTACCTATGGCAAGTTGTTCAGCGCCTTGCAGCCGGAGTATGTGGTGCAGCATCTGGAGCAGCACGGGCATGACCCGCGCTTTCCGGTGGACGATAATTGGCACAATCTGGTCGAGGAGTTGCTCTGCCAGCTACGCCAGCAGGCTAGACCTGTGTGGGCGGTCGGTCATTCGCTGGGCGGCCTGCTGCATTACCACGCGGCCCTGCGCGAGCCGCAGTGGTATCGCGGCCTGGTCATGCTCGATTCGCCCTTGTTGACGCGAGCCGATCAGTGGCTGATCCGTGCCGCCAAACGCCTGGGGTTCATCGACCACATTACTCCGGCAGGACGCACCCTGGGGCGGCGTGAAGCGTTCGCCAATCGCCAGGAAGCGCATGCCTACTTTGCCGGCAAGAGCCTGTTTCGCCGCTTCGATCCCGAGTGCCTGGAGCACTATGTCGAACATGCACTGACGCCTGTTGCCCAGGGGCTCAGGCTCAAGTTCGATCCGGCCACGGAAATCAGTATCTATCGCAGCGTACCCCATCGTAGCCCGGGACGGCCGCGCCAGTTGCAGGTGCCATTGGCGGTGGTGCGCGGGCAGTCCAGTCGCGTGGTCTGGCCGCATCAGGCACGTCAGGTGCGGCGTGTGGCGCGCGGTGAATACCATTGCCTGCCCGGTGGGCATATGTTTCCGCTGGAGCGACCGCAGGATACGGCGGCACTGTTGCGCCGGTTGTTCAGTCGCTGGCAGGCCGAGGAGTCTTGTGCATGAGTGAGGCGGGCTATCAGGCGCGGCGTTTTTGCCTGCCGCATATCGAGTTGGCGGCCTGTTGCTATGGCCCGGAAGAGGGGATTCCGGTGCTGGCCCTGCATGGCTGGCTGGATAACGCTGCCAGCTTTGCCCGCCTGGCTCCGCTGTTGCCCGGTCTGCGCATCGTTGCCTTGGATTTCGCCGGGCATGGTCATTCCGCGCATCGCGCCCCGGGGGCCAGTTATCAGCTCTGGGACTACGCGCTGGACGCCCTGCTGGTGGCCGAGCAGTTGGCTTGGCAGCGCTTTGCCGTGCTCGGGCATTCGATGGGCGCGATCGTCAGCGTCATGCTGGCCGCGGCCATGCCGGAACGCATCAGCCGGCTGGCGTTGATCGATGGCTTGCTGCCTTTCACCGCTGAAGCCGAACAGGCGCCTGCCAAACTCGGCGAGGCACTGCGCGCGCAGCTGGCTTTGGCGGCTAAGCGCAAGCCAGTCTATGCGGATGCTCAGCAGGCGGTACGTGCACGCATGCAGGGTGTCGGTGCGGTGAGTCGGGAGGCTGCCAGTTTACTGGTCGAACGGGGCTTGCAGGCCGTGCCGGGCGGGTATACCTGGCGTAGCGACAGTCGTCTGACCTTGCCTTCGCCGCTGCGTCTGAGTCGCGCACAGGCCTTGGCTTTTGCGCGGGCCGTGCAGTGTCCGGCGCGTCTGGTGCTTGCCGAGGGCGGCTTGCTGCAGGCTCAGCCAGACATTGCCGAGCGTCTGCAAGGTCTGCCGGTGGAGGTGCAGCGCCTGCCGGGTGGGCATCACCTGCATCTGGACGACCAGGCGGGGGCTCTGGCTGTTGCGCACAGCCTGGGGCCTTTTCTGCTGGCTGCGGCTGATCGGTAAAATACTGTGGCAAAGCCTGGCTTGACGTCAGCTGTTGGCTTGATGACCCTGCATACAAGAGCCGTCATGCAGAATGGCCGCTGACCATCAATGCCTAAACCAGGAACCTCATGCGTCTACTTATCGCTTTGACATTGCTTGTGGGCAGCCTGTCTGTCCAGGCCAGCCCGGACTGGTTGCCGTCCACGCCATTGCTGGCGCAGGCGCGTGTGCTGGATGAGCAGTCGTTCAGCGGCGAACGACGTTACCCGCAAAGCCCGCTGGCGCGCATCAGCAACCGGCTGCGCATGGAGCAGTCCGTGACGCTTAGTGGCGAGGGTCAGGCACTTTATCTGCAGGTGCCGGCGCAGTTGGCGGCAGGTGGCCTGGATGAGCTGCGTCGGGATCTGCAGGGGCAGGGTGCGCAAGTACTGTATTGGTGTCGGGGACGCAGCTGTGGCGCCAGTAGCCTGTGGGCCAATGGGATCTTTGCCAACCCCCGGCTGACTGGGGCGGACGAGCAGCAACAGTTCCTCCTGCTGCGTCTGGCTGCTCCTCGTGAGCAGTATCTGCAAGCCTATTACCTGATTACTCGGGGCACGCGTCCGGCCTACCTGCAGGCCGAGCAACTTCAGGCAGCCAGTCTGCCCGAGCTGCTGCCTACGCCGGCGACCTTGCTGGCGCAGTTGGAGGCTGATGGAGTGCTGTATCTGATGCCGCCCGGTGTCGTGCCGGAGGCTGGCTGGCTGCAGCTGCTGGCGCGTACCCTGCAGCTCAACAGCACGCTGCGGGTCAGTCTGCAGGGTGCACAAGCGGAAGCCTGGCGAGATGCCTTGCAGGAGCAGGGGGTGCGTGGCAGTCGCCTTGAGCTGGATGCGGGGGCTGATCCGGGGCTGCGTGTGCGCTGGCTGCGCTAGAAGGCTGTTCAAAGCCTTGCAGGCGTGCTAAAACCAGCCCACATACGGATCTAGCCGCTTGATAAAAAAGGGAAAACCATGACCAAGTCGGAGTTGATCGAACGCATCGTCGACCAGCAGGGACAGTTGTCCCCGAAGGATGTGGAGCTGGCTATCAAGACCATGCTGGAGCAGATGTCGCAGGCACTGGCCACTGGAGAGCGTATCGAGATTCGTGGCTTTGGCAGTTTTTCCCTACATTTTCGTGCGCCACGGGTAGGGCGTAATCCGAAGACGGGTGAGTCCGTGTGCCTGGACGGCAAGTATGTTCCGCATTTCAAGCCCGGCAAGGAACTGCGCGATCGCGTAAATGACTGAAGGCTCAGCAAAACGTCGGAGAGGAATGCCTACTCCGGCGTTTTTTTGCGATAAAAAGATTGTATGCAATTTAATTGCTGGCTATCTTTTGCGGCGATTTGGATTCATAGACGTTTCTGAGGCATGAGGTGACAAGTGATGAGTGATGCATTGTTTGATATTCCGCTGACTACCATCGACGGCCAGCAGAAGCCATTTTCGGCGTTTGCCGGCAAGGCCACGCTGGTGGTCAACACCGCTAGCAAGTGTGGCTTTACCCCCCAGTACAAGGGGTTGGAGAAACTCTGGCAGGACTATCGAGAGCAGGGTTTGCGTGTGCTGGGCTTTCCGTGCAACCAGTTTGGCCATCAGGAACCGGCGGGCGAGCAGGCGATTGCCGAGTTTTGTGAGCTCAACTTCGGGGTGAGTTTTCCGCTGTTCCAGAAAGTCGAGGTCAATGGCAAGGCAGCTCATCCGCTGTTTGTGGAACTCAAACAGCGGGCGCCGGGTTTGCTGGGTAGCCAGGCGATCAAGTGGAACTTCACCAAGTTCCTGGTTGATGAGCAAGGACAGCTGATCAAGCGTTTTGCGCCGACTACCAAGCCGGAGGAGCTGGCCCGCGAGATTGAAGCGCTGTTGTCATGAGTGAAGATGATCTGCTGCTTGACCAGCAGCTGTGCTTCAAGCTGTATACCGCTTCACGCCTGATCATTCGCCGCTACCGACCGATGCTCGAGGCGCTAGGCATTACCTATCCGCAATACCTGGTCTTGCTGGTGCTCTGGGAATGGCAGCGTTGCCCGCCTGTACAGTGCACTGTCAAGGCGCTGGGGCAGCGCCTGCTGCTGGACTCGGGCACTCTCACCCCGTTGCTCAAGCGCTTGCAGTCGCTGGGTTTGCTGACCCGGCAACGTGACCGGGAGGATGAGCGTGCGGTTTGCCTACAGCTGACCGCAGCAGGTCTTGCCATGCGTGAACAGGCTATGCGGTTACGCCAGCAGCTGCTTTGCCAGCAGGGCCTGGATACACCGGCCATGCAGGCCTGGCGCCTGGCTTTGGGCGAGCAGTTGCAACCTCTGTTGGCGTTGGCCGATGAGGCGCCGGGCTCAGTCTGAAGCGCCGGTCTTGGGCAACCACTGTTCTAGCAGGGCGGCCAGATCCTCGCGGCGGAAGGGTTTGGCGAGGTAGTCGTCCATCCCGGCGGCCTGGCAGCGCTTGCGCTCTTCCGGCAGAGCATTGGCGGTCAGTGCGATGATCGGCAGGCCTTGCCAGCGTGGCTGTTGGCGAATGCGCCGGGTGGTCTGGTAGCCATCCAGCAAGGGCATGTTGCAGTCCATCAGGACCAGATCGAAGTCTTCGTTTTCCAGGCGTTCCAGGGCTTTCAGACCATCCTCGGCCAGGCTTACGCTGCAGCCCAGTTTGCCCAGCATGCCCTGAGCGACCATCTGATTGACGCGGTTGTCCTCCACCAGCAAGACCTTGCCGCTGAACGGGGCGCTAGTTTTTCCGCTGCTGTGCGGGTGGCTATCGGCATTGCCGGTCTGGTTGAGAGACTGCTGCAGAGCCTGATAGAGCGTATGCCGGGTCAGTGGCAGCAGTGCCTGTTGCAAAGGCGCCAGTTCGCTGCTCTGACGGGTATCCAGCTGGGCGGCGAAGTCACCGAGTAGTAGGACGGGGAGCTGGCTGTGCTGACGCATGGCCAGCGCCTCCTCGACATGCTGGCAGATCAGCAGCGCGGCGTCGGGCTGCGGTGCTTGTAGTTCAGTTGCGTCGATGAAGCGCAGTTGTAGGCCAAAATACGGCAGCCACTGGCGTAGTTGTTCGCCCAGGCCACTGCTCGCCGAGCTGGTGAGCAGGACAAGGCCGGAGAGTGCCGGCCAGTTAGCTGGGCCGCTCAGGCTGGTTAGTGGTAGCCAGGCACTGAAACGACTTCCCTGGTTGACCTGGGAACTGACCTGCAGGGTACCCTGCATGGCTTCGCAGAGGCGTTTGCACAGCGCCAGTCCGAGGCCGGTGCCACCGTATTCGCGAGCGATTCCGGCGGCAGCCTGGGTAAAAGGTTGGAACAGTCGCGCCTGGGCTTCTTCACTGATGCCAATGCCGGTGTCTTCGACTTCAATCAACAGGCCGTGCTGGCTGCTGCGCAAGCGCAGGTCGACCCGGCCGCTACGGGTGAACTTCAGGGCGTTGGACAGCAGGTTGCTGATGATCTGGCGTACCCGCTTGGGATCGCCCAGGCACAATGCTGGCAGCTGGGTGTCGATCAGACAGGTGAGTTGGACTTGCGCATGACAGTTGGGGGAGAGCAGGCGCGTGGTTTCCTCGGCCAGTGCGGCTGGATCGAAGGCAATCTGTTCCAGTTCCAATTGACCCGCTTCGAATTTCGATAGGTCGAGGATGTCGTTGAGCAACTCCATCAGCACCTTGCCCGACTCCTGAGCAATATCCAGTTGCTGGCGCTGCTGTTCGTCCAGAGGGTTCTCGCGTGCCAGGTTGAGCATACCCAGCAAGCCGTTGAGGGGCGTGCGTATCTCATGGCTCATGCTGGCCAGAAAGGCTGCACGTGCCTGGGCGGTGTGCAGGGCCTCGGCGCGCGCCTGTTGCAGTTCGAGGTTGGACTGGCTGAGGCGTTCATTGGATGCCTTCAGTTCAGCGGTACGTGCATTGACCCGGTCTTCCAGTTCAGCCAGGTGGCGGGTCAACTGATCTTCGGCCTCGCGGCGCTGGGCATTTTCCTGGGCCACGCTGTGCAGCTGGCGGTTGGTTACCTTGACCAGTACGCCGATTTCATCATCGACATGTGCCGCCGGGCAGGTCAGCGGTTGCTGTTCGACCTGGCGTGGGTTGCGTTCGCTGAGATCGGCAATCAGCTTGACCAGTGGGCGGGTCAGCATGGCATTGAAGAGCACCAGCAGAATCAGGGAAAGCAACAGGCTGCGCACAAAGCCGGTAACCAGGGTCAGCCAGGCGCGTTCGAGGAAGTGACTGCCAAAGGCATAAGTGTCGACCTCCAGTACCAGTACGCCGAGGCTTTCTTCGGGCGCGTGGCTGACCGACAGGGGGTCGGCGAAGCGTCGTTGCTTGCCGAACAGGAAGTCGCTGAACACCCGGTAGCCGCTTTGTAGCGGTGGGCGGCTGACCGAGGCCAGGGTCAGGCCACTGTTGTCGATCAGTTCGGCGTGGATGACCGCGGGGGAGTTGAGCAGGCCAAGCGCCAGCTCCTGGGCCAGTTCGGCATCGATGTTGTAGGTGATGCGCGCCGCCGGGTTGTGGCTGATCTGCAGCAGGGCGCGGATTTCACGATCGATGCTGGCGTTCTGGCTCAGGTAATCGAAACCCACCTGGATCAGGCTGAGCAGGGTGCCCAGCATGAACGCGACAATCACGGTAAGTCGCGTCTGCTTGTAGGACAGTCGCTGGGTGAAGGGGATATCCATGGGGTTGAACTGACTCGCCTTGTCTGTCTGGCCCTGCAATCATAGCCTAATCGGTACTGTTACCGGCTTGATCCCTTGCACACTAGAGGTCGTCATCGTGCAGCCTGAACTGCTGGCATTTCTGCAGCGTGCCGAACGCTGCCTGGAGCGTTTGGAACCATTGCTGCCTGCGCCGCTGAGCGTGCCCGACTGGAGCGCTTGCCTGGCGGCACGCTGGCAGCGCGAGGGGCGTCAGGGCGGTCTGCGTTCGCTGCGGGTGCGTCTGGAGACACGCCTGGACGACCTGTTGGGGGTTGAGCGGCAATTGCAGCAGTTACAGGCCAACACCCGTCAGTTCGTGGCCGGCTGGCCGGCCAACCATGCCTTGCTGTGGGGCGCGCGGGGCACCGGTAAGTCATCGATGGTACGTGCGCTGCTGCGTGAGTATGCCGAGGACGGGCTGCGCCTGGTGGAAATCGAGCGTGATCATCTGGCCGACCTGCCGCAGGTACTGGGGTTGCTGGCCGATCAGCCGCAACGCTTCATCCTGTTCTGCGATGACCTGTCTTTCGATGCCGGGGAAGCCGACTACCGCGTGCTCAAGTCGGTATTTGATGGCAGCCTTGAGCAGGCGCCAGACAATGTACTGATCTACGCCACCTCCAATCGCCGGCACCTGCTGGCCGAGCAGCACAGTGACAACCAGCACTGGCGGATGGTCGATGGCGAGTTACATCCCAACGAGGCGGTCGAGGACAAGATTGCCCTGTCCGATCGTTTTGGCTTGTGGCTGTCCTTTTATCCCTTCAGCCAGGAGCACTACCTGGCGGTGGTACAGCACTGGTTGCAGCAGCAGGCGGCAGAATATGCCGTGGTCGTGACGTGGGATGAGTGCCTGCAAGGCGAGGCCTTGCGCTGGGCGCAGGCCCGGGGTAACCGCAATGGCCGCTGTGCCTGGCAGTTTGCACGTTACTGGCTGGGACGGCAGTTGCTCGAAGGCGCGCCGAAAGACATTTAGCGTGGGGCTGGTCGGCGTTGCCAGCGCGGCGTTTGGGGGCCGCGCTGGCTGGCCGGGCCGTTAGGCCAGTTAGCCGAGGTGTTGCTTGTCCAGCTCGATAGCCGCATCGAGGGTTTCCAGGAAGGCCTTGCGGGTCTTCAGCTTGGTGTTGCGATGGGCCGTCATGTTGATCTTTTTCATCTGCTCGGCGACTGCCAGTGCGCTGGGCAGCAGGGCGTCGGCAGCCACGACCTGGTCGAGGAAGCCGGCGCTCAGGGCGCCTTGCGGGTTGAACAGCTCACCATTGATCACCGAGCGTTGGAATGCAGCCTTGCCCAGGCGCTCGCGTGCCAGTTCGATGCCGACATGGTGCATGGTCATGCCGATCAGCACTTCGTTGAGACCGATGGTGAACGGGCCTTCCACACCGATACGGTAGTCGGCTGAAAGCAGTACGAAGGCGCCTTTGGCGACGGCATGGCCCGGGCAGGCCACGATGATCGGGTAGGGGTGAGCCAGCATGCGCCGCGCCAGGGTGGACCCCTTGGCAACCAGGTCAATGGCGTTCTGTGGGCTGGAGGTCATGACCTTGAGGTCGTAGCCACCGGAGAGGATGCCGGGCTGGCCGGTGACGATGACAATCGCCTTGTCCTGCTCGGCGCGATCCAGCGCGGCATTGAAATCGTCGATCAGTTGCGGGGAGAACGCATTGACCTTGCCATTATTCAAGGTCAGGGTGGCGATGCCGTTTTCGCACTGGTAGGCGACAAGTTCAGTCATGGCGGAAGTTCCTGGGGCAGGTAAAAGAGGCAAGACGTTACTCAGCGGCGCGTCGCAGGTAAAGCGCTTTGGCTGACCTGCAAGTCATGTGAACAGGCGTTTACTGAGGATCATGAAAAAGGCCCGCTGCGTGATCAGCGCAGCGGGCCTGTTAGTGGCGCCTTGGAGCCGGGATTATTGCAGATCGAAACGATCGGCGTTCATCACCTTGTTCCAGGCCGCGACGAAGTCGTGGACGAACTTCTCGCGGTTGTCGTCCTGGGCATAGACCTCGGCATAGGCACGCAGGATCGAGTTGGAGCCGAACACCAGGTCGACACGGGTCGCGGTCCACTTGGTGGCGCCAGTGTTGCGCTCGACGATGGCATAGCTGTTGCGCCCGGTGGGCTTCCAGCTGTAGGCCATGTCGGTCAGGTTGACGAAGAAGTCGTTGCTCAGCACGCCGACCCGCTCGGTGAACACGCCATGCGCGCTGCCGCCATGGTTGGCACCGAGCACGCGCAGGCCGCCGACCAGCACGGTCATCTCCGGCGCAGTGAGCCCCATCAGCTGCGCGCGATCGAGGAGCATTTCCTCCGGTTGCACGGTGTAGTGCTGCTTCTGCCAGTTGCGGAAGCCGTCGTGCAGCGGCTCGAGCACCTCGAACGACTCGACGTCGGTCTGCGCCTGGCTGGCATCGCCACGTCCCGCAGCGAAGGGCACCTGCACGGCCACGCCGGCCGCCTTGGCAGCTTCCTCGATGGCCAGGTTGCCGGCCAGCACGATCACGTCGGCCACACTGGCGCCGGTGTCGGCGGCGATCTTTTCGTACACCGCGAGCACCTTGGCCAGGCGCGCCGGCTCATTGCCTTGCCAATCCTTCTGCGGGGCGAGGCGGATGCGAGCGCCATTGGCGCCGCCGCGCTTGTCCGAGTTGCGGAAGGTCCGTGCGCTGTCCCAGGCGGTGCTGACCCGCTCGGCAATCGACAGACCGCTGGCGGCGATGCGCGCCTTGACCGCGGCGATGTCGTAGTCGCGGCGGCCGGCCGGCACCGGGTCCTGCCAGATCAGGTCTTCGGCGGGTACGTCCGGGCCGATATAGCGGGCCTTGGGCCCCATGTCGCGGTGGGTCAGCTTGAACCAGGCGCGGGCAAACACCTCGTCGAAGTAGGCCGGGTCCTTGTGGAAACGCTCGGAGATCTTGCGGTACTCGGGGTCGATCTTCAGCGCCATGTCGGCGTCGGTCATCATCGGCATGCAGCGGATCGAAGGGTCTTCGACGTCCACCGGCATGTCTTCCTCGCGGATGCTCACCGGCTTGTACTGCCAGGCACCGGCCGGGCTCTTGGTCAGCTCCCAGTCGTGCTTGAGCAGCATGTCGAAGTAGCCGTTGTCCCACTGCGTCGGCTTGCTGGTCCAGGCGCCCTCGATGCCGCTGGTCACGCTGTCGCGACCAATGCCACGGGTCTTGTGGTTCATCCAGCCCAGGCCCTGCTCTTCGACGTCGGCGCCTTCCGGGGCCGGGCCGAGGTTGGCCGCGCTGCCGTTGCCGTGCGCCTTGCCAACGGTGTGACCACCGGCGGTCAGGGCCACGGTTTCTTCATCGTTCATCGCCATGCGGGCGAAGGTGACGCGCATGTCACGGGCGGTCTTGAGCGGATCGGGCTGGCCGTCGACACCTTCGGGGTTGACGTAGATCAGGCCCATCATCACCGCCGCCAGCGGGTTCTCCAGGTCACGCTCGCCGGAGTAACGGCTACCCTCGCTGCCGCTGGGCGCCAGCCACTCCTTCTCCGAGCCCCAGTAAATGTCCTTTTCCGGGTGCCAGATGTCTTCGCGGCCGAAGGCGAAACCGAAGGTTTTCAGGCCCATCGACTCGTAGGCCAGGGTGCCGGCCAGCACCAGCAGGTCGGCCCAGCTGATCTTGTTGCCGTACTTCTTCTTGATCGGCCAGAGCAGGCGACGGGCCTTGTCCAGGTTGCCGTTATCCGGCCAGGAGTTGAGCGGTGCGAAGCGCTGGTTGCCGGTGCCGGCGCCACCGCGGCCGTCGGCGATGCGGTAGGTGCCGGCGGCGTGCCAGGACAGGCGGATCATCAGGCCGCCGTAGTGCCCCCAGTCGGCCGGCCACCAGTCCTGGCTGTCGGTCATCAGCGCCTTGAGGTCGCGCTTGAGTGCGGCGAAGTCGAGTTTCTTGACCTCTTCGCGGTAGTCGAAGCCCTGCAGCGGATTGGTCTTGCTGTCGTGCTGGTGGAGAATGTCCAGGTTCAGCGCGTTGGGCCACCAATCCATGCTGGCTTTGCTGCTGGAAGTATTGCCGCCGTGCATGATCGGGCACTGGCCGCTGCTCTGGGGGGTCTTGTTGTCCATATGCATCTCCGTTGTGGCTGGCCGGGCTGTCGGCCTTGTCTCGGTAGCTATGAACGTCAGCCTGGTAACTGATGTTCTAGCGTGGCGGAATTGAGACTATCATTCGCTCTAGCTATTAGGTGTTTTTGCTTGATTGTTATTGGCTATCAGTCTGATAGCTGATAGCCCGCATCCAGTGCCTGGGTATTTCCTGCGTGCAATAAGCGTAGACCAGCAGGGCAGCTGGGCCAGCCCCTTGCCTGGATAAGCTGTTTCTGGATACTGCGCAGCGTGTCGATGCCGTGAGCAATCTAGGAGCGGCCATGCGAGTCAATGCCGATTTCAGCCGGGTTGTGCTGCTGGATACGCAGCGGATGCCCTGGCGTGATTCACCCATACAGGGGGTACAGCGTCGCCTGCTGGATCGCCTGGGAGGGGAGGTGGCGCGTGCTACGTCGATCGTGCGCTATGCCCCTGGTAGCCATTTTGCAGCCCATGCCCATCCTGGCGGGGAGGAGTTCCTCGTCCTGCAAGGTGTCTTCGAGGATGAGCATGGCCGTTACCCCGCCGGGACTTACGTGCGCAATCCACCAGGCTCCAGCCATCGGCCAGGTTCTGCCGAAGGCTGTTGCCTGTTCGTCAAGCTTTGGCAGTTTGCGGCGACTGACCGGCAGTTCGTACGGCTCGATACACGGCTGCTGGCGGATCAGGCTGCCCAGGGCAGCTTTCCCTTGTTTGTTGATAGTTACGAGCGGGTGAGCCTGGAGTGCTGGCCGGCTGGTAGTGAAATCAGCCTGGATTGCCCGGATGGCGCTGAGCTGTTGGTACTGGAAGGTAGCTTGACCTGGCAGACGCAGCGTCTGGAAAAACAGGCCTGGTTGCGAGTGCCAAGGCATAGCGGCTTGCGCGTCCGAGCAACGTCCGAGGGGGTGCGCTTCTGGCTGAAGACCGGGCACCTGCGTGTCGTGCAGGCCCCGCCAGGTGCCTGAGTCAAGCTAGCCAATCCAGGGTGAGCAGCAGGCGTGATTGACCATTTTCGGGGGTAGGGGAGCGGTGTATGAGTCCACGGCCCTGGTTACCCAGCCAACGTTCGCCTTTGGCCAGTGCGACATCGCCAGCCTGCAGTGCATGGAAATGACCAGCGCCAGAGCTGGCTCCGCCGTGTGGGCTGTGGGTGCCGGGGTGCGTCGTGTGGGTCTGCATGCATAGTGCCCATCCCTGGTGTGAATCATGCTGCCAAAAACAAAAAGCCCCGAATCTGCCAAGCAGTCGGGGCTTTTCTGATCTGGCGGTGAAGGAGGGATTCGAACCCTCGATACGGTTTCCCGTATACACACTTTCCAGGCGTGCTCCTTCAACCGCTCGGACACTTCACCGGATCTCGCCAGCCTGTTCGGTCTGTCGAGGCGCGCTAAGGTAGCCGAAGGCCTTGTGCAAGGCAACCGTTTTTTTAAATTTTTCATGCGCTTAACGTACCTGCTGGAAGTTGTCCGGGCAGCCCTTGGTACACTGCCCGGCATTCTTGGCGAGGTGGTGGATGCACTGGGATATTTTCTGCCGGGTAGTGGACAACTACGGCGACATCGGCGTGACCTGGCGCCTGGCGCGACAACTGGTCGCCGAGCATGGCCTGCGCGTGCGGCTGTGGGTCGATGAGCTGGCGGCCCTGGCGCGCCTGTGCCCTGAGACTGATGCACAGGCGGCGCGGCAGATGCTGTGCGGTGTAGAGGTGTGTCACTGGTCGCCGCTATGGCCAGGCGGCGTGGCGGAGGCGGATCTGGTGATCGAAGCGTTTGCCTGTGAGCTGCCCGAGGCCTATGTAACAGCCATGGGCCAGCGGGCCCAACCTGTGCTTTGGTTGAATCTCGAGTACCTGAGCGGCGAGGCATGGGTGGAGGGTTGCCATGCGTTGCCGTCGCCGCAGGCCAATGGCGTGGCCAAGTTCTTCTTCTTTCCCGGCTTTACTCCGGCGACGGGGGGGCTGCTGCGCGAAACGGATCTGCTGGCGCGTCGCCAGGCGTGGCAGGCCGGCGAATTCTTGCAGCGTCTTGGCGTGCAGCCTGCGCTGGGCGCGTGCTTGATCTCCTTGTTTGCCTATGAAAATGCTGCGTTGCCCGCCTGGCTGGAGGCACTGGCGCAAGCGCCCCAGCCAAGCCACCTGCTGGTCCCAGAAGGGCGCATTCTGGGTGACGTGCAGGGCTGGCTGGGTGGCCAGACTTTGCTCCCGGGGGAGTGCCGGCAGGTCGGGCAACTGAGGATTCAGCTGTTGCCGTTCCTGGCGCAGGATGACTACGACCGGCTGCTGTGGAGCTGTGACTTCAATGCCGTGCGTGGCGAGGACTCCTTTGTGCGTGCGCAGTGGGCCGCGCGGCCCATGCTCTGGCACATCTACCCGCAGGCCGAGGATGTCCATCTCGATAAGCTGGAGGCTTTTCTCGATCGTTATGTGGCGCACTTGCCAGCAGCCCAGGCGGAGAGCCTGCGAAACATGTGGCTGGCCTGGAATGGGCGGGGAGACATCTGCCATGCCTGGGAGGACTACCTGCGATACTGGCCGGCACACCAGCAGCATGCTCAGGAATGGGCCGCACAGCTGGCCCGGCAGGACGATCTTGCCGCAGCGCTGGTGCAGTTTTATCGAAATTGGCTATGATACGCGGCCTGCAAATTCGCACCCCCAGTCTATTTTTCGGATATTTCGTATGAAAACCGCACAAGAAATGAGAGTGAACAGTGTGGCGCTGATCGACGGTCAGCCCTGGCTGATCCAGAAGGCCGAATTCACCAAGTCCGGTCGTAACAGCGCCATCGTCAAGATGAAGCTGAAGAACCTGCTCAACGGCTCGAAGACCGAGACCGTCTACAAGGCCGATGACAAGATGGAGCCGGTGATCCTTGAGCGCAAGGAAGTGACCCTGTCCTACATCAATGGCGAAGACTACGTATTCATGGATCCGGAGTACAACTCTTATGAGCTGCGCGCCGAAGACCTGGAAAGCGTTCTGCCGTTCATCGAAGAAGGCATGACCGATGTGTGCGAAGCCGTGTTCTTTGAAGGCAAGGTGATTTCCGTCGACCTGCCGACCACCATCGTGCGCCAGGTGGTCTACACCGAGAACGCTGCCCGTGGCGATACCTCCGGCAAAGTGATGAAGCCGGGCAAGCTGCGTAACGGCACCGAGATCAAGGTGGCCGAATTCGTTGAGATCGACGACTGGATCGAAATCGACACCCGCGACGGTTCCTACAAGGGCCGTACTCAGGCTCCGCAAGCCTGAGTTTGCGTTGCTTCTGAAAACCCGGCCGGTTGGCCGGGTTTTTTTATACCCCACCCTTGCACAAGGAGGTTTGCATGAACGACCACACCAATCCCTACCAGGCACCCCAGGCGGCATTGCACGAGCAGGCGCCGGGCGAATTGCTGCAGGCATCCCGTGGCGCCCGCCTGGGTGCCGTGCTGATCGATACCTTTCTCTTGATGTTGATCACCATCCCGCTGGCCTATTTCGACGGCACCTTCGAGCAGATTGCCCAGGGGCTGGAGCCGAGCCTGTGGCAGCAGGTGCAAAGCATGCTGGTCGGTATGGTGGCATTCGTGCTGATCAATGGTGCCTGGCTCAAGCGTTATGGGCAGACGGTGGGCAAGCGGATCTGCAAGGTACGCATTGTCGACGTGCAGGGACAGGTGCCGGAGTTGGTCGGCCTGCTCACCAAGCGTTACCTGAGCGTGTGGCTGGTGTCGGTGATTCCGCTGCTGGGTGGCTTGCTGTGCATCATCAACTATCTGTTCATTTTCCGTGCCGACCGCCGCTGCCTGCATGACCACCTGGCGGGTACCCGGGTGGTACAGGCTGACTGAGTGCTCAACCCAGGCGCTGCAACAGCGCCTGGTCCCAGGGCGGCTGTGGGCCGAAGCGTTGCTTGAGAAACTCCAGCAGCAGGCGACTGCGCGTGTTGGCCGCCTGCTCCAAGCGCAGTGCATAGATTCCGCTGGGTTCCGGGGCGGGCAAACCGTCCGTACAGAACAGCGGCAGCAATTCGCCGCGCAACAGATGCTCACTGATCAGCCAGGTCGGCAGGTGGGCGATGCCCAGCCCGGCCAGGGCGCCCTGCAGCAGAGCTTCGGCATTGTTGGCGGTTAGTCGCAAGCGTTTGGGGCGTAGTTGTCGCCACTGTCTGTCGCAGCGAAAGCGCCAGGCGTAGGGTGGCGCCAGGCTATCCCAATCGACGCCTTGATGCTGCAGCAGTTCGCTGGGCTGCTGAGGGACGCCTGCACGTGCCAGGTAGTCCGGGCTGGCGCAGACAACCCGGCGCATGGGCGCGAGGGCGGTGGCTACCAGGCGGCTATCGCCCAGCGGACCGATACGCAGCACCAGGTCGACTTCACCGAGGTGGGCGCCCTGCAGGTCAACGAAGCTGTCGATCAGGCGTAGCTGTACGTCCACTCCGGGGTTGTGGGCAAGGAACTCGGCCAGTGCCGGTGCCAGGTGGCGGCGCCCGAAGGGGGCGGGGGCATCGATGCGTATCAGCCCTTCCGGTGCGCTGCTCAGCGAGACCGCTTCGGCGCGTGCCAGATTCAGTTCGCCGAGAATGCGTCGTGCGCGCTCGGCAAAGGCCAGTCCGGCGGGGGTGGCCTTGACGCTGTGCGTGGTGCGCAGCAGCAGGCGGCAGCCGAGCGCTTGTTCCAGGCTGTCGATGCGCCGAGCGACGGCCGAAGGCGTCAGTGGATGACGGCGTGCGGCAGCGGAGAAGCTGCCGGCCTCCAGTACGTCGAGGTACAGGGCCATTTGCACGCCGAGGGTGTCTGGGTTCATGGCAAGTGCCTTTGCGATTTGTGCATAGCCATTGTGCGTGGCTGTGCATTTCGCGGAAAGCCGAACCTTCGTAGCATGGCAGGCCTGAGCGGAGGTGGACATGTCGTTGTTGCAGTTGCTGGTGGATTTCCTGCTGGGTGTGGTACTGGGCCTGCTGGGTGGGCTGTTTGGCATTGGTGGCGGGTTGATTGCCATTCCGGCACTCGGGGTGCTGTTTGCCGTGGAGCAGCAGATGGCCCAGGGCACGGCGCTGGTGATGGTGGTGGCCAACGTTGCCCTGGCGCTGTGGCGTTACCATCAGCGCCAGCCGATTGCCTGGCGTCAGGGCCTGGCCTTGGGGTTGTCAGGCTTGCTCAGTGCCTGGCTGGCTTCCTTGCTGGCATTGCAGCTGGATGGGCGCAGTATGCGCCTAGCGTTCGTCGGTTTCTTGGTGCTGCTGGCGCTGTTCACTCTCTGGCAATTGCGTCGTCGCGGCGCTCCGGTGCTGGCGCATTGGTCGCGCAGCACCTTCAGTCTGGGCGTGCTGGGCAGCGTCTCGGGCGTGTTGGGCGGGCTGTTTGCGGTGGGTAGTGCGGTATTGGCGACGCCGGCGCTGACCCTGCTGTTCGGCATGAGCCAGGTGGCTGCGCAGGGCCTGGCGCTGACCCTGGCCCTACCAGCGACCAGCGTGACCCTGTTGACCTATGCCGGGTATGGCCAGGTGGACTGGGCCATGGGTATCCCGCTGGCGCTGGGCGGTCTGCTCAGCATCAGTTGGGGCGTACGCCTGGCGCACGCCTTGCCTGATGTATTGCTGCGCAAGCTGTTTTGCCTGTTCCTGCTGGTCTGCGCAGCGGCCCTTGCCCTCAGCCTGTGAGGTGCTTCAGGCACGTGCCTGCTTGAGGGTTTCGGCAATCAGGAAGGCCAGCTCCAGCGACTGATCGGCATTCAGGCGTGGATCGCAATGGGTGTGATAGCGATCGCAGAGACCTGCCTCGGTGATCGGACGCGAGCCGCCGATGCACTCGGTGACGTTCTGCCCAGTCATCTCGATGTGGATGCCGCCGGCCACCGTGCCTTCGCTGCGATGGACCTGGAAGAACTGCTTGACCTCGGCCAGCACTTGGGCGAAGTCGCGGGTCTTGTAGCCGCTGGAAGCCTTGATGGTGTTGCCGTGCATGGGGTCGCAGCTCCACAGTACCTGGCGGCCTTCAGCCTGTACCTTGCGCAGCAGGCGCGGGAAGTGCGCTTCAACCTTGTCGGCGCCCATGCGCACGATCAGGTTGAGACGGCCCGGATCATTGTCCGGGTTGAGGATGTCGATCAGACGGATCAGTTCGTCCGCGTCCATGCTGGGCCCGACTTTGACGCCGATGGGGTTTTCCACGCCGCGCAGGAATTCGACATGCGCGCCGTCCAGCTGGCGCGTGCGGTCGCCGATCCACAGCATGTGTGCCGAGCAGTCATAACTGCGTCCGGTCAGGCTATCCTGGCGTACAAAGGCCTGCTCATAGTTGAGCAGCAGGGCCTCGTGAGCGGTGAAGAAACTGGTTTCGCGCACCTGCGGCGAGCTGTCCATGCCGCAGGCGCGCATGAACGCCAGGGTTTCGTCGATGCGTCCGGCCAACTGGCTGTATTTTTCCGCCAGGGCCGAGTTGGCGATGAAGTCGAGGTTCCACTGGTGAACCTGATGCAGGTCGGCAAACCCCCCCTGGGCAAAGGCGCGCAGCAGGTTCAGGGTGGCGGTGGACTGGTGGTAGGCCTGCAGCAGGCGTTGCGGATCGGGGACGCGGCTGGCGGCGTCGAAACCGATGCCGTTGACGATGTCACCACGATAGGCGGGCAGGGTTACGCCATCGAGGGTTTCGTCATTGGCCGAGCGCGGCTTGGCGAACTGTCCGGCCATGCGTCCGACCTTGACCACCGGGCAACCGGCGGCAAAGGTCATGACGATGGCCATCTGCAGCAGCACCTTGAAGGTATCGCGGATCTTCCCGGCGGAAAACTCGGCAAAGCTCTCGGCGCAGTCGCCACCCTGCAAGAGGAAGGCGCGCCCCTGGGTGACCTCGGCAAACTGGCGGCGCAGTTCACGGGCTTCGCCGGCAAAGACCAGCGGCGGGTAACCGGCCAGGGTCTGTTCCACCTGCGTCAGGGCGCTGGCGTCGGGGTACTGGGGTTGTTGCTGGATGGGCTTGCTTCTCCAGCTGGTCGGGCTCCAGGTATCGGGCATGGTGTTCTCGGGGAGGCGTCTGGGATAATGCTTAGCATGGTAATGGATTGGCCGGCCCCTTCAAATGCATGTGGGTCATAGTCCCTGTCAATGACAACGAGGAGTGCCCAGGTGGCGGTTGCCGGAGAAGAACAGCTGTTATGCCAGGTCGAGGATGCCTTCGGGGTGATCCGTGTCTTGCAGGTCGGTGACTACCGCTTCCTCGAGTTTGGCGAGGCCATCGAGCAAAGCTGTGTGTTTATGCCTGACCCCAGCTGGCTGGAGTACGACTACACCCGCGCCATGCTGCTCGGTGCGCTCTGTCATGCTGCGCCGGAGAGCGCACTGTTTCTCGGCCTGGGCGCGGGCAGCCTGACCCAGGCTTGCCTGCGCCACTTGCCACTGGATGACGTCGAGGTAATCGAGTTGCGCCCGGACGTGCCCCGCCTGGCCATGCAGTACCTAGGGCTGACGGATGACCCGCGCCTGACTTTGCGCATTGGTGATGCCCATGAGTTGCTGGAGAGTGCCGAGCCAACCGATCTGTTGTTTCTCGATCTGTATACCGACAGCGGCCCGGCGGCGGCACACCTGGCCTGGCGGTTCCTCGATGCCTGCCAGGCCAAGCTCAACCCGGGCGGCTGGCTGATCATCAACCAGTGGGGCTGCCAGGACGGTCGGCCCTTGGGGGCAGCCCTGTTGCGCGGGCTGTTTCACCGGCACTACTGGGAGATCCCGGTGCCCGAGGGCAATGTGGTGTTGCTGGTGCCGGCCAGCCTGGAGCAATACCTTGATCGACGTGCCCTGGCCCTGCGGGTTGAGCGCCTTTCTGCGCAGCTGGGCTATTCGTTGCAGCCGTTGTTGCAGGCCATGCGCCCGGCCAGTTAGGCCCCATCCTGGTGCGGCGCATGCCCCAGGTTGGGGCGCCATAGCGCCTATTGCGCCTGTTTCTGGTGCTAGTGCACAGCTGTAAACCGCGAGACTCCCCACTTTGGCGCATTTTGGCCTGTTCCTTGCTGTGAACGGGTTCACTGTTGCCGTTGTGTAAGGAAAAACGCATGCCCGTTGTTGCTCCTGATTCCGCCATGGACTTGTCTGGCGCCGAGCGTAGCTGGTTGCCCTGGCTGGGCAAGACCGGCAAGTTGCGTATGGGCTGGGCCTGTTGGCTCAATCGTCAGGCGCGCCCCATGCTGGAGCAGACCTTTTCTGGCATTGCCGAGACGCGCGTGCGGCTGTTGCAGCGCTGGGCCGATACGCAATGGCAGGTATTGCAGGGGGCATTGGTCGGCTGGGATGGGCAGTTGGCTACGCTGGACACCAGTGTGCTGCGTCGCCAGTACGAGCTGGCAGCGGATTTCACGGAACTGTTCGTGATCGATGCCTGCGGGCGGGTGATGGCCTCGACGCATGCGCCGCATATCGGTCAGCGTGATCTCGCTGATCAGGCTGTTGCGGCGGGTTTGCGAGATGCGTTCCTGCATGGCCCTTATCGTGATGCACTGACCTTGAGTATCGGTCCGCGCAGCTCGCGCTTTCATGATGCCGTTACGCTGATGTTCTACATGCCGCTGCAGCACGCCGGTCGCGTGCTCGGTTGCCTCTGCGGACGGGTGCCCAACGACGTGCTGGGTGATCTCATTCAGCGGGAGGCTGGGCACATTTATCCGGAGTCGGGCGACAACTACCTGTTCATGGTCGAGTCGCGCTTCGCGCCTGGACTGGCCCCCGGCACCGCTCTGTCACGTTCGCGTTTCGAGGACAGTACCTTCAGTCATGGAGATAATCTGAAGCAGGGCGTACGCACGCCGTTTGGACAGGTAAGGGTGCGTGAGCATACCGAGCTGGAGCTGCGCTTTACTGATCCGGCCAGTGGACAGCTGCATCCTGGCGTGCGTGAAACCATTCGCCATGGCCAAAACCTATATGTCGGCTATCCAGGCTATGCCGATTATCGTCATGTGCCAGTGGTCGGTTGTGGGGTAACCCTGCAACTGCCGGGTAGCCCGGATCGCTGGGGCATGATGTGCGAAGCGGATCTGCAGGAGGTTTATCAGCGCCGATCAATCAGCTATCGGCTGATGAAAACCTACCTGGGTACGGTGCTGAGCCTGTTCTGTCTGAGCACCCTGCTGCAACACTTTTCCGGATTGCCGCCGCACGGGTTGTACCTGTGCAACGCACTGTTGCTGGTTGCCGGTGCCGCGGTCTTCGCCTGGCGAGGACCCAGGCGACTGGCTGGGCAGTTGCAGGCCAGTACCGAATTGCTGCGCACCATCGCCGAAGGCGGCGGTAACCTGACCCAGCGCCTTGACCGTCAGCGCCTCAGCGCTGACGAAGCCGGTGACATGGGGCGCTGGATCAACAGCTTCATCGATAATCTCGATGGCATAGTGGGGCAGGTCATCGGTGTGTCACGACGCGTGGCAGGCACCAGCCAGGACATGTGCCTACGCAGTAGTCAGGCAGCCAGCAGCGGGCAGGTGGTCGATGAGGCAGTGCACAGCATGCTGATGTTGGTCGAGGAGCAACTGGGCGAAATTCAGCAGGCAGCGATGACCGCCGAAGAGCTCAAGCAGGCGATGGATACGCTGATGAGTAGTGCCCGCCAGCGCCTGGATATTGTGCGCCAGGGTACTCGCGGCATTCGCGACGTGGTGGAGCGATCCGCACAGAGCGTCCAGGCTTTGGATAGTCGCATGGGCGAGATTGGCCAGATCGTCGCGCTGATCAGTGATATCACCACGCAAACCAATCTGCTGGCGCTCAATGCCGCCATCGAGGCGGCGCGAGCCGGTGAGCATGGACGGGGCTTTGCCGTGGTGGCAGGCGAAGTGCGTAGCCTGGCCCAACGCACGGCCAGCGCTGCAGAAGATATCCGACGACTGGTCGACAGCTTGCAGGGGCAGACGCGTGATGCCGTCGCGTTCATGGAAGGGGGCGTTGGCAATGTCGATACCAGTCTGCGCCTGGCCGAGCAAGGTAGCGCGGAAAATCAGCAGCTGCAGGCAGCCGTGGAACGCATGTTCCTGGTTATCGGCCGGCTCAACCAGCGCAGTCTCGAGTATGGCCAGGGCATCAGTGCCATGCAGCAGGGTACGCAGCACATGGCCGAGGTGCTCGGCCTGCTGCAACACAGCAGCGAGGGAGTACAGTCCAGCGCCGGGCAATTGCGTGAACAGGTGGCGGCGTTCAAGGTGAGTGGCGTGCGTAGTTGATGCGTCCCTGCAAAATGCTGGCCAGGTTCTCAGTATTCGGCTATGATGCGCGCCGGCT
>VFQM010000486.1_pt1 | contig 43876 bp, 39 predicted proteins | sample 3512391 | NCBI WGS metagenome assembly VFQM01 (sample SAMN10412369, study PRJNA504923) | tailings metagenome | isolation source: Replicate 1 from Balatoc abandoned mine | place: Philippines
TTGCGCGCATAGCCGTCCTTCACGGTGACGACGTCACCGATCGAGCCGAGCTTCTCGATGCGCTCGAGGAGAATGATATCCATGGGTCCTTCTCCTCTTACTTCACGATGAAGGGCAGCAGACCGATCTGGCGGGCGCGCTTGATCGCCTGGGCCAGTTCACGCTGCTTCTTCGCCGAAACGGCGGTGATGCGCGAAGGCACGATCTTGCCACGCTCGGACATGAAGCCCTGCAGCAGGCGCACGTCCTTGTAATCGATCTTGGGGGCGTCCTTGGCCGCGAACGGGCAGGACTTGCGGCGGCGGAAAAACGGGCGGGCCATCAGTCGCGCTCCTCACGGGTTTCGCGGCGCTTGCGCTCGCGTTCGTTCTTGCGCATCATCACGGAGGGGCCTTCCTCGTGGGCGTCCACGCGGATGGTCATGTAGCGGATGATGTCTTCGTTGATGCGGGTCTGGCGCTCGAGCTCGGCAACGACCGAGCCGGGGGCGTCGATGTTGAGCAGCACGAAATGCGCCTTGCGGTTGCGCTCGATCTTGTAGGCGAGCGACTTGAGGCCCCAGGTCTCGGTCTTGGTGACCTTGCCGTTGTTGGCTTCGATGATTTCGGTGGCTTGCGCCGCCAGCGCGTCGACCTGAGCCTGGCTCAGATCCTGACGCGCAAGAAAGACGTGCTCGTAGAGCGCCATCTTGCGTCCTTTCACTCCATGCCGATCGCTGGCTGATCCGTCCGCATGTGGACGGGGCCCCTCCGGCTTTCTTCGACAATCGCCGGGCGGTTCCCATGCGAAGCGCGGCCCCTTACAGCTTTGCACGCCAATTGCAAGTCTTGTCGCGCGGGAACCGGACGGGCAGGCGGACGGTTGCGCGGTTGCGCGTTTGCATGATTCGCAAAAGGGGGATTGCCTGTGCCGTCAGGACTGGTCGCACTGCTCGACGACATTTCGGTGATCGCCAAGGCCGCCTCGGCCTCGGTCGATGACGTGGCGGTGGCCGCGGGCAAGGCCGGGACCAAGACCGCGGGCGTGGTGATCGACGATGCCGCCGTCACCCCGAGCTATGTCACCGGGCTCTCGCCGGCGCGCGAGCTGCCGATCATCTGGAAGATCACCAAGGGCAGCCTCAGGAACAAGCTGGTGTTCCTGCTGCCCGGCGCGCTGCTGCTGTCCGAATTCCTGCCGGCGGCGATCACCTATCTGCTGATCCTCGGCGGCTCCTTCCTCGCTTATGAAGGCGCGGAGAAGGTGATGGAGAAGCTCGGCTTCGGCAAGCATGGCGAGACGCTGGAGGACGAGATCACCGATCCGGTCGCCTTCGAGGACGCGCGCGTGGGCGGAGCGATCCGCACCGATTTCATCCTCTCGGCCGAGATCATGGCGATCGCACTGGCAGAGGTCGCGGATGAAAGCCTGTTCATGCGCGGCGCGGTGCTGGCGCTGGTGGCGGTGGCGCTGACGGTGGCGGTCTATGGCGCGGTCGGGCTGATCGTGAAGCTCGACGATATCGGCCTGCACCTGACGCAGAAGGCAAACGCCTCGGCCCAGGCCTTCGGGCGGTTCCTGCTGCGGTTTGTGCCCAAGCTGCTCACCACGCTCTCGGTTGTGGGTACGGTGGCGATGCTGTGGGTGGGGGGGCATATCGTGGTCGACAGCCTGCACAAGCTGGGCCTCGACTGGTTCTACGCCCCGATCCACGGTGCGGAGCACGCGGTCCACGAGATGGCAGGCGCAGCCGGCGGCGTGCTGGGCTGGCTGACCGCGACCAGCCTCTCGGCGATCTTCGGCCTGATCCTCGGCAGCATCATCGCCTTCGTCCTGCACAAAGTGCTGGGTGTGGGCGCGGGCGAGGGACATTAAGTCCCCCGCATGACCAAGCCGATCCTCTACACCTGCGCGCGCTCGCGCGGGCTGCGCGCGACCTGGGCGGCCGAGGAAGCGGGCGTCGACATCGACCTTCGCATCCTTCCGTTCCCGCCGCGCTACCTTGCGCCCGACTACATGGCCGTAAATCCGCTCGGCACGGTGCCGATGCTGGTGGACGGCGAAACGCAGCTGACCGAGAGCTGCGCCATCGCCCATTACCTCGCCACGCGCGAGGGCTTCACTGATCTCGCCATCGCGCCGGGGGAGCGCGATTACGGCGAATTTTGCGACTATACCTACCACGCCGACGCAACGATCACCTTTCCGCAGACGGTCTACATGCGCTTCTGCCTGTTCGAGAAGGACAAAGGATTGCAGGAGGCGGGCCACGCTTACGCCAAGTGGTTCCACAAGCGCCTCATCAAGGTCGAACAGCGGCTGCACTCACGCGAATTCCTCTGCGCCGACCGCTTCACCGTGGCCGACATCTGCGTCGGCTATGCGCTGATCCTCGCCGAGAGTGTCGGGCTCGACGAGGGCGTGCCGCAGAGCCTCAAGGACTACCGCACCCGCCTGACCGCGCGTCCCGCCTACCAGCGTGCCTTCGAGCGGGAAGAGGAAGGGCGCAAGGCGCTGGCGGGGTAGGGCGGGGGCGCGGACGGAGACCAGTCCGCCGCGATGCTCATCCCCCGTTCATTTTCAGCCGCTTAATCTCTGGCGCACAGTCCGGGCAATACTGCGGAAAGGGTCGCCGATGCTCGCATTCCTGCCTCTGCTGCTCGCCGCCTCCGAACCCCCGCGCGAGGCCTCGTCGCTGGAGAATATCGGCGCGGTGATCGCCAATGCACGGGTGTGCGATGCCTTCGGCTACACCATCGACCGCGAGGGATTGGCCGGCTGGGCCGCCGAGGCCCGCAACCGCCTGGCAGCGCGCGATGCCTCGCTCACCAGCCACCGCGCGCAATTCGAAGTCGAGCGCAATGTGATCGGGGATTTCCTGCGGGACTTCTGGACGTACTGGAGTTGGGGAACCCGGCCCGGCCGGTCGGCGGATCAATTCATCGAGGCCGAGTATCGCTACATCAATCTCCAGCGCAAGGCGTGCGACCGGCTGGTGCGCTCGGAGGCGGTCGGGCAGTTCGTTACCGCGCCCGAGCAGCAGCTTCCCCCGTCCGAGATCATCGCCCGCGTGCGTGCGGAATTCCGCGAGCTTGACCGGCAGTATTGAGGCGCCGCGATTTTCCTACCGGCGCAGGCCGCGCTACACAGGGCGCGGCTCTTTCGCATTGTCGTCCACCGCGCGTTACCGGCCGCGCTCCGCGCTTTTTCGCCGCGATCCCTTTCTGTCCGTCCGCATCACGGATGGAGGATAAGCTTTTCGATTCAAAGCATTTATCGGGAAAACGCAAAGTTGACGCGGTGTCAACTTTGTCAACTTTGAAAGAATATTACGCGGCCTGATCAGGCGTGACGGGGCGGGCCGAAAGCTCGCGCCGCAGCAGCTTGCCGATCGGATCGCGCGGCAGGCTGTCCACGAATTCGATGTAGCGCGGGCGCTTGTAACCCGCGATCTGGCCCTTGAAGCGCTCCGTGATTGCCTCGCGGGTGAGGGTCTGGCCGGGTTTGAGCACCACGAAGGCCTTGACCGCCTCGCCCCACTGCTTGTCGGGCACGCCGCAGCAACCCGCATCCGCCACTTCGGGCATGGCGGCAAAGATCGCGTCGACCTCGGCCGGGTAGACGTTCTCGCCGCCGGTCTTGATCAGCTCCTTGGCGCGGCCGAGCAGGTAGCCGCGCCCGCGATCATCCATCGTGCCGAGATCGCCGGTGCGCAGCCAGCCGTGGCCGAGTGCGGCCTGCGAGGCCTCGGGATTGTTCCAGTAGCCGAGCATCACCGAAGGACCGCGCAGGCACAGTTCGCCTTCCTCGCCGGGGGGGAGGTGGTTGCCGTCCGGGTCGAGCACGGTCATCGTCACATGCGGCAGCGTCCAGCCGATCGAACGCGGGGCCTCCAGCATGTCGGGATAGTCGATGAAGGTCGCAAAGCCGCAGATCTCGGTCTGGCCATAGCCACCGACGACGCGGGCATCCCACTCCTTCTCGATGAATTCGTACATCTGGGGCCGTCCCATCCCCGCCCCGCCGGTGTAGTTGGTGAGCGGCATTTTTCCGTCGCGGATCGGGTTCATCGCCTGCCACGGGAAGCTGATCGTGGGGAAGGCGCTTGTGGTGGTGCAGCCCTCGCGGTGGAGCAGATCGAGGATCGCGGCGCTGTCATCATCGCGGCCCGCGAACACCGAGGCGCCGCCGCAGGCGAGCATCGCGGCGACCTGCTGCATCCCGACCACGTGGAACAGCGGGTTCACCGAAAGCAGCACCTCGTCATGGCCAAAGCCCCGGTGCTGGGCAAAGCCCAGCGCGCTGGCGGCGACCGCGCTCCCGGCCTGAAGGCAGCCCTTGGGCCGACCGGTCGTGCCGCTGGTATACATCATGTAGAGCGGCCTGTCCGGCGCGAGGCCGAGGCCGAGGTCATAGGGGTCGAGGGCTGCGCCGTGGGCGGAAGTGGCGGCGGTCTCGAACAGGCCATCGGGTGCGTGGGCCTTGTCCACCAGCTGCACCTCGCCCGCCTCGGCGCCCGCCAGCAGCTCGGCAAAGCGGGGGTTGGCGAAGGTCATCGCGGGCCCGGCATTGCCGCAGATCCACGCGATCTCGGCTGGGGCCAGCCGCCAGTTGAGGAGGACGGCAATCGCCCCGATCCGGCCCGCAGCGAGCAGAATCGTGAGGAACGGCGCCCCGTCGGTGAGCAGCAGCGCGATGCGGTCCCCCGGGGCGATGCCGCGGGCCAGCATCCAGCGGGCGAGATTGGTGACGCGGGCGTCGAGCTCTGCCCAGGTCAGGCGCTGGGAGCCATCGACCGTGGCAAGGCGGTGAGCATGGCGCCGTGCGCAGTTGGCCAGCAGCGTATCGAGGGAGAAATCGCGGGAATGCATGAGGGCAGGCTAACCGTGCTCAGCCCCTTCATCCATCAGCGATTTTGGGGGTCAGGCAAGGCGGGCAAGGATGGAACGGGCGAAGTCGGTCAGCGTGTCGTCGCGCGCGCCCATCACCACGATCCGGTCGCCCGGGCGGGCGAGGGCGATGATCCGCTCGGCGCAGTCCTCGCGGGCCGGAATGTGTTCGGCCTTGCCGCCCGAGACATTGATGAGCGAGACGATCCGCTCCGAGCCCTCGCTGCGGTCGACGGTGCCGCCGAAATAGACCGGGTCGCACAGGATCGTCAGATCATCCGGTCCCAGTTCGCTGGCGAAGGTCCGGGCAAGTTCGGCGCCCATCTGGCGCAGCGGGCCGTAGCCGTGGGGCTGGAAGAAGGCGATCACCCGGCCGTGGCTGGCCTTGAGCGTGCGCAAGGTGGCGGCGCATTTCTCGGGGTTGTGGCCGAAGTCGTCGATCACGGTGATGCCCGAAGGCGAGGAGCCGATAACGTCGTAGCGGCGGGCGAGGCCGGCAAAGCTGCGCAGCGCATAGGCGGCATGGCCCACGCCGATCCCCGCCGCGCTCGCCGCAGCAATCGCCGCCAGCGCGTTGGAGAGGTTGTGCAGTCCCGGCATCGGCAGGATCAGCGGGAACACCTCGCGCTTGCGGTTGTCGATCACAGCGGCGCGGATTCCGAAGTCGCTCTGGTCGATCGAGTCCGGCTCGACCGTGATGTCGGCCGTGCGGTTCGTCACTCCGAAAGTCACGCGGTTGCGCGCGCGCGGCGCCAGCCAGCCGGCCTCGGGACTGTCGAGATTGATCGCGGCGGTGCCTGCGCTGGCGACGAAGTCGCCGAACAGCACCCGCAGCTCCTCGATGCTCTTGTGATCGAGGCTGACATTGAGCAGCACGCCGATGGTCGGGCGGTAGAGGGCGATCGAGCCGTCGCTCTCGTCCACCTCGCTGACGAACAGATCGCGCCGCCCGATGCGGGCGCTGGCGAAGGTGTTTTCGGGGCTGACGAAGTTCTTCATCACCGCCCCGTTCATCACCGTGGGGTCATAGCCGCCTTCGTGGAGGATCCACGCGATCATGCCGGTGACGGTCGACTTGCCCGAGGTGCCGCCCACCGCGATCGAGAAGCCGGCGTCGTTGAACAGTGCAGAGAGCAGCTCTGCCCGGCTCAACCGCTCGCAGCCGAGTTCCCTGGCGCGGGCGACTTCGGGCACGCTGTCCTCGATCGCGGCCGAGGCGACGAGGATCTGCTCGGGCGAGGTGACCCCGCTGCCGTCCTGCGGAAAGAGCTGGAAACCATGGCTTTCGAGCCACGCGAACTTCTCGGGCGTGCGGCCCTGGTCGCGGCTGCGATCCGATCCCGCGACCGGATGACCGAGGCCATGCGCGATCTGCGCGAGCGGCAGCATCCCCGATCCGCCAATGCCGCAAAAGAACAGCGGGCGCCCTTCGAGCGACCCGGCCATGACCCCGTTATCCATATTCCCCATGGTTATTGACTTGCACGGACACTGACAAGCGCCATAGGCTGGCTTTCATGACGAATATCGCCATCTGCGCTCCGGCAACGCCGATCACCCGCGAGCAACAGGCTGCGCTGGAAGAACTGGTCGCCGCCGAGTTTCCCGGGCACCGGGTGATGTTCCACGATCAATGCTTCGAGCGGCAGGGCCATTTTGCCGGGGATGATCTCAGGCGCCTCACCGCGCTGCTCGAATGCGCCAATGATCCGGCCTTCGATGTCGTGTGGTTCGCCAAGGGCGGCTATGGTTCGAACCGCATTGCCGAGGCGGCGGTGGCGCGGATGAATGCAAGCGCGCGGACTAAGACCTACATCGGCTTTTCCGATGCCGGCTACCTCCTTGCCGCGCTCTATCGGGCAGGGATTGGACAGAGCGTGCACGGCCATATGCCGGTCAGCGCGCGCTCGGAAGGCGGGCGGGAGGCTATCCGGCGGGTGCTGCGCTGGCTGGAGGGCGACACCAGCGGGGTCGAGCCGAGCCTCGATGGCACCACGCCTGCGGCCGCCTTCAACCTCATCACGCTGGCGATGATCGCCGGCACGCCGATGATGCCCGATCTGACCGGCCATGTGCTGATGGTCGAGGAAGTGGCCGAGCACATGTATTCGATCGATCGGTTGTTCTTCCACCTCGCCGCAACGCTCCCGCGGCTGGCGGGCCTGCGCCTCGGGGCGGTCACCGACGTGCCGGAAAACTATGTCGAATTCGGCCAGAGCGAGGAGGAGATCGCCCGCTACTGGTGCGACCGCGCAGGCATTCCCTACCTCGGCCGCGCGCTGATCGGGCACTATTCTGCCAACAGGGTTGTGCCCTTCGGCCTTGCCAGCCCGCCCGTGCGGACGTAACGGCGCGCGCCAAAATGACAACCGAACGGGGTCGATGATGCGCGCGTTTCTTTTTCCGGGTCAGGGTAGCCAGAAGGTCGGCATGGGCGTCGAACTCGCCGAGGCGAGCGAGGCCGCGCGCGACGTGTTCGGCGAGGTTGACGAAGCCCTCAGCCAGAACCTGTTCGCGCTGATGCGCGAGGGGCCGGAGGACCAGCTCACTCTTACCGAGAATGCGCAAGCAGCGATCATGGCCAACGCGATCGCCACCCTCAGGGTGATGGAGCGCGATTTCGGAGTGAGGCTGACCGAGCACGGGCACTGTGTCGCGGGCCATTCGCTGGGCGAATACACCGCCCTGTGCGCGGTCGGTGCCTTTGGCCTTGCCGACACCGCCCGGCTGCTCAAGCTGCGCGGCACCGCGATGCAGGCCGCCGTGCCGGTGGGCGAGGGGACCATGGCGGTGCTGCTCGGCGCCGATCTCGAACAGGCCAAGGCGCTGGCCGAAGCCGCGGCTCAGGGCGAAGTGTGCGAGGTCGCCAACGACAATGATCCCTCGCAGGTCGTGCTCTCGGGCCACACCGCCGCGATCGAGCGGGCGGTGGCGCTGACCAGGGAGCACGGGATCAAGCGCGGCATGATCCTCAATGTCTCGGCCCCGTTCCACTCCTCGCTGATGGCCCCTGCGGCCGCGCGCATGGCCGAGGCGCTGGCGGAAACCCCGCCGGGCGCGCTCGCACTGCCGGTCTATGCCAATGTCACCGCCGCTCCGGTGACCGACCCGGACGAGGAGCGTGCGCTGCTGGTCGAGCAGGTGACGGGCCGCGTGCGCTGGCGCGAAAGCGTGCTTGCCATGCGCGCAGCCGGCGTCGAAAGCTTCGTCGAACTGGGTGGCAAGGTGGTCGGCCCGATGGTCGGCCGGATCGACAAGGAGGCGCATGTCACCAGCCTTGTCACCATGGCCGACCTTGAAGCCTTTGCGAAGGAGATCGCGTGATGTTTTCACTGAAGGGCATGAACGCGCTGGTGACCGGCGCATCGGGCGGGATCGGTTCCGCCATCGCGCACGCGCTGGCCGCGCAGGGCGCGCGGCTGGCGCTGTCGGGTTCGAACGCGGCCAAGCTGCGGGCCTTCCGCGATGAGCTCAACGAAGCCTATCCGCACCATGACCATGATGGGCACGTGGAGATCACCTGCGATCTGGGCAACACCACCCAGGTCGAGGAACTCATCCCGGCGATGCTCGACACGCTCGGGACGATGGACATTCTCGTCAACAATGCCGGCATCACCCGCGACAATCTGGGAATGCGGATGAAGGACGAGGAATGGGATCAGGTGATCCGCATCAACCTCGAAGCAAGCTTCCGCCTGATGCGCGCAGCGGCCAAGCCGATGATGAAGGCGCGCTTCGGCCGGATCGTCAACATCACCAGCGTTGTGGGTGCGACCGGCAATCCCGGGCAGATGAACTATTGCGCCGCCAAGGCGGGCCTCACCGGCATGACCAAGGCCTTTGCGCAGGAAGTGGCAAGCCGCGGGATCACCGCCAACTGCGTCGCTCCCGGCTTCATCCGCACCGCGATGACCGCCGCCCTCGACGAAAAGCAGCAGGCTGCGATCAACGGCCGCATCCCGATGGGCCGGATGGGCGAGGGCGCGGAAATCGGCGCCGCGGTCGCCTTCCTCGCCAGCCGCGAAGCCGCCTATGTCACGGGCGAAACCCTGCACGTGAACGGCGGAATGGCGATGTTCGGCTAAGGGGCGGGCCTTCTTCCGCCCCTTATCCCCAGCGTAGTCACCCCTCGCAAAGGCTCCAACTTGCCCGTATTGTGGCGAACGCTAAGGTTTCACGCAGATTCCGGCGCTTGGGGGCGATTCCTTTCCGTCCCCCGCAAGACACGCAGACTGATAGGGACAAGCGATGAAGGCCACGATCGAACGCGCGACGCTGCTGCGGTGCCTTTCCCATGTTCAATCCGTGGTGGAGCGGCGCAACACCATTCCTATCCTGTCCAACGTCCTGATCGACGCGAGCGATGGCGGCTCGGTGCGGGTGATGGCGACCGACCTCGATCTGCAGGTGGTGGAGACGATGTCGGCCTCCTCGGTCGATCAGCCGGGCGCGATCACGGTGTCGGCGCATCTGCTGTTCGACATTGCGAGGAAGCTGCCCGAGGGCAGCCAGGTCAGCCTCACCACCAATGACAACCGTCTGGAAGTCAAGGCGGGCCGTTCGAACTTCAAGCTGCCGACGCTGCCGCGCGACGATTTCCCGGTGATCGTCGAGGGCGACCTGCCGACCAGCTTCGAACTGCCGGCGCGGATGCTGGCCGAACTCATCGACCGCACCCGCTTCGCGATCTCGACCGAGGAAACCCGCTACTACCTCAACGGCATCTTCCTCCACGTCACTGACGAGGATGAGCCACTGTTGAAGGCCGCTGCGACCGATGGCCACCGCCTCGCGCGCTTCACCCTGCCGCGCCCCGAAGGCGCTGCCGGGATGCCCGACGTGATCGTGCCGAGGAAGGCCGTGGGCGAACTGCGCAAGCTGCTCGAAGAGGCATTGGACGGCAATGTCCTTGTCGACCTGTCGGCCAGCAAGATCCGCTTCACGCTCGGCGGCGAGGGCGGTGTGGTGCTCACCTCCAAGCTGATCGACGGCACCTTCCCCGATTACAGCCGCGTGATCCCGACCGCGAACGACAAGCTGCTCAAGGTCGATCCGAAGCTGTTCTTCTCGGGCGTCGACCGCGTCGCGACCATCGCCACCGAGAAGACCCGCGCGGTCAAGATCGGGCTCGACAACGACCGCGTGACGCTCTCGGTCACCTCGCCCGACAACGGCACGGCGGCCGAAGAACTGGCCGCCGAGTACCGCTCTGAAGGCATGGAGATCGGCTTCAACGCCAATTATCTCAAGGATATCCTCGGCCAGATCGACGCCGATACGGTGGAACTCCACCTTGCCGATGCGGGTGCGCCGACGCTGATCCGCGAGAACGAGGCGAGCCGTGCGCTCTATGTGCTGATGCCGATGCGGGTGTGACCCGCGCCGGTGCCGATTCTGTCCCGCAGGTCCGCATCTTCGGGACGGTCATCTCGACCTATACCCGCATTGTCCAGATCGCCTGCGAGGAGGCAGGGGTCAGCCACAGCGTGATCGCCACGGCGGCCCAGTCGCCCGCCAATCGCCATCCCTTCGGCAAGGTGCCGGTGGTGGAGGTCGACGGGCTCGAACTGATCGAAAGCGTCGCGATCACCCACTACATCGACAATGCCCATAATGGCGGCGCGCTCCAGCCCGCCGATCCGGCCCGGCGCGCGGTGATGGACAAGTGGATCGCGGTGGCGAACAATTACCTCTTTCCGCTGTTCGAGCATGGCCTGGTAATGCCGTGGGTGATGCACCGCGTGGCGGGCTTCCCGCTGGATCGCGAGCGGATCGAACGTGCCTTGCCGCAGGTGAGCCGCGCGCTGGGCTATCTCGAGGCGGAACTGTCGGTCGACGGGGCATGGACAAGCGCGGGAAGCTTCACGCTGGCCGATGTGTTCCTCTACCCTGTGCTGCGCGGGCTGGAACTGACGCCGCAGGGCGGGGCAGGCATCGCCCAGTGCGATCGCCTGCTGGCATGGCTCGAAGCCTGCCGCGCCCGCCCGTCGATTGCGGCAACGCGCTGGGAAAGCGAGCCGTGAACGGCTAGGGCGGAAGAAGAGGAGGAACCCCGATGACGAATACTCAGGTCCATGTCCGCAAGAGCGCGCTTACCGATGCGGCTCTGGTCGAAAGCCCGCTTGGCCCGCTGGCCGACGGCGCGGTGCGGCTTGCCGTCGAGAGCTTTTCGGTCACGGCCAACAACGTCACCTATGCTGTGGTGGGTGACGGGTTCAAGTATTGGGACTTCTTCCCCGCCCCCGAGGGCTTCGGCATCGTGCCGATGTGGGGCCATGCGCGGGTGATCGAGAGCCATCACCCCGATATCGCGGTGGGCGAGCGGGTCTATGGCTATCTGCCGATGGCAAGCCACCTGGATGTTCGTCCGGGCAAGGTGGGCCCAAGCGGTTTCCTCGACACCACCGACTATCGCCAGCCGATGAGCCCGGTCTACAACAGCTACACGCGGCTTGCCGCCGATCCCGAGCACGATCCGGCGCGCGAGGCGGAGCGGATGATCTTCGGACCGCTGTTCCGTACCGGTTTCCTGATCGAATACTTCCTGCGCGGGGAAGGCTGGTTCGGGGTCGAGCAGCTGGTCGTCACCAGCGCCTCGTCCAAGACCGCGATGGGCCTCGCCAGCGTGGCGCGCCAGAGCTCGCCGCAGATCCGCCGCATCGGCCTGACCTCCAAGGGCAATGTCGGCTTCGTCGAAGCGAGTGGGCTGTATGACGAAGTGGTCGCCTATGACGAACTCGAACGCCTGCCCGTGCTGCGCACTGTCAGCGTCGATTTTGCCGGCAATGCCGAGCTGCTGGCGCGCATTCATCGCCACTTCGAGGACGCGCTGGCGCATTCGGCGCTGGTCGGCGCGACCCACATCGAGGCGCGCTCGGTGTTCGGCGGCAACGATCCGCTGCCCGGGCCCAAGCCGCAGCTCTTCTTCGCGCCCGATCATGCCGTCGCCTTCTTCAAGGCGCATGGTCCGGAGGAAGGCGGCAGGCTGGTCGCGGCGGCGTGGCGCGAATTCCTCGGCGCGGCCGATGGCACCATCGCGATCGAGAGGCACGCCGGCCTTGGCGCGGCGCGCGATGTGTTCACCGCGATGCTTTCAGGCCAGATCGATCCGGCCAAGGGCATCGTGATCGAACCCTAGGCTCCATCGGCGGGGCGGCGGATTACTCCGCCGCCTCGGCCATCTCCACCCGCTGCGGACCACGGATCAGGCCGCCCGGCGTCGCGCCGGTCCACTGGCCGTTGCGGAAGGTCACCACGCCGCTCTTGATCGTGGCGACATAGCCCTCCGCCTTCTGCAGCAGCCGCTTGCCGCCCGCGGGCAGATCGAAGGCGAGCCACGGCTTGCCGAGCTTCAGCGCCTCCATATCGATCACGTTGAGATCTGCCAGATAGCCCGGGGCGATCACCCCGCGATCCTCCAGCCCGTAGAGCAGCGCCGTATCGCGGCACTGGCGCTTGATCGCCTGTTCGAGGCTGATGCGATCGCCGCGGCGGCGAGACTTGACCCAGTGTTCGAGCATGAAGGTGGGCGAGGCGGCATCGCAGATCGTCCCGCAATGCGCGCCGCCGTCGCTGAGCGAGTTCACCGTGTCGTCGGCATGCTGGAGCGGGTGGAGGAAATCGAGATTGCCGTCGGCATAGTTGAGGATCGGCAGGTAGATGAACCCCTTGCCCTCGTCCCGGCACAGCAGGTCGTAGGCATATTCCTGCGGGGCAACCCCGGCAGCCGCGGCGCGGGCGTTGATGCTGGCATCGGCGGCGGGCTCGTAGTCGAAATCGGGGTCCATCTCGTACTGCAGGCTCCAGCCCATGCTGATCGCCATCACCACCCCGCCGATATCCTTGGGAGCGTCGGTGTAGTCGTTGGGCTCGGCCAGCAGCTTCGCCTTGAACGCCGGATCGAGCAGCCTGGCCTTCTGCTGCTCCCACGGCAGATCGGCAATCGCCATCCAGCTCGGGCGAAAGCGGAAGGGGTGGACGGTGCCCTGCCACGCCATGATGATGCCGTTGCCGCGCAGCGCGATCTGGGCGACGATGTTGGCACCGTTGTCGTTCTGGGCGCGCATTTCGGCGATCTGCTCGTCGAGCGGGAGCTCCTTGGCGATGGATTGCAGCGCGGCGAAGGTGACGGGGATGCCAGCCTCGCGGCTCAGCTGCCCCATCCATTCAAACTCGTTCCACTCGCGCTTCAGATCGCTGGCGATCTCGAATACCGCATGGCCGCCCGCTGCCTTGGCGCGGCCCATCGCCTTGCCGATGGCGACCAGTTCCTCCGCCGTCGCGGTGGTGCCGGGGACGAGTTCGCCGTCGACCGACTTGTGCAGCACCGTGCGCGAGGTGGAAAAGCCGAGCGCGCCCGCACGCACGCCTTCTTCGACGATGCGACTCATCTCGGCGATGTCCGCTTCGGTCGGGACGGCACCGGGCTGCTCGCGATCTCCCAGCACATAGGCGCGCACCGCGCCGTGGGGGACGTGTGTGCCGATATCGAGAGTGCGGGGAAGCTTTTCGAGCGCATCGAGATATTCGGGGAAGGTTTCCCAGTCCCAGGTTATCCCCTCGGCCAGCGCAGTGCCGGGTATGTCCTCCACCCCTTCCATCAGGCTGATCAGCCATTCATGGCGATCGGGACGGGCAGGGGCGAAGCCGACGCCGCAATTGCCCATCACCACGGTCGTCACCCCGTGCCAGCTCGACGGGGCCATTTCCTGGTCCCAGGTGGCCTGCCCGTCATAATGGGTGTGAATGTCGACAAAACCCGGCGCGACCACCTTGCCGCTCGCGTCGATCTCCTCTGCGGCGCTGCCGTGGACCGAGCCGACCGCGGCGATGAGCCCGTCCCTGATCGCCACGTCTCCGGTGAAGGCGGGTGCGCCAGTGCCGTCCACGATTGTGCCGCCCCGGATGATGAGGTCGTATTGCGCCATGTTCTCTCTCCCTTTGGGGCGAGAGAATGTCGCAATCCTGGCAGGCTGTCCAGCGGCGGCGGAGCTAGGCCGCCGCCATCCTCCGCGCCTCGCGCTCGGTTTCCGGCGCGTCGAGGAATTCGCGGATCGCCGCCACGCTTTCGTCCGCATGGGTCAGCAGGAACAGGTGGCCGCCGCCCGCGAAGGTGATCAGCCGCGAATTGGGGATCATGGCCTTGAGGATCTTGCCGTTGGCGAGCGGGACGATCTGGTCATCCTCGCCCATCATGATCAGGGTTTCCTTGGTCATGAAGGGCAGGGCGGGCAGGCTGGTCCACCCGAGCATGCACATGAGCTGGTACATGTAGCCGCGCGGGGAGGGGGGCTTCAATCGCCCGATATGGCTGTCCTTCTGGTGCTCGGCCCCGTCCTTGTCGACGCCGCCATAGAGCGTGGCGAAATGCTCATTCATGAATTCGGGATCGATGTAGCGGCGCGGATCGGCCATCTTGGTGAAGGCGGCCGGATTGCCCGGCACCATCACCATGCCGGGCGTGGTGGCGATCAGGGTCAGGCGGCGGGTGCGGCCCGGGTGCTGGAGCGCGAAGTGCTGCGCCATCGCGCCGCCCCACGAAACGCCCATGACGTCGACTTCATCGAGCCCGTATTTCCCCAGCAATTGTGCTGCGGTCCAGCTCATCGTGAAGGGGTTGTAGGGCACCAGCGGATCGGGTGATTCGCCCGTTCCCGGCATGTCGAACATGATGAAGCCGCGCTCGGGCAGGGCCGCTGCGAGCGGGGCCACCGCCTCGATATTCGCGCCGATGCCGTTGAAGAACAGGATCGGCAGGTGATCGGAAGGCATATCAAGCCGCCAGGCCGCAGTCCGTAGCGTCCGGCCGCCCACTTCCACCATCGAGACGACCGCGTCGTCCATTGCATTGGCCACGAATTCACGTCCTTTCTGGCCCCCCGCGAAGGGGGAGGTTGGGCGCTTTCGTCGATCCCTCACGAAAGCGCCCACAGAGATTTTCGCACCGCAAGTGCGCCCCTCGGGACGCTGCAGCGCAGCATCGCCTTATCAGACTTCTTCGACGACGTAGAGTCCCGGGGCCGGATCTCCGGCCGGATAGGCGGTGCTGCCGAGGCTGGCAGGGGCAGGCTGCTTGTCGCCCGAGCGGGCCTGCACCCATTGCATCCACAGCGGCCACCAGCTGCCCTTCACCTCCTCGGTGCCCTGCAACCATTCGTCGGCAGTGGCGGGCAGTTTGCCCTTCTTCTTCTGGACGTAATACTTCGCCTTCGGGTTGCCCGGCGGGTTGAGGATCGCCTGCATGTGGCCGCTCTGCGAGAGCACGTAGGTGACATCCTTCGATCCGAACAACTGGGTCGAACGATAGGTCGCCTTCCACGGGGTGATGTGATCGGTGACCCCGCCGAGGATGAACAGATCGGCGGTCACCTTGCTGAGATCGACCTTGTGCCCGGCCATTTCGACCTCGCCCTGCTTGGTGAAGGCGAGAGTTTCGAACAGGGTGAGGAAATCGCCCATCAGGCTGGCCGACAGGTTGGTGGCGTCGGCATTCCAGAACAATACGTCGAAGGCCGGCGGGTCCTGCCCGAGCAGGTAGTTGTTGATGACGTAATTCCAGATCAGGTCGTTGGGGCGCAGCCAGGCAAAGCCGCGCGCCAGATCGTCGGCCTTGATCACGCCTGCCTTCATAGCGCGCTGCCGGGCGAGCTGCATGCCGTTCTCGCTCACCAGCGATCCGGCCTCGATATCGGTCGGCTTGGGGTGCAGCACGCAGACCATCAGCGTCAGCGTGCCGAGGATCGGATTGCCGGTCGCCGCCAGCTTGGAGGCAAGCACCGAGGCGGTCTGCCCGCCCGAACAACCGGCCGAAACGTTAACTTTCTTCGACCCCGTGATGTCCGACACAACTTCCAGCGCCTTCTCGCAGGCGGCGATGTAATCGGCCATGCCCCAATGGCCCTGTTCCTTGGAAGGGTTGCGCCACGAGATGACGAAGGTCTGGATGCCGTTGTCGACCTGCCACTTTATCACCGATTTGTCGGGCGACAGATCGTTGATGTACATCTTGTTGATCTGCGGCGGGATGGTGAGCTGCGGGATCGCGTAGACCTCATCGGTGGTCGGCGCATATTGCAGCAGCTCCATGATCTCGTCGCGGTACACCACCGCGCCCTTCGACGTGGCGATGTTCTCGCCCAGCTTGAAGGGCCGCTTGTCGACCTGGCTGACCATGCCCTTGTTGTGGACCAGATCATTGTAGGCGTTCTGCAGCCCCTTGATCAGGGAGAGCCCGCCCGAGTTGATGATCTGCTTCTGCGCGGTCGGATTGCCGGCCAGCGTGTTGGTCGGCGCGAGGCCGTCGAGGATGATATTGGCAATGAAATTCGCGCGGTTGCGTTCGAGCTCGTCGAGCTCGAGTTCCTCCAGCCAGCTCTTCATCCCCTTCTGCACGGCAAGGTAATACTGCGCGCCGGCGCGGAAGAAGGGGTTGTACTGCCAGGCCGGATCCATGAACCGCTTGTCCTTGGGATCGGGCGCAAGCTCGCTCTTGCCGGTCATGATCTTGACCATGTCCTGCGCCATCGCGGTCGAGTGGCGGATAAAGCGCGAGGGATCGGACGCGGTCTCGCGCAGCAGCAGCGCCACCGCGCTCACGAAGTCTTCGCGCGCGACGCCGATCAGCGGCCCCAATGCGTTGGTCGACTGGGCTGCCTCGTTCTCGAGCCTTACTTCGCTGTCTGCCATGGGATCCCCTTGTCCTGCCTGTTCGTTATGCGGCGCGCGGCCGGTGCCAAGATGCAGCCAGCCGCCCCAAGTTGCAAGCATTCGCAGGCGGCGATTCCAGGCGCAATTCCGGGCCTTCGTAAGGCACTTGTTTACCGCTTCGATTCACGCTTTTCCAAGGGGTGGCGGGGCATTGCCTGTCTATGTCAGGGTCGCCCGCAAGATTGCATTCCGAAGCCCCCTTCGCCGCTTTCGCGGACGAGGGTTCCGATGCGCCGGAAGGACAGTCGGACAGCGCCGAAAGCGACCTGCGGGCCAGCACCGAACGCCGCGCCCCCGAGCGGCTCCAGCCTGAACGGCTCGCCGATCTTGCCCAGACCGCCAGCGCAGCCGATGAGGAGCAGCATTTCTACCTGCCACTGCGCAGTCGGCCGATGGCGGTCTCGCTGCTTGTGGCCTTCTGCCTTGCAGCGGCAGTCTCGCCCGAGCTGCCGGGCTGGCCGTCGCTGATCGCAGGTCTGTTGTCGGCCGGACTCTTTGCAGTGGGAGGGACCTTCGCCGCGATCGAGCGTCGCAGCGACACCGGGCGCCCGACGCGTATCGCGCTGCTGGTGATGGCCAACATCCTGCCGATGGCCTGCGCCGGCTATACGCTGGGCACGGCGATCGCCGGCGGCCTGCCTTGGCAGTGGGCGGTGGCGACGCTGGTGTGCATCAACGCTGCCGCCGCGGTGCTGTTCTCAGGGCGCATCACATCGTTGTTCTGCGCCAAGATTGCCAGCTGGGCCGGCTTCGTGGCGATGGCCGCGCCGGGTCTTCTGACCTTTGCCGCCCTGACCGGCGCGGGGGTGACGCTGGCGCTGATCGCGCGGGTCGAATGGCATGCGGCCGAGCGCCGCCGCGCACTGCGCGAGGCACGCGAGCGGGTCGCGGCGCGCGCCGAGGACATCTTGCGCAGTTTCGAGGAGAGCGGGCAGGGGTGGTTCTGGGAGACCGACCGGCGTGGCCTCATCACCTATATCTCGCCCAAGGCGGCGCGGGTGCTGGGCCGCGATCCCGACAGCATGCGCGGAGCGCCCCTGCGTGAGCTGATTGCGGCCGGGGCCGAGGGGGCCGAGGCGGAGCGCGCGCTTATCTTCCACCTCTCTGCGCGCTCGCAATTCCAGGATCTCGAACTGCGCGCCGCTGCCCCGGGAGAGGAGCGCTGGTGGGCGCTGACGGGCCGACCGGTCTACGATACCTACAGGAATTTCTGCGGCTTCCGTGGCCATGGCACGGATCTGACCGAGAAGCGCCGAAGCGAGCAGCAGGTCTCACGGCTTGCGCTCTACGATTCGCTCACGGGTCTCGCCAACCGGGTGCAGATGAGCCAGGCGCTCGAACAGATCCTCGCAGCGCCTGCCAAGCGCGAGCGCGCCTGCGCAGTGCTGATGCTCGATCTCGACCGTTTCAAGCAGGTCAACGACACGCTCGGCCACCCGGCGGGCGATGCGCTGCTGCGTCAGGTCGCGCAGCGGCTCGAACGGGTGATCGGGGCCGAAGGGCGCTGCGGGCGTCTGGGCGGGGACGAGTTCAAGGTCATCATTCCGGGCGAGCGCAGCCCCGAGGATCTGGCGGGAATCGCCAGGGAGATCATCGCACGCCTCTCGCAGCCCTACATGATCGGCGGGCAGAGCGTGGTGATCGGCGCCTCGGTGGGGATCGCGCGTGCGCCGTTCGACGGAACCACCAGCGAGGTGCTGATCCGCAGCGTCGATCTGGCGCTCTATGCGGCCAAGGATGCCGGCCGCGGCGTTGCCCGCTTCTACGAGCCCGGGCTGCATGCCGCGGTCGAGGAGCGCGCCGCGCTCGAACAGGACTTGCGTGAAGCGATCACCCGCGGCGAGCTCAAGCTGTGGTATCAGCCGGTGGTCTACGCTGCGAGCGAGACGGTGGTCGGCTTCGAGGCGCTGATGCGCTGGGATCATCCGCGTCGCGGCTGCCTGTCGCCCGCGCAATTCGTGCCCATCGCCGAGGATGCGGGGCTGATCGACCGGCTCGGGCAATGGGCCTTGCAGACTGCCTGTGCCGATCTTGCCCGCTGGCCGGGCAACCTGCGCTGCTCGGTCAATGTGTCGGCGCTGCAATTCGCCAATCCCGAACTGCCTGCCATTGTCGCCAGCGCGCTCGCGCATAACGGCATCGACCCGGCGCGCCTCGAACTGGAGATCACCGAAAGCGTGTTCGTCAGCGACACGCCGGGAACCGAGGCGACCTTCCGCGCCCTCAAGCAGCTCGGCGTGCGGCTCGCGCTCGACGATTTCGGCACCGGCTATTCCTCGCTCGGCTATCTGCGCAAGGCACCGTTCGACCGGATCAAGATCGATCGCAGCTTCGTGCGCGGCGCGACCGAGCAGGGCAGCCGCAACGGCGCGATCATCGCCGCGATCACCAGCCTTGCCGAAGTGCTCCACATGGACACCACCGCCGAAGGGGTGGAGACGCATGACGAGCTGGAACTGGTGCGCCTGCTGGGTTGCAGCCATGTGCAGGGCCATATCTATTTTCCGCCGATGAGCGCCAGCGATGCAGCCGAACTGGTGGCGGGCGATCTGTGTGCGGTCGCCTGCGGCCCGCAATCGGCCCGCGCCCCGCGCTATGCGGTGCTGCGCAAGGTCGTGGTGGTGCATCGCGGCGTCCGCCACAATGCCACCTTGCGCAATATCTCCGAAGGCGGAGCGATGATCGAAGGCTTGTGGAACATGACCGAAGGCAGCGTGCTGCGCGTCGAGTTCAGCCCCAGCCAGGCGATCACCGGACAGGTGCGCTGGTCGCAGGAGAACCGGCTCGGGCTCGAATTCCACCTGCCGCTGCGCGAACGCGGCGATGGCACCTTCGCTCTGCCGCGCGGCCATGAGGCCTGCATCGGACATGATGGTTAGCCATGCGTTAGCCACGTCCTTCAAGTGCGGCGCTTAGCCAAAAAATAACCATCTGGCTTTACTCACAGGTCATTGACGGTCGGAATTGCGCGCATCAGGCGCAGGGCCGGCCGAATTCGAAAGGTAAGCCCAGGGTGTCCCTCAAGGGTCTCTTGTCTTCGCGCGGTTCATCCGCGCTGCGCGGCCTTCGCGGTGAACCGGCATCGGCGCTGACCGATGGCGAAAGGCTGGCCATGCTCGACGAGCTGGAGAAATCCGGCCTCGGCTGGTTCTGGGCGAGCGATGCCGAAGGCAAGCTCACCTACATCTCCGCTGCCATTGCCGAGCGGCTCGACGTGCCGCTGGCCGATCTGCTTGGCCAGCCGCTGACCGGGATCTTCACCGCTGCCGAGCGCGAAGGGCGCGCCAAGTCGCTCTCGCTGATGCTTGGCGCACACAAGGCCTTCACCGGCATGGCGGTGCGCGCCGCACGCAGGCCTGACGGTCCGGTGCTGCGTCTTGCCGGGCAGCCGGTTTTTGCCGCGGGCGGGCGGTTTGCGGGCTTCCGCGGCACCGGGGCCGACATCACCGACGAATTCTACCGCGAGGAAGAAACCGCACGGCTCGCACGGTTCGATTCGCTCACCGGCCTGTCGAACCGCCACCGCATGGCGCACCAGATCGAGACCACGCTGACCGCGTTCAAGGCCGCGCGCCGCAACTGCGCGGTGATGATGCTCGATCTCGACCGCTTCAAGCATGTCAACGACACGCTCGGCCATGCTGCCGGGGACGAACTGCTCAAGCAGGTTGCTGCGCGCCTGACCCGCGCGATCGACCGCGAATGCGAGATCGGCCGGCTCGGCGGCGATGAATTCCAGGTGCTGCTGCCCGACATCGACGACCGCGGCGAGCTCGGCGAGCTGGCAGCGAAGATCATCGCCATGTTGCGCCAGCCCTACAGCCTGGAGGAAGGGCGCTGCGTGATCGGCGCCTCGGTCGGTATTGCGATCGCGCCGCACGACGGAGTCAGCCGCGAGGAAATCGTGCGAGCGGCCGACCTTGCGCTCTACGCCGCCAAGAATGGCGGGCGCGGACAATACCGCTTCTTCTCGGGGGAGCTCGAGAACGAGACGATCTTCCGCCGCCGGCTCGAACAGCATCTCGGGGATGCGCTGCGCGAGGAGCAGCTGTTCCTGCGCTTCGAACCGATTGTCGATGCCGCGACCCAGGCGGTGCAGGCGGTCGAGGCGCACGTGTGCTGGAACCATGCGACGCGCGGGATCATCGACGAGGAGGAATTCGTCCAGATCGTCGAAGGCTCCAGCCTGATCAGCGAAGTCGGGATCTGGGCGATCACCGAAGCCTGTCGCCGCGCCGCGGACTGGCCCGACAGCGTGCGCATCGCGGTCAATGTGCCGGTGGCGCTGTTCCTGTCGGAAACCTTTGTCGAACAGGTCAGCGAGGCACTGACCGAAACCGGGCTGACGGCGGGCCGGCTTGAGCTGGAAATCAGCGAGGCGGTGTTCTTCGGCGATACTGCGGCGGTTGATCGCACGCTTGCCAGCCTGTTCAAGCTCGGCGTGCGCATGACGCTCGACGAATTCGGCTCGGGCTACTCCTCGCTCGCCTATCTGCGCCGCGCGCCGTTTGATTCGATCAAGATCGACCAGAAGCTGCTGGCCGAGGTCGAACGCCACGACAGCCGCGAGCTGGGCCTAGTGCGGGCGATTGTGGCGCTTGCCGGAGCGCTGGAGATGGACACCATCGCCAACGGCATCGAAAGTGCGCCGATGCTGGCGTTGCTGAACGAATGCGGGGTGCGCTACCTGCAGGGTCCGATCTTCAGCGAGCCGGTCGATCAGGACATGATCGCGCAGGAAATGGCGGGCGGGACGTGGAAGATCGAGCCCGGTTCGAACCGCACCCGCAGAGCCCGTCGCCGCACTGTCTTCCGCAAGATCCAGGTGATCCACGACGACTATGCCTACGAGGTGACGCTGCGCAACCTCTCGCGCACGGGCGCGCTGATCCAGGGGCTGGCAGACGTGCCCAAGGGCACCCAATTCGTGGTCGACCTCGGCGGCGGCCAGCTGGCGGTCGCGACGGTGATCCGCTCCAGCGGCGATACGCAGGGTCTTGAGTTCGAACAGTCGCTGGTCGACGATGGCTCGGGCGGGCTGTGCACCCGTAACCGCGTCTCGCCCTATGCGCTGGCCTCTGCCGGAGCGCCCCTCGCCGCGCTTGCGCCGGGGAGCTATCAGGGCATGGTGGGCGGCCTGATCGACCAGAGCGGCGCCCCGAAATTCGGCTACGTCCATGGTGGGCGGTTCGACTGAGGCAGTTGCGTTTTTCTCGAATGACTTTGCCGCACCGCAACGCTAAGTCGCGGGCGCAATGACTGACCTTTCCAAGATCCGCAATTTTTCGATCATCGCGCATATCGACCATGGCAAGTCGACCCTCGCGGACCGGCTGATCCAGTTCACCGGAGGCCTCTCCGAGCGTGAGATGTCTGCGCAAGTCCTTGATAACATGGACATAGAGAAAGAGCGCGGTATCACCATCAAGGCCCAGACCGTCCGCCTAACCTACACCGCCAAGGACGGCGAGACCTATCAGCTCAACCTGATGGACACCCCCGGCCACGTCGACTTCGCCTACGAGGTCTCGCGCAGCCTCGCCGCCTGCGAAGGCGCGCTGCTGGTGGTCGACGCGGCGCAGGGCGTCGAGGCCCAGACCCTCGCCAACGTCTACCAGTCGATCGAGCACGATCACGAGATCGTCCCCGTCATCAACAAGATCGACCTGCCCGCCGCCGAGCCGGAAAAGGTCAAGCACGAGATCGAGGAAATCATCGGCCTCGACGCCTCGGACGCGGTGCTCACCTCCGCCAAGTCCGGCATCGGCATCGAGGACGTGCTCGAAGCCGTCGTCACCCGCATCCCCGCGCCCAAGGGCACCACCGACGCGCCCCTGAAAGCCAGCCTCGTGGACTCGTGGTACGATCCCTATCTCGGCGTCGTCATCCTCGTGCGCGTGATCGACGGGAAGCTCACCAAGGGCCTCAACATCCGCTTCATGCAGGGCGGCACCCAGCACCTTGTGGACCGCGTCGGCTGCTTCACCCCCAAGCGCACGGACCTTGCCGAACTCGGCCCGGGCGAGATCGGCTTCATCACCGCGCAGATCAAGGAAGTCGAGCAGGCCCGCGTCGGCGACACCATCACCACGGTGAAGGGCGGGGCCACCGAGGCGCTGCCGGGCTACAAGGAAGTCCAGCCGGTGGTCTTCTGCGGCCTGTTCCCGGTCGACGCCGCCGATTTCGAGAAGCTGCGCGAGTCCATCGCCAAGCTGCGCCTCAACGACGCCTCCTTCTCCTACGAGATGGAGTCGAGCGCGGCATTGGGCTTCGGCTTCCGCTGCGGCTTCCTCGGGCTGCTCCATCTGGAGATCATCCAGGAGCGCCTCAGCCGCGAATACGATCTCGACCTCATCACCACCGCGCCTTCGGTGGTCTACCGCGTCCATCTCGGCCATTCCAAGACCGAGGACGCCAAGGTCATCGACATCCACAACCCCGCCGACTGGCCGGACGTGAACCGGATCGAGATGATCGAGGAGCCGTGGATCAAGGCGGTGATCTACACGCCGGACGAGTACCTCGGCTCCATCCTCAAGCTGTGTCAGGACCGCCGCGGCATCCAGACCGAGCTGACCTATGTGGGCGGCCGCGCGCAGGTGACCTACGAACTGCCCTTGAACGAAGTGGTGTTCGACTTTTACGACCGGCTGAAGTCGATCAGCCGCGGCTATGCCAGCTTCGACTACGAGCAGATCGGCAGCCGCGAGGGCGACCTCGTGAAGATGAACATCCTCGTCAACAACGAGCCGGTCGACGCGCTGAGCCTGATCGTCCACCGCCACGCCGCCGAGGAACGCGGCCGCGGTATGTGCGAGCGGCTTAAGGACTTGATTCCACGGCATCTTTTCAAGATTCCGATCCAGGCCGCGATCGGCGGCAAGGTGATCGCCCGCGAGACCATCGCAGCGCTCCGCAAGGACGTGACCGCGAAGTGCTATGGCGGCGACATTACCCGGAAGAAGAAGCTGCTGGAGAAGCAGAAGAAGGGGAAGGCGCGGATGCGGGAGTATGGCAACGTCTCGATCCCGCAGGAGGCGTTTATTGCGGCGCTGCGGATGGGGGAGGAGTGAAGCCCCGCGAGTAAGCCGAGGATCGCGAAGCGACCGCAGGTTTACGAGCGAGAGGCTGTAACTCCGGCGGGCGGGTGGCCGCAGGCCAACCCGTTCGACGTCAAGACGCGGCTTTGCCGCGGCTGGTTTCCTTCTTCCCGTTCGCCCTGAGCCTGTCGAAGGGCCGTTCTTCCCTTCCGCCGCTGCGCGCTACTCAAGAAAATGCGGTCCTTCGACAAGCTCAGGACGAACGGTTCTCAGCCGCGAACCTTTATCCTCCCCTCAAGGGGAGGGGGACCACCGCAGGTGGTGGAGGGGCGGGCAGTGGGCGCGTTGGAGTGAGTGCTCCGATCAAGGCTACTTTTGCTGCCCTCATCTCGTAAGATTTGCAGCGTAGTTGATTGACTGTCATGCAATCCGGCGAACCAGTCGCGCAGCCAGCGAGGAAGCGATGCGAATGACGGGTGCGGGCGGCGGGTCTGGCGCGGCTTCGAAGACCAGCCGCAATTCGTTTTCGCTGCTGAACTTTGGGTCTTTGTAGAACGGCCCTTCGGGCGGGGTGTGGCCTGCGAAGGGGTTCCCGCTTCGCGCGACATAGCGGACCTCTCCGACATGCATCCGGCCCAGCTGCCGCCGATTGTCGCTGTGCAGCCGCTTGCCGAAGGCGCGAAGGTTGCTGATTTCGAAGACCGCCTGGCCTTGGGCAATCAGTTGAGGGTCGGGCTCCCAGGAGCAGCAAAACAGATAGGCGGGCGGCAGATGGGTTATCAGGTCAACGTCTTCCATTTGAATTTGCCCGCCGAAGGCGCCGCCGATTTCCTTTAGAATCGGGTCGATGACCTGCCAGCCAGGATTGTCTTCGAAATGGTTCGAATGGTCGATTTCATAGCGAACCGCGCCTTCCAGATCATCGCGACGGGCGAACTCTAGCTTCCGATAGTGCTCGAAGGTTGCCAGCTGGATTGATGCGCCGCGCGCGAAGGCGTCTGCATGTTCGGGGTCGATATGCTTATAGCCGACCCACTTCACTAACCGTTTTGTCATTGGTCGGTTCACACCCCCGTAGTCAAAAAATCCAGCGCCCCTAGAACCGTCTCGCCCTCGCTCTCCAGCGACCCCACCTTGTCCCCCAACTCGCGCACTTCGACCGCCGAGAGAAACTGCGCCATCAGCACAAACCGCTCCCCGCCAACCACAAACACCGGGTTGAGCCGCCGCGCAGGCTTCGGTGCTTCGCTTTCGGCAATCAGCGGCACCACCACGCGGGTTTTCAGACCGTCCAGCAGATCAGCCTGACAATCGACCACCAGCGCCCCGCCTCGGGCGAGAGCGTAAACGTCGAAGCGCGCCATCAGAACAGGCGGCGATCCGCGAGGGGGAGGCCGTTGGCCTCCACCCAGTCATTCGCCGCCGCGACCGCTTCGCCGTTCTCGGCAAGCCAGCGCGCGGCCTCGGCCTCGCGTATCGCTTCGCGCAAGCCTCGCTCGGCAGCTTCGGAAACGACGATGCCGAGGCGCTTGGCGTCGGCGAGATAATCGGGGCGGATCGTCATGGTGGTGCGCTTGCGCGGTGTAACGGTCGCCTTGAATCGGGCAGGGGTGTGGCTGTTCATGCAGGTAATGTATATGCATGACGCATATGCATCAAGGCTCAAACCCCTTATCCCTGACCGTCCACTCCGTCTTGGCCGGCCCCGGCTCGGGCGGTTGCCACATGCGGAAGTCCGGCCCGGGCTTGGGCATCTCCTCCGCCGCCTTCGTCTCCCCGCCGTTGCCCCCCACAAGCCTTAACCCCTCCGGCGGATCGAAATGATCCCCCCGCGCCTGCCACTTCACATCGAGCACCGCGCGGGTTTTCGCGTCGGCGTTCATCGCGGCAAGGTCGCGGTCGCGCAGGGCGATGAACTGCGCCCATGCGCTGCGGGTTTCCTCCGACAGGGCCGCCCAGCGGTGTTCGGCCTCGCGCTGGAAGCGGCGGCGCAGTTCTGCGATCTTGCGCTCGATGCGGGCGCGCACCTCCTCGGGCGTGACGTTGGCCTGCTCGGCCTCCCATTCCTTGCGCCACTGTGTCTTCAGCCGCTTGAGCTCGGCCGGGCTCGGCCCGCTGCGCGCCAGCCCGGTGATCTGGCCGTTGGAGCCCCGCGCGAAGCGGTGGGATGCGCGGTTGCCCAGCAGGAACATCAACAGCCGGTCATTATAGACCTGCCGCGTGCCGACCTTCTCGCCCTGATAGAACACCGGGGTTTCGACGCCGTAGAGCGCGCGGTCCATCGCGGTGTCCTCGATCCGGGCGATGCCGCAATCGAGCGCGGCCTCCCATGCGGCGCGGAAGCCCGCGGCCTCGGGATGGTTGCGCAGCTTGTAGATGTGGTGCTCGCCCACGCCGAGGCGGCGGCAGGCGGCGCGCACGCTGCCGGTTTCGGCGAGCAGGGCGATGAACTGGCGCTGGCGTTCCGCGCTCCACCCGCCGCGGCGCATGCGCTGGCGCGGGACGGGGGTGAAGGCGAGCAGGTCGGCGGCGGGGGAGCGGGCTTTGGTCATCACGGGGTCCTTTCGCACCGGCGCGTAGGGGCGCGCGTGGGGGGCGGGGCGCGCAGAGGACCACAAAAAGCGGGAGTAGGAAAATCGCGCGCTAGGGCAGCGCAGGGGAGGGGACGGCGGCGTCACGCGCCGTCCCGCATTTGCTAGCGCAAATGCTCCATGCGCCGCGCGAGGTGGCCTGCGGCCAGCTTCGCTTCCGAACGGGTTCCGCTGCGCGGCCCTGTCGGCCGGGGTTCGGCCTCTCATGCCCAAGCCTGATGACTTGGGCATAGGGCCTCACCCTTCACTTGGCGTTCAGCGCACCCCTCGCTATAGGGGGCGCCATGGTGACCACGTTCTCTTCCCGTATCGCGCGCGCATGCTTGATTGCGGCGGCGCTTGCCACCACTGCCGGGTGCGCCCGCACCACCGAGGGCAAGGACGTCGCCTATGTCGCGCGCGATGTCGAATCGCTCTATGCCGAGGCGCAGCGCCGGCTTGACCGGGGCAACACGCTGGTCGCCGCCGCGCTGTTCGACGAGGTCGAGCGCCAGCACCCCTATTCGCCCTGGGCCCGCCGCGCGCAGCTGATGAGCGCCTTCAGCTATTACATCGCGCGCGATTACAACAAGGCGATCCAGAACGCGCAGCGGTTCCTGTCGATCCACCCGGGCAACAAGGATGCGCCTTACGCCTACTATCTGATCGCGCTCTCCTATTACGAGCAGATCAGCGACGTGAACCGCGACCAGAAGATCACCGAGCAGGCGCAGACCGCGCTGCGTGAGGTCAACCGGCGCTTCCCGCAGACCGAGTATGCCGCCGACGCGCGGCTGAAGCTCGATCTGGTGGCGGATCACCTCGCGGGCAAGGAAATGGAGATCGGCCGCCACTACCAGCGCATGGGCATGTGGCTTGCCGCCGACATGCGGTTCCGCAACGTGGTCGAGAAGTTCGACACCACCAGCCACACGCCCGAAGCGCTTTACCGCCTGACCGAAAGCAGCCTCGCGCTCGGGATCCCGGCCGAGGCGGTGAAGTATGCCGCGGTGCTCGGGGCGAACTATCCCGGCACCGAGTGGTACGAAAAGGCGTTCAAGCTGGTGAACAAGCACGCCGGGGGCGTCACCGCCTCGTAAGGACGCCGGGCGCCGGTCTCAGCGCCGCAGCTTGTCGTCGCTCGGGCGCACGGGTTCGGGAATGCTCGTGTCGCGGCACACCCGTTCCCTGTTCGCCTTGGCGCCCTGTTCCACCGTCAGCACGCAGCTATGGCCCAGCTTGCCTGCCGGCATGGGGATGCCACCAGACGCTGTTCGGCGCGGATCGCGCTGGCCTCGTCTGCCGAGAGCGTGCCGTTGCGGGCGCGGCGGCGAGAGCTTCGGCAAGGCTCGCTGCGCGGTCGCGGTCGGTATCGAAGCGCTGGAACATCGCATCGGCCGATGGCGGGGCGGCGACGAGGGCGAGGGCTGCGGCGATCGCCCGCGCGGCGGGGCGGGCGGCATATCGGAAACAGGGCAAGGTCATTGCGGCTGCGTCCCGTTCAAGGCACAGCAAAATCCATTCTGATCAAGGTGATAGGCGCCGAGCCCTTAAGCCTGCGTAAAGCCCCGCGTCACTTCGACAGCTGCTCCCACGCGAAGGCATAGGTGTCCGCGACCTGCGCGCTGCGCACGTCCTCGGCGGTGCCCACCCCGTGGCCCGCCTCGGAATCGCCGCGCAGGTAGATCGGCGCATCCGGCCACTTGGCGCGCGCCCGGGCGACCCACTTGGCGGTCATCCACGGGGCGACGCGGCGATCGTTGAGGCCGATCACCATCAGCGTCGGCGGCGGCGGCGCGGGGCTGGCGGTGATCATGTGATAGGCGTCCATCGCCACCAGATCGCGGAACTGCTGCGGATCGGCCGGATCGCCGATCTCGGCGAACTGGTTGGCGCCGTTCTCGGCCGCGCCGATGCGCGCCGGATTGACGATGCCGACGCGGGTGACCATCGCCCCGATGGCCTCGGGATGGCGCAGCGTGGCGGTGGGCACGAGGGTGCCCGCCATGCTCGCGCCGGTCACCAGCGGGCCGCGCTCGGGCGCTATGCCCATCGCGGTCACTGTCTCGGCGCAAGCGGCCAGGTCTTCCATCCCGCGCGGCTTGTTGGGGCCGCGTCCGCTTTCGTGCCAGTCGCGCCCGCGCTCGCCCCCGCCGCGCGTGCCGCACCAGACGAAGGCCCCGCCCTTGTCGAGCCACACCATCTGCTCGCGGACATAGACCGGCTCGACATTGTCGACGCCGTAGCCGCCATAGCCCTCGACGATGGTCGGCGTGCGCCCGCTCGCGCCCTTGCGCCGCAGCACCACCATCGGCACGCGGGTGCCATCCTTGCTGGTCGCCTCGAGGCGGGTCACCGCCATCTCGCGCGCACCCTCCCACACCTCGGCGGCAAGGCCGGTCGGGGTGACAACGCCGTCCCTCACGCGCAGCGCGGTGGTGCCTTGCGTCCAGCCGCCCATCGTCAGACTTGCGCCCTTGCGATCGGCATCGGCGAAAAGCCCGAAGACCGAGCCTTCGAACGGCAGCACGACTTCGCGTGCAGGCCCGCCCCCGTCGGGCAGGAACCACAGCTGGCCTGCACCATCGCGCGAGGCACCGATATAGATCCCGTCGCCCGCGCTCTCGAAGCCGCGCAGCAGGCGTTCGGGCGAGCCGTCGAGCATCACCTCGGGCGTCCCGGGCGTGCCGTCCGGGCCAAGCGGATAGCGCAGCAGCGTGCCAGCCGGGTTGGTCCTGGTGGTCAGCACGAACAGATGGCGACCGCGCGGGAGGGCCATGCTCACCTTGTCCTCCAGCCCGGCGACCTTGCGCCATTGCGGCGCGCCGGCGTGCAAGCTTGCGGCGGGCGCAATCCAGAATTCGTTGTCGGCCCGCGCGCCGACCGCGGCGCCCATCACGAAAGGCTCGCCTGCCGCCGCGACCACCAGCGGAAAGGCGTCGGGCGGCACCAGCATCCCGTTGCCCAGCACCTGCACCGGGGTGCCGCCGGTGACGGGGGCGATGAAGGCGGTCATGCCCGTCACCGGATCGGCGCCTTCGGCCGGCTCTGCCATCTGGGTGTAGAGCACCTTGTCAGCGCCGATGAAGTTGACGGGGAACTCGCCCCAGATGCGCTCGATCGCGGGGCCGATGGGCTGGCCGGTAGCGATGTCGATCAGCAGCACCTTGCCCGCTTCCGAACCGCCGCTCGACACGTGGACCGAGACGCGGCGGCAATCGGGGGAGAGCTGATAGGTGCCGAAGGCGGCGAGCGGATCGCCGGTCAGCGCCGCCGGATCGAGGAAGGCCCGCTCGCCCGCCGCGTCGCGGATGTGCAGCTTGGGCAGGCGGTCGCCGGGGCGGGTGCGGGTGAACAGCGCGGTCTGGCCGCAATGCTGATAGCCGCCGATGCGCTCGAGGCTGGAGGAGATCTCGCCCAGTCGCCGCACGAACCACGCACGTTCGGGCAGGGTGTCGAACATGGCGCGGGCGCGGGCGTTCTCGGCCTCGATGAAGGCAAGCAGCTCGGCGCTGTTGGCCGGGTCTTCCATCCAGCGGTATTCGTCGGTGAGGGTGACGCCGTGGACGGTCTCGGTCACCGGTTCGGCGCGCGGGGCGCTGGTCTGGGCGTTGGCGGCGGTGGTGGCGGCGGTGGTGGCCAGCAAGGCGGCGCAGACGGCCGCAAAGGTCTTGGTTCGCATTGATTCTTTTCCCCCCGAAAAGTCCCTGCGCGATACCATCGGGGGCGGTGGACGGGAAGCGCGGGCTGCGCGCGCTTGGGGATTGGCCGCGCATCCGCAGGTGACGCGCCGCACCCTGTGCGCTATCTGTTCCGCCGCCCATGCTGACCCGCCTCTCGATCCGCAACATCGTCCTTATCGAAGCGCTCGATCTCGACTTCGCGCGCGGCCTCGGCGTGCTGACGGGGGAGACGGGGGCGGGCAAGTCGATCCTGCTCGACGCGCTGGGGCTGGTGCTGGGCGACCGGGCGGAGACCGCTCTGGTGCGCGCCGGAGAGGACAAGGCGAGCGTCACCGCCAGTTTCGAATTCGCCGCGCTGCCTGCGGGTATCGCCGCCGCGCTGGATGATGCCGAGATCGCGATCGAACCGGGCGAACCGCTGCTGATCCGCCGCCAGATCAAGGCCGATGGCGGATCGAAGGCCTTCATCAACGATCAGCCGGCGAGTGTCGCCCTGCTGCGCGAACTCGCACACGCGCTGGTTGAACTCCACGGCCAGCACGATGATCGCGGGCTGGTGAACCCGCGCGGGCACCGGGCCTTGCTCGATCGCTATGCCGGGACCGATGTGGCGGGGCTGGAGCGCGCCTGGGCCGACTGGGCGCGCACCGAGGCGCAGCTTTCCGAAGCGCGCGGAAGCGTGGAGCGGGCCAAGGCCGATCAGGACCTGCTGATCGCGCACCTCGCTGAACTCGCCGCGCTGGAGCCGGTCGCGGGCGAGGAGGAACGCCTCGCGCTGGCCCGCGCCGATATGCAGAAGGGCGAGAAGCTCTCGGGCGATCTCGAGGATCTGCGCCACCTGTGGGAGGGTTCGGATTCGCCGCTCGCCGCGCTGCGGGTGGCCGCACGCAAGCTTGACCGGATTGCCGAGCAGCACCCGCTGCTGGCCGAGGCGCTCGCCGCGCTCGACCGCGCGGTGATCGAGGCGAGCGAGGCCGAGGACAAGCTCGCCAAGGCCGCCGAGGCGCTGGTGCATGATCCGATGGAACTGGAGCGCGCCGAAACCCGCCTGTTCGATCTGCGCGCCGCGGCCCGCAAGCACCGCTGCGAGGTCGACGATCTGCCCGAGCTGATGCGCACCATGCGCGCCCGGCTGGATGCGATCGAGGGCGGGGAGGCGCAATTGGACGCGCTGGAAGCGGCGGCGAAGGAAGCCCGCAGCGCCTATGTCGCGGCGGCGGAGCAGGCGCACGCGGCGCGCACGGCGGCCGCGGGTAAGCTCGATGCGGCGGTGGCGGCGGAGCTGGCGCCCTTGAAGCTCGACGCCGCGAAGTTCCGCACTTCTGTTGCGAAACTGCCCGAGGAGCGCTGGGGCGCGGCGGGCATGGACGCGGTGGAGTTCCTGATCTCGACCAACCCCGGCGCGGACTTCGCGCCGCTCAACAAGATCGCGTCGGGCGGCGAACTCTCGCGCTTCATCCTCGCGCTCAAGGTCGCGCTGGCGGAGCAGGGCGGGGCGGCGACGATCATCTTCGACGAGATCGACCGCGGCGTGGGCGGGGCGGTGGCCTCGGCCATCGGTGAGCGCTTGGCGCGGCTGGCGAGCGACGGGCAATTGCTGGCGGTCACCCACTCGCCCCAGGTCGCGGCGCGCGGCGGGCAGCACTACCTGATCGCCAAGGCTTCCTCAGGCACGGTGACGAAGACGAGCGTGGTGTTGCTCGATGCGGCAGGCCGTCAGGAGGAGATCGCGCGGATGCTCTCAGGTGCGGAAGTGACGCCGGAAGCACGCGCACAGGCGGACCGGCTGCTGGAGGGGGTGTGAGGTGAACGTAGCCCTCGTCCAACGCGGGTTCACGTTACTCGCCATCCTTGCTCTCGGCCTCGCTTGTGCTCCTCAAGCATTCGCCCAACGCGTTGGAGACAAACACATAGTCGCAACCATTGATCCTGAGCGATTGAAGCGCTTCTGGGCCTTGATTGAAAAGAGTGATCCAGCCGCTGACCAGTGGGCGCGTCTGGATGTTTTGCGGACAGAGCTGCGGAAGCTTTCAGCAGAACAAGTCGCCGAGTTCGACCAGGTCATGACTGCGCTCCATGCTCAGGCTTATCGCTGGGACCTTTGGGGGGCAGCCTATGTGATCAAGGGCGGTGCAAGCGATGACGCCTTTCATTATTTCCGCAGCTGGCTGATCGGAAAGGGGCAGGCAGTTTACGAAGCTGCTCTGGCAGACCCGGACAGCTTGGCCGACGTCATTGCAGATGATGATCAGGATTACGCTGAGTTCGAGGAACTCGGATATGTGGCGCAGGAAGTCTGGTCCGAGAAATCCATTGAGGCACAGATCCCACCGGGTCCATTCTCGCAATCGCAAGCCGATCCGATGGGTGCTCCTTTCGAGGAAGATGAAGAGCAGTTGGCGAGCCGCTACCCGAAGTTGTGGGCTCGCTTTGGTGATAACCCGCTATGACCATGGCGAGAGCAATCGAAACTATCGCAAGGACGGTTATCTTGAGCTTGCTACTCGCTGCCTGCGCCCCCGCCACCCCTGCGCCCGAGGAGGCCTCGTCCGCCGTGCAACCCAACAACGCCACCTACGGCACCGACGCCAACCTCGCCGCCTCCGCTCCGCAAGCGATCCTGCGCTATGCCGACCACCCGCGCGGGTTTGCCGAACTGCGGCTGCCCGAGGGCAAGGGCCCGTTCCCGCTCGCGGTGATCTATCATGGCGGGTGCTGGAAGACGGGCATCGCCAGCCAAGCCTACATGGCCCCGCTCGCCACCCGCTGGCAGCAAGCGGGCATTGCGACGCTCAATGTCGATTACCGCGAGGTCGGGGACGGGGGCGGCTGGCCGGGCTCGTTCGAAGACTGGGCGGCTTCGGCGAAGCTGATCGAGAAGGTCGCGGCGAAGCACCCTATCGACCGCGCCCGGGTGACGCTGGTCGGCCATTCGGCAGGCGGGCTCCCCGCGATCTGGCTGGCGAGCGCGAGCGGCGAGGGTGGCCCGGTGGGCAAACGCGAACCGCTCAAGGCGCGCGCGGCGATCGTGCTCGACGGACCGGGCGATGTCGGGGCCGAGCAGCCCGCCTTCGATGCCTTGTGCCAGTTTGCGGCGGTCGCGCCCTTCATCGGCACGCCCGCGCCCGACCGCACCAGCGCGATCTCGCCCGCCGCCCATGCGCCGCAGCTGGCCGAAGTGCTGTTCGTGCTGGCCAAGCTCCCCGCGCCCTCGGCCGCGACGCAGGCCGCGCTGGGGGCTGGCGGGACCAAAGTCACCATCCGCGAGAACATCGGGCAAAGCCATTTTGCGATCATCACCCCCGGCAACCCCGTCCATGACGCGAACGAAGCGGCGATGCTGGCAGTGCTGCGGGGCGAATAAGGGGTTTCTGCACGCCGCGGCGGCGCTATGCTGCTGCTATCCAAGGGGAGAACGCCATGAAGCCCGCCATTTCCGCCCTCGCTCTCGCCGCCACGCTCGCCGCCTGCGCGCCGATGGAACCGGTGGCCGAGGCGCCCGCGGCCCCGGACGCGCGCTTCGCGGTGACCGACAGCACGGACTATGATCCCTTCACCGTCAACGCGCTGCCCGCCGATCCGCCGACCCTGAAGGTCGCCTATGGCACGGCCTCGGAGCGGCAATATGGCGAGCTGCGGATGCCCGCCGGCAAGGGCCCGTTCCCGCTCGCGGTGATCTATCACGGCGGGTGCTGGGCGGGGATGGGCGGCACCGCCAACGTCGCCGCGCTCGCCAGCTTCCTGGCGAAGAACGGCGTGGCGACCTGGACGCCCTCCTACCGCGAGATCGGATCGGACGGCGGCTGGCCCAACACCTTCACCGACTGGGCGCAGGGCCTGATGCACGTGAAGAAGCTCGCCAAGACCTATCCGCTCGATCTCACGCGGATCACGGTCATGGGCCATTCCGCCGGGGTGACGCCGGTGATGTGGCTGCCGAGCGGGCACAAGGGCGACGAGGCGATCAGCGCCGAACTGCCGCCGATTGCCGCTGCGGTGGCGCTCGACGGGCCGCTCAGGATCGCGGATTTCGTCGGGGTGGATCAGGCGGTGTGCGGCGCGCCGGTGATCGCGACCATGATGGGCGGCTCACCCGCCGAGCAGCCGGTGCGCTACGCGATGCTCGATCCGCTCGCCAACAAGCCGCTAGTGGGGCGCCTGCTGGTGGTCGACGGGGCGCTGCCCGATCCCGATCCGGCGATGATCGAGGGCCTGCGCGCACAGGGCATTGCGGTCGAGGTGATCAGCGTCACGCAGGACCAGCACTTCAACCTGCTGGTGCCGGGCACCAAGGATTTCGCCGCCTACGGTCCCGCGCTGCTGGACATTGCCGGCGGGCGCTGAAAAAGCGGGAGCCATGGGAATCGAAGGGCTGAGCGAGGCGGATGCCGCCAACGAGTTGATGCGGCTGGCGCGCGCCATCGCGAAGCATGACCGGTTGTATCACGCCGAGGACAGCCCGGAGATTTCCGACGCCGAATATGACGCGCTTGTGCGCCGCAATGCCGAGCTTGAGGCCGCCTTCCCGCATCTGATCCGCGAGGACAGCCCGTCGCGCAAGGTCGGCCATGCCGTGGCCGCTTCGCCGCTCGGCAAGGTGACGCACGAGGTTCGCATGATGAGCCTCGACAATGCCTTCTCGCCTGAGGAAGTGGGCGAGTGGCTGGCGCGGATGCGGCGCTTCCTCAACCTGCCCGAAGGCGAGCCGCTGGCGATCACCACCGAGGACAAGATCGACGGGCTGTCATGCAGCTTGCGCTACGAGAACGGGGTGCTGGTGCGCGCCGCGACGCGCGGTGACGGGCAGGTGGGCGAGGATGTGACGGCCAATGTCCAGTTCATCGACGACATTCCCAAGATCATAAAGCCCCTTCCCTTGAAGGAAGGGGTTGGGGATGGGTGCTCGACATCGGTGGGCATGGAACCCCCACCCCCAACCCCTCCCCAAGGGGAGGGGAGTATTCCCGCCATCTTCGAAGTGCGCGGGGAGGTCTATATGGAAAAACAGGCCTTTACTGCACTCAATGCTGCGCAGCATGAAGTAGGCGGAAAGCTGTTTGCCAACCCGCGCAATGCCGCTGCGGGAAGCCTGCGGCAGAAGGATGCGAGCGTCACCGCGAAGCGCCCCTTGCGGTTCTGGGCGCATGGCTGGGGCGCGGCGTCGGCAGTGCCGGGGACGACCCAGACCGAGGTGGTCGAGACCTTGCGCGCATGGGGCTTTCCGGTCTCGCCGCTGTTCGCCCGCGTGGTCGGCGGAACGGACGAAGTGGTCGCGCGCTTCGACGCGATCGGCAAGGCGCGGCCTTCGCTGCCCTATGACATCGACGGGGTGGTCTACAAGCTTGACCGGCTCGACTGGCAGGAGCGGCTCGGCTTCGTCGCCAAGGCCCCGCGCTGGGCGCTGGCGCACAAGTTCCCGGCCGAGCGCGCCGAGACGGTGGTGGAGGCGATCGACATTCAGGTCGGGCGCACCGGCAAGCTGACGCCCGTCGGCCGTCTCGCACCGGTGCTGGTGGGCGGGGTGACGGTCACCAATGTCACGCTCCACAACGGCGACGAGATCGCGCGGCTGGGCCTCAGGGTGGGTGACCGCGTGGTGATCCAGCGCGCGGGCGACGTGATCCCGCAGGTGGTCGAGAACCTGACGCGCCAGGAAGCGCGGGCCGCTTTCCCGTTCCCCGATCACTGCCCCGAATGCGGCAGCGAGGCGGTGGCCGAGGACGGCGAGGTCGATGTGCGTTGCACCGGCGGGCTGATCTGCCCGGCGCAGCGCACCCAGCGGCTCGAACATTTCGTTTCCCGCAAGGCGCTCGATATCGAGGGGCTGGGGGAAAAGACCATCGCCCAGTTCTTCTCGCTCGGGTGGCTGGAAAGCCCCGCCGACATCTACCGCCTGCGCGAACGCCGCAGCGATATCCTCGCGCTGGAGGGCTGGCAGGAAAAGTCGGTCGACAATCTCCTCGCCGCGATCGAGGCCAAGCGTGCGCCCGACGCCGCGCGCCTGCTGTTCGCGCTCGGCATCCGCCATGTCGGCGAGGTGACGGCGCGCGATCTGATGAAGAACTTCCACGAACTGCCGGTGCTGCGCGCGCTGGCCGAGCGCGCGCATTCGGGCGATGCCGAGGCGGCGGCCGAACTCACCGCGATCGACGGCATCGGGCCTTCGGTGGTCGAGGCGCTGGGCGATTTCTTCCACGAGCCGCACAATGTCGCGGTGTGGGAGGACTTGCTCTCGCAGGTCACCCCGCCGCGCTTCGAGGTGCAGACCGTCGCATCGCGCGTTGCGGGCAAGACCGTGGTCTTCACCGGCAAGCTCGAAACCATGAGCCGCGACGAGGCCAAGGCGCAGGCCGAACGGCTGGGCGCCAAGGCGGCGGGCAGCGTTTCCGCGAAAACCGATCTGCTGGTCGCGGGGCCGGGCGCAGGCTCGAAGCTCAAGAAAGCCGCCGAGCTCGGCATCGAGGTGGTCGACGAGGCCGGCTGGGCGGCGATTGTGGCCGAGGCGGGGTAGGGCAGTGCGCAGGCTGGCAAAGTGGCTCGCGGTGCTGGCGCTGATCGTCGTGATCGGCCTCGCCGCGGCATGGGCGACCTCGCCCGATCCCAAGGGCAATCCGGCGAGTTTCGAGGGGGTCGCGCTCGCCCCGCAGCTGGCCCCGATGGCCGAGGCATTGACGCTGGCGCGCTATCGCGGCGAGGATGGAAAGCCGTCCACGCTGCTGGTCACCGGCTTCGACGGTACGTCGGTCACGGGCATCCCGCTCGCGGCGCTGGGGGTGGCCGAGACCGGCGATCCGCTGCGCGATCTCGCCACGCTCCCGCGCCTGCCCGACGCTGAGGCTGCGCTGCCTGCCGGCCCGCGCCTGCGCCTGCCCTACGCCGCGCTGCTGCCTTCGGCGCCGAGCGGCGCCATTCACATCGGTACGGGCACCAATTTCCCCGAACATGCCGAAGAGGCGAACAGCGGCGCGGTGTTCCAGTTTCCCAAGTTCGGCGCCGCCTCGCCGGCGCGTACGACAATCGCCGCGCAGCCGGGTATCCTGCTCGATTACGAGGTCGAACTGTGCATGCGCTTCGACCGCGACATTGCCAGCCTCGCCGATTTCGACGCGGCGCTGAAGGGCGTGTTCCTGTGCGGCGATTTCACCAATCGTAACGCGCTGGTGGAGCTGGCCGATCCGGACAATCTCGATTCCGGCTCCGGCTTTTCCGACGCCAAGAGCGGCCCCGGCCATTTCCCCTCCGGCCCCTTTCTCGTGGTGCCGCGCGACTGGCAGCGGTTTGTTGCCGACACGCGCATGACCACCGCGGTCAACGGCGAGCCGCGGCAGGATGCGCGCGGGGGCGAGATGGTGATGGACTTCCGCGCGCTTGTCGCCAAGGCGCTGGGTGACATGGAGCGCCCGCGCTTTCTCTATCGCGGGGCCTTCCACCGGCTGACACCGCAGGGCCGGATCACGGCGGACATGACGCTGATGTCGGGCACGTCGGAGGGCGTGATCTTCACCCCGCCGTCGCGCGCGGACATGATCGAGGGGGGCCTCGCCTATCTGCTGGCCGGCGGTCCGTTTTCGGGTGCCGGAATGGTCGATACGGTGAAGCGCGAGTTTCTCGCCAACGAACTGGCGAGCGGACATTTCCTCAAGCCCGGCGACCGCGTGCGCCATGGCTCGAACTGGCTCGGCGAGATTGACGTGGAGGTGACCGCGCCATGAGCGACCTCCTCACCGAACTCCACCCGCAGGCGCTGCGTATCGCGGCGCTGCTGCGCGGGCGCGGCGAGAAGGTCGCGGTGGCCGACGGGGCGACCGGCGGCCTGATCGCCGCGAGCCTGCTCACCGTCCCGGGCGCGCTCGACTTTTTCGTGGGCGGGGGCGTGGTCTATTCCTTCCGCGCGCGCGATGTGCTGTTCGCTCTTCCACGCGAGGCCTACAAGGGGATGCGCGGGGCTACCGAGGATTACGCGCTGCTTCAGGCCCGCGCCATCCGCGACAATTTCAGCGCGGAATGGGGGCTGGCCGAGAGCGGCTCGGTTGGCGGTTCGAGCCATCCCAGCGGCGCGCCAGCAGGGCGCTCGGTCGCCGCGCTGGCGGGGTCGGGAGGGGAATATACCCGCCTCATCGAAACCGCCTCGGATGACCGCATCGCCAACATGGCCGCCTTCACCCGCAATGCCCTCGCGCTGCTCGAAGACACCCTCGCGCAATAAATTTCGCGGCCCCTGTCGAATCCCCGTTGCCAGCCGCGTCTCCCTGTCAGAGCCTCGCCACTTCCGGCCGGGCCGATGACGGAGACGACGCGATGCAATTCATGCTGATGATCAACGAGGACGAAAGCGCCTATGCGGGCGAGGGCGGCGCGGCGCTGATGGAAGCGACGCTGGCGGGGCACATGAAGCTGGCCGAGGATCTGGTCGCCGCCGGGGTGCCGTTCTCGGGCGAGCGGCTGAAGCCCGCCGCCACCGCCACCACGCTGCGCTTCGATCATGGTTCGGTGAGCCTGCACGACGGCCCCTTTGCCGAAACCCACGAGGAGCTCGGCGGATTCTACATCATCGACGTGCCCAGCCTCGACGAAGCGCTCGAATGGGCGAGGGCCATTCCGGTGCCCAAGGGCGGGATCGAGGTGCGTCCGGTCTGGCCGATGGGGCCAGAGAACTGAGCGGCAGGCTGAGCGCGGCGCTCGCCGATGCGATCATGGCGGCGCGGCCCCGGGTGGTGGCCGCGCTTGCCGCTTCCTTGCGCGATCTCGATGCTGCCGAGGAGGCCTTTGCCGGGGCGGCCGAACGCTGCCTCAGGCTGCCTGAACCCCCGCGCGATGTGGCCGCATGGCTGTTCGTCGCCGCGAAGCGCTGCGCGCTTGATGCGATCCGCAAACGCTCCGCCGAGGTGCGCGGCACCGAGGCGCTCGCTCAGGTGACAGGCATGGCCGACATCCTCACGCTCCCCGAACCGATCCCGGATGAACGCCTGCGGCTGCTGTTCATCTGCTGCCACCCCGCGATGGCGCCCGAGGCGCGCACCGCGCTGGCGTTGAAGGTGATCTGCGGCCTGCCGGTCAGTGCCATCGCGCGGCTGTTCGTAGTCAGCGAACAGGCCATGTTCCAGCGCATCACCCGCGCCAAGGCCAAGGTGCGCGAGGCGGGGATCGCCTTCGAACTGCCCCCGCGCCGCGATTGGCCAGCGCGGCTCGAAGCGGTGCTGCTCGCGCTCGAACTGGCTTTCACCGCGGCCTATGCCGATGCCGGGGGCGAGCTTTCGGCGGATCTGGGCGAGGATCTGGGCGGCGAGGTCGAGCGTCTGGCGCTGCTGGTGGCCGAGCTGGTGCCGGACGAGCCCGAGGCGATGGGCCTTGCCGCGCTGGTGCTGCTGGCACGGTCGCGGCAGGCAGCGCGGGTGGACGGGGAGGGCGCGATGGTGCCGCTCTCGCAGCAGGATTGCGGGCTTTGGGACAGGGCGCGGATCGAGCGGGCGCGGGGGATGCTCGATGCGGCGGCGCTGCGCGGGCGATCAGGCCCCTGTCAGGTGATGGCCGCGATCCAGCTCACCCATGCGCGCCGCGCCTTTGACGGGGTGGTGGACTGGCAGGCGGTGCTGCGGCTTTATGACGTGCTCCTCGCGCTGCGCCCCTCGCCGATGGTAGCGATTAGCCGGGCGCTGGCGCTGGCGCAGACCCAAGGGGCCGAGGCGGGGCTGGCGGCGCTCGATGCGCTCCCCGCCGAGCGCCTCGCACTGGCGCGGCCGTGGCATGTGGCGCGCGCCGATCTGCTGGCGCGGGCGGGGCAGGCGGTGGAGGCGAGGGCGGCGCTCGATGCCGCGCTGGCGCTCGATCCCCCGCGGGCCGAGCGGCTGTGGCTGGAGGCGCGGCGGGCGGCGCTTTAGCGCGCCCGTCCCCAATCCTTCCGGCGCCGCAGCCACAGGATCGCCCAGTCGCCGCTTTGCAGGCGCGCGGCCATGCGGAAACCGGCGCGGCGCATGGCGCGCTTGACCGCTTCCTCCTGTTCGCCCGCGAGCAGCCCGGCGAGCAGCAGGCTGCCGCCCGGCGCCACGCTGCGGCCGAAATCGGGAGCGAGGCTCACCAGCGGCCCGGCGAGGATATTGGCGATCAGCAGATCATAGGGCCCGCGCAAGGTGAGCAAGGGATCGTCCATCCCGTCGGCGACGATCATCACCGCCTCGCCCGCACGCGGCCCCATCGCGATGCCGTTGGTGGCGGCGTTTTCCTTGACCACCGGCACGCAGACCGGATCGATGTCGGTCAGCGTGATAGACGCGCGCGGCCACAGGGCGAGAGCGGCGAACCCGAGCAGCCCGGTGCCGGTGCCGATGTCCGCCACGTTGCGCACCGCCATGCCGCTTGCCTTCATGTGGCCCAGCATTTCGAGGCATCCGGCGGTGGTCTTGTGCTGGCCGGTGCCGAAGGCCTGGCTGGCCGGAATGATGAAGTCGATCGCGTCCGGGTCGGCGGGGAAATCGGGGGTGTGGACGTGGAAGCGACCGGCGCGGATCGGCTCCACCCCCTGCTGGCTGAGCGTCACCCAGTCCTGCGGGGCCAGTTCCTCGACCGTGATCGGTGGGGCCTTGCCCTCGAACAGTCCCGCGAGCGCGGCTTTCTCGGCCTTGCCGGGCTTCGCCGGATACCAGCCTTCCAGCACCCAGTCGTCGGGCCGGTCCTCGGCCACCTCGCGCCCGGCGATGACGAGTTCGTAATCCCAGTCCTCGATCAGGTCATGCGCGAGGAGGGCGGCCTGAACCACCGGCTTGGGCGCGAAGGCGGAGAGCTTCCACGTGGTGGACAAATCAATACTCCGTCCTCCCCGCGCAGGCGGGGATCCAGCTGGGGGCCATGTTTCGCTCCCACGAAGGCGAGATAGACCCCTGCCTGCGCAGGGGTGACGGGGTAGGCTTAACGGACAAAGCTCGCTCCATTGGCGTCGATCACCGCGCCGGTCATGCTCGGCGGGGCGTCCAATGCGCAGAAGGCGATGATCGCGGCGATTTCCTCCGGGGTCGCCACGCGCCCGAGGGGAATGTCGGCCAGCAGCCCCGGCCCGCCGCGGCTGGCGAGATAGTCGCCCGCCATGCTGGTGTCGGTGAAGCCGGGGGTGACGGCAAAGCTGAGGATGCCTTCCCTGGCATAGGCCCGCGCGATGGTCTTGTGCATCCCCACCATCCCGCTCTTGGCGGCGGCATAGTGCCAATGCGCGGGAGAATCGCCGCGATAGGCCGCGCGGCTGGCGACATGGACGAGCCGCCCGCCGAAGCTGCGGCTCTGCCAGTGCAGCACGGCAAAGCGCGAAAGCTGCGCGGCGCTGGTGAGATTGACGCGCAGGGTATCCTCCCACGCGTCGAGCCATTCGATGTCCGAGCGATCGAGCCGGTTGGCCTCGAACCGCCCGGCGTTGTTGACCACCGCGTCGATCTCTCCGCCCGCTATTTCAAGTGCCTGTTCCCACAGCGATTGCACCGACAGCGGATCGCCGAAATCCGCCGCGATGATCGGCACGCCCGCTGGCGCGTCGGTGACAGGGCGCGAAGCGTGGCCGATCACCTTCGCGCCGCGCGCTGCCAGTGCGTGGAGGGCTGCCTTGCCAATGCCGCGGCTCGATCCGGTTACTAGAATGTGTCCCATGCAAGTCGCTATCCGAAACTTTGCAAGCCGTGTCCACCATGTCGCGGCTTGCCTCAGCCGACAGCCGCGCTAAGTGGAGTGGCGACAAACAGGGACACGACGGGATCACCATGAACCAAAGACCGCTTTCGCCCCATCTCCAGATCTGGCGCTGGGGGCCGCACATGCTCGTATCGATCCTCCACCGCGCCACGGGCGACGGCATGGCCGTGGTCGGCCTCGGGGTGCTGGTGTGGTGGCTGGGCGCGCTGGCGGGCGGGCCGGAAGCCTACGCCAGCTTCCAGGCGATCATGGGCTCGATCCCGGGCATGATCGTGCTGGTCGGCCTGTCCTGGGCTTTCTTCACCCACATGATGAGCGGGCTCAGGCACTTCGTGCTCGATATCGGCGCGGGCTACGAGCTCGACACCAACCGCCTGTGGTCGATCGCCGCGCCGGTGATCGCCGTTGTTCTCACCGCGGCCTTCTGGGCCGTGATCCTGACCAAGTAAGGGGCACGGCACATGGGTAACGGAACCTCCATCGGACGCGTGCGCGGGCTCGGCGCGGCGCATCACGGGGCGCACCACTGGCTGGTGCAGCGCTTCACCGCGATCGGCAATCTGGTGCTGATGAGCTGGCTTCTGGTCAGCCTCGTCATGCTCGGCGACTACGGTCATGCCACTGTGATCAAGTGGCTCACGCACCCGCTCAACGCGACGGCGATGATCCTGCTGGTGTTCAGCCTGTTCTGGCACGCGCGGCTGGGCCTGCAGGTGCTGATCGAGGACTATCTCCACGACGCCGGCACCAAGTTCGGGGCGCTCGTCGCGCTCAACCTCGCAACCATCGGCGGCGGCGCCTACGGGATTTTCAGCGTTGCCGCGCTCGCATTCGGAGGACAGGCCTGATGGCTACCGCAGCAGCACCCGGCACCGCCAACGATGTCGGCGGTGCGCACCTGAAGGGCGCGTACAAGATCATCGATCACACCTATGACGTGGTGGTGGTGGGCGCGGGCGGATCGGGCCTGCGCGCGACCATGGGCGCGGCCGAAGCGGGCCTGCGCACCGCGAACATCTCCAAGGTGTTCCCGACGCGCTCGCACACCGTCGCGGCGCAGGGCGGGATCGCCGCCTCGCTCGGCAACAATTCGCCCGATCACTGGACCTGGCACATGTACGACACCGTCAAGGGGTCGGACTGGCTGGGCGATCAGGACGCGATCGAATATCTCGCGCGCGAGGCTCCGGCGGCGGTCTACGAACTGGAGCACGCCGGCGTGCCCTTCAGCCGCAATGCCGATGGCACGATCTACCAGCGTCCGTTCGGCGGGCACATGCAGAACATGGGCGCCGGCCCGCCGGTGCAGCGCACCTGCGCCGCGGCCGACCGCACCGGCCACGCCATGCTCCACGCCCTGTATCAGCAGAGCCTCAAGTATGACGCCGACTTCTTCATCGAGTATTTCGCGCTCGATCTCATCATGTCCGAGCGTGACGGCCAGAAGGTCTGCGTCGGCGTGATGGCGATGTGCCTCGACGATGGCACGATCCACCGCTTCCGCGCGCAGAGCGTGGTGCTGGCGACCGGCGGCTATGGCCGCTGCTACTACACCGCGACCTCGGCCCACACCTGCACCGGCGACGGCGGCGGGATGGTGCTGCGCGCCGGCCTGCCCTTGCAGGACATGGAATTCGTGCAGTTCCACCCCACCGGCATCTACGGCGCGGGCGTGCTGATCACCGAAGGCGCGCGCGGCGAGGGCGGCTACCTCACCAACTCCGAAGGCGAGCGCTTCATGGAGCGCTATGCCCCGAGCGCGAAGGACTTGGCCTCGCGCGACGTGGTGAGCCGTTCGATGGCGCTCGAAATGCGCGAGGGCCGCGGCGTCGGGCCGGAAGGCGATCACATCTACCTGCACTTGGATCACATCGATCCCAAGGTGCTGGCCGAGCGCCTGCCGGGCATTACCGAGAGCGGCAAGATCTTCGCCGGTGTCGATCTCACCCGCCAGCCGCTGCCTGTCACCCCGACGGTGCATTACAATATGGGCGGCATTCCGTGTAACTATCACGGGCAGGTCGTGACCCTCGGGGCGGACGGCAATCCCGACACCGTGATCCCCGGCCTCTATGCCGTGGGCGAGGCGGCCTGCGTGTCGGTCCACGGGGCGAACCGGTTGGGCTCGAACTCGCTGATCGACCTCGTGGTGTTCGGCCGTGCGACCGGGCATCATCTGCGCGACAACCTCAAGCCCAACGCCAAGCAGCCGGAGCTTCCGGCGGACAGCGCGGACTTCGCGCTGACGCGCCTCGATCACTTCCGCTATGCGCAGGGCGGCTCGCCCACCGCGCAGATCCGCGCGGAAATGCAGAAGGCGATGCAGAAGCACTGCG
>VFQM010000487.1_pt1 | contig 43685 bp, 28 predicted proteins | sample 3512391 | NCBI WGS metagenome assembly VFQM01 (sample SAMN10412369, study PRJNA504923) | tailings metagenome | isolation source: Replicate 1 from Balatoc abandoned mine | place: Philippines
GGAACATCATCCAGCCCGGTGGCCGCGAGATAGGCGAGCGCGACGCCGCGTAGGCGGCGGCCGCCCTTGGCTCCGCGCGACAGGTCAGTGGCGGGCGGCGCGGCGCTGCTAAGGATCGCGCGCCATTCACTTTCGAGCGCAACCCCGATCGCCGCCTGTAGCGCCAGCCGTTCGCGGCGGATCGCGTCGGGATCGACCGTGACCATCTGGTCGCCGATAAAGGCTTCGCTGGGCAGCAGCACCGCCTCGGCGACAAAAGCCGGATCGTCGGCGCGGCACGCGAGCGTTCCCGCTACCGCATCGATCACCGCGGCATTATTCACCGCTTCGCCCGACACTGCGGCAACGAGCGTGTCGAGCATCAGCTGCTGCAAGGCTTCGTAGCGCGCGAACGGATCGTCGTCGTGCGCCGCGAGCCACGCCAGTTCGCCCGGCGCGCGCGCATAGTCGACGATCACCGGTGCGGAGAAGCCGCGATTGACCGACAGCGCCGGACGTGCCGCAAAGGCGCCGAGCGCGATCCGCTGCGCCGCGCCGGTCAGCGTTACCAATGTCTCGGGCAGCGCCGCGCCGCTGCCGTCCATCGCAAAGGCGGCGAGTTTCAGCGGCATCATCATCGGTTGTTTGTCGGGCTGCCCCGGGGTCGGCGGCACCGTCTGCTGAATGTCGAGCAGCCATTCGCCGCCGTCCTGAACCAGCGCCAGCGACAGGCGCGGAGTCCCCGCCTGGCTGTACCACAGGCGGAACTGGGTGAGGTCGATCCCCGCCCCCTCCTCGATCGCGCGGACAAAATCCTCGCAGGTCGCCGCCTCGCCGTCGTGATGGTCGAAATAGAGGTCGGTGCCTTTGCGGAAGCGCTCCGCTCCGACCAGCGTCGCCATCATGCGGATGATCTCGGCGCCCTTGTTATAGACGGTCGCGGTGTAGAAGTTGCTGATTTCCTGAAAACTGTCGGGGCGGATCGGGTGCGCGAGCGGCCCGGCGTCCTCGGGGAATTGCGCCGCCCGGAGCAGGCGGACATCCTCGATCCGCTTGACCGGCGGCGATCCCATGTCGGCCGAGAAACATTGGTCGCGATAGACGGTGAAGCCCTCTTTCAGCGACAGCTGGAACCAGTCGCGGCAGGTGACGCGGTTGCCCGACCAATTGTGGAAATATTCATGCGCGACCACGCCCTCGACCCCGTCGAAATCAATGTCGGTCGCGGTGTCGGTGTCGGCCAATATGTAACGGCTGTTAAAGACGTTCAGACCCTTATTCTCCATCGCCCCCATGTTGAAATCGCTGACCGCGACAATGTTGAAGACATCCAGGTCATATTCGCGGCCATAGACGCGCTCGTCCCACGCCATGGATGCCTTGAGGGCCGCCATCGCATGGCCAGTGCGCGGCACATCGCCGTCGCGGACAAAGATATTGAGCGCGACTTTGCGCCCCGACATGTTGGTGAAATGGTCGCTGTTGGCGACCAGGTCGCCCGCGACCAGCGCAAAGAGATAGCTGGGCTTGGGCCACGGATCCTCCCACACCGCCCAATGGGTGCCATCATCATTATCGCCGCTATCGATGCAGTTGCCGTTGGATAACAGCACCGGAAAAACTTCTTTGTCGCCTTTCATGGTCACGCGGTAGCGGCTCATCACATCGGGCCGGTCGGGGTGGAAAGTGATGCGCCGGAACCCTTCGGCCTCGCACTGGGTGCACAACATGCCGTTCGAGGCATAGAGACCCATCAACTGGCTGTTGGCGCTGGGGATAAGGCGGGTAGCGATGCTGACGACGGCAGCGGTGCGTTCGCCAAGATCCAGCAGCAAATCTGCTCCCTCCATCCGCCAGTCGGCAAACTCTTCGCCATCAACGCGCACCGCCAGTGCGGTCAACCCGTCGCCGCGCAGCAACAGCAGGGCGCCCGCCTTACCTGCCGGATTGCGCGTCACGGTGAGCGTCGATGTCACCTGCGTCACATCAATACCAAGCGCAAATTCGAGCGCCACTTCGGGCACCAGCCAGTCGGGCGGCAGATAATCGCCGCGATGGATGGTGACGGGAACTGCGGGGGTGGAGGAGAGGTCGGCCATAGCTTTAACTCTATGCGCCGACGCGGGGGTGCGCAATAAGCGCGGCATGGGACATATGCTGATATTCGGGCTCGGCTATAGTGCAGCGCATCTGGCGGATCGGCTGGTCGCGCGCGGCTGGGACGTCACTGGCACCACGCGTGACGGGCGCGGCGGGACGCTGCGGTTCGATGACGAGCCAGCGGTGCGCGCCGCCATCTTGCGCGCCGACCATATCCTCGCCTCGGCTCCGCCCGATGGCGGGCGCGACCCGGTGCTGGTGCGCTTTGGCGAGGCGCTCGCGCTCGCCCCGGCGCGCTGGGTCGGCTATCTGTCCTCTACCGGCGTTTATGGCGACACGGGCGGTGCGTGGGTGGACGAAGCATCGCCCGTCGGCACCGGCAACCGCGCTGCGCGCGCCGCCGCCGATCAGGCGTGGCTGGCGCTGCGCAGCGAGGTGCGCGTGTTCCGCCTGCCCGGAATCTATGGACCAGGCCGCAGCGCGCTTGACCGCGTCCGCAGCGGCGACGCGCACCGCATCAAATTGTCCGGTCAGGTCTTCAGCCGCATCCATGTCGACGACATCGCCAGCGGCATCATCGCCAGCTTTGCCGGACCGCCAGGGGTCTATAATTTGGCCGACGACCATCCCTGCCCGCAACTGGAGGTGACCGAAGGCGCATGCGACCTGCTCGGCGTACCCTGGCCACCGCTGAAAACATTGGAAGAGGCGAATCTTTCGCCGATGGCGCGCACCTTCTATGCCGAAAACCGCCGCGTCGCGAACGGCAAGGCCAAGCGGCTGCTGGGGTGGGAGCCGCGCTTTCCAACCTGGCGTGAGGGGCTTGCGCAGTGTCTGGCGGCGGGATAGCCATGTAACACTATAGCATGACGGGGAGACGATGATGCCGCGCTTTCAACAAAAAATGGCGGCGTTGGTTGTGGTCATGCTCTCCGCCGTGCCCGGCCTGGCGATCGCGCAAACGGCCTGCCTCGCTCCTGACCCTGCCGCAGGTGGCCCTGCCAACGCGCACACGCGCTATCTGGAAACCTCGATGCTGCCCGCCGTGGTGGACGAAGCCACCAAGCCGCGCACGCTGGCGCAGCGCATGGCGGCTTGGCAGGTCCCAGGTGTCACCGTCGCCGTGATCAAGGACGGCAAGCTCGACTGGGCGCGCGGCTGGGGCGTGCGCGACCTTTCGACATGCGCGCCAGTGACCCCCGACACCGCCTTTCAGGCCGCATCGATCAGCAAGCCGGTGTTCGCCGTGCTGGTGATGAAGCTTGCCGAAGCCGGGCGGCTCGATATCGACGCCGACATCAATCTTTCGCTGACAAGCTGGAAACTGCCCGACGCACCCGTGTCCAGCGCGCCCGTCAGCCTGCGCCAGTTGCTGAGCCACACCGCTGGTCTCACCATCCACGGCTTTCCCGGCTATGAACGCGACGAAACTATCCCGACCTTGCTCGGCACCCTAAACGGCGAACCCATTCCGCGCGGCTTTGCGGCGCAAGCAGGCGGCGCAACGCATGCGGAAGGGGTGGTGCGCGAACTCGCCCCGAACACCCAGTGGAAATACTCGGGTGGCGGCTATGTCCTCGCCCAGCAGGTGGTCGAGGATGTTACCGGCGAGCCGATGGCGGCCACCGCCCAGCGGCTGCTGCTCGGCCCGCTGGGCATGACGCGCAGCAGCTTTGCCCAGCCCCCGTCAGCCGCGACATTGGCCAATGCGGCATCGGGTCACGACGGGGCAGCAGTCATTCCAGGAGGCTTCAACCTTTATCCGCAACAGGGCGCGGCAGGTTTGTGGACCACACCCACCGACATTGCCCGCCTGTTTACCGATGTGCGCCGTGCGGCAAGAGGGGAAGCGCCTGCGCTGCTGAACGCCGCATCGGGCGCGGCGCTGACGACGCCGGGGCTGGGCGACTGGGCCGTCGGCTTTGCCGCGCGTGGCAACGGCGACGAACGCGTTATCCACCATGGCGGGGCCAACTCCGGCTTTCGTAACTGGGCGACGATGTTTCTGGACGGCGGCAATGGCGTCATTGTGATGACCAACAGCAACAGCGGCGGCGCTCTGGTTGATGAGATTATTCGCGCCGTCGCCACCGATTATGGCTGGTCGTCGCTCGCCAGCCAGCCGCTGCGCGATGCACCGGTGCCGCTGGCGACACTGGAAAGCTATCGCGGCTATTATGCCGTCGGCCCGGTGTCGGCGCTGATCTCGGTCAGCGATGGCCGCCTCTATGCGCGCACCGGCGGGCCTTTACCCGAGCGGCTGGTGATGCTGTCGCCCACGCGCTTCCGCTCCAGTGTCAGCGGGATCGAGGGTGAATTTGAACGCGGGGCCGACGGCACGGTGACCGGCATTCGCGTCATCGCCGGTGCGCCGACGATGGTGCTGGCGCGCGGCGCTGCCCCGGCAGGCGACTTTGCCAGCGATCCCTTGCTGCTGCGCGGATCGATGAACGATTGGGGCACGACGCAGGTCATGGCCGCGACCGACGGCGGTGCATTTATGACCGAAATCAAGCTCGCCCCCGGTGAGTATCAATTCAAGCTGGGGACGGCCGACTGGCGCATGGCCGATCTGGGTGCCGATGGCATGCTGCCCGTCGCCGCCGATGGCAGCGCGGTGAGGTTGCAGCCGCGGGGGGCGAACATAATACTCAACGTCACCGAGGCCGGGCTGTATCGCTTCACCTTGAGCAGCGATGCCGCGCTGACGGTGGCGAAAATCGGTCAGTAAAGCACTTCGACGGCATGGATCAGCGTGCCGACCAGGCCACCGACCAATGTGCCGTTGATGCGGATAAATTGTAAATCGTCGCCAACCTCGCGCTCCAGACGGTCGGTAATGGTGCGTGCATCCCAGCCGCGGATAGTGTCCGACACCAGCTTGAGCGCGGTTTCGCCATAGCTGTCGGCCATGCCCACGACAGCGCGGCGGGCGTAGCGGTTGACGGTACGGCGGATCGCCGGATCCTCGCCCAGCGTCGTGCCGAGTTGGCGCACCAGCTCGCCAATGCGGCCTGCCAGCACCGTGTCGGGATTGTTTGCCGCGCGCAACAATGCCCCGCGCCCCTGTTCCCACAGGCCGTCGAGCCAGCGTTTGACCGCCGGATTGGCAAGCAATTCATCGCGCACGCGCGCCACCTGCGCCTGCCGGTCGGGGTCATGTTGAAGGTCATAGGCCAGCCGTTCAAGGCTTTCCTCGACGCGCAGGCGTAGTGGATGGTCACTTTGCTCGGCCATATCGGCGAGCAACATCTGCAAGCCAGCGACAATGCGGTTGGAGATGGTTTCATCCAAACCCGTGAGCCGCACGATCGTCCCGCTATTGTCGTGCACCATCTGGTGGATCAGCTGCGCGTTCAAATCCAGCGTCTTGGATCCCCATTTGACCATGCCGTCGAGGAGCGGTTGATGCCGCCCCTCCGCCAGCGCAGCGGAGAGCGCCTGCCCCAACAGCGGCCCCATATTCAGCTCGCGCAGCCGGTCGGCCAGCGCGGTTTTGACCATTCCGCCCAGCCGGTCCTGATCGAGCGCGCCCAGCGCCTCGGCGAGCATGCGCGATGCCCCCCGCTTCAACCGGCCACCACCCTCAGCCGGTTCGGCAAGGAAACGCCCCACCGCACCCGCCACATCGACATGGCGCATCCGCTTGGCAATCAGGCGGGGGATCAGGAAATTCTTTAGCAGGAACGCCGCCAGCGCATTGCCAATGCGTTCCTTGTTACGCGGGACGATGGCGGTGTGCGGGATCGGCAGGCCCATCGGGTGGCGAAACAGCGCGGTCACGGCAAACCAGTCGGCCAGCCCGCCAACCATCGCGGCTTCGGCAAACGCGCGGACGAAACCGACCGCAGGGTGAGCATCGGTCCAAGGTTTGAGGCCGAAAAAAACGATAGCCATGACGATCAGCAAGCCTGTCGCGACCAGTCGCACGTCGACGCCCTGCCGGACCGGAATGGAAACACCGGCGGGACGGGCCGCTTTGGCTGATTCGTTCATGGCCGTGAAATGGGGAAGGATGCGCGGCGGCGCAACCGCCGCGCGCTTCCAAAACAATGGCTACGTATAGAACCGAAGCCCTGAGCTAGTCGAAGGGCGTGGCGCGTCACTGCGGGTCGCCCTTCGACAAGCTCAGGGCTTCGGTGCAATAACGCGGCCTACTCCGCCGGTTGCGGGACGGCCTTGTCCGCTGCATCGTCGCCCTCGCGGTAGCTGATGAAGCGGCGCGAGAATTTGCCGATGCGCTTTTCGATGCTGTCCGCCAGGCTGAAACCTGCGGGGACAATCAGCAGCGTCAACAGCGTTGACATCAAAAGCCCGCCAATCACCACCACGCCCATCGGGGCGCGCCATGCGCCGTCGCCCGTTAAAGAGAGCGCCGTCGGCACCATGCCTGCCGCCATCGCGACGGTGGTCATCACAATCGGCTGCGCACGCTTGCGCCCCGCGTCGATCAGTGCGGTATATTTGTCGACGCCGCGCTCCATCTCTTCAATGGCAAAGTCGATCAGCAAGATACTGTTTTTGCCGACAATGCCAAACAGCATCAGCAGGCCGATGAACACCGGCATCGAAATTTCCATCCCCGCAATCGCAAGGCCGATTAGCCCGCCCAGCGGCGCGAGCAACAGCGACAGCATATTGACCAGCGGCGACAGGAAGCGGCGGTAGAGCAGTACCAGCGTCGAGAAGACCAGCAGCATACCCGACACCAGTGCAATGGCGAAATTGACCAGCAATTCCTGCTGCCATTTCTGGTCGCCCTGCACCACCTTGCGGATGCCGTTGGGCATGTTCTTGACTGCAGGCAGCGCGTCGATCTTTGGCTGGGCGTCACCCGTCACCAACCCGGGGGCAAGGTCCGCGCCCAACACGATGCGCCGCGTCTGGTTGTAACGGCGCAGCTCAGTCGGCCCCGCGCCAAAGCTGATTTTCGCTACCGATTTCAGCGGCACCGTCGTCCCGCTCGACGTCGGCACCGGCAGGTTTTCCAGCGTCGCCAGGCTGCGGCGCGAATCTTCGGCCAGCAGGACGCGGATGGGGATCTGCCGGTCGGAGAGCGAGAATTTGGCGGCATTCTGGTCGATGTCGCCGATGGTGGCGATGCGGATCGTCTGCGACAGCGCGGCCGTGGTCACGCCCAGATCGGCAGCCAAATCAAGCCGCGGTTCGACGATGATTTCAGGGCGCGGAATGTCGCCTTCGATCCGCGGATTGCGCAGTTCTTTGAGACCTTCCATCTGCTTGACGATGGTCCGCGCGTGGGTTTCAAGAGCCACCGGATCGTCACCACCGATGATGAAGGTGATGTCGCGCCCCGAAAAGCCGCCCGACTGGCTCTGGAACCGCACGCGGGCATCAGGAATGGCGGCAAGCTTGGGCTGCACCGAGCGTTCCCACTCGACGCTCTTCAGCGCCCGATCCTTTTTCAGCGTGATGTAAATATTGCCGTCGTTGACATTCACCTCGGCAAAGGCGTCCTGCACCGTGGGGTCTGCGTCAAGGATTGCCGTTACCTGATTGGCGATGCCTTCGCTCTGCGCGAGCGTGGAACCGGGGGGCAGTTCGAACGCAATCTGGCTATAATCGCTGTTGATGGTCGGCTGGAACTGCTTTGGTAGCAGGAAAAACAGCGCAACGCTGGCGGCAAAGGCACCCACGCCGATCCCCACCATCGTCCAGCGATGCCGCAGCGTCCATTTGAGCAGCTCAGCATAGCGCTCGATCATCGGACCATTGGCATGATCGGCTTCGCCAAAGGCCTTAAGGAAATAGGCGGCGATCATCGCCGTAATCATGCGCGCGACGGGGAGGCTGAGCAGCACCGCAACAACCACGGTCATCCCGAACTGCACAAAGAATTGACCCGAAATGCCGGGCATCAGCGCCACCGGCAGGAACACCGCGACAATGGTCATGGTGGTCGCAACCACGGCGAGGCCGATTTCGTCGGCGGCATCGATCGACGCTTGATAGGCCGATTTGCCCATACGCATGTGCCGGACGATATTTTCAATTTCCACAATGGCGTCGTCGACCAGCACGCCGGCAACCAGACTGAGCGCCAACAGCGACAGGCTGTTCAGCGAAAAGCCCATCAGGTCCATAAAGAAGAAAGTCGGGATGGCCGACAGCTGGATGGCAATCGCGCTGATCACCGTCGCGCGCCAGTCACGCAGGAACAGGAAGACCACGATCACCGCGAGCACCGCGCCCTCGATCATTGCCAGCATCGCCGAGCTATATTGTTCCTTGGTATAAATGGTGCGCGTGAACAGGATTTTGAAATCAACCTTGGGGTTGTTCTTTTTGATCTCGGCAAGCTTTTCCATCGCCGCGTCATGCACCGACACGTCCGATGCGCCCTTCGCCTTTTCGATGGCGAACGACAGCACCTGCTTGCCGCGCATTTTGGCAATGTTGCGCTGTTCGGCATAGGCGTCGGTCACTGTGGCCACGTCGGTCAGGCGAATGGTACGGCCATTGCCCAGCGACAGCCGTTGTTCGCCCAGCTGATAAGCGCTGCCTGCGTTGCCCAGAACGCGGACCGCCTGTTCGGACCCCGCAATTTCGGTGCGGCCGCCGGCGGCGTTCAGGTTGGTCTGGCGCAGCTGCGCGTTCACCTGACTGGCGGTAATGCCATAGCTTTGCATCCGCGCGGGATCGAGAATGACGCGGATTTCGCGGTCAACCCCGCCCGAGCGGCGCACCTGTGCCATGCCTTCGATGCCCAGCAGCTCCTTTGCCACCGTATTGTCGACGAACCACGATAATTGCTCCAGCGTCATGTCTGACGTTTCGACGGCAAAATAGGTGATCGGGCCACCGGCAATATCAACGCGGACGACCTGCGGTTCCAAGATTCCATCGGGCAAATCGCCGCGAATCTGGGAAATTGCCTGATTGACGTCGTTGAAGGCGCGGTCGATCGGCGTGCCGATATCGAACTGGATGAAGGTGCGGCTGTTCCCTTCGCCCACATAGGAAGAAAGCTCGTCGACGCCGCTGACCGACCGTACGGCGGCTTCGACGCGCTGCGTGACCTGGGTTTCCAGCTCTGACGGTGCAGCACCCGGCTGCGCGACAATCACCTGGACGGCGGGAAATTCAATCTCTGGATTGTCGTTCACATCCATGCGGTTGAAGCTGACGATCCCCGCCAGCAAGAGCAGCACGAAGAACACAATCGGTGGTACCGGATTGCGGATCGACCAGGCGGAAATATTGCGGAAATTCATGGCTTCGATCCCTTAACCGCCGCGCCTCAGCGCGCCGCCGATTTCTGCACTACCGGTTTTACCTTGTCGCCGGGGTTGAGGAACGACCCCGCCAGCACGACGACGCGTTCGTTGCCGGTCAGCCCGCTCGCAATCGCCACACCGCTGTCGTTGACCGACCCGATGGTCACCTTTTGCCGCTGGACCACATTGTCCTTGCCGACAACATAGACATAATTGCCCTCGGGACTGGACAGCACGGCGCTCTCGGGCAGCAATGGCGATTGGCCCCGGCCCGCCACCAGCTTGGCATCAGCAAAACCGCCGGGACGCACCGCTTTGGAATAGGGGATGGCGATCCTCACCGTGCCCTGCCGCGTCTGCGGGTCGATGACCGGTGAAACCTGCCACACGCGGCCTGCGATGTTGAAATCGCTGCCCACAGGCGTAACCGTCGCCGCCGTACCGACAGGCAAACTTTGCAGGTCCGCCTCGGCCAGCTGCGCCAGCAATTCCATCTCACCGCCGCGCGCCATGCGGAACAAAACGCCGCTGCCTGCGCTGACAATCTGCCCCGGCTCGACCTGGCGCGTCAGCACCAGTCCGGCGGCGGGCGCCCGAATGTCGAGCCGGCTGTTGCGCGCACGCGCCTCGCTCACCTGCGCTTCGGCGACGCGCACGCGCGCCACGGCAGCGTCGCGGGTCGCGGTCTTGCGATCGAGGTCTGCCTTGGAAATAAAGCCGCGATCAACCAGCGAGCGCGCGCGGTCGAGTTCGGCCTGCGCCAGATCGGCATCGGCCTGCGCCACGCGCACACTGGCCGCCAGCGAATTGAGCTGCTGCACCTGCACGGCGCGGTCAACCGTCGCCAGCACCTGTCCCGCGGCGACCCATTGGCCGGGTTCGACCAGCACGCGCGTGACCTGCCCACCCTCGCCCGACACGCCAACCGGCATTTCGCGCCGCGCGGCAATGGTGCCATTGGCAGAGATAAGCTGCTCGACGTCCTGGCGGCCGGGGATGACCACGGTCACATTCGGGGCAGCGCCAGCCGCCCCGCCATCGCCGCCTCCGGCGCTACCGGCCGCTGCCTGATCGTCGGCGGGCTTGCCCGCTGAAAATGCGTACCATGCCCCGGCAACAACAAGCGCCAGCAGCACCAGTGCACCGATGAAAATCCGGCGCCGCTTGCCGCTTTGGTCGGCCTCATACCCATAGCCCGTCCCGCTGAGCTGATCCATCGGTGCCACCTTGGTTTCGTAATTCACGGTTATTCCCCATTGCTGCCGCGCGGTGCGGACAGGCTTGAGCGATGGAGGTGTATTACCTGATTAAATCACTCGAAGCAAGCGCAGTTTGTTCGATTGCCGCTAAACCGTCATTCGTGCCAGCGCCATAGCCGCCCCCGCCGCTCGCCGAGCCTTAAGGGGCGTTCGCCGAATTGTTTCGCGCCAGCAAAATGGGCGGCTGCGCCCGAATAGCGCAGCCGCCCTTTGATTCCGGCGTGTTGGCCGTTGATTAGCGCACCTTGCCGCGCTTCACCAGATTGACGATCCCCAGCAGGACCACCGCACCCAGAAAGGCCGTGAACAAGGTCATCGGATCGAACGCGTCGCCACGCAGATGACCGCCGCCCAGAAAGCTGCCGAACAGGAAACGGCCCAGAATTGAGCCGATGCATCCAACGATGATGTTAAGGAAAATCCCTTGCTGCGCATCGGTTTTCATCACGACGCTGGCCAGCCAGCCGATGACGCCGCCCATTACGAGCGCGATGATAAAGTCCATGATGCTGTTCCTCCATGCTGGCGACGGTCCACGTCCCGCCGTTTTCGCCATCGCCAAAACCTTTTCGGCGACGGCATGAGCCCATCTTAAAGGCAAGAAACGGAAATGCGAGTGCGGACTCGCCTGTCCTCCAGCCACAAAAAATGCCCCGGTGCAGCTCAGAAACAGGCACCGGGGCAGTGGGAACGGCTCCATGCGGGAACCACTCCGGGTCGCATGGAATTGTTAGCCATACGAATCGGAAGCTACTGTGACAGACCGCACAGCTGCGCAGAATTTTTTGCAGGGGCAGCGGACGGCCAGGGGGACACCGCGCACAAACGAAATGGGGGCCGGCATCGCTGCCAACCCCCACTGATCCGGTTCCGTTGGCAACCGACATCGCCCTGATCTGCCTCGACTGGCCCAGCTTTCGCTGCCCCTGCCGCGCACGACCGATTGACCATCGGCGCCGCCCGTTCCGGCGGTGGTTTGGTCGGCCCCCTTGCGGGGGCCGGCCTCACCTGAAATGCCCTTCGTCCCTTGTCCTGCGCCTGATCTTTCGACCTTCGCCGACCTCAAGTCCGGTCTGCATCTCGTCCCTGCTCAGGCTGGCTGCTCTTCGTGGGAATCGCACCCTACCGTCTGCCGGGTATCGTTTGCTGCTCCACCGTTCCGTGCCACATTCAGGCGACTGACCTTGCGGTCCTGCGACGTCTCGTGGCGGGTCTGCGCTTCGCTGCTCCCGATGATTTGAAGGTGTCACGACCGCCGCGATTCACCAAAAGGAATCGTCATCAAATTGCCCAAAATGCGATTCCGGCTGTGGATAAATCGGGCAGATGCAAGATGCGGATTCGGGCAGGAAAGATTCGGATTCAAGGGTGGAATCTTGTGACGCGACTCACGTGGGTGACGTCGTGGCGACTCGCTGTTCACCGCGCCCCCAAATCGCCCTTCCCCACACTGCCGCCTGCCATTTCCAGCATCCGGTCCAAACTCCGCTTCGCCTTCACGCGCAATTCCTCGTCCAGCTCAATGCGCGGTTTGAGATCGCGCAGCGCCAGGTAGAGTTTCTCCATCGTGTTCAGCGCCATGTACGGGCAAATGTTGCAGTTGCAGTTGCCGTCCGCCCCCGGCGCACCGATGAACGTCTTCTCTGGCACCGCCTTTTCCATCTGGTGGATGATGTGCGGTTCGGTCGCGACGATCAGCGTGTCGCCGCCCATTTCCTTGGCGAATTTCAATATGCCGCTGGTTGACCCCACATAATCGGCATGGTCGATAATGTGCGGCGGGCATTCGGGGTGCGCGGCGACCGGCGCGCCTGGGTGCTGCGCTTTCAGCTTCAACAGCTCGGTTTCGGAAAACGCCTCGTGGACAATGCACACGCCGGGCCACAGCAGCATGTCGCGCCCGGTCTTGCGGTTCATGTACCCGCCCAGATGCCGGTCGGGGCCAAAGATGATCTTCTGGTCCGGCGGCAGCTGGTTGATAATCGTCTCGGCGCTCGACGAGGTGACGATGATGTCGGACAGCGCCTTCACCGCCGCCGAGCAGTTGATATAGGTTAGCGCGATATGGTCGGGGTGTTTGGCGCGGAACCGCGCGAACTGTTCGGGCGGGCAGCTATCCTCGAGGCTGCACCCTGCGTCCATATCGGGCAGCACAACAATCTTCTGAGGGCTGAGAATCTTCGCTGTCTCCGCCATGAATTTCACGCCGCAGAAGGCGATCACATCGGCATCGGTCTCCGCCGCCTTGCGTGACAGCTCCAGCGAATCGCCGACAAAGTCCGAAATCTCCTGAATTTCGGGCCGCTGGTAATAGTGGCCAAGGATGACGGCGTTGCGCTCCTGCTTGAGCCGCCGAATTTCGGCGACAATGTCGACGCCGGACAGATTTTCACGGATCGGGGCAGTCATGGGGAGGAAGCCTTTTTCAAAAAAACCGGCGGCCCTGAGCTTGTCGAAGGGCTGTCCTTGCCTTTGGACATTTAAGGAGTGGACAGCCCTTCGACAAGCTCAGGGCCGGCAGGACTGGGGGAAGGCGTGATTACATTCCCGGCGGCGGCGGTGGAAACGCGAGCGGCGCAACGGCTGCGCCCGGCGTCCCCGCCGTAACCGCGTCATAAATCGCGCCGCCCAGCGGCGAAGCCGAAATCAGCGCCGCCGCGACCAGCGCCACGGGCAGCGGTGCCATCCCCCACCACCACGCCGGATGCACCCCGCCGGCACGCGCATCGCGCACCGCACCGATCACCGGAAACACCAGCCCGGCAAGCGCGCTGATTTCAAAGGTATAGGGTATCAGCAAGGGCGCAGGCAGCAGCCGCCCGAACGCCGGCCCCATGATCATCGCCATCGCACAAATGTGCAGCCGCCGGTGCCAGTCGGTGCGCCGGCGCATGCCAATTGCGGCGCTGAGCACGATGATGAACGACAGCAAGGTGAGCGGATTGGAAATCAGGAAATGCTGCGGCGTGAAGAAAAAGGGAGCCTGCCCGCGCTGGATCATCGCCACCGTCACGCCGGTACCCAGCACAGCCATCACCGCCACCAGCGGCAGCGCCAGCCAGCCCAGGCGGCGGTGATATTGCCCCCGACCGCTCGCCATCAGCCAGCTTTGCAGCACGAAAAATCCGGTCCAGGTCATGAAGGCGACGGCGTGCGCGTGCACAATCATCGGCGCGCCGAACGACGAACGACCCATCGCAAAGTGCAAGGAAAAGGCGATGGCGATCGTAAGCCCCATAGCCGCCGCCAGTTTGAAGAAAAAGGACGCGTCATCGCGCGCCGCGCCTGTTGCCAATGCTGCCGTTGCCATCACCCCAACCCCCCAATTGCGGATATCAGCGGTTAAAGCGAACGTCCACCTTGGCGTCAATGCCCGCGGCCTTTAGCGGCAGGGCGAAATTGCCGCGCACCGCGTTGATCGTCGCGGCTTCGGCCAGTCGCATGGGCGTGGCACCCTTGGCCTGCGCCAGTATCTCGCTGCGCGCCGCTTTCCAATTAGCCTCGTCGAGCCGCTTTTCGGCGTCTGTCACCGCGAGCACCAGTTCACCATCGCGATATTCGACCGCGCCCGCCGGGTCCATTTCGGGTGCGGAAACGCGCAGCGGTGGCAGGCTGACGGTCAGCAACTGCGTTTCCGCGTCCCAATCGAGATTCTTCGCCGTCAGCGCCCCCAGATCCAGCTCGTACCGTACCGTCCCCGGCACGATCAGCGTCTTTTGCGCGGTCAGTCCCAAAGTGCGCACACGGCTGGTCGGATCGGCGACAAAACGGGCAGTGAAGGGCACCAGCACATTTTGTTCCTTCAGCGATTCAAGTCTGGCCGACACAATGGTTTCTGGCTTCGCGGGCGCAAAGGCGGAGCGATATTCATGCCAGACCATATAGGCCACAACGGCCAATATTGCCGGAAGTATCCAGTAAACCAGCGACCCACCTGTGCTGCGATTCATGCGCGTAAACTCCACATGTCACCGCCATCGGCGACCAGGCCGCGCGCCTTTAGGTCGAGCAGATGAGCCAGAACTGAACGGCCCGCCGCACCGAGCAGCCGCGGATCGAGCCCCTTATACATCACCGCGACCATCGCTGGGATGGCGCGCGGTCCCTTACCCAGCTCGGTCAATATCTGGCGCTCGCGCTGTTTGCGGTGGCCCAGCATGCCGCGCACCAGCTGCTTGGGCTTTGTCACTGCTGGGCCGTGTGCGGGATAATAGACGCGGTCAGCGCGGTCATAGAGCTTGGCGAGGCTGGCCATATAGGCCGCCATATCGCCGTCGGGCGGGCTGACCACGCTGGTTGACCAGGCCATAACATGATCGCCGGTGAACAGCGCGCCGCTTTCCTCCAGCGCATAGCAGAGATGGTTCGACGTATGTCCCGGCGTTGCCACGGCGGTCAGCGTCCAGCCATCGCCCGCCACCTGTTCGCCATCGGCCAGTACCTGGTCGGGCGCATAATCGGGGTCGAACGCCGAATCGGCACGCGGGCCATCGTCCTTCAAAGCGAGTGGCGCGCAGCCGATGATCGGTGCGCCCGTCGCGGCCTTCAGCGGCGCTGCCGCCGGACTATGGTCGCGGTGGGTGTGGGTGCACAATATGGCGGTCACGCGCGCATCGCCAACCGCGCGCAAAATCGCTTCGACATGGCCGGCGCCATAGGCATCGCCGGGGTCACCGACGCTTTTGCCACTGCCGGTCGGGCCGGGGTCTATGACAGCCACGTCAGACCCCGCCCCCACCAGCCACGTCTGCGTGCCCGAGAATGTGTAGGGCGACGGATTGGGCGCGAGCACGCGGCGGACCAGCGGCTCGTGCTGCTCGGTTTCACCAGCGCGGATGCTATCGGGCCAGGGACGGGCTGTGCTCACCCGCCCCCTGTGGCATTGGCAGAGCGGTTGGGGAAGGGGGAAGGCGGCCCCCAGCGGCCCTTTCGTCGTCCCGGACTTGATCCGGGACAACAGGCGACGTCGGCTTGTTGTCCCGGATCAAGTCCGGGACGACGAGCCATCATTAATGCATCAAGGCTTCTCCGCCTCCAGCTCGGCAATCGCCTTGTCCAGATCAGCCACCACCGAAGCGCGAATTTCGGCACCCATCCCCTGGCCATCCTTTTGCGCGGCTAGCCGGTCGCGCGCCTTTTTCATCGCCTCGACCTGCTTTTCCTTGGCAATTTCCGCCCCGCCGCAACCGATCATGCGGACGTGCGGCGCGCCATCACCGTTACTGCGCAAGGTGTCGATGCGCACGCGTTGACCCTCGCCCGGTGGGCATGGTGCGACGGCAAAGGCGGCCGCGCGTTTGGCATGCGCCTCAGCGCGCTTGGCCTGAGCTTCGGCAAATTTGGCGTGCCCCTCAGCCCAGCTGAACTGCTTGCGCATCGCCTCCGCACGCTTTTCGCGCAGGCGGCTGATGACCGCATCGGCTTTCGCGCCCTTGATGCCCTGTTCGGCGAGCGTTGCGCGCAGTTCATCTTCATCAAGGCCGAAGAACGGCATCGCCAGCTGCACACTGCGGGCAATTTCCGCGCCATCGGGCATCGGGATTTCTTCACCATCGAACATCATGACGCGCGGTTTGCCCGCACCGTCCGCATGGTCCCGGATGATGATCTGGCGCACTTCGCGCTTCTTTCCATCGGCGTCCGGCGCCGCGCTGTCCTCGTTGGCATCGACCAACACCACCCGCGAAACCCGCTGCTCCACCGGCGCGGTGGGCGCAGCGGCCGCAGGTTCGGCGGCGAACACCACCTCGTCGGGCAAAGTCGAAATCGTCAGCGCCAGCGCGGCCACCGCGCTGCCCCCCAGCAGCACGCGGCCGAGGATCGGGCGCACGCCGCCTTGCGGTTCCTTGGTCAACATTTGCAATCGCTCCTTCACTTCTCTCCCCGATGTCATGGGCGCGGCGAGCAGCAACCGGGGTCCAGCCAGGCTTTTCGCAATCGCGCGGGCATAATGATGCGCCTGCACAGGGCGCTCGGGCGCGGCGACGGCGCCCAATATCCGCGCATCGCAAGCGGCTTCCTGATCGAAGCGGAACGCCGCCAGACCCCACCAAGCGAGTGGATTGAACCATTGCGCCGCCAGCACGACCAGCGCAGCGGCGTTGGCCCACAAATCACCGGCGCGGTGGTGCGCCAGCTCATGCTCGATCGCCAGCCTGCGCTCGGCCTTGCTGTAGCGCGCAAAAAAATCTTTGGGCACCGCGACGAGCGGGCGCACGAGCCCCGTGGCTACCGGACCATCGACCGCCGCGCTCATCACCAACTGCACCCGGCCGATCGGCTCCAGCGGGGTCGCATCGGCCAACATTGCGCGCAGCCAGGTGCGGTGGCGGTACAGGGCAACCCCCAGCACTGCGACAAAGCCGGCCAACCAGAGCGCAGGCAGCAGCTGCAACAGGTTCGCCCAGTCGACCAGCGGCACGGACGCGTTCATGTCTGCCATCGGCGCGCCAACCTCTACCGTAACGGTGGGCGCGGCGGGTTCGGCCGCAACGATCCTGACGTCGCCGGGCAAAGGCGGCAGCACCACCCGTAGCAACGGGATCAGCCACAGCGCATAGGCCATGCGCGCACCCAATAGCGCCGCCACCGGTCGCCGGACCAGCAACACTGCCGCGATCAGCAGCGCGGTCATCCCCATAGCCTCCAGCCACAGCATCACCACCGTATCGGTCATGGCTTCAACCCCCGGATAATCGCTTCAATTTCGGCAATGTCGTCAGCGCTCAGCGCTTCGCGCGCAGCCAGATGCGCGACGAGTGGGCTAACCCGCCCGCCAAGCAAGCGGTCAACCAGCCGCTCGCTTTCCTGCGCCACGACCGCGTCGCGGGCCAGCAATGGAGAATAAAGGAAGCGGCGGCCATCGGCGGAAGCATCAACCGCGCCCTTTTGCACGAGCCGCGCAATCAGCGTTTTGACCGTAGCCAGCGTCCAGCCATTGCTGGCGCCGACGCTTTCGGCCAGAGCAGTCGCGCTTTGCGGCGCGCGATCCCACAGCGCGGCAAGCAATTGCAATTCGGCTTCGCTGACACGGTCGGCCATGCACCTTCCCCTTCACGACTACAGATGTAATCGTTTCGCTGAACAGTTCATGAATGGATTTAGAGCCTGTCCTGATGAGATTGAGGCACCGTGATTGTCGGTTTCGCTTACACCTGACGCCGGCATTTACCTTTCGCCAACCATCGTCACCCGCCGCAAAGCTGGCTTCGTCCCATTTGGCACGGCGATTGTATAGTATGAGATGTTCCTGAGTGATCCGCTCAAAACAAGCGGCGGGTGGTAACAGTCTGGTCCCTGGGACCACCCGCCATCACTCGCACGGGAACATCCCACTTACCCCCATGATGTGAGGGGGGACGGTGCGGCCCAAAGGCCCCGTCCCCCTCAGCATTTCCTCACGCAGCCTTAGGCAAATCCGCGACCAGCGTCTGCAGCTCGCCAGCCTCATACATTTCCATCATGATATCGGACCCGCCGACAAATTCGCCCTGGACATAAAGCTGCGGGATGGTCGGCCAGTCGGAAAATGCCTTGATGCCCTGCCGCACTTCCATGTCCTGCAGCACGTCGACGCTGTCATAGGCGACACCCAAATGGTCGAGTATGGCAACCGCCGTGCTCGAAAAGCCGCACTGCGGGAACAGCGGCGTGCCTTTCATGAACAAGAGCACAGGCGATGCCGCGACCATCTCGGCGATGCGGGTGTGGGTGGCGGTGTCGGTCATGATAATCTCCAAACAAAATTCAGGCCGTGGCGGCCGTGGTCAGTTTCAGCGCGTGCAGCTCGCCGCCCATCCGCCCGCCCAGTGCGGCATAGACGGCCTTGTGCTGGGCGACGCGCGGCATCCCTGCAAAAGCGGCGCTGACCACATGCGCGGCATAATGGTCACCGTCGCCGGCAAGGTCGGTTATCGTCACCACGGCGTCGGGCAACGCAGCGCGGATCATCGCTTCAATGGTTTCGGCGGCCATGGCCATGCAGCAATTCCCGTCAGACAATGTCCATAAACTGGCGGCGCGCCTCAACCGTCTTTTCTTCCAGCGCCGCGCGGATTTCGGCGTCGGTCACATCGATTTGCGCGCTGGTCAGGTCCCCGGTCACCTTGCGGATCACATCCTCGTCGCCAACCTCTTCAAAATCCGCCTGCACGACCGCCTTGGCATAGGCGTCGCGCTCCTCGGGGGTCAGCCCCATGCGGTCGGCTGCCCATTCGCCGAGCAGCCGGTTGCGCCGTGCGATAATCTTGAACTGCAATTCCTGATCATTCGCATATTTGGCCTCGAAGGCGCGCTCGCGGTCGCTAAAGCTTGTCATGTCGGTCCTTTGATTAGGGCATATTGGCGTGCTCTGGAAATAGGCGCTGGGCACCCCGCGCGCAAGGCGCAACCCGCTCGCTGCAGCGGTTGTGCGGCAGATCACTTCCCTTCGCTGCAAAGCCGCGCTAGTCTGAAAAGAAAAAGTCGGGTTGCATCCCCTTGGCGCGCCAAAAGTGCCTCGCGGGATAGATGCGTGTCTATCAGCCTGTTCAGGGGGACGAACACCATGCCCGGCCGCCGCCATTTCGCTTTCACCGCGCTATTCGCTGCCTTGGCCGTCGCCGCCGCACCGCCAACGCTCGGGCAGGGCACGGGGCCATTGCTGCGCGACAGTTTCCCCATTGGCGATTCGTCGGGCACACTGTGCCAAGTGCAAACTACGCTGCGCGATACGGTGGCCACCGGCATGTTCGAGCGCAGCTGGCTGATCCTGTGCCGCGACGCGTCGCAGCCGGTCGGCTATGTCCGGCTGCTGCGCGATGACCGTCCCGGAGCCGAGGCCCGGATTGGCAAAGCGCGGCCCGCCGTGCTCAATTGCCGCAGCTTCACCGATTGTAGCGTCGGCAGCGGCAATACCGGCTGGACTGCCGAATTTGCGCAGCGCGGCGAGGACTTGTTCGTGGTCGAAGGCTATTCCGCCTATGGCGACGCGCTGAAACTCGCGCTCGCGTCGGTGGCTGATAACCGCATCGTCAGTGGCCCGATTCGCGTCGCGACCACTTCGGCAGGATCAAGCGATGGCTTCGCCCGCGACCTTGCGGGCAACATCGACATCGATCAGGCGCTGGGCGAGGGTTATCGCCGCAACCACAGCGGCGATTATGCCGATGCTGCTGAATTTTTTGAAGCGCTGGGCCGCCGTCCCGAACTCGCCGATGCCGACACCGCCGTCGATCCTTCCGAATTCACCCTGAACCGTGCGCTCCAGCGCTCGAACCTTGGTGAATTTGCTGAGGCCGACCGCCTGTTTGCCGAAGTCGCGGCGATTCCCACTGCCGACATTGTCCAGCAGCGGCTGCGGCGTAATTACCGCGCCATTCATGCGCTCAACCAGCGCAAGCTCGACGAAGCTGCGGCAATCCTTGCCGCGCCGCTGCCGCCGATACCCTCGGCCGTTATTCCGACCGACAGCGGCATTGCGCTGACCCCCGTCGCTGTGGCCGGGCTCAACAGCGGCACGGCGGGCCGCGCGCTGCGCCAGAATGAGGATGAGGAAAAACTGACCCCGCTCGAACGCGCACAAATCATTGATGCGCAGGCGCTGCACCTCGGTGGCACCACCGACCGGCTGCGCGGCAATCCCACTGCGGCCAAAAATGCCCAGATCGCCGGGCTGAATGACGCCCTCAAAGTCCGTGATGGCCGCGTCACCTCGATCATCCGCTTACGCAGCCAGATGCTGGGCGAAATTGCGCTGGCCGAAGAGGCGCTGGGCAATATCGCCGAAGCCGAGGCGCGCTTTGTCGAATCGGTCAATCTGCTCGGCACCGAATATCCGGAAACCGCCGCGCTCGCCTCGGCGCGCGCGCGCCACGCCGCCTTCATGGTGCGTCAGGGCCGCAAGGACGAGGCCTTGGCGCTTTATCGCACGGTGGTTGGCGCGATGGCAGCGCAGCGCCGCACCCTGACCGGCATGACCAATCAGATGGCACCCTATTTCCGGCTGCTCACCGAGCGCGCGGGCAGCGATCCGGCCGCCATTGGCGATTTCTTCGTGGCCAGCCAGTTGTTGGTCCGCCCCGGCGTTGCCGACACGCAGGCGATCCTTGCGCGCGAGCTGTCCAGCGGCACGACCGAAGGCGCGCGGTTGTTCCGCCAGGCCACCAACCTGGCCCGCGACGTCGAACGCGCGCGCGTCGAAGAAGCGCGCCTGGCCCAGCTGCCGCCAGGTGACGATGTGCTGACGCTGCGCCGCGAGGTCGGTGCACGGATCGCGGGGCTGGCCCGGCAACAGACCGAGACGCTCACCGCGCTGTCGGCCTTCCCGCAATTCCGCGCCATCGAACAAACCAGCCTGACCCTGCCCGAATTGCAGGCGATGTTAACCGATGGCGAGGCCTATGCGAAAACGCTGGTCGTTGGCGAAGCCGTCTATGGCCTTTACGCTGACAAGGGCGGCGCGCAAATCTGGACAGCGGGGCTCGGCGCGACCGCGCTCGAAGGGCGTGTCGCTGCCCTGCGCAGCACCATTGCTGCGCGCGAAAATGGCCGCATCGTCACCTATCCTTTTGATGCCGACGCCGCCTTTGCGCTGTTTGGCGAATTGTTCGGCCCCGCCGCGCCGCAAATCGCCGCCACGCGCCACATTATTTACGAAGGTGACGGGCCGATGCTGCAACTGCCGCTGGGGCTGCTCGTCACCAACAACAGCGGCCTTGCCGCCTATAATGCGCGGCTCGCCGACCCCGAGGCGGATGCGTTTGACGCGCGCGAGCTCGCCTTCCTCGGCCGCACGGCACGCACCAGCACGGCGGTATCGCCGCTCGCCTTTCGCAATGCCCGCCGCGCCGCGCCGTCGCGCGCGACGCGGCAATATTTTGGCGCGGGTGACAATGCACCGATCAGCGCGCGGCCCGAAACCGCATCCACCCGCTCGGCCAGTGGCGGCATGTCCGAAAATTGCGCCTGGCCGCTCGCCGAATGGAACAAGCCCATTGCGCCGCGCGAGCTGATCCGCGCCCGCTCGGTGATCGGCGAAAATCAGGCAACGCTGCTGACCAGCAATGGCTTCACCGATTTAGCCGTCAAAAGCTATGACCGTTTGGACGACTACCGCGTACTGCATTTCGCGACCCACGGCCTCGTTACCGCGCCGCGCCCCGATTGCCCGGCACGCCCTGCGTTGCTGACCTCGTTCGGGGGAGAGGGCTCGGATGGACTGCTCAGCTTCGACGAGATTTTCGACCTTAAGATCGACGCCGATCTGGTCATCCTTTCGGCGTGCGACACCGCCGGTGCGGCGACCGTCGCGGCGACGCGCGAAGCCGGGGTAACCACCGGCGGCGGCACCGCGCTCGACGGGTTGGTGCGCGCGTTCATCGGCGCAGGCGGGCGCTCAGTCATCGCCAGCCACTGGCCGGTGCCCGACGACTATAACGCCACCGAACGTTTGATCGGCGGCCTGTTTAGCGCGCCCGCCGGTACTGGCATCGCCGACGCGCTCTGGGCCGCGCAGCGCGACCTGATGCGCGATGTGCGCACTTCGCACCCCTATTATTGGTCGGGTTTTGCCATCGTCGGTGATGGCCAGCAGGTGCTGGTCCCCGGCGCCGCCACGACGGAAAGCGCCCGCTAATCACCGACATGGACGCCAGCGCCGACAGTTACACCGCCCGGCGCGCGACGCTGGCGCGCAGCGTGTCACGGCTGGTGAGCCAGCTTGGCGTTGGGCGGGTTATTATTACGTTGGCGTTTCTGGCGCTGGCCGTGCTGTTGGCGCGCTTCACCTGGGAAGTTAAACTGCTCGAGGATGCCGAACGGGCACTTTACGATGCGCGTGCGTCGGTCATGTCGCCTATTGTCAAACAGGACGACCGCATTTTGCTGGTCATTTATGATGATCAGACATTGCTCAACACCGGCATTCGCTCGCCGTTGGACAGGGCGATATTGACGCGAGCGCTCGCCAATCTGGACCGCATGGGTGCCAAGGCGATCGGTATCGATATTTTGTTCGATTCGCCGCGGCCGGAAGATGCAGCTTTGCAAGCCCAATTGCGATCTATGAAAACGCCGACCTGGCTCGCCTATCTGGAACAGAAAACCACCCCCAATACTATTTTGTTCGAGCAGCAGGAGTTGCTGAAAGGCTTCATCGCGGCGGTCGCTACCGCGAAAGTTAAACCAGCCAGCGTGCTTTTCATTCCCGACCAGGATGGCACGATGCGGCGCTGGACCGCGCGCCAAGCTGGGCTGCCTCCAATATTGGCAAACGCGCTGGCGCCAGTGTCTCCGCAAGGGGCCGCATTTCAGGGCGCAATCCGCTATCACTTGCCGCTCGAAGCGCGCGCTGGCGAAGAGGTCGGGGTTTTTTCCGAACTAGCCATCGACAATTTCGGGACGGAAATGGACGATGACATGATCGCAGCCTTCAGCGATTCGGTAAAAGACCGCTATGTTTTGATCGGCAGCAATGTGTTCGATGTCGACCAGTTTGAAACGCCGCTGTCGCGTTTGACCGACCTGAAAACCGGCGAACGCACCACCATGTTCGGGATGAAAATCCACGCGCATATGCTGAAGCAACAGCTGGACAATGACTGGCCTGTTCCGCTGTCCTCCGCCATTTTGTGGGCGGCAGCCATATTGGTCGTGATCGCCGGGGGGCTCAGCAGCCTGGTTGACACCCGTGCTTGGGTCGCCGCCCTGATCATGGTCGGGCAGCTTGCGGGCTTTCTTGCACTGCCCTTCTGGCTCCAGTCGGTTGGGACCGACACGCTCGACCTGCCTGCCTTTGGCTGGGCGCTGGGCTGGCTCTTTGCTTTTGCAGCGGTGGGGTCGGCCTCACGCACCATTGGTGCGCACGAGCGCGCCTTTGCGCAAAGCGCGCTGGGCAAATATCTGCCACGCGACATCGCCGCGGAGATATTGCGCGATCCCGAACGGCTCGCCCTGCACGGGGAAAAGCGCGAGATTTACTGCGTGTTCACCGACCTTGAGGGCTTTACCAAGCTCAGCCATGCGGTGACGCCGGAAACGGTCGCGCGCCTGCTCAACAATTATCTCGACCGCTTGAGCGATGTTGTGCTGGCCTATTGCGGCACCTTCGACTAATTTGTGGGCGACGCGGTTGTCGCCTTCTGGGGCGCGCCGATCAGCCGTCCCGACGATGCGGCCAATGCCGCCGCCGCCGCGCGCGCCATGTTCGAAGCGGGCGAAGCATTTCGCACCGAAATGGGCGCGGGCGTCCCGCCCATCGGAAAAACGCGCGTGGGCCTGCATTTTGGCGAGGCGATTGTTGGCAATTTCGGCGGTGAAGGGCGTATCCAATATACCGCGCTGGGCGACAGCATGAACACCGCGGCGCGACTGGAGGCGGCCAACAAACAGCTGTTTTCCAGCGTGCTGTTCAGCCGCGAGGCGGCGGAACGCGCGGGACGCGAAGATCTGATCCCGCTCGGCCGCATCACGCTGCGCGGGCGCAGCCAGCCGGTCGATGTCTTTGAACCGCGACCCGACCTGCCCGCCTATACGCGCGCACAAATTGCCGTCATGGTTACCGCGCATGCCAATGGCGATAAAATCAGCTATGTGACCGCGGCCACAGCGCTGCGGGCAAATCTCGGTCAGGAACCAGCCATCATGTTCCTGCTAGAGCGTCTGGAGCAAACCGGAGATGGAGAATCCTATGTCCTGTCCTAAGTCTCGCCTGATTGCCGCCGCCCTTGCGGTCACGGCTGCCTGTGTGTCGACGAGCGCGCTTGCGCAGTCGATGGTGGTGCGCTCATCGGGCCCTTCTGCCGCCAAATATCCGGTTGGCAAGAAACTGGCCGCGAATGAAAAGATTACGCTGGTTGCCGGCGACCGCGTTGTGTTGCTGGACAAGGGCAAAACGCGCACGCTGGCGCGGCCCGGCGTCCACAACAGTTCGGTCAATGTTGCCGCCAACCAGACGCTGAGTTCCACCATGTCGCAGATGATCTCGCGCGATGGCGCCTTGCGCCGCCGCGGCGGGGCAACGCGCGGGCCGGGCGACGTCGAAACGGCATCGGCCGAGATTCGTGCCCCCAACCTGTGGCTGATCGATGCGCGCAAGGGCGGCAATTTCTGCGTCGCCGACCCGGCCACGCTGCTCTTCTGGCGGCCCGACATCAATGGCGATACCTCGCTGCGCGTCGAGGCCGAGGGCAACGCGGGTAAGGCCGAAACCATCGCTTTCCTCGATGGCCAGGCCTATCGCCGCTGGCCCGGTGCCACGCTGCCTTTGGCGGCTGGCGCGGGCTACCGGCTCAGCGGTGCTGGTTTGGCGCAGCCGGTGTCGATCAAGTTCCAGCTGCTAGACAACCTGCCCGACACACCCGAAGCCATCGCGGCAACCCTGCTCGAGCGCGGCTGCACGGCGCAGCTCGATCGGCTGGTCGACACGATGGCCGAAGACGAAATGGGTGCCGTTTAAGGACAAAAGCCCAGCATTGAACGGGCCGAGTGGCTCTGCTAGCTTTTGACGATTGCCGGACCACCGCCGCGAGCGCGGGGCCGGACACCCTTTTTGGGTCGCGCTGCCACCAGTCGGTTTTTGAGCCGGCTGGAATTGGACCGAAGATGCGACGCCCCGGGTGGGGCCAAGGGGGATAAATGACCAACGACGCGGCCACATCGGCGTCCGGATGCCCGGCGCGGCAGCGCGGCGGCATGGCCTTGCTGGCTGGCACTGCCATGGCCGTGCTGACGCTGCCGGTAACGGCGCATGCCTGGCAAGCGGCCCCGACTCGCGAAGAAATCCTGCGCCCCGCTCCGCCCGCGCCCCCGCCATCCACCGAATCGGCCATCACGGCCGAAGACGAGATTGAACGTTCGCCCTGCCCGCTCGCCAATCCGGAATTTGCCGCCATCCGCTTCACGCTGACCCGTGTCGAATTTTCGGGCGGTGGCCCCATTGATCCGGCCATGCTCGACGCCAGCTGGCGCGGCCTGGTCGGAACCGAAGTGTCGGTGTCGGCGATCTGCGACATTCGCGACCGCGCCGCGACGATGCTGCGCGGACAAGGCTATCTTGCCGCAATCCGCGTCCCCGAACAGACCATCGAGGGCGGCGTCGTCAAACTGGACATTTTGGCAGCACGGCTGGCGCGGGTGCAGGTGCGCGGCGACGCCGGCGCGAACGAGGCGCTGCTCGCGCGCTATCTGGCCAAGCTGGAGGACCAGCCGGTCTTCAACCTGGTCGAGGCCGAGCGCGCGCTGCTCCTCGCGCGCGAAATTCCCGGCCTCGACGCACGGCTGACACTGCGTCCCAGCGCGGTCGCGGGCGAGGTGATCGGCGAAGTCATCGTCCGGCGCACGCCCGTGCTCATCGACTTCAACGCGCAAAACTATGGGACCAAGGATGTGGGGCCGCTTGGGCTAGTCGCGCGCGCGCGCTTCAACGGGCTGACGGGGCTGGGCGATCAGACCAGCGCCAGCCTTTATGTGTCCGGCGACGCGCGCGAACAGCGCATCCTGCAGCTTGGCCACGAAATGCGGCTGGGCGGCGATGGCCTTCGCATCGGGGCCAACTACACCAAGGCGTGGACGCGTCCCGACATTGCGGGACTGCCGCTCCGCTCCGATACGCAAATTATCAGTGCCTATGCCGCCTATCCGATCAAGCTCAGCCAGGCCGAGCGCTGGACGATCACCGGCGGCATCGATTTCATCGATCAGGATATCCGCCTGCCAGGCACGCCGCTCAATCGCGACCGGCTGCGCGTGCTGACGCTGCGCAGCGAGCATAGCCATATCGACAAGGCTTCGGTGGCGGGCCGCAACGGCTATAACAGCGCCGAGCCGCGCTGGTATTGGGGCAGCAGCACCGAATGGCGCAAAGGCTTGAAGGGGCTGGGTGCGAGCGATCGCTGCCCGGGACCGCTCGGCGCGGGCTGCTTCGCCCCCGGCGTGGTGCCATTGTCGCGGATCGAGGGTAAACCCGACGCCTTTCTGGTGCGCTGGCAGGGGCAGGCCGAATTCAGACCGACGCCGGGCTTTGCACTGGCTCTGCTGCCGCGCGGGCAGTGGACCGATGACCCGCTGCTGGCCTATGAAGAATTTTCAGCGGGCAATTTCACCGTCGGCCGCGGCTATGACCCCGGCACGCTGATTGGCGACCGTGGCATTGCCGTTTCGGCAGAAGCGCGGCTGCGTTCGCTGATCCCGGAAAACCGCACCGCCATCGCGGCCCAGCCCTTTGCCTTTTTCGACGCAGCTTGGGTGTGGAACCGCGATTCCACCTTTGCCGGCGTAGGCGCGCAGAGCATTTATTCGGCCGGTGGCGGGGTGCGCGTGGCCTATGGCGACCTTGCCCGTTTCGATGTCGCGCTCGCCGTTCCGCTGAAGCGTGCGCCCTTTGCCCCCGACAAGGGCGACGCGCGCGTGTTGATTTCCCTGACGACCGCCTTTGGCGTTGGAGCCCGCTGATATGACCTATGCCCGCACGCACGTCTGCACCGACCGGCTGCACCGCCGCCTGATGACCAGCGCGGCGGTGGCTGCCAGCCTGACCGCGATGGCGCTTTCCCCCCACGCGCGTGCGCAGGGCGTGGCTGGCACCGGCGTCGTCAACAGCGGCACCGCCAGCATCACCGCCCCCAATGCATCGACCACCCAGGTCAACACCAGCAGCACGCAGACCGTTATCACCTGGAGTCCGACCGACACAGCGCCGACCGGCGGCCCCATCAATTTCCTGCCCGCCGGCAACACGCTGACCTTCATCGGCACCGCGCCGGGCTATACCGTTCTCAACCGCTTCCTGACATCGGGCCTGCCGATCAACCGCCAGATTGCCTTGAACGGCACGGTCCAGAGCTTCCAGAACACAGCTGGCATCAACACCGCAGGCGGCAACATCTGGTTCTACAACGCGGGCGGCATTTTGATCGGGTCGTCGGGCGTCATCAATGTCGGCAGTCTGGTGCTGACCGCCAATGATATCGACACCACCGGCGGACTGTTCGGCGTGGGCAATGAGATCCGCTTCCGCGGCGCATCGGGCAGCACGTCAACGGTCCAGATTGATGCGGGCGCATCCATTACGGTCGCCAACACCAACCCCGGCAGCGCCTATTTTGCCATGGTCGCGCCGCGCGTGGTCCAGCGCGGGGTCGTATCGACCGACGGTTCGACCGCCTATGTCGCAGCCGAACAGGCGGATATCCGCATCAATCAGGGGCTGTTCGACATCAATGTGTTGGTGGGGGCCGAAGGCGGCACGGTGATCGACCACAGCGGCACGACCACCGGACCATCGGCCAACGACAGCGATCCCAACGACAACCGCATCTACATGGTCGCTATTCCCAAAAATGATGCGGTGACCATGCTCGTGTCGGGTCAGGTCGGCTATCAGGATCCGGTAAGCGCGCAGGTCGATCCCAATGGCGCGATCCGGCTGTCGGCGGGCTATGACATTGTCTTTGGCGAAATTGCCGCGAATCCGAACCCGACCGGCACAGGCGCCGCGAATATCGGCGTCCAGGACATCATCTTCAACAGCGACATTATCGCACGCGCGAGCAATGATTTTGTCGGCGCGCCGGTCAACACGATCTACAGCGGCCCGCCAATCTTTGTCCCGCCGCCGCAGCAAGGCCGCATCCGCTTCAACGGCTCGGCATTGCTGCAAGGGAACAACAGTGCGCGACTGTCGATTGGCAACCAGCAACAGATATTGGCGTTCGGCGGCTTGCAGCTGGTCGCACCGGGACGCGCGGGCGATCCCGGTCTTGCCGAAATCAACCTCACCTACAATGCAGCAACGCCGGGGGCGCGACCAGGGCTGGGCGTAACGGGCGGTGCGCTGCAAATCAGCGCACCGGGTTTTACCGACCCGCTGACTGGCAATGCGCTGGGCGGGACCGCGCGGCTGAATGTCAATGGCGGGCTGGTGGTTGCAACCGACCTGAACATCACGGCCAACGGCGCCGGCACCTATTTCGGTACCAGCACTGGGGCGACCGGCACGGGCGGCACCGCCGAACTGGTCGTCACCGGGACAGGCGCAGTGGTGCAGGCGGTGTCGATAACAACATCAGCAACCGGTACGGGCGATGGCGACGATTTTAATGTCAACGCCAGCCAGTTTGTATTTGCGGCAAATGGCGCGACAGCAATCGGCGGAAGCGCCAGCGTCACGGTTAGCGGAGGGGCAGCGCTCACCGCGCTGCAGGCGCTGACCATCAACGCAGGCGCGGCGGGCGGCACTGGGTCGGCGACCGGCGGCAATGCGACCGGCGGCAACGCCTTCCTTGCCGTGAACGGTGCAACCAGCAGCGTCACCAGCCCAGTCACTATTGTGGATGCCAACGCCGTCGGGGGAGGCCCCGTCAGCACCGGTCCGGCGACGCAATCGCTGGTTTCGGTCGGCGGCAACGCTTCGGGCGGCAGTGCAACGATTACCTCCTTTGGCCAGCTCAACACCGGTGCGACGGTCATCAATGCATCGGCTTCCGGCGGCGCAGCGAACAACAATTTCAATACCGGTGGCAACGCTTTTGGCGGCAACGCGCGGCTCGCCGTGCTGGGCGGCGCCGCGACGTTGGACCAGCTTACGCTCAGCGGGGCTGCGCTGGCAGGCGGCGGCATCGAAACCCAGCCCGCCGACGATGTTGGCGGCGCGGCGATTGCGGGCAATGCGTCAATCGAAGTTACTGGCGCCGCTGTTACCATCACCGGCACTGTCAACATCGACGTCCAGGGCAATACCACCGCCGGATCGGCGGACATTACGCGCCAACGGAGCGGGGGTATTGCCAGTGTTTTTGCCAACGCTGGGGGCAGTCTTACGGTCGCCGATAGGTTCACCGTAAACGCCAGCGGCGGCTTTGATTCCAGCAGCGGCAACGATGCCCAGTTCAGCGAGGACGCGACCGGCGGGAATATCACGATCGCCGCCAACGGCGGTACGATCGATCTGGCCGATATCAATCTGCGGGCGGACGGGTTGACCAGCAACGCTTCAATTTCCACCGGTGCCGGAACCGGTGGGACAATCAGTCTGACCGCAACCGGTGGCGGCACGCTCAGCGTCGACGGCGGCTTCAACAATGTCTCGGCCATCGGTTTGGCCGGCGCCGGCCCGATTGGCGGGACCGGCACAGGCGGCGAAGTGCTGATCAGGGCCGATGGCGGTGTCGTGTCGCTAGGCAGCTTCACTTCGGTGGACGTTGGTGGCACCTCAGGAACCAGCAACACGGCGACGCCTCCTGTCGCCGGTCAGGGCGGCACGATCACGATTGAAGCGACCGGTGCTGGCACGACGTCGCTGGCGCTGGGGTCATTCTTTGCATCAGCCCAAGGTCAAACTGGCCTGTTAAGCGAAGGCGGCTTCACTCAGGGCGGTGAATCGGCGGGCGGCGGCATCGGCGGGACCATTGACGTCATTATCGGCGGCGGCACCGTGACCGCCGACAGCCTGTTCCTGTCGGCGGAAGGATTCGGCGGCGGGGCCGACAATGGCCAAGGCGGCGAAGGCACCGGCGGCACCATCACCTATTCGCAGTCGGGCGGCGATGTCACGGTGAACAGCGCCAATTTCGCGGCCGAGGGGACCGGCGGCATCGGCGGCGAAGGCGCGGCGAGCGGCACCGGACGGGGCGGCAACATTGTCCTCAACTTTGACGGCGGAATCCTAACCGCGACCAGCTTCACAGCCGATGCCGGCGGCGAAGGCGCGCCTGGCAGTTTCGGTTTCATCGATGAATCGGGCCCCACGCTGCGTCCGGCCGGCGTTGGCGGCCAGGGGATCGGCGGGTCCGTTACCGCCAATTTCAATGGCACCGATGCCAATTTCGGCACGCTGGACCTTGAAGCCGGGGGCGAGGGCGGCGACGGCGGAAATTATGACGCCAGCGACGGCGATTTGAATGATGTTGGCGGCGGCGGAACCGGTACCGGGGGCAGTGTGACGTTAAACGTCAATGGCGGCAGCTTGCTGGCTGATGCGATTGAAGTAACGGCAGGTGGCGCGGGCGGTAACGGCGGCAGTCTGTTTTTTGGATCCGCCGTTTACGGGCTGACCGGAACATCGCGCGGCGGCGACGGCGGCGACGGAAATGGGGGGAACGCCAGCATCAATTTGACAGCGGCGTTCAGCTCGGGCGGCAGCGTCGCAATCGATGTGTCCGCCGTGGGGGGTGAAGGCAGCAGCGGTTATAATGCGGCCAGTGGCGCTGGCGGCGATGCAAATGGCGGCGATGCCGCTGTCACCCAGACGGGCGGCTTTAACCAGCTGGTCGGCATCCGCGTGAATGTCCGCGCCGAGGGCGGCAATGGCGGCAATGGCGGAGTGGGCGGCACCGTCGGGTCGGCCACAAGTCTGGGCGGCATCGGCGGCAATGCCGTTGGTGGCCAAATTACTTTTGAAAGCATTGGCGCTGGGACAGCGCTGGAGATTGATTCGCCTGATATTGATGCCAATGCACTTGGCGGTACGGGCGGAACATCGGCCGGGGCCAATCCGCAAATCGGGGCAAATGGCGGTGACGGTACGGGCGGTGCAATCAGCTTTATCGCATCTGACGCTTCGCAGCTGACCATCACGGCGCCGCAGGGAATTTCGGCCATCGGCACCGGAGGAAATGGCGGCGCTGGCAGCTTTGGTGCCAACGGCACCACTTTCGAGAACCCTGCCAACGCGGGCGCGGACGGCGCGAACGGAACGCTTGCCGGAGAGCCGGGGGGCAATGGCGGCGTTGGCGCCGACGGCGCTTCCGGTGGCACCGGCGGACGCGGCGGCGATGGCGGTAACGGCGGTAATGGCTTTGGCGGTTCGATTAACCTGATCGCTCAGCAAGGCGGTCTGCTTGCCAACAACGTAACATTTTACTCCGTCGCCGGATTTGGTGGACGCGGCGGCATTGGCGGCGTTGGCGGCTTTGGCGGTGCAGGCCAGGGCGGCGGCAATGGCGGTAACGGCGGCGCGGGCGGACCCGGCGGTGTTGGCGGCAACGGTGGCAACGGCGGGCGCGGCGGCAATGGCGGTGCGGGCGGCGACGGCGGCAATGGCGGCACCGGCGGCGAAGGCTTTGGCGGAAATCTTCTGGTCTCTGCCAACGATGGTAGCGTCATTCTGGGCAGCATCGAAGTTGATGCCAGCGGCTTTGCTGGCGCGAATGGAGAGGGCGGCGAAGGCGGCTTTGGCGGCTTTTTCGGTGAAGGCGGGTCGGGCGGATTTGGCGGCACCTCGGCGGTGGCCGCCGGTGTCGACGGCGTTGCCGGGCAGAACGGGTTGTTTGGGGCACGGGGATTTGACGGGGCCTTCGGCTTCGATCTGGCGCGCGGCGGCGGGGGCAACATTACGCTGCAAACGCTGGGTGATTTCGCCAGCATCGTCGCCGATGATGTTTTGTTGACCGCAAATGCCTTCGACCAGTTCGATAGTTTTTTCGGTTCCGGCGGTAGCATTGTCTTCGATCTTCAAGCACCAAGCACCGAGGGGCCGGCGGTCAGCCTGAACTCTTTGATTGTCCAATCGTTCGGCAGCGACACCAATAGCAGCCTGCTCGGTATTGATTTTGATTTCGGTGCGACCGAGATCGAGATTTTGAATGGCATGCAGTTGGGTGCGACCGACGCCATCCGTGTCGCGGGAGCCGGCCAGGGCCGCCTGGATGTAAGCGGCTTTGCCGATATTTTTTCGGACACCAACGTCCGGTTCGAAATGGCCGACGCCGCTACTTTTGCCGTGAATGGCACACTGTCCATTGGCGCGCGCGATTCGATCCATTTCAGCCATACTGATCGAGCCGATGGCACGGCCACCGTTTCATCGACCGACAATATGACGCTAACCACTTTCGGTGGGTTTTTTGGAAGCGACACCATCAGCAGCGATGTTTCGGCCAATGTCCAGGCCGGTGCAAATCTGACCGTAACGACATCGCCGGGCGGCGAAGTCGATTTTGAAGAGCTGAACGCTGCCGGCGGCGACCTGAGGGTCGATTCCGGTTTGATAACGCTGCGTTCGGGCAATGCTGGCGGGTCGATATTCCTGACCGGCGGCGGGGTGAATGCGGTTGGCGGGTTGACCGCGGGGACTGACGTCATCGTCAATGCCTCTGGCGGTGTCCTGACCAATTTTGTCACCGCAGGCAGCAACATCTCGCTGACGAGTTCGACCATCAACGCCGCAGGCCCGCTGTCGGCAGGCAACGACATTTTGATCAATGCAGGCTTGGCAGCAACCATCGAAACCGCAACAGCAGGCGATGACATCGTCATCGACAGCCAGTCGTTGGTGGCGGGCGAACTCGAAACCACCGGCAATGGCACTGACAATGAAGAGGATGGCGCAAACATAAGGATTAATGCCGCGGCACTGGCAACCGTGAACAATGCCAACTCTGCCGGTGACCTGGTCATCGACGCAGGCCGGGTTGCCAGCGACGGCCTGCTGACCGCGTCGGGCAATATCGACATAACGGCGGCCGATACCATCCTGCTCAACGATGTATCGGCCAACGGCGATTTCGAACTGACCGGTTCACAGATCGGCTTTGGCGAGCTGGTCTCGGGCGGCGACGTCACACTCCAAACCGTCCCGGGCGCAGCCTCCCCCGCCGGTCCGCCGGTCGGCAATGGCGATATCATCGGTACCGGCCTGCTCGAAGCCAGTGGCACGGTGACTGTCACGGCGCTGCGCGATGTGACGCTTCCTGATGTGCTTGCTGGCCTCGACGCCACAATAACTGCAGGCCGCAACATGATTGTGGCGCGCGCCGAAACATCGGGTGACCTGACTTTGACCGCGCTCAACGGCTCGGTCACGTCCAGTCTGCTTGAATCGACCGACGCGTCGATCAGCGTGACCAGCGCCAGCATGACCCTCGGCACCGTCGACGCTAGCGACGCGATTACGCTGACCAGCGGCACCGGCGGACCAATCAGCACCGGAGCATTGCTCAGCGGCGGCGATCTGACTGTCGACGGCGGTGCCAATGTGACAATCAACCGCTTTGCCGTCGGTGGCGATGCCGACATCAGCGCGGTGGGCAATGTGCTCGTCAATCAGGGCGTGCAAAACCCGGTTGCCAACACCGTTGCCGGTAATCTGGACATGGTAGCGCCGGAAATTGCGCTCCAACGCACGGTGGTGACCGGCAACGCCGATTTGAATGCCGTCACGTCGCTGACCGGACAGGTTGAAGTTGGTGGCACCACTGCTGTGGACGCCGATGGCGGATCGATCGACCTGAGCCTCGCCTCGACCGGGGCGGTCACGGCGAGCGCCAACGACATCATCATCCGTGGCCTCAATAACAATCCGCTGACCTTTGCGCAGCTGACCACCGATGTTGGCGGCGCGATCATCAACGGCAGCGGCACGGTGACGATCCAGAATGCTACGCTGGCCAATGCCAGCGAAGTGCGCTCGTCCGTCGGCAATGTCATCATCAACCAAGCGACGGTTACGACCGGCAATTTGTTCGTCGAGGCCGATAATGATGCGCGCCTCGGCCGCATTACCGTGGCGGGCAATCTGGATGTCGAGGCCGAGGACGACATAGAGGTGAATGACGTGCTGTCGGCCGCTGGAATCACCTTGCGCTCGGGCGACATCATTATCGGCAGCGCCGGCCGCGTCGGCGTGCTGGGCACGACCGACTCGGTGTTCGTTGCCAACAATAATCCAGATGTGCAGACCTTTATTGGCGGCACCGGGACGCGGGGTGGCTGGCACCTTGATGCAACCGAAATCACGCAACTGTTCGCAGGCGACATCACTGTGCGCGGCATCCGGGTGCAGGTGGCGCAACCCACCGCAGTAGGTTTTTCTCGCGATCCCGACGTCATCATCGACGACTTCACCATTAACGCCGCGCAGCAATTTGGCCCGAACGGCACCTTCCGCGTGGACACACGGGGCACGAGCCGCGTGCTGGGCGATATCAGCCTCAACAATACGGGCACCGGCCAGACATTTGACCTAGTGGCTGATCGCGGGCTGCAGGTCATTTTGGGCCAAGGCTCGATCCGCCTGAGCGGCAGCGCGCCCGACCAGTTGTCGGGGACATTGTCGCTGCGCGGTGAAGACATCACGGTGGCGACCGCGCAGGCGATCACCGACATTTCAGGACTGATTGACAGCGGCGCCAATGTCGACGCCATTGACACCCGTTTGGCGCAGAATGATGGCATCACCAGCGACGTCGGCGCGCTGGCCGCAGGCACGGTTATCCTTGACCATACCGACACCGACAGCGTCTATATCCAGAACAGCGGCGTCGGGACCGCGTTCGACCAGCGGCGCGGCATCAGCTTTGGCGCCGGCGGCTTGTTCATCAATGGGCCGAATTCGGGCGACCGGCTCGTCATCAACGCCGTGCAGCGCACCACGGCGGGCGTGGTGACCGGGCTGGCGGTGATCCCGCTGGTCACCATCAATGGCCCGCTGCCAAGTGCATCGCCCACCGGCACGCCGACCACCGGCCCGCGCGTGCAAACCGGATTCAACCCGCTGTCGACGATCAACGGCTGTCCGCTGGGCAACATCGCTTCGTGCAGCCCGCCGCCGCCGACCACCCCCGAATCCGATTTCCCGGTGCAGGATGTGATCGAGGAAGAGATTGAACGCGAAGGCGGCGACGAGGATGGCACCGGCGACCAATCGGTCATCTCGCCGCTGATCACGCTGCGTGGGCTCGACCCGCTGACCGGCGAACCGCTGATCGACGATCCGGTGACCGGCGCGGGCAACGAGGATCTCTGGGTGCCCGACGAATAGTTGACGCAGATGAGCAAGGCGGGGCATGGCCCGCGGCATGACCGATGCCGCCCCGCTGATGCTGTTCAACAGCCTGACCCGCCAGCTCGAACCCTTCGACCCGCTCCACCCCGGTGAAGCGCGCGTCTATAGCTGCGGCCCGACCGTCTATAATTACCAGCATATCGGCAATATGCGCGCCTATGTTTTTGCCGACACGCTGGGCCGCGTGCTGTCGTTCAAGGGTTTCAAGCTCACCCACGTCGTCAACATTACCGACGTCGGCCATCTGACCAGCGACGCCGACGCGGGCGATGACAAAATGGAAAAGGCGGCCGCGCAGCAGGGAAAAACCGCGTGGGACATCGCGGCCTTTTATCAAGCCGATTTTGAAGCCGACCTAGCGCGGCTCAACATCCGCAAACCACAGCATCCGCGCGCGACCGACTATGTGCCGCAGATGATCGAATGGGCAAAGTCAATTGAAGCGAAGCACTGCTACCGCCTCGACAGCGGGCTTTATTTCGACGTGTCGACCGTGCCCGATTACGGCCGCCTCGCGCGCGCTACTACCGACGCAGGCGAGAGCCGGATCGAGGCGGTCGCGGGCAAACGCTCGCCGCTCGATTTCGCCATCTGGCGCACCACCCCGCCGGGCGAAACGCGCCAGATGGAATGGGATTCGCCTTGGGGCAAGGGCGCACCCGGCTGGCACCTTGAATGCAGCGTGATGAGCGCGGCGCTGCTGGACCACCCGTTCGACATTCATACCGGTGGCATCGACCACCGAGAAATCCACCACCCGTGCGAAATCGCGCAGAATCAGGCGCGTTCTAGCGTTTCAGGGGGCGGCTGCGACCACAGCGGTGCGCGCATCTGGATGCACAATAATTTCCTGATCGACCGGCGTGGCAAAATGTCGAAGAGCGCGGGCGAATTTCTGCGCCTGCAAACGCTGGTCGACAAAGGCTTCCACCCGCTGGCCTACCGCCTGATGTGCCTGCAGGCGCATTACCGCAGCGAGCTGGAGTTCAGTTGGGAGGGATTGCAGGCGGCGTTGGTGCGGTTGAAGCGGATGGTGATGGCGCTGCGCAAATGGGAAGAGCGGCTGCTCGAACGCATGCCGCTTCGCGAGGCTCCGGGCGATAGCTGGGAACGGGAGGTCGTTACCCGCGGACTGGTCGAGCGTTTCTCCGATGCCGTCGCCAGCGATCTCAACACAGCGGATGCGCTGACCGTGATCGACGAGCTGTTGGGGCAGAAACGCACGGCCCCAGAGTGCATTTTGACAGCAGCCAGCCAAATGGACCGGGTGCTGGGCCTTGATCTTGGTCGGCTGCAACGCACCGACCTGCGCAGTCGCCCCGCCACTGCCACCATCACCGAGGCCGAAATCGAAACCGCCCTCGCCGCCCGCAAAGAAGCCCGGGCCGCGAAAGACTTCGCCCGCTCCGACGCCATCCGCGACGACCTTATTGCACGCGGGGTCGAGGTGATGGACGGCGATCCGCTGGGGTGGGATTGGCGGATTGAGGTTTGACATCATCAAGCCCCTCCCCTTCAGGGGAGGGGTTGGGGTGGGGACTGTCGGGTTGGCGCTGCGTTGACAGCCCCCACCCCCGGCCCAGTGTCAGGTCGTCATGTCCCCCGGACTTGACTTGAACTGCCGGGGGCAGTTCACCCTGACACTCCTAAAGGGTAGGGGAGATTTATGACCAAAGCCGTCCTGTCGGGCTTGATGTTCCCGCTTTTGAACGACCGCCTGCCCGCTTGGGTTGAGCCGCACTTCTTCATGACCAAGGAAGAGGCGCTCGCCCTCGCGCCGACCGCCGAAATCGGCTGGTTCGACATGTATGACAAGGACGATATGGCGCACACCATTGCGGCGGCGACGAACCTCAAATGGCTCAACACCATTTATTCCGGTTCCGACCATATGCCGCTCAACCTGCTGCGCGCGCGCGGCACGATCCTGACCAATGGCGCGGGCATCAACGCCATCACTATCGCCGAATATGTCATCATGGGCATGCTAACGGTGGCGAAGGGGTACCGCGAGGTAGTGCGCGCGCAGGACCGGCGCGAATGGCTGATGGATTCGCCCGGCAAGGTTGAGCTCTATGGCTCCAAAGCCCTCCTCCTCGGCTATGGTGCCATTGGCAAGCTGGTCGAGGAGCGGCTCAAGAGTTTCGCTGTCGATGTCACCGTCGTCCGCCGTTCGCCGGGCCCAAACACCCTGACCCCCGACCAGTGGCGCGCGCGGCTGGGAGAGTTCGACTGGGTCATCCTCGCCGTCCCCGCCACCCCCGAAACCGACGGCATGATCGGCGCAGAGGAACTTGCGGCGATGAAGTCCAGCGCGACCATCATCAACATCGCGCGCGGCAGCGTGATTGATCAGGCCGCGCTGGTGACCGCACTCCAATCAGGCCAAATCGCCCACGCCTTCCTCGACGTCACCACGCCCGAGCCATTACCGGCCGACGACATCCTCTGGACGCTGCCCAATGCGCATATCACCATGCATTTGTCGGGGCGCGCACAGGACAAGATGTTCGTCCGCTCGGCACAGCGCTTCCTTGACAATCTGGCGCGCTGGGAACGGGGGGAGCCGGTGAGCCCGCAAGTCGATCTGGCGCTGGGTTATTGATCCTGCGCCGCGCGATTGAACAGCGCGGCCGAAAAGCTCCAGATCGTGGCCATGGCGACCGTGAACGGCCAGATGTTATGGCCTTCCAAGTTTGCGATCAGCCCAACCGCCAGCTGCGCCACGGCGGTAGCAACCAGCACATGTCGCATGCCCCGCGCGCCAAAACCGACAAGGATGGTGCCCACCAACGCCACGCCCAGCACGCCCGCAAATATGGCGTTGAGGGGGTTATCCTCACTGCCGATAATGCCAACCGCGAGATTGACCCAGATCATGAAAAAGGACGCGAGCAGCGCAAGCAGTCCACCTGCACGATATGCCCAGTTGCCCGACAGCCGAACGGTGACCTCGATCAGAAACCCCGTCCCGCCAATTAGCGCGCCCATGATGATGAAATCGCTGAGCGTCCAATTGACCTCGCTGGTAAAGTGCATCGCGACGGCGGGCAAAGCCAGCAGCGCGGCGGCAAAACTCCATGCAGCGGGGCGCACCCAGCCAAGCGCACGGTGCGGGGTAGAAGTAGCTTCATTTGACATTGGGGAAGGCTTTCGCTGTTGATGACAGCGCGGCCCTGCCAGCGCCGCCCCCTGAGCGGCATGAGCAAAAGATGAGCAATCGCTGAAATATGACCGGACCGCCGCTTCGCTTTGGCCCATTTACGCTCGACCGCACCGGACGGCGGTTGCTGAAAGAGGGTACAGCAGTCGAGCTCAACCCGCGTTATTTTGACGCTCTCGTCCTGCTCGCCACCGTGCCGGGAGAGCTTGTCACCAAGGACCGCTTCATGACCGAGGTGTGGGCGGGCATCCCGGTGACCGACGAGGCGCTGACCCAGTGCATCCGCACGCTGCGCCGCGCGCTAGGCGACGATGCCGCTGCGCCGCGCTTTATCCAGACCGTTCCCAAACATGGCTATCGCTTTGTAGCGGATGTGGGCGGGCAGCCGATTCTTGCTCCATCGCAAGAGGCCAAGCCAATGTACCCGATCCTTGTGGGCGGTGCGACAGGCGGATTGCTGGCGGGCGTCATCGGCGGGCTGATTTATGGCTTTGCTGCCAGCGCACTGGTCCCCGCCGGTGCTGTAGGTGGCGCATCGGTGGTGCTGGTGATGCTGGCCATAGCCGCCACTATAGCGGTGCTGGGCGCCGCGGGGGTCAGCCTGGGTATGGCGCTCGCCCAGCGCCGTGTGCCAGGTAGCGGCCCGGCGCTGGCTATCGGCGGCGCGGCGGGCGGGCTGGCCGTCGGCGCGCTGACCGAGCTGGTCGGCACCGATGCCTTCACGCTGCTGATCGGCAGCGCACCAGCGCATATGACTGGCGCTGGCGAAGGCGCGATCATCGGCGGGACGATTGGTCTTGCTTTCTGGGCCAGCAATCGTGCCCGGACGCGCCTGCGCACCGCTTCGGCGGCGCTGATCGGCGCGCTCGGCGGCTTGCTGGTCACATTGCTCGGCGGGCGGATGCTGGCAGGAAGCGTCGCCTCGCTGGCCGACAGTTTTGCCGGATCGCAGCTTGAACCCGCGCGCATCGGCGCGCTGCTCGGCGAAAGCGGATTCGGCCCGCTCAGTCAGGGATTGTCGGCGATACTAGAAGGTGCGCTATTCGCTGCCGCGATTTGCTGGTCGATCAGGCGCTTCAGCGCGGCCGCTCGCCCTTAAGCTCGCGTACCAGCGGCTGGAGATTGCGGTCATATTTGGCCAGCATCGTGTGCTGTCCCGCATGGTCAAAAAAGCTCACCAGCTCGCGCCCGTTCCAGCGGTGCAGCGCATAGGCGGGATCCTCTGCCACGATCATCGGCCGGTCGTCGGGATGGTCTTCGTCGATGGGCCTGAGATCGAGAGAAACTTGCGGCGCGGTCGATGAACAAATCGCCACGGTGCGCCCGTGCCAGTTGATTGTCACCGAACGGTGCAGATGCCCGCAAATCAGCCCGCGCACTTGCGGATGCCGGTCCAGCACGTCGGCAAAGGTTGCCACCCATGGTTCGCGGTGGTCGGTGTTCATCCATTCGATGCCTGTTTCCACAGGCGGATGGTGCATGACGATATAGGTGGTCTTTTCCGGCGCGCGCGCCAATTCGGCATCCAGCCACGCCGCACGGTCGGCGCAAAAGGCCCCGCCGTGCCGCCCTTCCTCCAGCGTATCGATGGTCACCAGCCGCAACGCGTCCAGCTCGACGCTGTATTGTGCAAAGCCTTTGCCATCATCGAAGCCTGGGAACTGGGCATGAAAGGCGCTGCGCACATCATGGTTGCCAACGCTGGGCCACACCGGAAAGGGGCAGCGCGAAAAGGCGTTGGCCAGCCGGCGGTAGCTGGCCGCATCCCCGCGGTCGGTAATGTCGCCGGTGGCGAGCAGCAGGTCGGGGCGGTTGGGCCCGCTGATCAGCAGGTCGAGCACATCGTCGAGCCGTTTGCGGTTGTATTCGGCCGGATTGTCCGGGTCGAACCCGATATGCACGTCGGTGATCTGGGCAATCAGCATCGGTGACCCCTTGCTCCACCGGCAGGTTGCGATCCCGCCTTCATCCCCCGGTTCCGCGCGCGCTGCCCGACCCGAAGTCGACAGTGTAGAGGGAGAATCGCGGCTTGGCTGTGATCGCCGTCACTTGGCCTTGTTTCTTCTTGGGCTTGGGTGACCATGGCGGCCCCCCATCCATATGATATTCGTGGCACATGGCACAGGATGATTTGACCGGATCGTCAACGCGGATGCTGGCCAGCTGCGCGCCATCCTCGCCGACATGGCAATCGCGACATTGCTTTACACCAGGGATCAGCAGGTCGGTCGCCAGCTTCGATCCCGGCGCCGTCGTGTGGCAATCGGCGCATTTGGTCTCCTCGTGGGCCTTGTGGTCGAACCAGCCCTTGCTGAAATGCACATCGGTCTGCTTGACCGGCAGCACGCGCCAATTGTTGCCGCTCGCGGGGGCAAAAATGGTGTGACAGTCGTAACAGGCCCCGCCCTTGGAAAAGACCGCGGCAATCGCTTCGCTGGCACGCGACGGCCGCACTGCCACCTCGCGGAAATAGATGTTGTAAACCTGGCCTTCGGCATATTGGCCGGGCCGCCGCCGCGCCATGCCGCCAAGCTGGAGCGGGCGCGAAGGCGTGGTCGAGCGGTAATAGGCAGTCAGGTCGGCAATCACCTGCGCCGGCTCGCCATGGCGCAGCGTGCGGGTGACCCCGCCGACCTGTTCGAAGGCCAAGCTGTGGCACATGGCGCAGTCGGCCTCCATATCGACCGGCTTGAAGCTGACCCCGTCACGCTCGACGCTGTGGCAATCAGCGCATTGCAGGCCCGCGCGCATGAAGCCGTAGCGTCCGGCAAAGCTTGCCGCCATGCGCGCGACCCCACCCTTTTTGTCCATATGCACGGCGTGCGGGAATTTCAGTCCGCTGATATCGACCGGATTGCGGTCGAGCGAAGCACGGACCAGCTTGGCCCCCACCGCCGGACGCACCAGTGGTCGAAACTGCGGATGGTCCACGCCAAAGTCGGCGGCATCGCCCAGCCCGGTTTTGATCCGCCCGCTCATCCCGTCGTGGCAATCAGCGCAAAAGGCTTGTGGCGTGGCGGGCATTGGCCCCGCGCCTTCATGCTCGGTATGGCACTGGGTGCAACGGCCCTGCGGCTTGTTGAAAGCCTCGCCGACGCTCGCCAAAAATTTCTCGCCGCCCGACAAAGGTGCGCGCGCGGCAAGCAACGTCGCGGTGCTGGCATTGGCATGCGCCGCGCTCAGCTTCTTATGCTCGCCGGTGTGGCAATTCACGCACGCGCTGTCGGTCACGGTAACGAACGGCTCGACGTGGCAGGACTGGCAATCATCCTTCAGCGACGCATGCGCGCTCGACAAGGGACCTGAGGACCAGCTGCTGTCCCCATGAAACCCCGCTTTGCGTTCGTCGACGCCTTGATAGCTCCACCAGCTCCAGATGGGCGCAATCAGGAAGGCCGCGAGCATCAGCGCGGCAAAGCCCCATGCCCCCATCCGCCGCCCCGGTAGCAGCCCGCGCAGCGAAAAGGCCTTGATCTCGTCGACATCCTTGGCCGATTGCGAAAGCTCCTCGACCCGCTCGACCAGCAGGATGATCGCCGCGCCCTCGCGCTGCACGGTCAGGCGGTGACCGCCAAAGCGCAGCTCGGCACCGCTCGCACTGTCGAATTCGGCACTATCAACGTTGCGGCCGTTGAAGTCGAAGCCCAGCCCCTCCGCCGCTTCCACGCGCACACGGCGGCCGTCGGGCGAGTTCAGTGTGGCATGGTGCGGATTGACCGCCAGATCTTCGACATGGATGTCATTGCCGCTGTCGCGGCCGATGCGGATGCTGCTACCCGCGAAAGGCCGGTCGCGGACAATCGATTTACCCGCGCGTGTGACCGAAACCCGGCGGAGGATGAATGCCATGCCCCCGCCCCTACCAGTAAAAGAACACGCTGATGATATGCGCCGACAGCGCCGCAATCAGTGCAAACGTCATCGGCACATGCACATAGAGCCACGCCTCGAGAATCGCCCGGATGCGCAGATGGCCGCGCAGCCGGGCGAGCGCCGCCTGTTTTTGGTCCAGCAGATCGGTGATTCGCACGATGCCTTCGCCCGGGACCCCCGCCAGCGCGCGGCGCGCCGCTGCGGTCGCGCAGCCGGGATAACGGCCAGTGAACCGGCTTGCCACCGAGCCTGCGAACGGGTCTTGCTCCAGCGACGCCTGCACCGGCGCGCTGATCGCGGGCGGCAGCGCTAGCGCGGCGACGTGCAACTGGCGGTCAAAGGCACGGATCGCCTCCAACATTTGCATTTGCGTCATTTGCTCGCGGTTTGCGGCCAAGGATTGCGGCAGCGTCGCGTAAACGAAAATCCCGAACAGCCCCGACAATATGACGATCATCATCAGCGCCCAGGCCAGCGTGTGGACATTCCACCCCAGCTGGAACCCGGTATGCCAGGTGCCGATCACGATCAGCGACAGCCCCAGATAAACATGTGCGGAAGTCCATGCCTTGAGCGACCACGAGCCGCTGGTCATCTTGCGCTTGCGATAGCCGAGCGCAGTCAGCCACAGGATCAACGCCGCACCTATTGTGCCGAGCGTATAGCCATACCAGCTGCCACCATTGTGCCGCGGGGTAACGTCGATCAGCATGTAGGAGATGATGACCAGCAGCATCACCCCGCCCGAAATTTTCGCCCAGCGAAAGCCCGCATAAGAGAGGAAGCCTTCGTGCGCGCTTTGCCGCACGCGCCCCGTTTGCGCGGCGGCAGCGCGGGTGCGGCGGCGCAATATGCCCGGACCCAGCGCCATCAATCGTCACCCTCGCCCAATTTGGCGACCGATAGAAATTCCTCCGGCGTCACGCGGATCGCCGCGCCGGTCGGGCAAGCGCGTACGCACGCCGGCCCGCCTTCGATGCCCTTACACATGTCACATTTCACCGCGATTTTCTTGGGCTTGGTGCCTTCGGGCAAATTCGCCTTAGTCCATTTGGGCGAGGGTTCGCCGGGGCCGGGACCAAAGCCGAACAGCAACCATTGCAAGAGACCCGGCTTCTTCGGCGGCTTCGCCTCCATCCGGATGACGCCATAGGGGCAGTTGCGCATGCAATTGCCGCAGCCGATGCAGCCATCCTCCATATAAACTTCGCCATCGGGGCCACGGTGGATGACGTTGGGCGGGCAATCGGCCATGCAATGCGGATGCTCGCAGTGGCGGCAGCTGGTGGGCACGTGCAGATGGGCAAAGCTCTTGC
>VFQM010000488.1_pt1 | contig 43589 bp, 42 predicted proteins | sample 3512391 | NCBI WGS metagenome assembly VFQM01 (sample SAMN10412369, study PRJNA504923) | tailings metagenome | isolation source: Replicate 1 from Balatoc abandoned mine | place: Philippines
CCATTTTCAGAAAGTGATAGGCTACTTGGTTTTTCATCAATGGATGTTCCCTGGCGTATCTCACCTTTATCAAGATTTACAAGAAAAATATTGCGCGTGTCTTCGCAGAAATAGGTAACACTGGAGGAAGTTGGTCCCATGGTCATACCGTCAATGCGATATTGCAGTGAAATTCTTTTGTTCTCTTGTCCTGTAGTCCAGTCGTAGCTGATCAGCACATTTCTCCGCTCCGGTTGTTGTCCTGCTTTTAACCCACCCTTCGGTATAAAAACTTCCTGCATACCCACGACAAAAAAATCTGCACCACGGCTACTGGCTGCTGACTGAATAACGGAACGGGAGTTGGCATACTCACCACTTTGTAATTTTAATTCGCGCAGAAAACGCTGGTTGATTACTTCCCAGCTGAAAGTATTACCGATGTTATTGATAACTGCCAGCTGCTGACCAAATCGATCGAAGCCCATAAATAAGGGATTCTTAACATCGCCAACTGTTGCAATTCGCGCTTGCGTCATATTAGCACGCAGGTCATACACTTCAATGAGCCCTTTCTTACTCAGACTAGTTACAAATAACTGATTAGGATCAAGCGTAACCAGCATGGGTTCACTAAAGCGTTGTGTTCTGGTTGTTTTAGAAAAATCTTTTAGTGCATATTCAAGTAATTCACCATCTGTTTTTACAGCAATCAGAGAATTATTGTTGGTAAGAAAATTTAAGAGCAGGCATTTACCTACCCCTTTCTGGGTATGGACAACGGTATTACTATCGGTATCATAAATAATAATACTTCCTTTAGTATCACTGCATGCGATAAGCCGGCCATCGTTAGAGATGGCGAGTTTATCAATACCTGTTTTAGGGGATGCCGCATACTTGCTTAGTGGCGTAAGAAAAATATCCTGTGCTTGAGTTGCGGTGATGCCTATTGTAAAAAGCAACAATGAAATCAGTGATAACCTAAGTTTATCCATATTTAAGGAGATACTTGAAAAATTAATTGAGTAAAAACACCTATTTTTTTACATCAGGTCGAAGAAGATATTACTCTACCTTACCAATAATCACACCAATACCAATATTCAATTGAAATAATGGACTTAATGAATACTCATCAGTGTTGGGATAACTATTAGCAAGATTTATTAAGTAGTTGACGTTGGCATCAAGGTTAATTTTTTCGGTAATAAAATACTTTAGCCCTCCATAAGGACCAAGATTCATGGAGGACTCATTACTCAGTGGAACATAGTTAATCTCAGCCCCACCATAGGGCATAAATTTAGCATTGGCTGTTAAAAAAGTGTAGGTGCCATAAAGACCAAGACCAACATTAGCTTTAAGTTTATTTTCGGTTTTGGAGGGATCATTAGCGCTAACTCGGACAGGTTCACCAAAAAAGCGTACCGCAGGTTTCAGACCCATCTCAATGTTTTGTGTAAAAAACTTGCCTATTTTCAGGTATATGTTTCCAGCATAAATCTTTTCTTCGACACCGGCAAAGGTTGTTCTTACAGAGCTATAGTTCCCTGAAAATTGTATTGATAAATCACCGGCTTGTTGTTGGGCCTGTGCAGCGATGGCGATTACTATGAGGGCGAGGGTTAGTATTTTTTTCATGGTTGTTTATTTGATAATAAAATTAGTAAATGGTTTCGACTTTAGATAATGCGATGCATGCAGAGCATTAGTAGGTTCAGATATTACGAATAATAAATCGTAGAGTCAAGCTATTCAAAATAAAATATTTAAGGCTTGCTTTGCTGCTCTTAAAAAAAATCTCCATAATATTGTAGCATAGTAGGGTGGTTGTGAAGTTGGCAGCTGCATGTGGTAAGTGCAAAATTCTTAAAACCAAATTCTTTGCTTTGCGTATCTACGTTGTATTCTTAAATAAGTTGGCTTCTATGAAACCTAAATCCTACCTTCTCATCATTATCTTTTTTCTGACTACCTGTATTCCGGTATGGTCACAAATTCAGGCGGGGGCCAAAGCTGGTTATAATTTTAGCTCCATACGCGGAGTTAAGGAATACGATGTGTTGCCCTCCTATAACGTTGGCGGATTTGCCAAGTATAAACTAACGGACTTCCTACACGCAAGGGCTGAATTATTATATTTTCAGCAAGCCGCTAATCTTGAAGATTACTTTGTTTTACCCGGAGAATTATTTCGCAGCAGAGCAAGGGTTACCTTTCACAATGTTCAGGTACCTATACTGGCTGAGTTCGGGCTGCCTTCATTAGCAGAAGAACCACTACAACCAAAAATTTTATTGGGAGGTTTTTTCAGCTACACGCTCTATGCCCGTGAACACTTTAATAATAATGTGACAGTAACTGGTTTTGAAAAAATAGCATATAAAGGTACATCAAATGTTACTTCTATTTTTAATAGAGCCCAATACGGATTGCAGGCCGCAGTCGTTGCAGAACTTGAAGCATTTGGTTTTCCGGTAACGATGGAATTCAGATACCAATATAATCTGAATCCTTTTAGTGAAGGAGATAACGCGAACAGATTTAATTTATCAGCTACCCATGAACGTTGGGGAGACCAAATGTATTTATCAACACTCAGTTTTAATATAGGCGTAAAACTGATCGATTTCTAAACCAATTAAAGACTCTTACTAAACAACCAATTAATTATGAAAACCAATAGAGTATCTCGCCTGCTATTTGCTTTAGCATTGGCGTCAATCTTTATCGCCACGTGGTCTTGTAATGACGATGACGGACCGTCACTTCAGTCACTGCGCGAAGACAGACTTAAGTTTATTGAAGATTCACTGCGAATCAGCGATTCATTGAGACTTACCAATAATGCAGGTATAGTGAATTACGGTGTAACTGTTGTTGATGGATCTACGTCTTCAATTTTTGCAAACGGTAGAACAGAGGCAACCAAAGCAGCACTTGAGGGTGCTATTGTTACGATCAGCCAATATGGTAAAGTTGTAAAAGATACAACTGATGCTTCTGGTATTGCCGTATTTAACGGTTTCTTCAGAAGTGCAGTAAACATTACTGTGGAGGCCCCGGGTTTCACCAAGGTAAGCTACATTGCAGCGGTTAATATTCAAGACTCTACCAGAACTGGTACAATCAGTTTCGTAGGTAACATTATCCCTGTGTTTGCTACTACGGGAACAGGTACTGCAACCATCACAGGTAGAGCTACTATCCAAACTGATTTAAGAAACAAAACAAGAGAGTTGGCTCCTGATGGTACTGTAGTAACGGCTAACATTGATGCCACTAATGGTTCTGATTTCTCAGATAAATTCCTGACTACGGATATTGATGACTATAAGTATACCAGCGGTTGCGGTTGCGAATTTATTTATGTAGGTAACATTCTACAGGCTAGCTACCAGACAGAAGCACGTGGTACAGTAACCGGTGGTAACTACACTATTGCAGTGCCAGCAGCCATTGATGGATTGCCTTTAATCCTTAACTACTCGGATGTAGCGGCTGACCAGACATTGTTTGTAGAAGACGGTGACCCAGATTATTCTGATGATACCCCTGGCGATCGTACAGTAAGTGTGCGTACTTTATTCGGTCCTGAAATTGCAGCGGACGACATACCTTCAGGTTCAACTGTGTCTATCGGTTTCGTATCCTTTACAACAGCAGCAACAGCTACAGCAGTGGTATCAACTACGTCAGGAACACTTGACAGAATTAACGTTACGGCTACTGGTTCTGGTTATTCAGGAACACCTTTGATTGAAATCACTGGCGGTGGTGGCACAGGCGCTGCTGCAACAGCAAACATGGTAGATGGTCGCATTACTAACATTACTTTGACTAACCCAGGTTCTGGCTACACCTCTGCTCCAACCATCAACTTATTATCTGGTACAGGTGCTGCTGCATCAACTACTAACCTTGCTCAGGATGGAACAGTAACTTCTGTAGTGATTACTAACAGTGGTTCCGGTTATGTTACCGCACCTTCAGTTACCATCACTGCACCAACAGGTACAGGCTTAACAGCGCCTGTTACAGCAACAGGTACCGCAACAATTGTTAATGGTCGAGTTACTCAAGTTCAAATCACTAACCCTGGTGCAGCTTACATTGCTAACCCCACCATTACCATCGCACCACCTCCTGCCGGTGGTGTTACGGCAACGGCCAATGCATTCTACTCTGGTCAATCAGTGTCTGATGTTCAGGTAACTAACCCTGGTGCTGGTTATTCATATGCACCTGCTGTTACTTTCTCAGCACCGAATATTCCTACAGGTGTGAGAGCAACGGGTACAGCATTGATTAACCCTATCACCAGACAAGTAACTGGTATTAATATCACTAACCCTGGTATGGGTTATACAGCTGCTCCTACAGTTACCTTAAGTGCTGTAACGGTGCCTGCAACTACAGAAGTATTCTTAACAGGTGGTTCTGTATTATCAGCAGATATTGGTTCTCAAGGATCAGGTTATGCCTATGCTCCAACTGTAGTATTTACGGGTGGCGGTGGAACGGGTGCAGCAGGTACTGCTGAGCTGGTAGATGGTAAAGTAGTAAGAATCCAAATTACCAATGGTGGCGTTGGTTATACTTCTGCACCAACTATTTCATTAAACACAGGTACAGGTGCTGAAGGTTTTGCAACAGTTACTAACGGTGTGATCACAGCAATTACGGTTACTGATGGCGGCTTTGGTTACGCAGGTGCACCTCGTATCACAATCGGTTCTTCTGTTGGTGGTGGGGCTACTGCAACCTCTACTGTGAATGCTGCAGGAGCTGTAACAGGTGTTACCGTAACAGCAGGTGGTACTGGTTATCTTGAAGGTAACTCTCCTTCCGGTGCTGGTGTTGATTTCAGTGCAACAAAACCTTTAAATGGTAATGGTGCTTCTGAATTTGAAGTGAAACCAGGTATCTCTTACATTAATGATATTTATTACGGAACTGGTAATAAGCAAGAAAATAACTAAGCTAAATAGTTAGTTTCAATAAAACTGAACCCGGTTACGCAAGTGACCGGGTTCTTTTTTAAGTTTTGAAAAGAAATGATGAAACTTCTGAAACCCTTTTTTATCTTTATCCGTAACGGTTATAAAATTTTACAGCCCATGAAGTTATAATTTTCTGTTTGGTACGCCCAAACACTGAGTGACACAAATGGTCACTTCCTTCTATTTAATTCGTACCATATTAACTTCATGTATGTCATTTTTTACAAAAATCAAATTAGCCTTATCATTATTAAAAGAAGCCTTGCTGGGTTCTGAACAAAGCTTTACAACAGGTAGCATCGACCGAGCTATTTTTCTATTGTCTGTACCCATGATTGTGGAGATGGGCATGGAAGCACTCTTTGCCATTGTGGATGTCTTTTATGTAAGCAGGTTAAATGATACCAATGCCATTGCCGTCATTGGTCTCACAGAATCTATGCTTACTATTATTTATTCTATCGCCATCGGTTTAAGCATGGGGGCAACTGCCATGGTAGCCAGAAGGGTGGGCGAAAAGGATATTAAAGCGGCAGAAGTAGCTGCAGTACAAGCGCTTTTTGTAGGACTGAGTGTATCCATACTCATCAGTATTTTTGGTGGAATTTTCGCTGACGATTTATTAAAGCTGATGGGCGCTGATGAAGGCGTTATCGCTGCCGGTGCTGGCTACACACGCTGGATGTTCAGCGGTAATGTAACCATCATGATGCTCTTTTTAATCAACGCTATTTTCAGAGGAGCAGGAGATGCCTCCATTGCCATGCGTGCACTTATCTTAGCCAACGGACTGAATATTTTACTTGATCCGATTTTTATTTTCGGCTGGGGTTTTATTCCTGGCTATGGTGTAGAAGGTGCAGCTATCGCAACCAACATCGGCAGAGGTATTGGTGTCACCTATCAATTATATCATTTGCTAAAAGGTAAGGGACTGATTAAACTTCACGCGCAGAACCTTATTATTAAATGGAATATCGTTTGGAATCTGTTGAAAGTATCTGCCGGTGGTACAGCGCAATTTATTATTGCTTCTGCCAGCTGGATTTTTTTAGTGCGTATTGTTTCGAATTTCGGAAGTAGTGCACTCGCAGGTTATACCATTGCCATCAGGGTTATTGTATTTGCTATTTTACCAGCCTGGGGCATGGCCAATGCTGCTGCAACTTTAGTCGGACAAAATCTGGGTGCCAATCAACCCGATAGAGCAGAGAAATCTGTTTGGCGCACGGCTTTTTTCAACATGATTTTTCTCGGCTTTGTAACAATATTATTCTTCTCCATGGCTGACCCCATTTTACGAATGTTTACGAGCGATGAGGCGGTATTGGAAAATGGTATTTTGTGTTTACAAATTGTTTCCTTAGGCTATATCTTTTATGCTTATGGTATGGTTATCAGTCAGGCTTTTAACGGGGCAGGTGATACAGCCACACCAACTGTATTAAACTTCTTCGGCTTCTGGACTTTTCAAATACCATTAGCCTATGCCTTAGCTATTATTTTTGATTTCGGTCCTCCGGGTGTTTATGCGGCTATTTCCATTGCTGAATCCTGTATCGCCATTGTTGCCATTATTATTTTTAAGCGTGGTAAGTGGAAGTTGGTGAAAATATAGTTATTCGTTGTTGGTTGTGAAATAAAGGAATGACCAACAACGATCAACGATTTAACTGCAGCAATGCCGAACAACCAACAACGAGCAACGAACAACTATTTATTCTTATTACCAAAAGCGGCCTTCACTGCCTTATTTAATTCTTCACCGGCTTTTTTTAAGCTTTCCTCAACTTCTTTCCACCTGTCTTTATTTTCAGCTTCTTTTTTGAAACGTTCGGCAGATGCTTTCAATTCCTCCAGGCGTTTTTCTAATTCTTTTTGTACCCGTCCACCAGATTCCTGAACCTCTTTAGAGAATTCATCCATACGCTTACCAAAGTTTTTAAAAAACTTTTCTGCCGATCCTTCCTGCTCTTCTGTAGTTCCCATGATTATTAATTTTAACTTCGTTATTCTAACCTGAAATTACCATGAATGTAACGGAACAGCAAGACCCCATCGATTTCATTAAAAATATGCTGGAAAGTAAGTCGGATGCCAAACAACGCACTTACAAGCATTTGCTCTCCAGTTTTCAGTTGCTACGCGAAGAAGCCAAATGTGTGGTTGATGAGTTAAATAAAAGAACAAATCCTGAGGACAAGGAAGTGACCGTAGAATTTCAAGAGGTGAGTAAACATGAATTTCATGTTAAGCTGGCAGGTGACTTATTAATTTTTGTATTGCATACCAATGTGGTTACCCTTGGCCCTGAGCATCCTATAATGCAAGATCCTTACATTCGCGAAAAGGAAGTTAACCGATATTTTGGTCAGCTTAACATCTATAACTTCATGTCTGACTCGTTGAAGTTTAATCGTATCAATGATCCTGGTTATCTTATAGCACGTGTCATGATCAATCATGAAAACAGATTTTTTGTAGAAGGAGAAGGGCCTATTGCCAACTTGTTTAATGGTATTTCAGAGGCGCCTGTTTCCGGTGCGTATTTGCAACTACTTGTAAAACTTGCACTTACCATTGCCATAGAAAATGATTTGATGGCACCACCTTATCAGGAGGTGAAATTTATTACCCTCTATCAGAAACTTGAGCACACACCTGAATTAGGCGGGGGGCAAAAAATAGGTTTTAAAATGAGTCATGAACGCCAGCAACCTCAGTAAGCTTTAGTATATTTGTTATAAGATGAGCATCAGCAGGATTATACTCTTCACCCTATTGATTGTAGGCACAGCAGCCTGTGCTTCCACGCAACGAAATAAAAAGCTGAAGCCAGGTAAGCCTATTCCTTGTCCTCAAAAAGATTGCTGATGAACTTACGAAAGATTGTAATTGCTATCGATGGTTATTCTGCATGCGGAAAAAGCACAACCGCAAAGGAAGTAGCTAAAATATTAGGCTACAAGTATATAGACAGTGGTGCCATGTACAGGGCAGTTACCTATTACTTTCTTGAGCATTATGTTTCGCTAAGTAACCCTAAGGAGATAGAGGCCGCCTTGGACAAAATAAAAATTACCTTCCATGTAAATGCCGAGATGGAAACGGAGACTTTCCTGAATGGGCTTAAAATTGAAAAGGAAATCAGGAAGATGCGTATTTCTGATAACGTTAGCCAGGTAAGTGCGCTTAAACCAGTCAGGGTTGCCATGGTAAACCAGCAGCGTAAATTAGGCAGAGAGAAGGGTGTTGTTATGGATGGCCGTGATATCGGAACAGTAGTTTTCCCGGATGCAGAATTAAAGGTTTTTATGACGGCCGATATGCAAGTACGGGCTTTCAGAAGACAACAGGAGCTACTTAAAAGTGACAAAATGGTTGATCTGCTGGAAGTTATGGAAAACATACACATGCGCGACCAGATCGACACTACTCGCGCTGAGAGCCCATTAAGGAAGGCAGATAACGCCATTGAAATTAACACCACCCACATAACTGTAGAAGAGCAGGTCGACATGGTAGTTCAGTTAGCCATTAGCCGAATATTAGCCCCCCAACTACACAGTTAAAGTCTAAAATTTTAAGTTGACAAACGGCTCAGCTATTCTCTGACAATACCTTTTGTTTGTCGTTATAATTACTAATTTTGCCACTTTCCTAACCAAAATACTGCCCATCATGGGAAAATTCATACGGTTAAAAAAGGGTTTTGATATCAATCTGGCCGGCAAAGCTGCCCTGAAGCTCTCTAACATCGAACAAGCAGAAACTTTCGTCATTAAACCAGACGATTTCCACGGCATTTACATGCCGAAGGTAATGGTTAAGGAGGGTGACACAGTTAAAGCGGGAAGTCCTCTTTTTCATGACAAAAAGAATGAAAAGATCGTCTTCACCGCACCTGTAAGTGGTGAAGTGGTAGAAGTGAAGCGTGGTGAAAAGCGTAAACTACTTGAAATCAAGATCTTAGCAGACAAGACGGTTGAGTCTTTGTCTTTTAATAAGTACTCTGTTTCTGACCTGGCTAGCCTGGCAAAAGAAAAGATACAAGAGCAACTGCTTAACAGTGGTGTTTGGGTAAACCTGGTACAGCGTCCTTACGGGGTCGTTGCCAATCCAGCAGAAACTCCTAAGTCAATTTTTATTTCCGGCTTCGACTCACATCCGTTGGCACCAGACTATAACTTCATCTACAAAGGTCAGGAGCAATTCTTTCAGGCCGGTGTGGATGTATTGAAGAAACTGACTGCAGGCGCTGTCCATGTAAATGTTCACTCCGAGCGTGAAATATCACCTGTTTTCTCACTGGTGAAGAATGCAGAGTTAAACAAATTTTCAGGTCCACACCCATCAGGTTGCGTGGGCGTTCAGATTCACCACATAGATCCTATTAATAAAGGTGATGTTGTCTGGACGATTAACCCTGCAGGTGTAATTCAGATTGGTAAGCTATTCTTAAACGGTATAGTTGACTGCTCCAGAATTATTGCTGTAACAGGTTCTGAAGTAAGTGAGCCACAGTATTACAAGACCTACACAGGGGCTTCTGTTAAGAAGTTCTTGAACAATAACTTGAAGAGTGACCATGTGCGCGTGGTTTCCGGAAACGTTTTAACAGGAACCAGCATTGGTAAAGAAGGCCACTTGGGCTTCTTCGATCAAATGATAACTGTAATTCCTGAAGGCGATCACCACGAATTTTTGGGTTGGATTACACCATCTGCAAACAAAGTAAGCTTCCACCGCGCCTGGGGATTATTCTCATTCCTCAACCGCGCAAAAGAGGCTGTAGTAGACAGCAACACGCATGGTGAGCCACGTGCTTTTGTACAAACAGGAGTTTTCGAAAAAGTAGTGCCAATGGATATTCTTCCAACGCATCTGCTTAAAGCCATTATTGCAGAAGATTATGATGATATGGAGGCTTTAGGTATTTACGAAGTAATTGAAGAAGATCTTGCGTTATGTGAGTTTGTGGATGTTTCCAAACACAACGTGCAGAGCATTGTTAGAGAAGGTATAGATTTATTAGCGAACGCATAATATGAAGTTTTTACGTAACACATTAGATAAGGTAAAACACGACTTCGAAAAAGGCGGCAAGTATGAGAAGTTCTACTATGCATTTGAAGCGTTGGAGACATTCGCATTTGCGCCCAACACTACCGCTGGTACTAAAGGCGTACAAATTCGCGATGGTGTTGACTTGAAGCGATTAATGATGACAGTTATCATTGCGATGGTACCCTGTCTCATCTTTGGTATCTTCAATGTTGGTCACCAACATTTTTTAGCTACCGGTCAGGCGGCAACAATGATGGATAAGTTTTGGGTTGGTGCCTTACAGGTGCTGCCGATCATTATTGTATCCTATGGTGTGGGTCTGGGTGTAGAATTTGTTTTCTCGATGATCCGCAGACATCCGGTAAACGAAGGTTATCTGGTAACCGGTATGTTGATTCCCCTGGTAATGCCTCCTGATATTCCACTTTGGCAAGTAGCGGTGGCTACCATTTTTGCTGTTATCATAGGTAAAGAGGCATTTGGGGGCACAGGTATGAATGTGGTAAACATTGCTTTAACAGCACGTGCCTTCTTGTACTTTGCTTATCCTACCCAGATATCAGGTGAGGTTTGGGCTTACATACCAGAAGGTGCACAAACAGTGGCAGGTTACTCAGGAGCAACACCACTAGCCATAGCTGCAGAAAGTGTAACATCTGGAGAAAACGTTGTCGCCAGTTTAAATTCCTTCGGTGCCGGTTGGGCTGATGGCATCTTTTCATTCGGGAACCTATTCTTTGGCGCTATGCCTGGCAGTATTGGTGAGACATCAACACTCATGTGTTTGATTGGTGCCTTCATCTTATGGGCAACAGGAACAGGTAGCTGGAAAATTATAGTAAGTGTATTTGCAGGTGCCTGGGCAACTGGTTTGTTATTAAATGGTCTGGCAGTGAACCCTTACATGGAGATGCCGGCACATTATCATTTGGTTATTGGCGGTTTGGCCTTTGGTGCTGTGTTTATGGCAACCGATCCGGTAACAGCTGCTCAGACCGAAACAGGTAAGTGGGTATACGGATTCATGATCGGTTTATTTACGGTATTGATCCGCGTATTTAACCCGGCTTATCCAGAAGGTATTATGTTGGCGATATTGTTAATGAACGTATTCGCTCCACTCATTGATTATTTCGTAGTAAGTGCTAACAAAAACAGACGATTAAAACGTGCGACAGTCTAATCTTTATATCGTAATGTATGCAGCCATCCTCACGGTAGTGTGTGGTGGTCTGCTCGCTTTTGCAGCAGAAGGCCTCAAGGAAAGGCAACAAGAAAATGTTGCACTTGAACAAAAGAAAAATATTCTGGCTACGGTGATGCAGTTGAAAGAAGGCGATGACGCAGCCACTATCTATGGCAAGCGCGTGAAGGCTTTCGTAATTGACTACAACGGAAATCTGAAAGAAGGAATGAAGGCTGAGGATGTTGCCGTTGGTTCTGAATACAAGAAGGCTCCAGAAGAAAGATTGCTACCAGTATACGAATTCTCTAATGAAAGCGGTCAGGTAGAATCGGTGGTTATGCCTGTGTATGGTTACGGACTTTGGAACAATATCTGGGGCTTTGTTTCACTTGAATCAGATTTCAACACCATTAAAGGTGTTAAGTTTTCTCATGCAGGGGAGACACCGGGTTTAGGAGCACGCATCGATTCTGATGAAATTCAGGAGCGTTACAAGAGCAAGGCTATCTTTGAAGGAGATCAGGTGGCTTCAGTTGTAATGATGAAAGGTGAAGGCATGGACTACACAGATGATAAGCATAAAGTGGATGGCATGTCGGGTGCAACATTAACAGCAAAAGGTGTTAATAATATGTTGCAGGATTATTTTGTCTGCTATCAGAATTATTTGAAGAAGAATAAAAAGTAATGGTGCGATGAGTACAGAAACTGCAGAAGTGAAAGTAGCTAAGAGCGAACCACTTTTTTCAAAAAAGAATAAAAAGTTATTAACTAATCCTTTGGATATTGATAACCCTATTACCGTGCAGGTTTTGGGTATCTGTTCTGCCTTGGCTATTACTTCTCAGATTAAACCTGCTATAGTAATGTCATTAGGTTTAACTTTTGTAACAGCCTTTTCTAACCTTTTTATCTCAATGCTTAGAAATACGATTCCTTCAAGGATTCGTATTATCGTACAGTTGGCCATAGTATCGGTATGGGTGATTATGGTTGATCAGTTGCTTAAAGCTTACGTATACGACATGTCTAAACTCATGTCAGTGTACGTTGGTCTGATCATCACCAACTGTATTGTAATGGGCCGCTTGGAAGCGTACGCGATGGCGAACAAGCCTTGGCCTTCTTTCTTAGATGGTTTGGGTAACGGTTTTGGTTACGGACTTATCTTGATCAGCATGGCTGTTGTGCGTGAGTTATTTGGTTCTGGTACTTTATTTAAAGGCTTCGCTTTTGAGTGGAAGGTATTCGAATCGATGGGCTTGCACTACCAAGGCAATGGTTTATTGTTACTACCAGCCGGAGCATGTATTCTGATTGGTATTATTATCTGGATTCAAAGAAGTATTAACGGTTACAGAGAGCATTAATATGGAAAATTTAATAAGCATTGGCGTTCGCTCGATTTTCATCGACAACATGATTTTTGCTTACTTCTTAGGTATGTGTTCCTTTTTGGCCGTATCTAAAAAAGTGAAAACAGCATTTGGTCTTGGTATAGCGGTTGTATTCGTGTTGGGAATCACAGTACCAATCAATTGGTTAATTCAAAACTATGTATTAACAGCAGGTGCATTATCCTGGTTAGGTGAGGATTTTGCAACTATCGATCTTGGCTTTCTTCAGTTCATCATTTTCATTGCAGTAATTGCAGCTATGGTACAATTAACTGAAATGGCAGTGGAACGCTTTTCCCCATCACTATATGGTGCTTTAGGTATCTTTCTTCCGTTAATTGCTGTGAACTGTGCAATTTTAGGTGCTGCACTCTTCATGGTGAGCCGTCCTTACAACTTAGCAGAGGCAACTGTTTACGGTATTGGCTCAGGTATTGGATGGATGCTGGCTATTGTTGCACTGGCAGGGGTACGCGAAAAAATGCGTTACTCTGATGTGCCAGGGCCATTAAGAGGCCTGGGTATCACTTTTATACTGGTTGGTCTGATGTCATTGGGATTCCTGAGTTTCTTAGGTTTCACAGTATAGACTTTTTAACTTTGACATGGTGAAGGGCTTCTGTTAGTTGACAGAAGCCTTTTTTTATAAGCTGCTAATCCGTTTATAGAGCTTACAAAAAATCAACAGACAAGAAAATCCTTTAACCCCCTGAATACTGAAGTAAACAGCGGTCAGATGGATTGCAGGCTTAAGAAACGGATTGCTAATTTTTACAGATATGGAAAGCACCTTTCGAAAATTCCTTCGCTATTTTTTTAGTGGCACTTTATTTATTGTACCACTTACAGCAACAGCTTATTTTATTTATGTATCCTTTAGCTGGCTGGATAGTTTACTCAACCTGCCTTATCCGGGTTTAGGCTTTGTAATTATACTCGTAGCCATTACGGCTTTCGGTTACCTCACTTCTAATCTGGCCTTTCAAACTTTATCTACCTGGTTTGATCATGGCATGAATAGAATACCCTTAGTGAAACTGATTTACTCTTCACTCAAAGATTTACTGAATGCCTTTGTTGGCGATAAGAAGAAATTCAATAAACCAGTATTGGTAAAGATCAACAACGAGAATCAATTATATCAGATCGGTTTTATTACGCAAAGCGATTTATCTTCGCTTGGTTTAGCCGACATGGTGTCGGTGTACCTGCCACACTCTTACGCGTTTTCAGGTTTACATTATATTGTACCTAAAGAAAATATTAAGCCATTGAATATTTCGGGGCCTGTCGCTATGAAATACATTGTGTCGGGTGGTGTGTCAGGATTTACAGAACAACAATAGATGCCGCTGGATGCTGAAGGCTAGTAGCTTGAAGCTAAAAGCCAGCAGTTCCTTGAGAATGTCGAGTCTCAAATTACTATATTTAGCTATGCGAAAATTCTTTTCTCTATTGGTGCTTTTAGCTGTATTGGCCTGTCAGCAGGATGAAGCAGATAAACCTAAAGTAGAAACGAGGGGAGCAGGTGCTGTTGGTTTAAATAAAGCAGTACTACAGGCAGAATTATTGGAAGTAGGGCCTATTAAACCTGTGCAATATGGGTTTCTGTGGTCGACCAGCAATGGTGTAAATGCTATTTCAGCGCAGGGTAAAATAGTGGTAGGTGAAGCTTCTGAGGGTGAATTGCCCTATAGTTATGACATTACAAACCTGAGTCCGGGTACAGATTATTTTGTAAGGGCCTTTGCTGCCACTAACGGATTCTCTAACATTTATTATGGAGATGAAATTACATTTACAACGAGCTTACCTGCTGATTATGTGCGTAGCCTTGCTGCCAGTGAGGTGACCAGTAATACAGCAAAACTGAATGGTGAGCTTATTGACTTAAATGAACTAACAAGTGCACAGTATGGTTTTGTGTGGGCACTCACACCTTTTAATTCGATTTTACAGGGCAATGTAGTGGTTACCGGTACAACGTCAGCGCCATTAATGTATCAATCAACTTTATCATCCTTGCAAGCACAAACTACTTATTACTATAGGGCCTTTGTAAGCAACGAGGAGGCTACTGTAGTAGTATATGGTGATTTGCTTTCGTTTACTACCACAAACTAAGACCATTGAATCTTTTCCCCTCTTCCGAGCGACTTAGAAAAATTACCATCCATGGTAAGGATATTATGCTGGTTGATTACAGCGGATTAAAACAGGATGAAATGATAGCCCTTACCAACAGACATACTGAATGGGTACTGGGTGAGGCAAAGGAATCCTACTTCATAGCTAACTACGTGCAAACTTTTGGTTCTCCTGAATACATGAAGGCTGCTTACGCTTTTACACAAGCCACCAAACCCTTCATACCCAAGGGTGCATTTTTAGGAATAACCGGAGCTAAGATTGGTTTGCTCAAAGGCGTTACCTATTTCATGAAGGTAAACTTCAAGGCTTGTAGTGATGAAGAAGAAGCAATAAAATTTTTAATTGATTAGAGACTATCTTAAAAATAAGAGTACTCGTCATTGCGATCCTGATAAAATCAGGATAAGCAATCTAACTAGTTTCAAAACAGATTGCTTCTTCACCCCAGCACACACTCAGCGCTTCGTTCATCGCAATGACGCGATGATACTGTTCGAAATATCTTCGATAGGATTTCTAGTTAATAACGCCAGATCCGATTAATTCTTCGTCACGATACCAGGCTGCAAATTGTCCGGGTGTAATACCACGTTGGGCCTGATCAAATACAATATAAAGTCCTTCTTCTCTTTTAAATAAAGTACAAGGCTCCAGTTTTTGTCTGTAACGAATTCTCGCCAGATAACTGGCAGACTCACCTGATGATAAGGCCATGTCTTCCCGGATCCAATGTTCATCTGCTGTAGGAATGAACAGTCCTTTTCTGTAAAGGCCGGGGTGATCTTCACCCATACCCATATAGATTACATTCTCTTGTGTATTGGTGCCAATCACAAAAAGTGGTTTTTCATGACCACCCATGTTCAAGCCTTTACGCTGACCGATGGTATAGTAATGTGCACCTTTGTGTTCTCCTACTACGCGGCCCGCATCAGTACTTAACGAATAAGCTTTTGTACTGTTGACCAAGTCATTTGCATCAAAAGTTTGATTGAAGACTTCTGCGTTTGCAGGTACTTCAATTACTTTACCTTGTTTAGGTTTGAGTTGTTGTTGTAAAAAATCAGGCAAGTGTACTTTACCGATGAAACAAAGCCCCTGTGAATCTTTTTTCTCAGCAGTGGCTAAACCAATTTCTTTCGCAATGGCCCTTACTTCAGGTTTGGTTAATTCACCAATTGGAAATAAGGCTTTAGCTAATTGAGCTTGCTTAAGCTGACAAAGAAAATAGCTTTGATCTTTATTGTTATCCTTTCCGGCCAATAACCGATAAACCGTTTTACCGTTTACTATTGTCTCACTTTTTCGCGCATAGTGGCCCGTGGCAACATAATCAGCACCAAGTTTTAAAGCAGCGTTTAAAAAGATATCAAATTTTATTTCTCTGTTGCAAAGTACGTCAGGATTGGGTGTGCGGCCACGTTCGTATTCAGCAAACATATAGTCTACAATTCTGGCTTTGTATGCTGCACTTAAATCGATCGCTTGAAAAGGAATGTTAAGCTGCTGCGCAATAATCATGGCATCATTGCTGTCGTCTAACCATGGGCATTCATTGCTGATGGTAACGGAATCATCGTGCCAGTTCTTCATGAACATACCGATTACCTCATAGCCTGCTTGTTGTAACAAATAAGCCGTAACGCTGGAATCTACTCCTCCTGATAAGCCGACAACTACACGTTTTCCTGTTCCTGGTGATGACATAATCTTTTTCTTAGACTTGTGATTTTGGCTGCTGGCTACAAGCTACTAGCTTCTAACCTCCAGCTTCGAGCTTCGAGCCTCGAGCGCAGGCTTCTAGCTTCCAGCTAAAAGTTCATTGATCTTTTGATTGAAACTTTCTTTAAACTGCTCATAATAAATACCTGTACCCGGTCCTGAAAAACCTGTGTGGATGTACTTTACTTTTCCATCTTTACCAATAAAAATGGTAGTAGGGAAAGCCACTACTTTGTTTAACATCGGCAAGGTTTCAGCCGCTTTCACTTTATCATTCACACCGGCTATTACAAAATCGTAAGTGACATTGAGTTTTTCTTTCATCTTCTTTACTCTGTCGCTGGCATACGTAAAGTCATCTTTTCTTTCGTAAGCTAAACCGATAATTTCCACACCGCGTTTATTGTTTTGAGCATACCAATCTGCCAGAAATCTTGTTTCGTCCATACAGTTAGGGCACCAGGTTCCGAAGAGTTGAAGGATAACCACTTTGTTTTTATACTTATCATCTTGTGGTGTTATTTTCTTGCCCTCAACGTCCGGAAAACTGAATTCGATCTTATCAAAACCTTCTTTTAAATAAGTGAGTGATTCGGGGTGGGGTAGAGAGGCGCTTTCTGTTTTAATGCCTTTCCATACTTGATGATACGTTTTGCCAGAATAAAAATCACCAACAATGCTATCTCCTTTTAACTGGGCAGTGAATACGTAAGTATGATTACCATCAAAAGCACTTAGCTTCATGGTTTCACCAATAATGTTACCCTGCAGGTAACGGTAGTCGCCAGTGGGTGTAAGAAAGGTACCTTTTACTTCATTTTCATTTTGTGTAAAAATGCCGACTGCCAGTGTGGTATCTTTTTCATTGGTGAAAGTCACACTGTATTTGCCACTAAAATCAATAGCAGCTTTTTCCTTTTTTGCGAAGCGATAATTGTCTCCCTTAGTGGCCTGAAAGGGAACCGTAGCGCTTAAGTCATAATTTTTAATGAACACACCATTGAGTTTATCATCGAGTACTTTAGCACGGATTTGTGCATCGAAGATATGCATCACCATAACAAGGGTGTCGTCAATCACCTGAACATCATCCAACACAAGTTTTTCCTCGGCATTACGGATTACGGCTGTGTACTCACCCTTTTCTTTGGCGAGCGTAAAGGTAAAAGGCAATTCTTGCCCTTGCATATCGACAGTTCCACGCCAGGTGCCACTCAGGTCCTTGGTATTGGGGCTGCAGGATAAGAAAATGGAGGCTACTGCCAGAAATAAAAGTATACGATGCATGATCGGGGCTGATTTATTAGACCTTGAAAAGAAGAAACTGAAATGGATTAAAAAAAGTTTACAACAACTTCTTTTTATTGCTCATATAATAAAGGTTAAAGCCACCGATGAGTATCAGTCCGGCCAGGATGACCATTACAATGAACAAGCGTGTGTTGCGCAATTGCAGCGTTTGGATTTTACCTTCTTTTTGTAATAACTGCAATTCTCGCTCTTTCTCTGCAAAGGTTAGTACCAGCTCCATTTGCGCAATTTTTTTAGTACTCTCTTCGCCATATATTTTTTCCCGCAGCGAATCGTACTTCAAAATAGTTTCGTAGGCTTCCTTCGATTTGCCTTGTTGGTAAAGAATATCGGCATGGCTTCTTAAAATGTTAGGCAAATAACTAAAGGCCTGTAATTCTTCAGCCAGCTTTTCTGCTTCTTTCAGGTATTCAAGGGCTGGAGCAGGTCTTTGCGCTTTGGTGTAGGTAGCTCCTATGTTGGTAAGTATACTAAGCATGCCCAGCTTATTATTATTTTCCTTTTCGATATCAAGTGCTTTGTTATAAAAATCTATGGCGCGTTGATAATTACCCTGTTTGAAAGAGATGTTGCCCAAGTTGGTCAGTGGGTCTGCAAACTTCATTCCTTCCTGCTGGCTTAATTGATAAGCTTCAGAATAATAGCGCATGGCTTTCTCGTATAACTGTAAATCGCTGTTGAGATTACCCAGGTTATTCATGGAACCTACAATCTTTTTCTTGTCTTGTAATTGAGTAAACAGGGCGTATGATTGCTCCAAGTAGCTAACAGCCAGGCCAAAATCTTTTTTAATAGAATAGATGTTGGCAATGTTATTTTTTAGGGTGGCAATCCCCTCCTTATTATCGAGCTCTTCGTAAATTTTTAGGGAATTGATATAATACTCCAGCGCTTTATCGATAGCTCCTTGCTGCCTGTACGATACCCCCAGGTTATTGTAAGATGCCGCCATGCCTTTTTTATCCCCAATTTCTGTAGCCAGGTTGAGGGCTTCGCGGGTATAGCCCAGGGCAGAAACCGGGTCTGCTTCCTGATTGGCCCTGAAAAGCTCATTCAATGCCTTTACCTTCTGTTCGCCTTCTGCGCTCATCGTAAGCTCCTTTAAGCTATCAATAGGGCTTTGCGCCAATAAGATACCGCAGCTTAAGGTAAAAAGACTGATAACGAGGGTTTTACGCATAGTATTCGGGATAATAATGGTTAAAAATAGCAGATATTATCCATATTTAAATGGTTAAATCGATAAAGGCCATTGGCGTAAAAAGTACAACAAAAGTCAACTTTTACCGTGAGATTGCCTAAAAATTAATACGTATGAGAAATACCCTTTTATTGGCTACCTGTCTTCTGCTTGGAGGCTCTACAGCATGGTCGCAAACAGACGATAAGCAAGCGATTAATGCTGTGATTAAAACACTTTTTGATGGCATGTACGAAGGCGACAGCAGCAAAGTACATAGTGTTTTTGATGAGAGTGCTACCATGGCCACTGTTGCAAGAAATAAAATGGGAGAACCAGTACTGAGAAGGGAGTCATCTATGAAAGGCATGCTGCAATCCATTGGCACACCTCGCAAAGAAAAATTGACAGAAGAATTCTGGAATGTTAGCATTCAGATCGATGGCGATTTTGCACAAGCCTGGTGCGATTATGCTTTTTATATTGATCACACTTTTAGTCATTGCGGTGTAGATGCTTTTCAGTTACATAAAACAAAAAATGGCTGGAAGATTTTTCATTTGGCAGATACGCGCAGAAAAGATGGCTGCAACATACCCGAAGAAATTATAGCTAAACATTCAAAGTAAAAAAACTATGAAAAAAATCACATCGATCAATCCATTGCGCTTGTTGCTAAGTCTGGCGATACTTTTTATGTTAAGCTACACTGCAGAAGCCCAAGACAAGCAAGTAACTACCTTTATATTAGTTCGACATGCAGAGAAAGTAGCGGATGGCAGTAAAGATCCTGAATTAAGTGAAATAGGTAAGGCACGTGCTTTACGTTTGGCAAACATGCTAAAGAAACAACCTATTGCTGCCATCTATTCTACCAATTATAAGCGAACCATGAATACGGTTAAGCCACTAGCCGATCAGTTGGGACAAACTATTTTGCAGTATGAGCCTTTTAAAGATGAAGAAATGGTAAAGATGGTGAATGAGCACAAAGGCAAAACAGTATTAATTGTCGGGCACTCCAACAACATACCGTGGATAGCCAATACTTTATTGGGTAAGAAAGAATTTGGTGATTATGATGAGAGCTACTACGAAAATGTGCTCATCGTTAATGTGATTGAAAAGGGTGTAAGCGGATCAACCTTGCAAATCAGTTATTGAGTACAGGTTTTTCGAGCACCAGGTTTTCTTCTACGATGCTCAGCCCATGAGATTCAGGTTGAGAAAGCTGCGTTTCATAATTGTTAGGTAAAGTAATGGTAAATCGTGTCCAGTTTTTCAGGCTCGACTTTACCGTTATTTTTCCGTGCAGCATTTTTACCGTTTCTTTTACTAAAAATAAGCCGATACCGGAGCCATGGGCATTGTCTACTGCTCTGTAAAACATATCAAATATCCTGGGTAGGTGCGATCTGCCAATACCGATACCGTTGTCCATCACTTCAATACTTACCTGGTCTTCGTGAATGTTGGCTTCAATAAAGAGGTAATTATTTTGTTTATGAGGAGCATAATAGCGGTATGAATTAGAGATCAGGTTTTTTAAAATTATTTCTAACCGCATTCTATCAGTTTTGATGAGGCCACCACTCACCCTGATAAAGGACTGGATGCGGTTTGCCTGTGGAAGATGATCCAGGCTTTGTAATATATCTTCTACCACTTTGGTAAAATCGACTTCCTGAATATTCAAGTGTTGTCTCTTGTTTTTGGCATAATCAGTAATGTCTTTGATGAAGCTATCCAGTTTTGTAATTGAGGCTGACATCATATCAAAATAATGGTTATGTGGTTTGGAATTTATTTCAAGTTTAGCCAGATGCACCAGGCCTGATAAAGAAGCAAGCGGTGACTTTAAATCATGCGCGGCACTATAGATAAAGCGATCCAATTCTTCATTCAGCTTTTTAAGCTCTTCGTTTTGTTTTTCGAGCAATTGTGTTTTATTCTCAATGTCGCTGAATTGCATTCTCAATTTTCTACTCATGGTTATAAATGATTGTGCCAAACGACTGATCTCATCTGTTTCGTTATCGAGGTTAAATTCTTTTTCATTGAGGCCTTCGTGGAGTATGAACTTATTCATGGAGCCAGAAAGTTTTTTTAAAGGCACTGCCAGCCGGGATGCCGTATAGTAAACAATGGATAACGAAATTAGGATGGTGGACACGCCTATACTTAAAAACAGTATACCACTATTGTTGACAAGCTCCAGTGTTCTGTGGTTCGAGAGTTTGATGAGCTGGTCTAATGTGGCTGAAATGCTGTTGGTTTGTGAATTGAGCAAACCCAACAAGCCTTTGGAGGAATCAAAACCAATTTCTTTATCGATGGAAGCCAAACTATTAAAGGCCTCCTGATAATGTTCAAGCAGGGCTGTATTTTTGTTGTCTTGCGTGAGTTGGATGATGAGTGCGTTGGCGAGTTTATTAAATTGAAATAAGTAAATCTCCTCTTTTCTTAACATAAAGTCTTTCTCATGTCGTCTTAGCATGAGTAAGTCTTCCAGAGATATAATGTGTTGCTGTTTCTCTAAGGCATGTGCCTGAAAACGCATCTCACCTTCCAGTCCAAAATCCTTAAATCCCCGGATAAGAATGCGATCGGTCAGTTGTTGAAAGGTCTTATTGTATTCAGTGAGCAGGCTGTCGATGATTTCAAATTCGTGGTCAATTCTGAAATCGTTGGCGATCATAGAATTTCGCAAGGTGCTCATTTGTGCTTTAACCTGCTGAGCAAGCATATTGCGTTCATTTAACAGCTGGCTTTCTCTTGTTTTAAAAAAGGCGTTGTTGTGTATTTCAATGCGCAAAAAATCCAGGTCTGTTTTGATTAAGCGTACGATCAGAATACGCTCGTTGCTGATGGCCTGTTCAATGGCGTGAATAGACCTTATTTTGGATTGGAAGATTAAGGCTAAGGTACTGACTACAGTAATGCTTGCAATGAGAATCCCTAAAGAAAGGAAGAGCCTTTTTGAAATAGTATTCAGCTTAAAAAAATGCTTGGGCATCCAGCAAAATTATAGAAAGCATATGCCTTTAGTTTTTCGCTTATATTATAAGATTGTTAATATAAATGTCAGTGAATTTTTTCTGGGGTTACGCGAAGCTTTACGCCTACGGATTATCCTATCGTAATTGAATTGTTAATTATTAGATATATTTACATTTTTAAGGGTATTACTATGCCCTCTTTAACTATAAACTAAAGATTGTTATGATTATTGAACCCAGAATGCGCGGCTTTATATGCTTAACTGCTCACCCCAAGGGCTGCGAACAAAATGTTATTAATCAGATTAATTATGTAAAAAGTAAAGGCGCTATAAAGGGAGCAAAAAAAGTATTGGTTATTGGTGCCTCTACCGGTTTTGGACTTGCCTCTCGCATATCTGCTGCTTTTGGAAGTGATGCAGCCACTATTGGTGTATTTTTCGAAAAAGCACCATCACCCGGCAAAACGGCTTCACCGGGATGGTACAATAGCGTAGCCTTTCAACAGCAGGCACAAAAGGCAGGCTTATATGCTAAAAGCATCAATGGCGATGCTTTCTCTAACGACATTAAAAAGAAAACCATAGACTTGATTAAGGCAGACCTGGGTCAGGTTGATTTAGTGATTTACAGTTTGGCCTCACCGGTGCGTACACATCCAACCACAGGCGTTACGCACCGTTCAGTATTAAAGCCCATTGGCCAGACTTTCAGTAACAAGACCGTTGATTTTCATACCGGTGTTGTAACCAATATTTCTATAGAGCCGGCTAATGAAGAAGACATTGCCAATACCGTTACCGTTATGGGTGGCGAAGACTGGCAAATGTGGATGGAGCAAATGATGGCGGCCGGTGTATTAAGCGAAGGTGCCATGACGATTGCTTACTCTTATATCGGACCGGGCTTAACAGAAGCGGTTTACCGCAAAGGAACTATCGGGCGTGCCAAAGATCACCTAGAGGCTACCGCTTTTACGATTAGCGATAAACTGAAAGCCATTAAGGGTAAGGCCTTGGTATCGGTTAATAAGGCTCTGGTAACACAGGCAAGTTCAGCCATACCGGTTATTCCCCTCTATATTTCTTTGCTATATAAAATCATGAAAGCAAAGGGCATACACGAAGGTTGTATTGAACAGATGCAGCGTTTATTTGCGGACAGATTATACCATGGAGGAAGCATTCCGACTGACGACAAAAACAGAATACGTGTAGATGATTGGGAAATGCGTGATGATGTGCAGAGTGAGGTAGCTAAATTATGGGAGCAGGCCACCACAGAAACATTACCAGGTATTGGTGACTTAGCAGGATATAAGGCAGACTTCTTAAACCTATTTGGCTTTGCAGTAGCCGGTATTGATTATGCAGCTGACGCAGATGAAAATGTAAGCATGCCCGGTTTGGTAGAATAATTAGCAAAATGATTTTTTTGAAATCCCTTTCGGTGAAAATCGGGAGGGATTTTTTTATGGGCTGGTGTGGAGGGTTGTTCGTTGTTGGTTGATCGTTGTTGGTTGTTGGTTGTTGGTTGTTCGTTACTAGTCTGTTGTCAGGCCCAGCTATTTTCTCAGCGCAGCGTCACACGCACACCTACTCAGAGTCTCCCGTAGGGGACTCTGAGTTATCGTTACTAAACCCCTTTCGGTGAAAAATGAAAGTGATTTCTTATTTGTTCACTTTCTCTACTTCCCCATTCAGCTTCACTGCAGCTTGGACGAGATCACTATACTTCTTTTTGATAATTTCAAATTGCCACTTATCTTTAACAATGCCCTACTACCTAAACCGCCTAACTGTTCAACGGCTCATTATGTTTTATGCGCTTATTCAACAAAGGAGCGCAGCATCGTTTCCACGCCTTCATTAAACAAAAAAAATAAACTTCCCTGTTATGCCCATCTACATGGATCTTCATATTGTTCCCGGAATAACTGCTAAAGGAGCTGCCGAAGCACACCTTCAGGATCTTCTTATCCAGGCACAGTACAATTGCACGTGCATGACTTACTGGGTAGATGAAGCTAAAAACAGTGCCTTCTGCTTAATCGATGCCCCCAACCCAGAGGCTGTAAGAGAATTGCATAATAAGGCACATGGTTTAATGACGCATCAGATAATAGAGGTTAATAGTAGTGTGGTAGAATCATTCTTAGGCAGAATATATGACCCCGAATCTGCGGAGTTATTAGAGGGGAAACTAAAAGTGTTTAACGATCCGGCTTTTAGAGTGCTGGTCATGATAAAATCAATTGACAGAATTTTATTGACCAGTAAAGTAGGTAAGCAAAAAAGCGATGAACTTTTTTCAAAATATCAGGAGCTTATTAGCAAATTTAGCCGGGAGTTTGAGGGGAAGATAGCAGACCAGTATGAAGACATAACTATCTTGAGCTTTGTTACCACCCTTAAAGCAGTGGGTTGTGCAATTGCCTTACATCAATCATTTGCAGACACAACATTAGCATCTTTAGCAATAAACATTAGTATTAATGCAGGTGTGCCGGTAACACAACATACTAAATTATTTGGTGAGGCTATAAAAATGGGTGAACGACTTTTGATGGCCAGCACAAGAAATCAAATTATAGCGAGTCCCATCATTAAAGAGATCACACATAAGTTTTTCTTTGAGCAGCAGAATAACTCTATTTTTACTTTATCAGAATTAGATGAAAAAAGATTAAATAAGCTTGTAGACATACTCGAAGCAAAAAGTGCTGAATCAACTTTTACTGTTGATGTATTGGGTAAGGAGATGTCTTTAAGTAAGTCAAGTCTAACCAGGGTAATCCAGGCATTACTCGAAACAACCCCGAATACCTTAATCAATGAATTTCGCTTACACAAGGCCTTGAGCTTATTGCGAAAAAGCGGAGATTCAATAGCAGAAATATCCTTCACTACTGGCTTTACCAGTCCATCTTATTTCTCCAAGTGTTTTCAAAAGCGTTTTGATATTACCCCGACAAAGTATTTGGAAATGTTAAACAATAAGTAAGTCTTCCTTGATCCAAGCTGTGAATCAGGATTACCAGCATTTGGTTCAATTTTAATACACATTGAAGTATAGTCTGCCTAGGTTTGTTAAAACAAACTATTGTACTATGCCTAGATTTATTATTGAAAGAGAGGTTCCGGGAGCGCACCAGCTAACGGCAGAGCAGTTAAGAGCATTAGCTCAAAAATCAAAAGATGTTATTTGTAAAATCGGCACTGATATTCAATGGGTGCAAAGCTATGTGGCCGGTGATAAGTTGTACTGTGTATATATGGCACCCAGCGAGGACTTAATTCGTATCCATGCAGAAATGGGCGGTTTCCCTGCTAATTTAATCTGCAAGATATCTTCTGTTATAGATCCGTTAACAGCAGACAATTGATTTTCTTGTTTCGTAATTATTTCGTGAAGCCATGAAATTGCCTGTAAGGTTAGCGAGAAGAAATTACGATTTACAGATTGTACTTTTTTTAGGGCTCTTATTGGCCATCGGCATGATGGTGCTCAGTAAAGACCTGGGATCTATTTTATTAACAGAACTAATCAGTATCAGCATAACTGTTTTTGTTATTGATAATTTGTTGGAGCGCAAGGCCAGAAGAAAACGAATAGCCATAGACCAGAGAATTTTGCATGAAGTACAATCTGTTATCGCATCCTATTTTTCAATATGGAAACACCTGATTTGGAAATACCTGCCCAACGAAAAAATTAATAATGAACAGGATTTTTATAATTGCTACACGCGCTTAGTTAAACAAGCCAAGGTAAATGAAGAGTTTGATGTGGTTTCACTTCAGGCACCTGAGTCGTGGGATTTACTATTTCATAAGCGCATAGTAAAGAAATGTTTTGAAAACTACCATGACTCTGTTATTAAGCAAATTAAAACCTTGATCAGTAATTTTAATGGCTACATAGAACCTGAGCTCTTTCATCTTTTGCTAGAGATGATGGAGTGTCAGTACTTTCGAAGTATCTATTTGATGAATAGTGTTGAAACCGAGACCGTATTGATAGAACTTGATCAGGACATCAATCGCCTGGACTCATACTTAAACGCAGATGACAAAAGACACATCCAAAAAGTGATGGCGCTGATGCATTACAGTCAGCACTTGCATTCATTGATTAATAAGTTTGAAAAAGTAAAAACAGAACTCTATCACCTGAAAGAACCCTTTCAAAATCCTATGCTTTAAGGGTTTAAAGCTAAGGCAATGTTACGCCCCTACTGATACTCATCCCTACTCAGAGTCTCCCGAAGGGGACATCCCCACTCAGAGTCTCCCAAAGGGGACATCCCCACTCAGAGTCTCCCAAAGGGGACTCTGAGGTTACTAAATCTATTTTGTTGGCACTGAATTTTTTTGATTTATTCATTTCTTCTACTTCTTCATTAATGGGCAACCGCCAGGTGGCTCTCCTTCCACTCAGACTTATCCTTGTGTGCCACTAGGTTATTCGCTGGAAGCATGATGAGTCAGTTCTCCCGCTCCATTTCAAGACTGCGCTCATACATAAATCTTAGCCCTCATAACTTAGATGCTGCAATAGTGTATTGTATCAAAAACTGAGGTGTAAATGTTTTAATCTTATGCTGATTTAAACATTTCGCAAAATGAAAAAATTGAATGTAATAGGCATCAGCCTTCTCATTTTTTTACTGACCACTACACTTGTTGGTGCACAGACTTGGACCAAACTACAAACAGAACCTTATCGTGGTAAGCAAGATGATATTTGTTTTGTTAATGAAAAGGTAGGCTGGTATGTAAATGGCTATGGCAAAATTTTTAAGACAGTTAATGGTGGCGACACCTGGAAACTACAGCTTGAACAAAAGGGATCCTTCTTCAGAGCCCTGGCTTTTGTAGATAGTCTGCATGGATATGCAGGCACCGTGGGTACGGATTATTTCCCCAATGTTACCGATACGATTCCCTTATATAAGACAAGCGATGGTGGTAAAAGCTGGCAGCCTGTACCCTACAAAGGCCCTTATGTAAAAGGGATTTGTGCTATTGATATTGTAAAAGAGCAATACATCAATCATGGTGTAATCGCTTATAGGCATCATATTTATGCAGTAGGCAGAGTAGGTAGTCCGGCTATGGCGATTATCTCTAACGACAACGGAGCAACGTTTACTTCGCAAGCCTTTACAGGTAATGCAAAAATGGCTTTTGATGTTAAGATGTTTGATAAGCGAGAAGGTTTTGTTTGCTCGGCTACCAATGAAGACATCAGTCAATCGAATGCCTTAATAATACAAACCAAAGATGGAGGTAAAACATGGAAGGAGGTCTACCGATCGGACAGGCCTTTTGAAACTACCTGGAAGATTTCTTTTCCGACACGCCTGGTAGGTTATGCGAGTATACAATCATATAATCCTGATCCGGCTGTGAAACAACAACGCATAGTGAAAACAACAGATGGTGGTGAAACATGGACAGAGCTTGCTGTATGTGAAGATGCTCAGGCCAGGCAGTTTGGTATTGGGTTTATAGATGAGCAACACGGTTACCTGGGTACAATGAGTACAGGCTATGAGACAAAAGATGGAGGTACTACCTGGACTAAAGCTGATTTAGGTACAGCCTGTAATAAGATAAGGTTTTATAAAGAAGGTAATCAAAGCTATGGTTATGCGATTGGTGTTCATGTATTAAAATTTGTGAATAAGAATTAATATTTTGTTCAGGCCCTGCTGTTCGACATGTTAGCTCAGTGTCTGTTGAACGTTAAATGAAGCGGGATTTGTAATCCCGCTTAGAAGCTATTTAGCTTTGAAGAAATCGTTGATTTCTACTGTGGGAACTCCGCATATTCACTGTCCAATCAACGTCTCCGAAGGGACGCTGATCTTAATGGGCTGTTCCTTTGATGCGAAGATTCATCCTGCTGTTCAATACCATCTGGCGCAAGTCTTAGCATGAGTGTTGGAAAGCGCGAGACTTGTGCCATCCTTAGTATGACAAAAGCAGTATTTTAGTATCAATAATAAAGCACAAGCGAGACGCTTGCGCTTGTGGGGATATTGAATTAGAAAGTAATTGCTGGAATTAGCGGAGTTTTAGAGACGGATTGTAAATCCGTTTTATTTGAAGTTCGACATGCGCTGCGCTAACATGTCGAACAGTGGCGTAACAATATAAAAAAGCCTAGCACATACTTACACCCTAAGCCATAGACCTGCGCTATCTTATATTCTTTTCAATTTTTATTCTCTTTCGTTGAAGAATTGAAAGAGATTTTCATAGTTTAGCATCCATAATTCTAAGGGACTCCAAAAGTGTGCAGTAAGTATTAAGATTTGTTGCCTGAAAATAGCCTGCTGTTATGTAGTAATTCTTGTAAAGTTTGCGCGCAGGGCTTAGAGCCAATTTGAAAATGAAATAGTAACAAGGAGTTTTCTGAAAATCCAAAAAAGAGTAGGAGGCGGAAATCGAAAAGTCTTATGAGTAGATACAATGTTTAATAATTTTTTATGAATAGAATTTACACTAAAATTTCAATGATCCTATTAATTAGTCTCTTTTGTATCCAAACTAATGCTCAGACTTTTGGATTAAAAGCAGGGCTTAATTTATCAAATATGCTAGAAAAAGACGATGATGATACCTATAGTAATGATTATATGATGAATCCAGGATTTCATATAGGAGGAATTATTGATATGCCAATTAATGATAATTTATCTTTTGAATCAGGATTGTTACTAACTACTAAAGGATTTAGATATGAGGATGAAGATATGGGTTTCAGCGTAAAAATCAAGGCTAATCTTCTTTATCTTGATATTCCGCTAACATTAAAAGCATCTCACGAATTATCAGATGGATTAAAAATGTTTGGGGCATTTGGACCTTATGTTGGTTTTGGCTTAAGTGGTAAAGTTAAAGGAACTGTTGAATTTCAAGGCACGAAAGAAACTGAAGAGCAGGATGTAAAATGGGGTAGTAATGAGGATGATAATTTAAAACGACTAGATACAGGTTTAACTTTTGGAGGGGGTGTAGAAATCAATACTATAATGCTAGGAATTTCATACGACCTTGGTTTAGCAAATATATCTTCCTTTCAAGAAAATGGTACAACCACTAAGAACAGAGTACTGAAATTTTCAGTTGGATTCAGATTTTAAACTAACAGACTTGAAGTAATACTATACCAAACAGGCGCAAGTCTTGCATTTGTTTACGCACAAAAAAAAGACTTGCGCTAGTTTGTTATCACCCTCCTGTTCGACATGTTAGCGCAACGTATGTCTAACACCGGTAATTCAAAATCATTTTCTGGTAAAAAATTAAAAAGTTTAAACTATTTTTAAGTTTAAGCTTGTTATGACAACATTAATTGAAAGACCCAATCTTGCTGCAAATTCAAAAGCAGCTTTAATATACAATCAATTCTCTTCACTTTTACGTGCCTTAGCGGAAAGGGAGTTACCTGAAAATGTCACAGCCTTTATCTATCAGGAAGTTCAATTAGTAAACGCCATGCCAGATGATGCTAAAGGGTTTACAAAGACAATAAAAACAGCTGAGACAAAAATTGTAAGACTGGTTGAGAAGCAACTTAAGATTGTGCCTAGACATTATTATCGCAAACTTTGGCTTGTGCTGGGCATGAGTTCATTTGGTATTGGAATCGGTGTGATGTTCGGAGTAAGCATCGGTAACATGGCCATGATGGGCGTGGGTTTACCCATAGGCATGGCGATTGGTGTAGGTATTGGTACCGCTATGGACAATAAGGCACTTAGAGAGGGAAGACAATTAAACATTGAGCTAAAGTACTAAAGAGCGATTAGTATTTACTTCATGGAATACTCATGCCTTGAATCGTGTGGCAAGTAAGAATACGTACAAAAGTGTGTCAACACCTTTAGTTGAGATTTAAGTGTTGTTGTATTACCTAAGTTATAGAGAGGAATTTGAAATCACTTTTATTAGTGGTTCAACATGCACTGTGCTAACATGTTGAACAGTGTTGTTGCTGTACCACATGTTACACAGTGTTGGATAAGGTATGTAGTTCTCTGATGAAAATAATTTTTCTGCTTGGCTAGTAGCTCGAAGCTAGTAGCCAACAGCTCAATCATCACTTCCCCGGCCTATACTTTCTTACGGCTCTCGCTTCCACGTCTTCTTTGTAATATGCCACCTCTTTAAAATTTCTGTCGGCATAGCGTTGCGCCTGATCCATAAAATGCGGAGAGGTTGGATCGCCACTCTGGCCACCAGCTAAAATGCTTTTAGCTTTTACTTTTTTGCCAAACTCTACCACTGCCACAAAACTGTTGCCATAAGTGCCATAGTAACGCTTAGTATCTTGTTTACCGCGCACACCAAAAGAAGCCAGTGCACCCCAGTTACCAGAACCAAAGCCAATGGGTATGCTGGGTTTGTTGTCATCAAATTGTTGTGCGATGGCACCATCCAGTCGTTGTAATCGACAAATCTCTCCCCAGGGCGTATTCCATTGTCCGAAGTCATCTGTTATTTTTTGTACGGCCTCAGCGAAAATTTGTAAGCGTTCATCATTGGGCGTGTTCGTACCAAAATAATTTACACGCTCCATCATACTAAGGCCTTCAGGGCGTGGCCCTTTTTGGAGGTAGGCAGTAATATAATAGTGTGCCAAGGCCATGCCTACTGATTCTTTTGAAGTACGCATATCCCACTGGTGCAATACTTCAATGGCAGGTTTTAGTGCATTATACTTTTTACCATCCTGATCGAAAGCTGTAATTAATCCCGGAATTAATTTTTCAAAAGCGGGTAAATAAGGATCATAAGCCAATGATAACAATGAGTCTAGAGTATAACCACTTCTGTTGCTTAATACTTTAATAGCATGTACACCCCTGAAATTCTCAGGTTCAGTAGCCATATAATAAGGATAGTCTTTTTTCTTCGGACTAAATTCGGCAGCAGATGTAAAAGGTGTTGAATTACAATTTTGTATCCAGCCATTGCCTGGGTTAAACAAATGGATGCTTTCATCCACTTCATGCAAGCCCTGCCAGTCGGTAGCTTTGGTGCTGCCATCAACCGGCAATGCATAGTTAAAAGTTGTATCGCGCTTAGGGATAAAGTTGCCCTGGAAAAAGGCAATATTACCATCTGCATCAGCATATACTGTATTGTTAGAGGAGTTTGTCTTGAAGTCCATCATTTTCTTGAACTCCTCGTACGAATTTGTTTTAGTTCTGATAAAAGCCTGTTGCAATGCACGTGATGGATCCCATAGCATGGCCGTTGTAACCCACTGACCATCTTTATTAACTTCCGTTACCGGTCCATGATGTGTTCGGTACACAGGGAATTCACGCTGTTCACTTATACTATCATGTTTATAGGCAAGTGTGATGTTGTATTTTTTTACCGGACGCAATTCTTCTCCGTAACGATAGAAAAGATCATTACCCTTGCGTTCAATGCTTTCAATAAATTCGTCCATTACATCGGTATAGGAGGAAGTGTGCATCCAGCCATTCTTTTCATTAAAGCCTTGGTAGATAAAAAACTGTCCCCAGGTTACAGCACCATAAGCATTTAAACCTTCTTCACTTACCACATGGACTTCTCCTCTGAAGTAAAAGGAGGTATGAGGATTAATCAGCAGCATAGCATTTCCGCTTTCTGTTAATTTTCCGGATACAGCAATGCCATTTGATCCTTGTGGTTCATCAAGTTCCGCAACAAGGGAAGCATGATCAATCGGACTTGTCGAATGAGCAATAATATTACTTGTTGAATCTCCTGCTAAACTTTTATAAAACGCTTCCAGATTTTGTGTAGAAATAGATTCGATATCGCCACCAATACTACCTTCACTAAAGTACATGGGCATCCAGGGTTCGAAGCGTGTGAGAAGCGCAGGTTTTACATCGGGGTGTGTGTGTAAATAATAATTTATGCCATCCGCGAAAGCAACACATAATTTCTTCAACCACTCAGGGCTGTTTTCGTATTGCGCAATTGCCTCATCGCGTGTCATGAAAAGATTGGCGCGCACATCGCTGTACAATTGTTTTTCACCTTCTACTTCTGCCAGCCGACCTATGGCCCAGAGGTAATTACGTTCTACACGTGGAAAATCATCTTCGCACTGGGCATAAAGTAAACCAAATACAGCATTAGCATCTGTTTTGCCATAAATATGTGGTACACCAAAATCATCGCGGTAAATCGTGGTGTTGGCAGCGTGTTCCTCCCAGCGGGCTAATTCCTGATTTTTAGAATTACATGATGAAAGTAACGCGATAGCTAATAGAAAGAACAGGATTCTCATAGGTTTGGCAATTTCAATGTAATATAAAAGTTGATGCTTAGATAGGTGCACCATTTATCAAATTTTACTATATTGAATTACCGTAGGGCCAGGGTTGTGGATGCTATTCAAGTGCATCAGTCATTGTAAGACGTTGTGATCAGAAACCTGACAAAAATCATATATAACTCTAAGTACCGTCAGTATAGAGACTTTTTACCGGGGGTACTTTTACGACATCAACCAAATGTAAGCTCAATCTGCCTATGGAACTCGAAAAATTCAGTTACGACAATAAAATTGTCAAGGCCTTTATCATTGCCACCGTGGTTTTCGGCCTGGTGGGCATGCTTGTAGGACTTACGGCTGCTCTGCAACTAGTGTGGCCTATCTTCAATTTTGATTTACAGTATTCAAGCTTCGGCCGCATCCGACCGCTACACACCAACGCCATCATCTTTGCCTTTGTCGGCAACGCTATGTTTGCAGGTATTTATTATTCGATGCAGCGACTGTTAAAGACAAGAATGTTCAGCGACAAACTCAGCTGGATAAACTTCTGGGGCTGGCAAGCGATTATTCTGGCTGCAGCGATCACCTTACCACTAGGTTTAACTACCTCGAAAGAATATGCGGAGCTTGAATGGCCCATTGATATTGCCATAACCCTTATCTGGGTGGTGTTTGGTATTAACATGATCGGAACTATACTGCGCAGACGTGAACAACACATGTACGTAGCCATTTGGTTTTACATAGCCACTTTTGTTACGGTGGCTGTTTTGCATGTAGTAAACTCTTTCGAAATGCCGGTGAATTTCTTTAAGAGTTATTCATTTTATGCTGGCGTACAAGATGCCTTAGTACAATGGTGGTATGGTCATAATGCAGTTGCCTTCTTCCTTACTACACCCTTTTTAGGTTTAATGTATTACTATTTACCCAAAGCGGCTAATCGTCCTGTATATTCTTACCGCCTTTCCATTATTCACTTCTGGTCTTTGATTTTCATTTATATCTGGGCAGGACCTCACCATTTATTATATACTTCTCTACCTGACTGGGCACAAAGTTTAGGTACTGTATTTTCCATTATGCTGATTGCACCCTCCTGGGGTGGTATGCTCAATGGTCTATTAACACTGCGTGGTGCCTGGGACCGTGTAAGAGAAGATGTGGTATTAAAATTTTTTGTGGTGGCTGTTACGGCTTATGGTATGGCTACTTTAGAAGGACCACTCTTATCCTTAAAGAATATTAATGCCATTGCACACTTTACCGACTGGATTGTTGCACACGTACACGTTGGTGGTTTAGGCTGGAATGGTTTCCTGATCTTTGGTATGTTGTATTGGTTAGTGCCTAAAATGTGGGACACTAAAATCTACTCTACTAAACTCGCTAACCTTCACTTTTGGCTAGGCACACTGGGTATTATCTTTTATGCACTACCTATGTACATCTCCGGAGTGGTGCAAAGCCTGATGTGGAAAGAATTCACACCAGAAGGTTTTCTGATGTACAAAAACTTTTTGGAAACTACCGTACAGATTCTGCCACTGCACATGCTTCGTGCTGCGGGTGGCGCACTCTACCTGACCGGTGCGATTATCATGACCTACAACTTAATTAAGACAGCTTATGCAGGTAAGTTTATTGCGAATGAAGATGCGCAGGCTGCTCCCTTAACTACGGCATCGCATGGTAACACAGGCTGGCATGCAGTACTGGAACGTAAGCCTATAATATTTACAACGCTTGCGCTGGTGGCCATTTTAATTGGTGGTGCGATAGAAATGGTACCAACCTTTCTGATAAAATCTAACGTACCCACTATTGCCAGTGTAAAACCTTATACACCTCTCGAACTACATGGTCGCGATATTTATATACGAGAAGGTTGCGTGAGTTGTCATACACAAATGGTGAGACCTTTCCGATCTGAAACAGAACGCTACGGAGAATATTCTAAATCTGGTGAATACGTTTATGATCATCCATTCTTATGGGGATCGAAACGTACCGGCCCTGATCTGCAACGCCTAGGTGGTAAGTATGGCGACTCCTGGCACTATTACCACATGCTTGACCCAGGCTCTGTCTCTGCGGGCACAATTATGCCAGCATATCCCTGGTTGTACGAACAGCAAATTGATAAAGCACAAACGGCTCTTAAAATAAATGCACTTAGAACCATTGGTGTTCCGTATGCAGAAGGTTATGAAGAAACAGCCAATGGAGACTTGGACAAACAGGCAGCACGGATTGTGGAGAATCTTCAGATGGAAGGCATAGAAGTAATGCAAGATGCTGAAATTATAGCACTGATTGCCTATTTACAACGACTGGGCACAGACATTAAGGTTAAGGACAAGACTATATCTGCTAATCAATAACGAATACGATTATGTATAAAAATATTCTTCAAAGTATCGATAATATAGCCATCTGGCCTGTCATATCGTTTGTCATTTTCTTTGTGTTTTTTCTCTTACTGATCTGGTGGACTTTTACGGTCAACAAGCAGTTTATAAAACACATGAGCAACCTGCCTATTGATGATGTAAGTAGTAATTCAAATCCAGCCGGCCATGAAAAATAGAATAATCACTTTACTCATGTTACTGCTGCCTGCCAGTATGTGGGCACAAGAAACGCCTGCAACAAAAGGATTTTGGGATGATCCCATTCATCACCCAATGGCACCTTTTTATGCATTGATGGCATTGGTTGTTTTAGTTACAGTATTGGTATTTATTGTAGCCATCATGTTGCTACAGGTGCTAAATACTTTTGTGGAGAGAGCAGCACGCGAAAAAGCTGCAGCCCTGGGTATTGAATATAAACCAGAACCAAGCTGGTGGCAAAAATTGGACAGAAAACTAACTAACGCAATCCCGCTTGAGAAAGAGGCCACGATTGAGTTAGACCATAACTATGATGGTATTAAAGAATTGGATAATCACTTACCACCCTGGTGGAAATGGTTGTTCTACGGAACCATTGCTTGGTCTGTGGTTTACCTGGTGGTATACCATGTTACAGATAGTGTTCCTTTGCAACAACAAGAATATGAAAATGAAGTGGCTATGGCCGAAGAGCAATTGAGAAAGATTCGTGCGGCAGAACCTGTGGCTGCTATTGATGAAACAGCACTAAGCTATACTGCTGATGCTGACTTGATCAGCAAAGGAGCCTTGGTGTATAAAAACAACTGTGCTTCGTGTCATAAAGATAAAGGAGAAGGTAGTATCGGCCCCAACCTGACGGATGAGTATTGGTTGCATGGTGGTAGTATTCAGAACATTTTTACAACAGTAAAAAATGGTGTACCGGATAAAGGCATGATTGCCTGGAATGCTATTTTGAAACCGGAGGAGATTCGCGATGTGTCATTTTTTATCATGAGTTTGAAAGGCACTAATCCGCCAAATGCTAAAGCACCACAAGGTACAATTTGGAAAGAGGAAGTGAAGGCAGAAAGTGTGCAGGCAGATTCAGTGAAGGCGCAAGCCTCCTTATAAACCATGAAGAATACAGAGCAACTTTATCAATACGAAGAAGAGTTTAGAAATTCAATAGGCACTGTTGATGAGAAAGGTAAGCGGGTGTGGGTTTATCCCAAAAAACCCGCTGGCTTTTTTCACAACAAGCGTGTGCTTGTAACCATCATATTGTTGGCGCTATTTTTTAGTGGCCCCTTTATTAAAATTGGTGGACAGCCTTTTATGCTCTTCAATATTTTTGAAAGAAAGTTTATTGTATTCGGTCAGGTATTTTGGCCACAGGATTTTGTCTTATTGGCTTTAACATTGATTACTTTTTTTGTCTTCGTTATTCTCTTCACGGTTGTTTTCGGCAGGGTGTGGTGTGGCTGGGCTTGCCCACAAACTTTATTCATGGAAATGGTGTATAGAAAAATTGAATATTGGATTGAAGGCGATGCCAACCAGCAACGCAAACTCAAAGCTGCACCTTGGACTAGCGAGAAAATAATAAAGAAGGGGAGTAAACAAATTATCTTTATCTCTATAGCTATTTTAATTGCCCATACAGCCATGGCTTATCTTATTGGCCTTGATGAGGTAATCGCGATTGTGCAACAACCCCCTTCAGAACACATGGCAGGCTTCATAGGGCTGGTTGCCTTTACAGGTATATTCTATTTTGTATTTGCCTGGTTCCGCGAGCAAGCCTGCATTGTTGTTTGTCCTTATGGCAGATTGCAAGGTGTATTATTAGGTAAGGAGTCGATTGTGGTAGCCTACGATTGGCTTAGAGGTGAACAACGTGGAAAAATTAAGAAGAACGAGCCCAGACTGGACAAAGGCGATTGCATAGACTGCAAGTTGTGTGTGCACGTCTGCCCAACTGGAATTGACATACGCAACGGCACACAATTAGAATGTGTAAACTGTACTGCCTGTATTGATGCCTGTGATGATGTTATGGTGAAAATTGATAAACCAAAAGGCTTGATTCGTTTTGCTTCTCATAATTCCATTGTTAACAAAGTTCAAAAACTATGGAATCCACGCGTAATGGGCTACTCAATTGTGTTAACAGCCTTGTTGGTATTATTAGGCTTTATGGTGTTTACACGATCGCCTATAGAAACTACTTTGCTTAAAGTACCGGGTACTCTCTTTCAAAAAACAGATAGGGGTGGCGTTACAAATTTGTATAACATAGAATTTATCAATAAATCTTTTGAAGACCGTGAGTTGACCATTCGTGTGGTTTCTCCTGAAGGAGCAAGCCTGCAGCTTGTGGGAGAACCACTGATAAAATTACCGGCTGAACAACTGATTAAACGTGTAATTATACTTGAACTCCCGGCAAAGGCTATTAAGCAGGCAAAAACAAGTATTATATTGGAAGTAAGTGAGAAAGGTGAGGTGGTAGAAGTGGTAAAAACAAAATTTATCGGGCCTGTCTCAATTGAAAAGTAAATAATCTATTCTGAGCAAATTTGAAATTTGAGATTTAAAATTTAAAGTATGAATTGGGGTAAGTCGATTGTACTAGTATTTATTTCCTTTGCGGCTTTCATAACTGTATTGGTGGTAATTTGTTTCCGTGAAGACGTGAGCCTGGTATCCAGAAAATATTACGAAGATGATCTGCACTATCAGGAACAATTTGAAGCTTACGAAAATGCGAATGCACTGGCAAGCCAACCAACGGTTAGCGTTTTAACTAAATCGCTTACCATCAGCTATGCCGATTTTAAAAAAATTGAGAAGGGAACCCTGACTTTGATGCGCCCTTCAAATGCCAATCAGGATAAGATCTTTATCATTAAGCAGCAAGCAGATTCAGTTCAGCAATTTGAGTTATCAGATCTGAATAGCGGACTTTATAAATTGAGATTAGAATGGACAGAAGGTACTAAGCAGTACCGCATTGATAAAACCATCTTCATATGATCTGGACAGCCTTGCTTTTGGGTATCGGTGGCAGCCTGCATTGTGCAGGTATGTGCAGCCCGCTTGCTTTGGCTGTTACTTCATTTAATAAAAAACTTTTGTTCAATAGGTTGGTATACAACATCGGAAGAATTATCGTATATGGTTCTTTTGGAGCTATGGTGGCAACTTTTGGTTCCTTGTTTAATTTTCAATCTATCCAAACCCTTTTGTCCATTACTTTAGGCGTGTTGTTAATCCTGTTAGGAATTGGCGCAGTTTCATCTATGCGTATACCTTTTCTTACCACTTTAATCAACAAGATCAGTCTGATAATAAAAAATAAATTTTCAACTCAGTTAAAAAAGAAAAACACAATAAGTCTTTTCATGCTGGGCACACTCAATGGCCTATTACCTTGTGGACTTACCTACCTGGCACTTTCTTATACCCTTACATTGGACACTGCAGGAGAAGGACTTCTATTTATGTTATTGTTTGGCTTAGGCACCTTTCCTGTTATGATTGGTATGCCTTATCTGCTAAAATTTATTGGCAGTTATGTAAAAATCAATTATAGTCAACTGACTACCGTGATGATGATCGGCTTGGGTGTGTTATTGATTGGACGTAGCATGCATGCACATCACCGTGCGGGCTTGCAAGAGCCTTTGTCTGTTTCTACACCTGTTGTTTGCGATTGATTATTTTCTGGCCACACTCCAGCGAACCACTTGTTCCAGTTTACCGGTGTGTTTTAAAATAATTTTACCGCTAACAATATTGATCAGGCCTTCGTCTTTAAAATCCGAAAGTACACGGATAACTGATTCAGTAGCAGTGCCCACCATCTTAGCTAAATCTTCTCGGGCAATGCTCAAGGTGTCTTCGTTTGGCTTAAGTGAATGAAGCTTTAACAACGATTCGGCAGTACGCTGGCGTATTGAATTATAGGCCAGGTGTAGCAGCTGCTCTTCCTTCTCCTGCACTTTACTGCAAAGCAGCGAGATAAAGCTTTTGGCAATTTCTACATTGCCGTACATAATGGTTAGAAAATCTGCTTTAGGCAGCAAGTGCAACTCTGTATCTTCCAAAGCTACAGCAGACTCAGTATAAGATTCATTTTGCAAGATGGCCTCGAAGCCGAAAAAGTCACCGGCTTTATGTAAACTCACAATCAGTTCTTTACCATCCGGGTGGGCTTTGAACAGTTTTACCTGCCCTGATTTCACGAAGTAAAGTGAGGAAGCACTTTCACCTTCATCAAAAATGGTAGCTTTCTTTTTGTAGTTCTTAAGTTTTTGGTCTTTAGCCAGGTCTTCAATCTTCAGTATTTTCTTTACGTCTTTAATGAAAGTCTGTAAACCTGCTTCGGTATTGTCATACGATTGCAAGAGTAATTCACGTTTACGCAATCGTGCTTCGACAGCATTGAGTAAATCAGTGTCGTCAAAAGGTTTTGTCAGGTAATCGTCAGCACCAAGCGTCATGCCCTTGCGCATATCAGTTTTTTCAGCTTTGGCAGTCAGAAAAATAAAAGGGATAGCAGCGGTGTCAACATTTTTATTGAGAATGTGCAATACGCCAAAACCATCAAGTTCGGGCATCATAATATCACAGATGATGAGGTCAGGTTTTTCCTGCAGGGCTTTTTCAACACCTGCTTTACCATTGGGCGCAATGCTCACCTGGTATCCTGCAAGGGTCAGAATTTCAGCGGTGTTCTCGCGAACATCCTGATTGTCTTCAATAAGCAAAATCTTTTTCATCTTGTGTTAATGGTATCTCAATTGTAAATATACTCCCTTTTCCTTCTTCGCTTGCAAAAGAAATGCTTCCTTTTAAAAGATCAATATAACGTTTTACAATATGAAGGCCAAGACCCGTGCCCTGTATGTTGGTGGCATTGCTGGCCCTGAAGAAACGATCGAATAAATATTTCACTTCCGATTCAGGAATGCCAATACCTTCATCACTTACTTTCAGTTTCAGCTTCCCACTTTCACAGGCGCATGTTAAGGTTATTTTTTTTCCTTTATCTGAATACTTGCTTGCATTAGAAAGCAGATTGAAAAGAATATTCCGAAGCATGCGGGGATCTGTATCCACCTGATAATTCTTCGGCATATCAATCACAAGGCTTTGTTCTTCTTTCAAACTGGGTCTCACTTCGTCCAGCACTTCATGCAGAAAATCTTGTAAGGTAAAAGTCTCTCGTAGCACTTCCAGCTTTCCTTCTTCTAACTTACCAAGAGAAAGGAAATCATTAAGTATGCCGGTTAAGTGATTCACCGATGACTTAATGCGGTTAATATGTTTGTCCTGCTTATCAAATTCATTTCGTTCCTTGTATTGCTGAATCAATGAGGTTGAACTCAATATCGTGCTGAGCGGTGTTCTGAATTCATGAGAGGCAATCGAAACGAATTTTGATTTAAGGTCATTGAGCTCCCTTTCTCTCTCTAAGGATTTTCTTACCTCTTCCTCAGCTTTTTTTCTCTCCTGTACTTCACTTTCCAGTTTATGAACTAATTCATTCAGGGCTTCAGTTCTGGCTTCTACTTTTCTTTCCAGCTCTGTCGCATAGACTATCAGTTGTTCTTCACTTTGCTTAAGCGCATTTTCGGCTTTTTTGCGCTGGGTAATGTCAATAACAAAGGCCATGATCAAAAACTGGCCGTTAGATTCCGTATAACTCAGACTAACTTCCACCGGAAATTCAGAGCCATCTTTACGCAGAGCCATCAAATCGCGACCTGTTCCCATGCTGCGCGGAGAAGGCGCGCTATGAAAATCTTCCCGAAATTGCTTGTGCTTTACCCGCAACCGATCGGGTAGCAAACAGTCGAGGCTCTTACCAATCAGTTCCCCCTTTTCATAATTGAATATTCTTTCTGAAGCGGGATTGGCTTCAACAATTGTACCTGCTCTATTTACAATAACAATTCCTTCGGTTGAACCTTCAAAAATTTCCTGAAATTGTATGGGAGTTTCCCTATTCATAGCTGAAAGATAGCACCAAAGTACGAATGACAAAAGTCATAATTTTACTTGAGGAAAGTCCACCATACAAGCCCACCGAAGCTTGTATGTTAGCATTGTGAAAGATACTAGCAAGGCAATTTTATGCATGATCGATTTATCGGTCAATTCTGAAAAAGTCCTGAAATGGGCAGCTGAAGATGCGTTGGAGCATAAATCAAATTTGCTGATTCTATATCCCTATAGGCTTAAGTTTCAGCGAGATGGAGAACAAAGGCCTATGGTAAAGAAGCAACTGGAGGCAGAGGCTTTGGAGCGCTTCGAGAAAATAAAATCAACCCTGACCATCCTTAAAAAAGTACCCCATACTTTTATGGCAGAAGTGGGCTTCGAAACTGACAGGCTGGAAATACACATGCATAATGCTGATTTACGTGTTATGGTGATTAGCAAGGAGATAGCCATAGCCGGAGTAAATGACAATGATTGGAACACCTTTATGAAACGCCTGACCATACCCATCGTATTGGTTCCCTGAATTTCTTTGCCTTTTAAAAGATTTACTTATCTTTATTCTCTTCAAACCCAATAGCAGTAGCTTATGAAAAAAATTCTTGTACCTACCGATTTCTCAAAAATAGCACAGACAGCCGTTTATGTAGCTGCCGATATTGCTAGGAGATCAGGAGCAACACTAACCCTTCTGCACATCATAGAAGAAGCATCCTCCGGAGGTGGCTCTTTTAGTGTTGCAGGCCAGGTAAATCTGGAGGGTGACATGGAAGACCGTCTGTTCATGCTTAAGATGATAGAGCGCGCTAAAAAAATGATGGAAAAAACAGCCACCGACCCTAAGTTGGAAGGCATTAAAATAAAGCGCGAACTCAGAATTGGTTCTCCGTTCCATGGCATGACAACCATTATTACTGAACACAAGGTAGATCTTGTGGTGATGGGAACATCAGGCCAGTCAGCCTTGGAAGAAATGGTGATCGGATCAAATACAGAAAAAGTAGTAAGACACGCAGCATGTCCTGTATTAACAGTGCACGGCAGACCAGGTACTAAAAACTTTAAAGATATTGTTTACGCCACTGCGATGAACAAAGACGAAGAGATTTTCTCTCGTTTTGTGAAGAAAGCACAAGAGATGTATGATTCAACAATACACCTGGTGCGTATCAACACGCCTTCCAATTTCCAGCGCGATGTAGTAGTGCGCAAGGCTATGGAAGATTTCGCTATGAAACTTCAGTTAAAAAAATTCACCATCAATATTTTCAATGACCTGAGTGAAGAAGAAGGCATCGTTTATTTTGCCGATAGCATTGACGCTGACATGATTGCCATGGCTACACACGGTCGTACCGGCTTTGCACATGTATTGGCAGGCAGTATCGCAGAAGATGTGGTGAGCCACAGCAAGCGCCCTGTGCTTACCTTCGTAACCAAACGTAAGAAGAAATAAGTCTACACTTTAGATAACATAAGCTAAGAGCCCTGGTAAAACAGGGCTTTTCTTTTAATGAAAAATTATTACGCCATATTAGGTGTGTCTACCAGCGCACATGCGGCTGATATTAAGCGTGCTTACCGCAGGTTGGCTTTACAATATCACCCGGATAAAAATCCGAGACCTGAAGCAGAACGTTTTTTTAAAGAAATAAATGAAGCCTACGAAACGCTTGGAGACCCCCAGTTGCGTTATGAATATGATCAGCGCCTGAGTAATCCGGTTTACTCAAGTCCGCAACCACAAGCCCAGCAGCCTCACCGCGATCCTAAATACAGACCGCAGGCAACCAGGCAATATGCCAGTCGGACAGATGACACCTACGAACTCATGAAAGAGTACCTGCCCAGAATTGTTTTAATAACAAAAACACTGTTGGTAATTAGTGCGCTTTTATTTATCGATTATATATTACCTCGACAACAAGTAAAAGAGCAGTTTGAACGACATCAATTTAAAACATCCAGCAGAAGGTCAGGCGGGAATACCCATGCCATCATCTATACGCAGCAAGGTAGTTCTTTCAGATTAGAAGCTGATGAATTTGATATCATATCAGGTATGGATACCATCATGCTAGGTAAATCGTGGTTGCTGAGGGAAATCACAGAGGTAAAAAGCGGTCAGCAACGCGCCAGGATCTTCGCTTCTATCTATGGAGGTTTCTTTTTTGCTCCTTTAGCTTTAATTATCTTTTCTGTAGTAGCTTTTTGGTACAGAAAAAATGTAAGTAAAGGTTTTAATATGGGTATAACTGCCGCTTTGATTTTTATATTTAATCTTGTGTATTATTTAGTGACCAAGTTATGAGTGCTAAAAAGAACGATTGGAAGAAACGAGATGGTGTGGTGTATTCAACCAGCAGCGATTTTGACTATAACTACAAACAAGACGAAGAACAAAGCACCTTGCCTCCCCAACAACAAAATCTACGCGTGCAGTTGGACAAAAGTATGCGCGCGGGTAAGCAGGTGTCCATGGTAATTGGTTTTGTGGGAACAGCTGCCGACTTAGAAGCGCTTGGTAAATTGTTGAAATCCAAATGTGGGGTAGGAGGTTCTGTAAAAGATGGTGAGATATTAATTCAAGGCGACCACAGAGACAAGCTCGTGCAGATTTTATTGAAAGAAGGATATAAGGCGAAAAGGGGGAACTGATTAAAGAAGCTTTGAGCTTCGAGCCTTTAGCTTTGAGCAAAGCTACACGTTTCATGCTGCAAGCTGCAAGCTACAGGCTTCTAGCTTCTAGCCTCTAGTCTCGAACTTCCGTCCTCGCATCGTCTCCGCAGGGACGATGCAGAAATCGTACAACTATTAATGTTTATTAAGTGATGTTAGAAATCTTGTTGTCCTAGCCTGAAATAAGTTGACCGTTTTTTGGAGTTTAAAAACCAAAAAACGA
>VFQM010000489.1_pt1 | contig 43443 bp, 49 predicted proteins | sample 3512391 | NCBI WGS metagenome assembly VFQM01 (sample SAMN10412369, study PRJNA504923) | tailings metagenome | isolation source: Replicate 1 from Balatoc abandoned mine | place: Philippines
CGGTCAAGGCCTGCGGCTGGAAGTTCGGCCGCTGGCTGGACATCGTGCTGATGGAACGCGCCATCGGCGAGGCCGACCGCACGCCACCGCAGGAGGCGTGATGGCACGCCCGAAGAGCAAGACGCTGGCGGTGTGGCTGGCGCTGGTGGGCGGTTCGCTGGGCCTGCACAGGTTCTACCTGCGCGGCCTGGGCGACTGGGTCGGCTGGCTGCATCCGGTGCCCACGGCGCTGGGCTGGTACGGCGTGGAGCGTGTGCTCGCCTACGGGCAGGACGACAAGCTCTCGTGGGTGCTCATTCCCCTGCTGGGCATGAGCATCGCGGCCGCCTGCCTCACCGGCATCGTCTACGCCCTCAGCGACGCCGCCAAATGGGACGCCTGGTTCAACCCGACCGCGCCCGGGCGCGGTGCCGGCCGCACGAACTGGCTGACGATCGTGGCACTCGTGATGGCGCTGCTCACCGGCACCATCGCCTTCATGGGCAGCCTGGCTTTCGGCATCCAGCGCTACTTCGAATACCAGATCGAAGAGGCGCGCAAGATCAGCCAGTGAGCGGGTTCAGCCAGGACATGGCGGCCATCACCAGGCTGAGCGTGAACAGCGCCGCGACCGTCGACAGGCCCATGCTGGCGGTGGTGAGTTCCTTAGCGGTGTCGTAACGCTGGGCAAACAGGAACACGTTGGCGCCCACAGGCAGGGCCGCGGCCACCACCACCACAGTCAGCGGCAGACCGGTGATGCCCACACCCCAGGCGCCGAGACCCACCAGCAGCGGAAGCACCAGATTCTTGGTCAGCACCACCTGGAGGGCGGCGCGCCAGTGGCCCGTGAGCGGCGTGGATGCCAGACTCACGCCGACCAGCACCAGCGCGATCGGGCCGAAGGCGCTGCCCAGCAATTGCAGCGGCTTGTCGATCACCATTGGCAGCGCCCAACCGGTTTGCGCAAACAGCAGACCGCAAATGATGGGCAGCGGGATGGGATGGATCAGCGTGCCCTTGGCCACAGAACCCACCGTGGCCCACAGGTGCGGGGCCTCGCCACCCTGCACTCGCGCCTCGCGCGCCACCACCAGTTCGAGCACCACCGAGCCCACGCTGAGCAGGATCAGCGCGTGCACCGACACCAGCGTGAGCAGCGTGACCAGCCCGGCCTTGCCATAGGCCAGCTCGACCAGCGTGATGCCGATCATCACCATGTTGGAGAAAGTGCTGGCCAGCCCGATGACCACGCTGCGCCGATGTGCCCCACGCCAGGCAATGCACACCGCCAGCAGCAACAGCGCCGCCGGAAAGTAGGCCAGCAGCGGCCGCAGATCCAGTGCCTCGAACTGCACCGCACTCATGGTGCGAAACAGCAGTGCCGGAATCAGCACCATGAACACGAGGTTGGAGAGGTCCTTCACTGCAGCGTCGCGGATCCACTGCAGCCGCCCGGCAAGGTAGCCGAGGCCGATGAGCAGGAAGACGGGGGTGAGGGAAACGAAGACGGGATGCGCGGCGAGGTTCACCGCGCGATGGTATCGCCGCGTGCGTGAACCGGCAGCGCATCGCGCCGGCGCAGCGGGCGGGCGTTCGTGCGGGCTTCAACGAACGGCATCAATGGGCGTGGCGCATGCCGCAATACTTGCCGATGGCCAGGCCCTTGCAGGCGAGCGCGAGTTCCGCGTAGCAGACCTTCTCGCCTTTGCCGGCTTCCAGGCACCTGGCGGCGGTCTCGTGCGCGGCGGCCATGGCCCGGTGACGCTGGATGTCCTGACGGGTTTCCTCGGTCGAATGCTGCGCCAGGGCGGTGCCGGTGGACAGCAGCGAGAACAGTGCGACGGTGGCAAAGATTTTCATGGAATCGGCTCCGGGGTTGAGCAAGGCGTGAACATCGGCGCGGCCCGCTGACGCGCGCCTGCGCCAGACCGCGGTTGCGGATCATGCATTGCCCGGCGTCGATGCGCTCAAGGTGCCCACCCCGAACCGCCTGCGTGCTGGCCCGGTTGCGTGAACGACCGGTTGCGACGCTCGCCGCCCTGCGCGCCGTCGCGCGCGCTGACTACACTGCCCGCTCCACGCTCCACGCTCCACGCGCCACACACCATCCCGTGCCCACATCACATCTGCTGCTTGCCCTGGCCGTCGTGGCCGTGTGGGGCACCAACTTCGTCGTCATCCGCTGGGGCCTGGACGGCCTGCCGCCGTTTCTTTTTGCCACGCTGCGCTTTGCGCTGTCCGCCCTGCCCTGGCTGCTGTTCGTGCCACGCCCGGCTGCGCCCTGGCGCTCCATGGCGGCCTTTGGCGTGCTGCTGGGCGCGGGCCAGTTCGGCCTGTTGTTCTTCGCCATCGACGGCCACATCTCGCCCGGGCTGGCCTCGCTCGTGGTGCAGCTTCAGGTCTTCTTCACCATTGGCCTGTCGCTGTGGCTGATGCGCGAGCGTGTCCGGGGCTTTCAGGTCGCGGGCCTGTTGCTGGCCATCGCCGGCCTGGGCCTGATCGCAGCCAATCTGGACGCAACGGTGACGCTCACCGGTCTGGCGCTGATCCTCGGCGCAGCGTTCTTCTGGGCTGGCGCCAATCTCGTGATCAAGTCGCTCGGCCCGGTGAACATGCTGCACTTCATGGTCTGGAGCAGCGTGTTCGCGGTGCCCCCGTTGTTGGCGATCTCGCTGCTGGTGGAAGGGCCGGCGCAGATCGCTCAGTCGCTTCGCGCTGCGGGCACCGGGGTCTGGGTCAGCGTGTTGTGGCAGGCCGTGGGCAACACGCTGTTCGGCTACGGCGCCTGGAACTGGCTGCTGGCACGCCACCCGGCGGCCACCGTGACGCCGATGGCGCTGCTGGTGCCGGTGTTCGGCATGAGTGCTTCGGCCCTGAGCCTGGGCGAGGCAATGCCGGGCTGGAAACTCGGCGCCTGCGCCCTGGTGCTCGGTGGGCTGGCGGTGATCGTGTTCTGGCCGCGCTGGCGGCCGGGGCGCTGAGCGCGCCCGCAGTGCAAGGCCGCGTTCAGCCCATCAAGGCTTCACGCACCGCGGCCAGTTGGCGCCGCGACACCGCCAGGCGCTCCTCGACGCCATCCAGCCGCACCGTCCAGCCCTCGCCCTCGATCGGGTCGCTGTGCTTTTCCACGGCGCGCACCGCGCGGCGCGACACCAATGCGTTGCGGTGCACGCGCACGAACAGGTGCGAGTACCGCGCCTCCAGGTCGCTGAGCGCGCCGTCGTAGATGTGTTCCTTCTCGGCCGTGCGCACGGTGATGTACTTGAGTTCGGCCTTGAGGTAGATGATGTCGGACAGGGCGACGCGCTCGCTGCGGCCGCGCTCCTGGATGATCAGCGCCTCGGGCGGCCCGGCGTCGGGTGCGCCTTCCTTGCCGGCGCGCGCCTTCACCACCTTCTGCAGCGCCTGCTGCAACCGCTCGCGGCGCACGGGCTTGGTGAGGTAGTCCACCGCCTCCACCTCGAAGGCACTCACCGCGTGCTCGGGATAGGCCGTCACGAAGACGATCGAGGGTGGCGCGGCCATCTGGCGCAGGGTGTTGGCCAGCGTGATGCCATCGACACCGGGCATGTGCACGTCCAGCAGCACCAGTTCGCAGTGCGTGCGCTGGATCATGTCCATGGCCTGAACCGCATTGCCGGCCTCGCCCACGACGTCCGTGCGCGGCTCGGTGCATTCGGCCAGCAGCGTGCGCATGCGCGACCGCGCCAGGGCTTCATCGTCGACGATCAGAACCTTCAGTGCCATGTCTCGCTCCGTGCTCGGCTTTGCGCCTTGTGTGCTTATACCGGGATTTCCAGCCGCACCTGAAACACGCCATTGACCAGCGCGCTCTGGAAACGGCCCTGCACATCATGCAGCAAAGACAGGCGCTGGCGCACGTTGTCGAGTGCCAGACCGTTGCCGCGCTTGCCGGTGCCCGCGGGCACGGTGTTGGTGACCTTGATCACCACCAGGCCGCCCCGGCGCTGCGTGCTGATGCGCACCGTGGCGCCGGTGGGGCTGGGCTCCACCCCGTGTTTGATGGCGTTCTCCACCAGGGGCTGCAGGATCAGTGGCGGCAGGCGCGCCTTGGACGCGGCCTCGTCGATGGCCCATTCGATCTGCAGGCGTTCGCCAAACCGCACCTGCTCGATGGCAAGGTAGTGCTCGGCCAACTCGAGCTCCTGCCACAGCGGCACGGCCTCCTTGGGGTCGGCCAGCGCATGACGGAACAGCTCGCTCAGGTCCTCCAGCAGGGCCTCGGCCTTGGCGGGTTCCTCGCGCACCAGGGCGATCGCGCTGTTGAGCGTGTTGAACAGGAAATGCGGCCGGATGCGCGCCTGCAGCTCGGCCAGGCGCGCCGTGGTGCCCGCGGGCATGCGCGCCTTGGCTCGCCACACCAGGCCTGCCACCAGCACCGCCGCCACCAGCGCACCCGCCGCCGCACTGGCCAGCCAGACGTCGTGGTCCACGATGTCCAGCCAGGCCACGAGCCCGCAGCCGTACAGACCGGCCACGGCACCGAGCGAGACACCCACGGTCCACTGCCACACCGGCTCCATGCGGCCGAGCTGGCGTTTGATGGCACAGACCACCAACAGCCAGGCCAGCACCGCCGGCAGCGCAGCGCCGGTGATGACCGCCATGCGGGTGCCCCAGTCGACGAAGCCGGTGGCGTGAAACAGGGCGGCCACCGCCACCACCGCCTGCACGAACAGCACCGCGCGCAGCACCACGCCCACCTGACAGGTGTCGAACACCTGCACGCGGGCACGCACATGCTCGGGCATCTCCGTGAAGGGACGCGCGCCCGCGGCGTGAGGCAACTCCTGGAAGGTCGATAAAATCCGCGAATCTTTCATGGGAAGCGATGCCGTTTTCCATCCGGTCGGCCACCCAGGCCCGCGCATGGTTGCCCAGGCGCTCGAAACATCCCCCATCCAGCCGCTGACAACACCATGTCATCCAACCAACTCGACAAGAAAACCGAAGCCTGGTCCGCCCTATTCTCGGAGCCGATGAGCGAGTTGGTCAAGCGATACACCGCGAGTGTTTTCTTCGACAAACGCCTCTGGCAGGCCGATATCCAGGGCAGCCTCGCCCACGCCGAGATGCTCGCGGCGCAAGGCATCATCGGTCAGGCCGACCTGGCAGACATCCAGCGCGGCATGGCGCAGATCGCCCGCGAGATCGAATCCGGCGCGTTCGACTGGAAGCTCGATCTGGAAGACGTGCACCTCAACATCGAGGCGCGCCTGACGCAACTGGTGGGCGACGCGGGCAAACGGCTGCACACCGGGCGCAGCCGCAACGACCAGGTGGCCACCGACGTGCGCCTGTGGTTGCGCGGCGAAATCGACCTCATCGACGGCCTGCTCACCGATCTGCAGCGCGCGCTGGTGGATGTGGCCGAGCAGAACGTCGACGTCATCCTGCCGGGGTTCACGCACCTGCAGGTGGCGCAACCCGTGAGCTTTGCGCACCACCTGCTGGCCTACGTGGAGATGTTCGCGCGCGACGCCGAACGCCTGGCCGACGTGCGCCGGCGCACCAACCGCCTGCCGCTGGGCAGCGCGGCGCTTGCGGGCACGACCTACCCGCTGGACCGCGAACGGGTGGCGAAGACGCTGGGCATGGTGGACGCGGACGGTTCCCCCGTGGTCTGCCAGAACAGCCTGGACGGCGTGAGCGACCGTGATTTCGCGATCGAATTCACCGCCGCGGCTTCGTTGTGCATGGTGCACATCAGCCGCTTCAGCGAGGAGCTGATCCTGTGGATGAGCCAGAACTTCGGCTTCGTGAAGATCGCCGACCGCTTCACCACCGGCTCGTCCATCATGCCGCAGAAGAAAAACCCCGACGTGCCCGAACTCGCGCGCGGCAAGACCGGGCGCGTGGTGGGCCACCTCATGGGCCTCATCACGCTCATGAAGGGGCAGCCCCTGGCCTACAACAAGGACAACCAGGAGGACAAGGAGCCGCTGTTCGACACCGTGGACACGCTCAAGGACACGCTGCGGATCTTTGCCGAGATGGTGGGTGGCCAACCCAACCCCGCCACCGGCAAGAAGGAAGGCGGCATCACGGTGAACGCGGCGGCGATGGAGGCGGCGGCCAACAAGGGCTACGCCACCGCCACCGATCTGGCCGACTACCTGGTGAAGAAGGGCCTGCCCTTTCGCGATGCGCACGAGACCGTGGCCCATGCGGTCAAGGCCGCCACCACGCACAACTGCGACCTGTCCGAGTTGCCCCTGACCGTGCTGCAGGGCTTTCACCCGGGCATCGAAAAGGACGTGTACGACGTGCTGAGCCTGCGCGGCTCCCTGTCGGCGCGCAACACGCTGGGCGGCACGGCCCCGGTACAGGTGCGCGCGCAGATCGCACGCCACCGCGCCCGCCTGGGCTGAACAGCACCCCTCAGCGGCAGGGTTCGGGCTCGGGCAGTTCCTTGCAGCGCTCGAAGGCCTCGGGCTTGAGGCCGCCGCCCACCACACGGTAGGCGTCGAAGCACGCCTGGCTGGCGGCGTAGCGGTGCCAGGCCGCCTCGCAGGCGGTGGTGCCGGGTGGCAGCGGCGCGTCGGCCGGCACGGCGCTGGCGCGGTAGCGCTCGGGGATGTCGACCGACTGGGTGTAGTGCGTGTAGCCGAAGCGGTCCGTCCAGCGCCAGATGTCGGCGGCGTGCGCCTGTATGGCCACCACCATGGCGGCAGCAATGAAGAATGCGCGCTGGATACCCATGCGCTTGTGACCCGCACAGTCCCGCCCTGGTTCCCGGCCCCCTTTCCTGGCCCGTTCCCGGCGGCGACGGCATGTCCCGCATGGCCTGCAGCCCGGGGCTCTGAAAATCTTTCACGGCGGGCTGTCGCGCTTTCACGTGCCGCCGGGCGACGCGCTCGCTACCATCGCGCCCACACCGACCCGAGGAGACACCGCCATGACCGTGATCACCAACATCGAAGACCTGCGCGTGCTGGCGCAAAAGCGCGTGCCGCGCATGTTCTACGACTACGCCGACTCGGGCTCGTGGACGGAGGGCACCTACCGCGCCAACGAATCGGACTTCCAGAAGATCAAGCTGCGCCAGCGCGTGGCGGTGAACATGGAGAACCGGAGCACGCGCTCCACCATGGTGGACGTTCCGGTGGCCATGCCGGTGGCGATCGCACCGACCGGCCTGACCGGCATGCAGCACGCCGACGGCGAGATCCTTGCCGCCCGGGCGGCAAGGAAGTTCGGCATTCCCTTCACGCTCTCGACCATGAGCATCTGCTCGATCGAGGACGTGGCGCAGCACGCCGGCGAAGGCTTCTGGTTCCAGCTCTACGTGATGAAGGACCGCGCCTTCATCGAACGCCTGATCGACCGCGCCAAGGCGGCCAACTGCGGCGCGCTGGTGCTCACGCTGGATCTGCAAATCCTCGGCCAGCGCCACAAGGACCTGAAGAACGGCCTGTCGGCGCCGCCCAAGCTCACCGTCGCCAACATGATCAACATCGCCAGCAAGCCGCGCTGGGCGCTGGGCATGCTGGGCACGAAGCGGCGTCAGTTCGGCAACATCGTGGGTCACGTGCAGGGCGTCACCGACATGGCCAACCTGGGCGCGTGGACGGCGCAGCAATTCGATCCCGCGCTCAACTGGAACGACGTCGAGTGGATCAAGAACCGCTGGGGCGGCAAGCTCATTCTCAAGGGCATCCAGGACGTCGAAGACGCACGCCTGGCTGTGCAGTCGGGCGCCGACGCGCTGATCGTCAGCAACCACGGCGGGCGCCAGCTCGACGGCGCCGAATCCAGCATTCACGCGCTGCCGACCATCGTCTCCGAGGTGGGTTCGAAGATCGAGGTGCACATGGATGGGGGCGTTCGCAGCGGGCAGGACGTGCTCAAGGCGCGCGCCCTGGGTGCGCGCGGCACCTACATCGGGCGCGCCATGCTCTACGGGCTGGGTGCCATGGGCGAAGCCGGCGTCGCCAAGGCACTGGAGATCATCCACCGGGAGCTTGACCTCACCATGGCCTTCTGCGGCCACACCAACGTTGAGACGGTGGACAGCTCGATCCTGCTGCCGGGCACCTACCCGACGGCCTGAACCCGGCGCCGCACGGTCAGCGCAGCTCGTACACGAAGGTGCTGACGACGCGCAGGCGCTTGACGCGCGAGCCGGCGCTGTCGTGCTCGTTGCCGTCTGCGCCACTGATGCTGATGACGCCCTGGTTGGCCACCTTGAGCGGGCCCAGCGTGGCACCCGCCTCGGCGGCGAACTTCTGTGCCTGCTCGCGCGCGTTGCGCGTGGCATCGCTCAGCAGCGGCGCCTTCACGTCGTTGAAGCCACGCAACTGGAACTCGGGGCCGCCGTTGCCCTCGGCACTGAGCTGAACGCCGGCCTGGATCAGCGGGTCCACCGCCAGCGCGGCGGCCTGCACCTCGGCCACGCGGGCCGACTTCACCATCACCTGCCCGGTGCCCTGGTACCGCAGCGCCTGCTGGCCTCCGCCGTACTCGCGCGCGAAAAGGTCCTGCACAGCCAGCGGGCGCACCTCGATCTCGGCGTCCTGGAAGCCGCGCGCCTTCAGGAAGGCCAGCACCGCGTCGCGATCACCGGACAGCGCTTTCTGCACCTCACCGAAGGCGTTGCCGCCGCGGCGAAACGCCAAGGTCCAGATGGCGAAGTCGCTCTCCACGTCCTTTTCGGCCAGGCCCTTCACGGTCACCGTGCGATCGGCCAGGCGAAAGCGTTCCAGGCCGTTGCTCACGGCCAGGCCGGCGACGGCGACGCCGGCGCCCACCAGGGCGGCGGCAAGCAGGCGGGTCAGCGGGTGGGTCATGGTGTTCCTCCGTTGCGCCGGGGCATGGCCGGCAAAATACCGGGCATGGTAAGCGGGCTACGATCGCCGCGTGAACCCGCAGCGCCGCATCGCCCACCTCGACATGGACGCCTTCTTCGCGTCGGTCGAGCTGCTGCGCTACCCGCAGCTCAAGGGGCTGCCCATGGTCATCGGCGGCGGGCGCCGGCGCGAGACCGAGATGTTCGAGCGTTTGCGCGCCGTCTACCCCGACACCGACTGGGGTCCCGACACGCTGGACCGCATCCCGCCCGACTTCTTCCCGCGCCTGGCGGACTACGTGGGCCGCGGCGTGGCCACCACCGCCACTTACGCCGCACGGCAGTTCGGTGTCGGCTCGGCCATGGGGCTGATGAAAGCCGCCAAGCTGTGCCCGCAGGCCATCCTGCTGCCGGTGGATTTCGACGAGGTGAAACGGCTGTCGCGTGAATTCAAGCGTGTGATCACCGAGATCGCGCCGGTGATGGAGGACCGCGGCGTGGACGAGGTCTACATCGACTTCACCGATGTGCCCGGCGGCCAGCGCGAGGGTGGGCGCGTACTCGCGCGGCTGATCCAGAAAAGCATCCACCAGGCCACCGGGCTTACCTGCTCCATCGGCGTGGCGCCCAACAAGCTGCTGGCCAAGCTCGCCAGCGAGTTCAACAAACCCAACGGCATCAGCATCGTGATGCCCGATGACCTGCAGCGCCTGATCTGGCCCCTGCCCTGCCGCAAGCTCAACGGGATCGGCCCCAAGGCCGACGAAAAGCTCCAATCGCACGGCATCACCACCATCGGCGAACTGGCCGCGCGCGAACCCGCATGGCTGCGCGACCACTTCGGCCGCAGCTACGGCGCCTGGCTGCACGATGCCGCCTGGGGGCGCGACGAGCGCCCGGTGGTGACCGAAAGCGAACCCGTGAGCATGAGCCGGGAAACCACTTTCGAGCGCGACCTGCATGCGGTGCACGACCGCGCCGAACTGGGTGACCTGCTCACGCGGCTGTGCGAGCAGGTGGCGGCCGATCTGCGCCGCAAGGGCTATCTTGCGCGCACCATCGGCGTCAAACTCACCTACGTGGGTTTCAGCAAGGTCACGCGCGACCTCACGCTGGACCAAGCCACCGACGAAGCGGCGGCGATCCGCCGCGCCGCCGGCCAGTGCCTCAAGCGCGTGGACCTCACGCGCCGCTTTCGCCTGCTCGGCGTGCGCGCCAGCAAGCTCGTCAAACCCGGGACAGCCGAGCACGCCGCGGCGACCCAGAATGCCCCGCACCCCAAGCCAAGAGACAAGGCCCCCCGCGATGAACACACCGACCTGCTTTTCCCTGAGCTGGATTGACCACGTCGCACACCTGTCGCTGAACCGGCCCGAGGCGCTCAACACGATGAGCCCGACCTTCTGGCGCGAGCTCGACACCCTGCTGAGCGAGATCCACAGCGAAGGCCGTGCCCGTGCACTGGTGATCAGCAGCACCGGCAAGCACTTCAGCGCCGGCATGGCGCTCGAGACCTTCGGCGGCGCCATCACGATGGACGATCAGAGCCCCGAAGGCCGAGCCGCCGTGTTCGACCTGCTCACCGACATGCAGGCCACCTTCACACGCCTGGAGGCGCTGCGTGTGCCGGTGATCTTCGCCATCCAGGGCGGCTGCGTCGGCGCCGGGGTCGACATGATCTGCGCAGGCTGCATCCGCTACGCCAGCGCCGACGCCTTCTTCTGCATCCAGGAAATCAACATCGGCATGGTGGCCGACGTGGGCACGCTGCAGCGCCTGCCCAAGCTGATCCCGATGGGTGTGGTGAAGGAGCTCGCCTACACCGGTCGTCGGCTGAATGCGCAGCGCGCCCTGGCCGTGGGGCTGGTCAACGAGGTGTTCGACACGCACGCCGCCACGGTGGACGCCGCCCTGCAGTGCGCCCGCGAAATCGCCGCCAAACCGCCGGTGGCCATCTGGGGCAGCAAGCAGGCCATCGACTACGCGCGCGACCACTCGGTGGAAGACAGCCTGCGCCAGATGGGCTGGCTGCAAGGTGCGATCTGGAGCAACGCCAACGTGCGCGAGGCCATCACGGCCAGCAAGGAGCGGCGCGCCGGGGACTTCACCCCGCTCGCGCCACTGAGCTCGTTTCGCGACAGCGCCTGACAGCGCGTCGCCGCCATTGATCGGCATCACCCGCCGCGCAACCGGCACGAAAAAGTGCCCTGCGACGATCCATCGTTCGCAGGGCCGAACGGCCCGTAGGCCGATACCGGGACCTTGGAGCGAAACGAGATGGCCGATCAGCCGGCCTTGTAGAGGATGTAGTCGGCGCGGTACTGCACGATCTGCTTGCTGCCCATGTTGCTGGCGCCACAGGCCATGGCCGGCGCCACACCACCCACGGTGGCCACGCGCTGCACATAGGTGACGCCCTGCAGCGCACCCATGCCCATGGCGGGGTTGGCCTTCACCAGCTGCAGCGGGATGTTGCCGGTGGGCGCAGGCGCCACCGCCAGCTGCGCGCCGGTGAATTTCGAGCCGTCCATGGCTTCCCAGGTGGCGGGCGGGCCGTAGTACCGGCCGACCTGCTTGCCCGCGCGGTCCATCAGCTTCGCGTCGGGGCCGACGAACACCCATTCGAACTGCCCGGCCATGCCGGCCTTGGCGCGGCATTCGTAGGTGATTTCACCCACGCCCACGGTTTCCCAGGCCACCTTGTGCCCGGCGGGCACTTTCACGGCGTCGGGCAGGCCGTCCTGCGAGAACATCATGGGTTTCGCGCCCATCTGCGAGGCGCAAGCAGTGAGGGCCAGGGCGGCCGCGGCGATGAGGCTGGTCTTGAGGATCATGGAAAAGCTCCGTTGAAAGGCATGTGAAGGAAAGAAGACCTGGCGCCGGTGCGTGGCCGGCGCCTGTTGTGAACCGGGGGATCGGGCGGATCAGGCGCCGAAGGACAGGGCACCGGCGGGCAACGGTCGGCCCAGGGCGTTGGTGAGCACGGTGAAGTGCAGGGTCTCGTCGGCCGCCAGGCGCGCGGCCACCTTGGCCAGTTCGCGATCGGCCATCGCGGGGATCACGCTGATGTAGGCGTTGGTCGCGCCGAGTTCGAGGCGCGCCGCGAGCGAGAGCACGTCGGCCTGGTTCTTGAGCGACGCGGCGTTGAGATCCTTTGCGTAGTCGTCGAGCTTCTTCTCCGCCACCGGCTGGCCCCCGAGCTTGCGGATGGTGGCTGCGAGCGCGTCGCGGTGCGCCTTGTGATGGCCCTGGAACTGCACCGCGACGTCCAGCACCGGCTTTTGCAGCAGGCCACTGCCAGCGCCAAGTTGATAGGCGTTGATGGCCTCATGTTCCAGGCCGAGCGCGATGTTGAGGATGTCGATGTCCTTTGCCACGTCGGCCTTCATGCCTTGGGCCAGGGCGGGCTTGCCGGCCAGCAGGGCCAGGCCGACGGCGGACAGGGTGGTGCCGGTGCGCAGGAAGGTGCGGCGGTTTTCGGGAGTTCGGTTCATGGGGCTTGTCTCGCGGGTTGGGAGGGCGATCGGGGTTGGGGTGTGACAGCTGTCGACACCGATACGCGGGTCAACCACGCACTGGATTCAACAAATCCGAGTGATTCCGTCGGTTGAAAGAAGCGGATGCCGACGTGGAAAAAGTCATGCGCACATCGAATCCACCCGCCCGTTCGCGTCGTAAGGCGTAGTGCAAGCGCTTTCCCGACCAACCCCTTCAGGAGACACACCCATGTTCATTCGCCGAACGCCATCCCTGGTCGTCGCCGCCGCCATGCTGGCCGCGGGGATCGCCCACGCCAACACCGGCAAACTCGTGCTCACGGGCGGTGTCAGCAGCATCGAGGGCGCTTCCGGGGGCGGCATCAGCCCCTGGGCATTGATCGGGTCGCAGGCCACCGAAGGAGAAACCGGCGTGGCGGCCTACCTGAGCCGCGCGACCACCGACGACTACCGCCTCAGCGGGGCCGGTGTAGCGGTGGGCTTCAACGATCGGCTGGAGTTGTCGGTGGGACATCAGACGTTCGACTCCGGCATCACGGGCGTGCTGCTGAACCTGCCCGGTCTGCGCCTTCGACAGGACATCGTGGGCGCCAAGCTGCGCGTGTCGGGCGATGCCATTCTCGACAGCGACAAGCTCATGCCCCAGATCGCGGTCGGCCTGCAGTACAAGCAACTGCGTCGCAGCGGGCTGGACAGCACGCTCGATGCGCTGGGCGCCAAGCGCCAGGGGCTCGATGTCTATGCCAGCGCCACCAAGCTGTTTCTGGCACAGGGCATTCTGGTCAACGGCACCTTGCGCGCCACACGCGCCAACCAGAACGGCCTGCTCGGGCACGGCGCGCGGCTGGGTGGTGCAGACAACGGCTACGAGCTGCAACCCGAGTTGTCGGTGGCCTGGCTGTTGCGGCGCAACCTCGCCGTTGGCTTCGAGTACCGCGGTATGCCGAACAAGCTGCAACGCGCCGGCGCCGCCGCCGCACTGGGCGATGGCCTGCGGGCCGACGACTGGAAAGACGTCTTCGTGGTCTGGTCACCCAGCCGCAACGTGTCGGTCACAGCCGCCTACGTGAGCCTCGGTCGCGTGGTGCCTGCCACCACCGGCAATCGCAAACAGTCCGGCGCATACGTGTCGGCCCAGATCGCTTTCTGACCGCCGGGAGAACACCATGACGATTCGCCAACTGGTCACCGTGCTGACCGCTTCTTTCTGCTTCCACGCGCACGCCCAGGCCCCATCCGTCCCCGCCCCTTCCGATGCCAGCGCCTGGCCCGTGGCGCCGGCCCCTGGTCTCTATCAGGCCTTTGGCGAGCGCGCCGGCCTGCGCGCCTTGATGGACGACTTCGTCGTGCGCCTGAAGGCAGACCCCCGCATCGGCGATCAATTCCGGGACACCAATCCGGAGAACCTGGCGAAGTCGCTGACCGAACAGCTCTGTCAGTTGTCCGGGGGACCATGCACCTACCAGGGGCCCGACATGAAGACGGCGCACGCGCACCTGGACATCACCCGGGCGCACTTCAATGCTCTGGTCGAGGTGCTGCAGCAGAGCATGGATGCCAAGGGCATTCCCTTCACACGCCAGAACCAGATGCTGGCGTTGCTGGCGCCCATGCACCGCGACACCATCACGGTGCGCTGATCGCCATGAAGCAAGTTCTTGCCAGCCTGATCACCCTCACGCTGACCGCGACACAGGCAGCGACGGTGCAGGTGACCGTGCTCGCCCGCGACGGCCAGCCACTGACCGATGCCGTGGTGCTCATCGAGCCCGCCAACGCCCCACGCACCCCGGCGCCCGCGCCGCAACAGGCCCGCATCGATCAGGAGCGCATGCAATTCGTGCCCTTGCTCACCCTGGTACCAACCGGCTCCACGCTGCGGTTCAACAACCTGGACCGATGGGAGCACCACGTGCGTGTGCTGCCGGCCGCCCTCACGCCATTGGACAACGGCACAGCTTCGGCTGGCCACGAACTGCGGCTGCCTGGCCAGGTACCGGGCCAGCCGGCACCGAGCGCCGAGATCACCCTGCGCGAGGCGGGTGCATGGCGGCTGGGCTGCCACCTGCATGGCTCGATGCGCGGCTTCGTCTACGTGACGGACTCGCCCTGGTCCGCGAAGACCGACGCCAGCGGCCGCGCCACCTTGCAAGGTGTGCCCGAGGGGGCTGCACAAGTGCGGGTGTGGCACGGTGAGCAACTGGTGGACGAGGCGCCCAGGGCCGTGATGGTGGGCCCGGTGAGTGCGCTGAATGTGGCCACCGGCATACAACCCCGCCGACGGCGGTAAGGCATTTTCCAGACCATCCGCTCGAACGGTTTGCCCCGCAGCACAATGTGTGCATGAGCGCCCCCGCAGACGACCAACATCTCATGACCCTCATCGACCGCGTGGCGCAACGCGACGAATCCGCGCTCAAGGCACTCTATGACCTCACGGCACGCAAGCTCTATGGACTGGCGTTGCGCGTGGTGAGCAACAGCGAGCGCGCCGAGGACGTGTTGCAGGAGAGCTTCCTGCAGGTCTGGCGCAACGCGCCCGACTACCGCGCCAGCCTGAGCCCGCCCATGGCGTGGCTGGGCCTGATCGTGCGCAGCCGCTCTCTCGACAGCCTGCGCCGCCGTGCGGCCGAACGCAGCCACCTCACACAGGAGCTCGACGAAACGCTGGCCGACACCCTCGAAGGCGATTCGCCCGATCCGCTGGACACCAGCCTGGCCAGCCAGCAGGCCTGGGCCTTGCATCAGTGCCTGGGTCAACTGGAGCACAAGCAGCGCGAAGTCATCAGCCTGGCCTATCTGCGCGACCTGAGCCACGGCGAGCTCTCCGAGCGGCTCGCGCTGCCGCTGGGCACGGTGAAGACCTGGATCCGCCGCGGATTGGACAATCTGCGCGACTGCATGGCGAGGTTTGCCTGACATGCAGATCCATCACCACCCCGACCTCGTGCAGCGCCTGGCCGCGGCCCATGCGCTGGGCACCTTGCGCGGCGGCGCACGCCGCCGCTTCGAGGCAATCGCGCGCGAACAGCCCGCGGTGCGCGCAGCCGCCCTGGAGTGGCAGTCGCGCGTGGCCAGCCTGAACGAGTTGCAGCGCCCGGCCGAGCCGGCGCCGCAGGTGTGGACGCGCATTCACAACCTGGTGCGGGCCGACGCCGAGCGCGAAGCCACGGCCTCGGCCCGTGCGTCAACTGCGAAGCGTGGCGTGTGGCACAACCTCGCGCTGTGGCGCGGCGCCGGCCTGGCCGGCGCGCTCACCCTGCTCCTGGCGGCCGTGTTCGTGCCCGACCTGCAGCGCGAACTGCAGCAACGCGACACGCAACTGGCCGCGCTGCAGCAGGACGTGGCCGAGCGCAGCGCCCAGGTGGCCGAGCTTGAACGCCGCTTGCTGGCGACACCGGACGTGCGCTACGTGGCGGTGCTGAACGACGAACAGGCGCGCCCGGCCATGCTGGTCACCTACGATCCGAAGAACAACCGCCTGAGCCTGCAGCGCGTGGGCCCCTACCAGGAAGCGGCCGACCGCTCGCTGCAACTGTGGGCCCTGCCCCCTGGCGAAGCACCGCGCTCGCTGGGTGTGCTCAGCGCCGAGCGCCTGCTGCAACTGGCGGCGCAGGAGAGCGCGGTGCGTGAAGTGCCGGCGCTGGCCATCAGCCTGGAGCCGCTGGGTGGTGTGCCCGGCGAACGCGGGCCGACAGGGCCGGTGCTGTTCCAGGGTGCGCTGATCCAGAAGCAGATCTGAGGCGCAAGGACCGGGCAAAAAGCAGGCGAAAAAAAACCGGCGCAAAGCGCCGGTTTTTCCTGGGGCAGGCCGTGCTCAGTAGCGCGGGCCGTTGCTGCGGTAACCGCCGCCACCCGTACCTGCCTCTTTGGGGCGGGAGATGTTGACCACGATCTTGCGACCGTCGACCGACTGGCCGTTGAGGCCGTCGATGGCGGCTTGCGCCTCATCGGCGGAACCCATCTCGACGAAGCCGAAACCCTTGGAGCGGCCGCTGTCGCGGTCGGTCATCACCTTGGCAGAAGCCACGGCGCCGAATTCGGAGAAGTTGTGACGAAGCGAGTCGTCATTGACGGAGTAGGGCAGGTTGCCCACGTACAGTTTGCTGCTCATGACTGAGCCTTTCGAAGAAGCGGGCCGGCCTGCAAAGGGCATGGGCGCCGCGAGAGAGGGCGGTTGCCGCGTGGAAGCGGGCCGCCAGAGAAAGCCGCCAACCCCGAAAGGGACCGAACGGCCAGTGATCAGCCGTGCGATCACGGCGAAGTGGCGGATGCTACGCGGGAAGTGCCGGATCACCTAGGGGTTTCGGTGATTCGCGGGTCGGGCCGACCAACGGTCGGCGCACCGCCTCACTGCCGCGCGGTGCGCACGTTGGCCGGCGGCTGCTGCGGGTGGCTGCTTCGCCAGGGGTTGATGTCGAGCCCACCGCGGCGTGTGTAGCGCGCGTACACGGTGAGTTTGCTCGGCTTGCAGCGCGTCCACACGTCCATGTAGATGCGCTCGACGCACTGCTCGTGGAATTCGTTGTGGTTGCGAAAGCTCACCAGGTACTGCAGCAGCCCGGCCTGGTCGATCTGCGGGCCGCTGTAGGTGATCTGCACGCTGCCCCAGTCGGGCTGGCCGGTGACGAGGCAGTTGCTCTTGAGCAGGTGGCTCACGAGTGTCTCGTTCACGGGTTTCTCGTCGAAGGCGGCCGTCAACAGCTCCGGTGCGGGTTCGTAGCGGGTGCACTCCACGTCGAGCCGGTCCAGGCTCAAGCCGTCGAGTTCGTGGATCGGCTCGGCGTCGAAGCGCTCGGGCGCGACGAGCGTTACACCCACGCCTGCCTGCACCGGCCCGCCATGCCACACGGCCGCGCTCAGGTCGACGCGCAGTCGCTCGCGCACCGCGTCGGCGCTGTCGAAGGGCGTGTTGTTGAAGCTGTTGAGGTAGAGCTTGAACGACTTGCTCTCGACGATGTGCGTGCTTTCACAGGGCACCGTGATGTGCGCAATCGCCACCTGCGGTTTGCCGCGCGGGTTGACCCACGAGAGCTCGTAGGCGGTCCAGAGGTCGCAGCCCAGGAAGGGCACGCTGCCCGCGATGCCGATCTCGCGCCGCTTGGTCTCGCGCGGCAGCGGAAACAGCAGGCTCGGGTCGTAGCGGTCGATGTAGGCCGAGGCCTTGCCGAGCTGCGATTGTTCAGGGGTGTTGGCCATCAGGGGCATCCGCTCACTTGAACCCGATCACTTGAATTCGTTTTCGCGCAGCCACTTGGTGGCAACCCACTTCTCGCCTTCGAGCACCGGCGCGCCGCCGTGCAGCGTGCGCGTGGAAGGGTGCGGCCGGTCGTAGCTGAAGAAGACCGCGTGGCCGCGCACCGGGGCGACCTCCAGCCCCACGTCGGGGAAGGTGGTGCCGCCGCCGCGCGCGGGCTCGTTGAGGTACATCACAAGCGTGGCCACCCGCTGGCCGCCGCGCTTGAGGATGGTCGGTGTGCCGGGTTCGTCGGGGTCGAAGTAGTCGTAGTGCGGCTTGTACTCGGCGCCCGGGCGGTAGTGCAGCACCTGCAGGCCCTCGCCGTTTTCCACCGGCCAGCCCACCAGGCGCGCGATCCGCTCCTCCACCGCGGTGACCTCGGGTGTCTGCCCACGGTTGAAGAACATGCCGTTGCTGGTGCGGTCGGGGTTGAGCTCCTCGCCACCCGTGCTGGTCTGCACGGTGAGCGAGCGCGCCATGCGGGGCTTGGCCGATTCGATGATGGCGTCGCACTCCCCGGCACTGAGCAGATTGCCCAGCACCACCACACGCGGGTGGTTCATCTGCGTGATGACGTCGACCCAGCGGTCCCCGGCGTCGATGCGCCGCGGCGAGCCGGCGAGATCAATGATGGGCACGCGCACCCCTGTGCCGAGGGCCGCCTGCACGGCTTCGCGCACCTGCGGTGCGGCGGCACTCAACTGCTGCGGCGCCACGGTGCTCAGGTGATCGAGCAGCGTGCGCTCCAGCGCCTTCTCGGCCACGCCTTCGTCCCAGCCCGCCTCCAGCATGGCCTTGAGCACCGATTCGGGCGAGAAGCCGGCACTGGCCTGCTCAATGATCCAGCGGCGCAGTTCGGGGGTGACGGTCTGGCTCATGGGGCCTCCTTGGACAAGGGCGTCAGGCCGCGCCGTCGCGGCGGAACACCAGGCGCTCGGCATCAGACAGCGCAGGCTCGAAACTGTAGCCCTCAAGGTCGAAGCCCTTGAGTTGCTCGGGCGTGCTGGCGCGGTGTTGCACCGCCCAGCGCACCATCAACCCCCGGGCACGCTTGGCATGAAAGCTGATCACTTTGTACCCCGCGCCCTTGCGCTCTTCAAACACACAGTTGACGACCCGCGGGCGCAAGGTCTTGCGGTCCACCGCCTTGAAATACTCCTCGCTGGCGAGGTTGATGACCACCGGGCTTTTGTCGGCCTGCGCGCGCTCGTTCAGGTACGCGGCGATGCGGCTGCCCCAGTACGCGTAGAGGGAGTTGCCGCGTGCGGTCTTCAAGCGCGTGCCCATCTCGAGCCGGTAGGGTTGCATCCAGTCGAGCGGGCGCAGCACGCCGTAGAGCCCGCTCAGGATGCACAGGTGCTGCTGCAGCCAGTCCAGCTCGTCGGCGGTGAGGGTCTTCGCATCCAGACCGCCATAGACATCGCCGTCGAAGGCCAGCACGGCCTGCTTGGAGTTCCTGGGTGTGAACTTCGGGCGCCAGGCTTCGTAGCGCGCCACATTGAGCGCCGCGAGCTTGTCCGACAAGTCCATCAGCGCCGCCACCTGCTGAGGCGACTTCTCGCGCATCACTTCCACCAGCTCGCTCGCCTGTTCGACGAACAGCGGCTGGGAGTGGACCTTGACGTGGGGCGGCGTCTCGTAGTCGAGCGCCTTGGCGGGCGAGATGAGGAAGAGCATGTGCGGCAGAAAGCGGGGTTCCCCGGGGAACCGGGATTATCGCGGGGCGTCCGACGGAAGGCCGGCGGTGGGGTCGGGTGCGCCGCCTGGAGAATTACGTTTGGAGAAACGAATTTCGCTATGGTAAATTCATAACCCTGTCGAAGGAGACCGCCATGACGCTTGCCCAGCCCCTTGCCGACCTGCCCGCGCCGGCCCCGATCCAGCAGTTGCACCATTACGCCTACCGCGCCCGCGACGCGGAGGAAACGCGCCACTTCTACGAGGACATCCTGGGTCTGCCGCTCTATCACATCATCCAGAGCGACTACGTGCCCAGCACGGGCGAGTACTGCCCGTACACGCACTTCTTCTTCCGCCTGCAGGACGGCTCGTTCATCGCCTTCTTCGACCTCGGCGACGACGAAGCAGCGCTGCCCAGCCCGAACACGCCGAAGTGGGTGAACCACATCAGCTTCCGGGTGAACTCGGTGGAGGAGCTGCAAAACACCAAGGCGCGCCTGGAGGCACACGGCATCGAGGTGCTGGGCGTGACCGACCACCACATCTTCAAGAGCATCTATTTCTTCGACCCGAACGGCATCCGCCTGGAGCTGACGGCCCAGCTGGCCGATGAATTCCAGATGCTGCAGGAGAGCAAGACCGCGCACGCGCGGCTGGGCGAGTGGAATGCGCGCAAGGAGCAGTGGCGCAAGGAGCGCGCCGAGGGCAAGAGCGCGGCGCCGCTGAAGCCGCAGCAGAACGATCGGCCGGAGGTGGCTGCAAAGGCTGCCAAGGTCTGACCCCTTTGCCTTGGCATGGAGCGGCGGGCGGCGACCGGTATCCGGCTCCGCGACTGTCCCCCGCCAAAGGCTGCGCCCTTGGCTCCTCCTTTATGTCGCTGCGCCGGACACCGATCACCACCCACCTCGTGGCACTCGTCGGATGTGCGCGCAAACGTCACTTCAGCTCGCGAGTGTGGGGTGCTCCACGCAGCGGCATAAAGGAGGAGGTCCTGCGCAGCAGGGCCGGGGGACAGCCGCGGAGTGGAGTACCCCGCGATCGCGAGCGTGTGCGAGGTGCAACGAGCGAAAGGTCGGCATGACGACCCGAGGAACCAGCAGATGACCTACAAAGAAGTCGCCCACACCAACAGCTACGAGTTCACCCAGGGCGGTGGCTACGAACTGCCCACCTACCCCTTCGTGCCGCCACCGGAAATCGGCAGCACATCGCCGGCACATCACCCCATCGTCATCGTCGGCGGCGGCATCACCGGCCTCACCATGGCCTGTTCGCTGGCGCGCCTGGGCGTCAAGGCCATCCTCATCGACGAGGACGACACCGTCGGCGTCAAAGGCGCATCGTCGCGCGGCATCTGCTACACGCAGAAGTCGCTCGAAATCTTCGAACGACTCGGCGTGTACGAACCCATTGCCGCCAAAGGCGTGCAATGGAGCGTCGGCCGCACCTACGCCGGCCACGACGAGGTCTACAACTTCGACCTGCGCCAGCAGGGCAGCTTCCACCTGAGCGAGCAGCCGCCCTTCATCAACATCCAGCAGTTCTACATCGAGGCCTTCCTGGTCGACCGCATCAACGCGCTCGGCCACGTGGAGCTGCGCTGGCGCAACCGCCTCACCGCATTCGAGCAGAACGACGACAGCGCCCTGCTCACCATCGAGACGCCCGCGGGCAGCTACCAGGTGCGCGCCCAGCACGTGATCGACGCCACCGGCTCCGCAAGCCCGCTGCGCAAATGGCTGAACGTGCCGTTCGACAGCAAGCGTGGCGACGATCGCTGGTGCATTGCCGACGTGCGCTTCACCACCCGCCCGCCGCAGGAGCGCCACACCTGGATCGAGGCGCCCTTCAACGAGAACCGCGCCGTGTGGCAACACCTCATGGGCGACGAGGTCTGGCGCATCGACTACCAGATGGCCCCCAACGCCGACCCGGCCCAGGTGAGCCGCGAGGACGTGGTGCGCGAACGCCTGGCACGCCAGTTCGGCAAGGACGTGCAGGTCGAGATCGTGTGGGTGGGCCCCTACGCCTACCGCAGCGAGTGCGTGCACGCCATGCGCGCCGGGCGCGTGTTCTTCATGGGCGACTCGGCCAAGGTGGTCAGCCCCTTCGGCGCCCGCGGCGGCAACACCGGCGTGGCCGATGCCGACAACCTGGCCTGGAAACTGGCCGCGGTGATGGCCGGCCGCGCCGCGCCTGCGCTGCTGGAGAGCTACCACGACGAACGCCTGGAGGCCGCGCAGGAGAACGTGCGCGTGACCAACCGCACCGCGCGCTTCCTGCGCCCGGCCGACGGCATCGAGCGCGTCTACCGCAGCGCGGCCATCGCGCTGGCCAAGCGCCACGCCTTCGCGCGCCCGCTCATCAACACCGGCCGCATGGCAGTGGCCAACCCGTACACGCGCTCGCGCGCCTGCCTGTACCGTGCCGGCAGCGCGGCCGGCCAATCGGTGCAGAACGTGGCATTCCGCTGGGCCAACGGGCGCGAGGGGCGGGTGAACCAATTGCTCGACTGGGCCGGCAGCGACCTGCTGCTGCTGTGCTTCGGCGCGCTGTCGAAAGCGGCCCTGGCGCGCCTGGCAGGACTTGCCGGCACGACACCGCTGCGCGTGGTGCAGGCAACGGGCCCGGGTGAGGCGGCACAGGCCGTGGAGCACGTGCGCGACACGCAGGGACACCTGCGCGGCGCCTGCCAGGTGCAGCCCGGCGACTGGGCGCTGGTGCGCCCGGACGGCTACCTCGCTGCCAGCGGCCACGCCATCGACGGCGATCTGGTGCAAGCCATCGCCCTGTCCCTTGGACTCACCGGAGTGCACGCATGATCACCACCCCGAACTGGCAGGACGCCGACACCTTCTACGAACAACTGCTCGACGCCCAGACCGGGCTTTCGCCCGAACAGATCGAGGGCTTCAGCGCGCGGCTGATCCTCCTGCTGGCCAATCAGGTGGGTGACGCAAAGGTGCTGGGCGAGTGCATCGCCGCCGCCCGCGAAGCCCTTTGAGCACCACGAGCCCGCCGGTGCCCGGGGCGCCCGGCGCAGCGAAATAAAGGCAGAGGACGGCGTAGCCGTCCGGGGCATATTCGCGGAGCCGGGCACCCCGGGCACCGGCGGGCAACGCCTCCAGGAAGAAGAAATTTAGAATCCCCCCCTTACCCGAACATTCCAACGGCATCCCGCGGGATGCCGTTGCCTTTCTGGCGTACCCCATGACCGACACCGTGCAGCAACCCGGCCTCGCCTCGCTGGCCAAATCCTTCGAACCCGCTCCGATCGAAGCCCGATGGGGCCCGTGGTGGGAGCAGCGTGGCGTGGGGAAAGCCGGGTTCCGTGGCACCGGCGAGGCGCGCGCCGGTGCGCCATCGTTCTGCATCCAGTTGCCGCCGCCGAACGTGACCGGCACGCTGCACATGGGCCATGCGTTCAACCAGACCATCATGGACAGCCTCACGCGCTACCACCGCATGATGGGTGCGAACACGCTGTGGGTGCCGGGCACCGACCATGCGGGCATCGCCACGCAGATCGTGGTGGAACGCCAGCTGCAGGAACAGAAGGTCAGCCGCCACGACCTCGGCCGCGAGGCCTTCACGAAGAAGGTCTGGGAGTGGAAGGAGAAAAGCGGCAACACCATCACCGGCCAGATGCGCCGCATGGGCGACACGGTGGACTGGTCGCGCGAGTACTTCACCATGGACGACAAGCTCTCGTCCGTGGTCACCGAGACCTTCGTGCGCCTGTACGAGCAGGGCCTCATCTACCGCGGCAAGCGCCTGGTCAACTGGGACCCGGTGCTCAAGACCGCGGTGAGCGACCTCGAGGTCGAGAGCGAGGAGGAAGACGGCTTCCTCTGGCACATCCGCTACCCGCTGGCCGACGGGTCGGGCTCGGTGGTGGTGGCCACCACCCGCCCCGAAACCATGCTCGGCGATACCGCGGTGATGGTGCACCCCGAGGACGAGCGCTACAGCGCCATCGTCGGCAAGACGGTGAAGCTGCCGTTGTGCGACCGCGAGATCCCGGTCATTGCCGACGCCTACGTGGACCGCGCCTTCGGCACCGGTGTCGTCAAGGTCACGCCCGCGCACGACCACAACGACTTCGCCGTGGGCCAGCGACACAAGTTGCCGACCATCGGCGTGCTCACGCTGGACGCCGCCATCAACGACAACGCACCCGCGAAGTACCGCGGTCTGGACCGTTTTGCGGCGCGCAAGGCGGTGGTGGCCGACCTGGAGGCGCAGGGCCTGCTGGTCGAGACGAAGAAGCACAAGCTCATGGTGCCGCGCTGCGCCCGCACCGGCGCCGTGGTCGAGCCCATGCTCACGGACCAGTGGTTCATCGCCATGACCAAGGTCAGCGATCAGGACCCGACAGGCAAGAGCATCGCGCAAAAGGCGATCGACGCCGTCGCCTCCGGCGAGGTGAAGTTCGTACCCGAGAACTGGATCAACACCTACGACCAGTGGATGAAGAACATCCAGGACTGGTGCATCAGCCGCCAGCTCTGGTGGGGCCACCAGATCCCCGCCTGGTACGACGAGGACGGCAACATCGTCGTGGCGCGCAACGAGGCCGAGGCCCAGGCCAAGGCGCCCGGCAAGACGCTCACACGCGACCCCGACGTGCTGGACACCTGGTATTCATCCGCGCTGGTGCCCTTCAGCACCATGGGCTGGCCGAACCAGAAGACCGGCCCCACCGAGGACTACGACGTCTACCTGCCCAGCAGTGTGCTCGTCACCGGCTACGACATCATCTTCTTCTGGGTCGCGCGCATGATCATGATGACGACCCACTTCACCGGGCGCGTGCCGTTCCGCCACGTCTACATCCACGGCCTGGTGCGCGACGCGCAGGGCCGCAAGATGAGCAAGAGCGAGGGCAACGTGCTCGACCCGGTGGACCTGATCGACGGCATCGACCTGCCGCAGTTGCTGGACAAGCGCACCACCGGCTTGCGCAAGCCCGAGACCGCGCCGCGCGTGCGCAAGGACACCGAGAAGGAGTTCCCCGAGGGCATCCCCGCCTACGGGGCGGACGCGCTGCGCTTCACCTTCGCCGCATTGGCCTCGCTGGGCCGCAGCATCAACTTCGACAGCAAGCGCTGCGAGGGCTACCGCAACTTCTGCAACAAGCTCTGGAACGCCTCGCGCTTCGTGCTGATGAATTGCGAGGGCCACGACTGCGGCCTGAAGGAACACACCAAGGCCGAATGCGCCGTGGGACAGCCTTTCCACGGCTACCTGAGCTTCAGCCAGGCCGATCGCTGGATCGCCTCCACCCTGCAGCGCGTGGAGGCCGATGTCGCCAAAGGCTTCGCCGAGTACCGGCTCGACAACGTGGCCAACGCCATCTACGACTTCGTGTGGAACCAGTTCTGCGACTGGTACCTGGAAATCGCCAAGGTGCAGATCCAGACCGGTGACGCCGCGCAGCAGCGCGCCACGCGCCGCACCCTGATCCGCACGCTCGAGGCAATCCTGCGCCTCGCGCACCCAGTGATTCCCTTCATCACCGAAGAACTCTGGCAGAAGGTGGCGCCGGTGGCCGGCCGCGCGAGCGAGTCGGTGGCGCTGGCCGCTTACCCGGTGAGCCAGCCCGATCGCATCGACGAGGCCGCCGAGGCGCACGTGGCGCGCCTGCAGAAGCTGGTGGACGCGTGCCGCACCTTGCGCGGTGAAATGGGCGTGTCCCCCGCGCAGCGCCTGCCCCTCTATACCGTGGGCGACGCAGCCTTCCTGCGCCAGGCTGCGCCGGTGCTGCAAGCGCTGGCCAAGCTGGCCGAGGTGCGCGTGTTCGACGACGAGGCCGCCTGGGCGCAGGCCGCGGGCGCCGCGCCCGTGGCGGTGGTGGGCGAGGCCCGGCTGTGCCTGTTCATGGAAATCGACGTGGCGGCCGAGAAAGCCCGACTCGCCAAGGAGGCCGCGCGCCTGCAGGGCGAAATCGCCAAGGCGCAGGGCAAGCTGGCCAACGAAGGCTTCGTGGCGCGGGCACCAGCGGCGGTGATCGAGCAGGAAAAGCAGCGCGTGGCCGAGTTCGGCGCCACGCTGGAAAAAGTGCAAGCCCAGTTGGCACGCCTGCAGTGACCTGACCGAGGGGCGCCACGGAACCGGCTTCGCCGGGCCGTCGGCGCGCCTTGCGGGCGCCGCAGCGGCGCCAGAGTCGCCGCTTCATTGGGCCGTCCAAGCCTGCGCAGGCAGGCTTGGAGCAGCGGCCCTCTGCCCCCTTGAGGGCGCGAGCGAAGCGCGGCGGGGGTGTTCCTTAGTCCCGGTCGTGCAGGGCCAGCGCCGCCCACTGCGAGGGCGTCGCTGCCTGCGGCGGATCGCCCGACTCCGGGAAACCCGTGCTGTCGAGCGCGGCGAAATCGCTCCCACCGGGCTCGCGGCGGGCTTCTTCGGGTGACAGCGTCTCGTGGATGCGCCGCGCCAGGTACCAGCTCGCGCGCAGCTTGGCCTCGCGCGTGTGCGAACCCAGGCGGGGCGTGAGGTGCAGGTTGGGCACGCCGTTGAGTGGCGAGCCCGGCGCCGCGAATGCAGGGTTGGCGCCGTCGAGCAGGCAGGCGTCGATGCGGCCATCGCACAGCGCCAGGGCCAGGGCCTCCGGGTCGAACAAGGCGCTGCGGCTCACGCCGACCCACAGCTGGCCGGGCTTGCAGTGGTTGAGCAGGCGCTCGTTGATCCAGCCCTTGAAGCGCGACGCGTAGACCATCTGCAGGGAGATCGCGTCGGAGCGGGAGAGCAGTTCGTCGTACGGCACGGGCTCCACGCCCAGCTTGCCCCACAGCTCGGCCGCGTGGTGCACGGCCGGGTCGTAACCGATCACGCGCACCCCCAGACAGCGCAACATGGGTGCCAGCGTGTGCGCCACCGGCGCCATGCCCAGCAGGCCCACCGTGCTGCCCGCCAGTTCGCGTCCCATGCGCACCTGGCCCAGCTTGCGCCCCAGCAGGGCGCTCACCATGCCGCGGCGGTAGAGCATCAGCAGGCCATACAGCAGGTATTCGGCGTTGGAGCGCACCGTGGCGCTGCGGGCCTGCAGCACACGCACACCGCGGCGCGAGCAGGCCTCCAGATCGGTGTTGTCGCTGGAGATCTGCATGCGCGCGACCATCTGCAGCAGCGGCGCATGTTCGAGGAATTCGGCCGAGACGATGACGTGCGGCGGCACCACGATGGCGCGCGCCTCGGCCACCGCCTGGCGCAGCGCCGCCGGGTCGTCGGCCAGTTCGGGTTGATAGGCAACCTGGTAGCGTTCCTGCAGCCACGCCAGTGCCTCGGGCACCAGCGGATCGACAAGCAGGACGTCCATGGCGCGTTTCACCGGCGCTTGAGCACCGAGATGTGTTCGCCGCCCACCGATTCCTGGTGCACCAGCATGTTGCCGGTCTGCTTGGCGAAAGCCTGGAAATCGCGCACCGAGCCGGCGTCGGTGGCCACCACCTTGAGGGTCTGGCCGCTGTGCATGTCGGCCAGGGCCTTCTTGGCCTTGAGGATGGGCAGGGGGCAATTCAGGCCCCGCGCGTCGAGTTCGCGGTCAGCGGCGATCATGAAGAAGGCTCCGGGCGGGAAAACAGTGCATTCTAGGCCGGGCGCGGACTCGGTGGGTCATCCAGGAATGCCGGCGTGTGCCCGCGTGACAAAAGCCACTGTGCAAGGGCCAATCCGGTGCCGGCACGCCAACAGCGCACGGCCGCCGGCTCCAGCAGCCTGAATTCGGACAATTCGGGCGACAACCGAACCGTGCCCGTGCAGCGCGCATGGTAGGTGACGATGACCTGGTTCATGCGCTGGAAGTCGTGCACGGCCACCAGCGACAGCGCCTGCGTCTGCAAGGCGGTCTCCTCGGCAATCTCGCGGCGAATGCCCTCCTCCGGCGTCTCGCCGGCCTCCATGAAGCCGGTGATGAGACCGAAGAACTTGCCGGGCCAGGCGGCGTTGCGCGCCAGCAGCACCTTGCCGTCGAGTTCGACGATGGCGGCCAGCACCGGCGTGGGGTTGTTCCAGTGCGTGAAGCCGCAGGCCGGGCAACGCAGGCGCTGCTTCTCGCCGCTGTCCTCCAAGGCAGCAATGAGCTGCAGCGGCGCAGCGCACTGCGGGCAATACCTGAACTCACCTGCCATGGTGACCGTCAGGCAGGGAAGACGCCGGTGGAGAGATAGCGGTCGCCACGATCGCACACGATGAAGGCGATGGTGGCGTTCTCCACCTGGCGGGCCAGCTGCAGCGCGGCCCACAGGGCGCCAGCAGCGGAAATGCCCGCGAAGATGCCTTCCTCGCGCGCCAGCCGGCGCGCCATGTCCTCGGCATCGCTCTGGGACACATAGATCAGTTCGTCCACCGCCTTGGGGTCATAGATCTTCGGCAGGTATTCCTGCGGCCACTTGCGGATGCCGGGAATGCGCGAGCCCTCGCTGGGCTGGGCGCCGACGATGCGGATCGCCGGGTTCTTTTCCTTCAGAAAGCGCGAAACACCCGTGATGGTGCCGGTGGTGCCCATGGCGCTCACGAAATGCGTGATGCGCCCGCCGGTCTGTTCCCACAATTCGGGGCCGGTGGTCTCGTAGTGCACGCGCGGGTTGTCGGCGTTGGCGAACTGGTCGAGCACGCGGCCTTTGCCTTCGGCCTGCATCTTCTCGGCCAGATCGCGCGCGGACTCCATGCCGCCGCTCTTGGGTGTGAGGATGAGTTCGGCGCCGAAGGCCTTCATGGTCTGCGCGCGTTCGATGGAGAGGTCCTCCGGCATGATGAGCACCATGCGGTAGCCCTTGATGGCCGCGGCCATCGCCAGCGCGATGCCGGTGTTGCCCGAGGTCGCCTCGATCAGCGTGTCGCCGGGCTTGATGTCGCCGCGCTCCTCGGCGCGGCGGATCATGGACAGCGCGGGCCGGTCCTTCACCGAGCCGGCGGGGTTGTTGCCCTCGAGCTTGCCGAGGATGACATTGCCGCGGGCCGCGTTGTCGGCCGCACCGATGCGTTGCAGCGCGACGAGCGGTGTGCGGCCGATCGCGTCTTCGATGGTGGGGTATTGCATGGCGTCACTGTGCCATAATCCGCGCCCTTGCCTGGGCCGAAGTGGCGGAATCGGTAGACGCAGCGGATTCAAAATCCGCCGCCGCAAGGTGTGCCGGTTCGAGTCCGGCCTTCGGCACCACGCAACACCCCTGCACGAAGCCCGGTCATGCCGGGCTTTCGCGCTTCAGGGCGCCAGCGGCGCATCCCGCAAATCAGGCCCGCAAACCCTCGGCCACCGTGGGGTGATGCAGGCGCAAGCGCAGCTCCTGCTTGAGTCGCTGGTTGGTGAGCCGGCGCGATTCGCCCATGAAACTCAGCAGCATCAGCGGCAGTTGTTCCTTCGCCGCGTCGCGCGCCACGCGCGGCGGGCGCGGCAGGCCGTACAGGTCGGCCGCCAGGTCGAAGTAATCACCCATCTTGAGCACCGTGTCGTCCACTACGTGGAACACGCGCTGCGCGCGGCCGCGCCACAGGGCCAGCGCGCAGGCGCGCGCAAGGTCATCGGCGTGCACGTGGTTGGTGAAGACATCGTCCTCGGCCCGCAACACCGGCGTGCCGCGCAGCAGGCGATCGCGCGGCGTGCCGCCTTCGCGGTCGTTGGCGTAGATGCCCGGGATGCGCAGGATGCTGGCGCGCACGCCGACGGCGCGGCCGAGCCAGCGCACGCGGTCCTCGGCGTCGACACGGCGCCAGGCGCGCGGCGTGTGCGGGCGCGCCGGCACGGCCTCGCTGGTCCAGGCGCCCTGGCGGTCGCCGTAGACGCCACTGGTGGAACCATAGACCAGCGACAACGGCGGCGAGCGCTGCGCCAGCGCGTGCACCAGCGCGCGCGTGCGCGGGTCGATGCGCCAGTCCTTGTGGCCTTCGCCGGGCGGCGGTGCCAGGTGCAGGACGCGCGAAGCCAGCCCCGCCAGGCGGCGCAGGCTGCGCGGATCGTCGAGGTTGCCGGCCAGCGGCGTGATGCCGGCCGCACGCAAGCTGTCGGCGCGCGCGGGGCTGGAGGTGAGGGCCAGCAGGCGGGCGCGGCGGCCGGCGCCGAGTTCGCGCGCGGCGCGCAGGCCCACATCACCGCAACCCACGATCAACACCCGTTCACGCCGGAAGCGTGCGGGCAAGGCGCCCAGAAAACTCATTGGAAGAGGGTTTTTGCGACAATGCGCGGTTGCTGTTGCGGGGCGTGCTGCGCGTGCAGCCCCTCTCTGAAAGTTCGCGAGTATGACATTCACCATCACCGTGCAGCCCAGCGGGCGCACCTTCTCCGCCAACCCCGATGAGGCCATGCTGGCCGCGGGCATCCGCCAGGGCATCGGCCTGCCCTACGGCTGCAAGGACGGCGCTTGCGGCTCTTGCAAGTGCAAACTGCTGGCCGGCAGCGTGGTGCACGGGCCGCACCAGTCCAAGGCCCTGAGCGCCGAGGAAGAGGCCGCCGGCTATGTGCTCACCTGCTGCGGTGTCGCCCGGAGCGACGTGGTGCTCGAATCGCGCCAGGTCACCGAGGTCGGCGCCTTCCCGATCAAGAAGATGCCCGCACGCGTGAGCAGCCTGAGCCGCGCGTCGCACGACGTGATGGTGCTGCGCCTGCAATTGCCGGCAAGCGACACCTTCCAGTACCGCGCCGGCCAGTACGTCGAGTTCATCCTGCGCGATGGCGACCGCCGCAGCTATTCGATGGCCAACGCGCCGCACACCCAGGCCGAAGCGCCCGGGCTGGAACTGCACCTGCGCCACATGCCGGGCGGCAAGTTCACCGACCAGGTGTTCAGCACCATGAAGGAGAAGGACATCCTTCGCATCGAAGGCCCGTTCGGCAGCTTCTTCCTGCGCGAGGACAGCGACAAGCCCATGATCCTGCTCGCCTCGGGCACGGGCTTTGCCCCCATCAAGGCCATCATCGAACACATGCGCTTCAAGGGCATCCAGCGTCCGGCCACGCTGTACTGGGGTGGCCGCCGCCCGGGCGATCTGTACCAGAGCGCCTGGGTCGAGGAGCAACTGGCCGCAATGCCGAACCTGACCTACGTGCCGGTGATCTCCGACGCCCTGCCCGAGGACGGCTGGAACGGGCGCACCGGCTTCGTGCACCGTGCGGTGCTGCATGACCACCCCGACCTCGGTGGTTTCGAGGTCTATGCGTGCGGCGCGCCGATCGTGGTCGAATCGGCCCGGCGCGACTATGTGGCCGAGGGCAAACTGCCCGAGGAGCACTTCTTCGCCGATTCGTTCACGTCCGCCGCGGACAAGGCCTGACCCACAACACCGGAGACAACGACATGATTTCACGCCGCCACGCCATCGCCCTCACGGCCGCCACGCTCGCCCTGCCCGCCTGGGCGCAGGCACGCACCACACGCATCGTCGTGCCCTTCGCCGCCGGCGGCCCGATCGACGTGACGGCGCGCGTGCTGGCCGAGGCCGTGAAGGACTCGCTGGGCACCGTGATCATCGAGAACCGCCCCGGTGCTGGCGGCAACATCGGCGTGAGCCAGGTCGCCAAGGCCGCACCCGATGGACTCACGCTGGGCATCGCCACCACGGCCTCGCACGGCATCAACCCCTGGCTGTTCAAGCAACTGCCCTATGACCCGGCGAAGGATTTCGCGCCGGTGACCCAGATGCTGCGGGTGCCCAACGTGCTGGTGATGAACGCCGAGACCGCGCAGCGACTGGGCATCAACAGCGTGGGCGACCTGATCCGCTACGGCAAGGCGAACCCGGGCCGGCTGAACTACGGCTCGGGCGGCAACGGCAGCGCGGGCCACCTTGCGGGCGAGCTGTTCAAGAACCAGGCCGGCATCTTCGCGGTGCACATCCCCTACAACGGCGGCAACCCGGCGCAGCTCGGCCTGCTCTCGGGTCAGGTCGATTTCAACTTCGACAACCTCGCCACCGCAGCAGCCAACATCCGTTCGGGCAAGCTCAAGGCGCTGGCCGTCACCACCGCACAGCGCAGCGGCGTGATGCCCGATGTGCCCGCGGTGGCCGAAACGCTGCCCGGCTTCGAGATCGACACCTGGTGGGGCCTGGTCGCACCGGCCGGTACGCCGGCCGATGTGGTGGCCCAGCTCAACGCGGCGTTCGGCAAGGCGCTGCAGTCGCCCGAGGTGAAGTCGAAGTTCGCCGGCCTGATGGCCGAGCCCGCGCCCAACTCGCCGCAGGCCTTCGCCGAATTCATGACGCGCGAGCGCGCCAAGTACGAGCGCATGGTCAAGCTCAGCGGCGCGAAGGTGGATTGACCGGAAACACCCCCTGCACCGCTGCGCAGCTCCCCCCTCTCTCGCCTGCGGCGGGAGGGAGGGCGCACCCTGAGGCCTGGCGAAGCCAGTTCCTCGGGTGCCCTGGTAGCGTCCCCGGCGTTCGTCGACGGCGCGACAGAAGCAAGTCAGTTCAGCAGGATCTTCAGATCATCCGCCAGCGCCTGCGCACCGGTGCCGTAGCGGTGGTAAAGGCGGATGCGGCCTTGCGGGTCGTACACGTAGCTGCCCGCGGAATGGTCCATGGTGTAGCTGGTCGGCGTCTTGCCTTCGACCTTCTTGTAGTAGACCTTGAAGCTCTTGGCCACGGCCTCGAGCTCACCCGGCGCGGCGTACAGCGCCAGGAAACTCGGGTCGAAGTTGCTCACGTACTGCTTCATCACCTCGGGCGTGTCGCGCTCGGGGTCCACACTGATGAACAGGCCTTGCAGTCGATCGCCGTCCGGCCCCAGCAGTTGCTTCGCCTGCGCCAGTTCGGTCATGGACGTGGGGCAGACATCGGGGCATTGCGTGAAGCCGAAGAAGATCACCACGGCCTTGCCCTGGAAGTCGGCGAGCGTGCGCTTCTGCCCGTTGTGGTCGGTGAGCGAGAAGCCGGTGGCGTAGTCGGCACCGGTGATGTCGATGCCCTTGAAGCTCTGCGGCGAATCGGAGCAGGCCGACAGCGATGCAACAGCCAGCGTGGCGGAGCCGGCCAGCAGCAGCCGGCGGCGCGAAAACGTGTTCACCATGGCAGGTAGTGGTCGATCAGCAGCGCCGCGAACAGCAGCGACAGGTGGATGAGCGAGAAGCGGAAGGTCTTGCGGGCCAGGGCATCGGAGTAGTCGCGCCACAGTGCGAACGCGTAACCGCAGAACCCGACACCGAGCACGAGTGCCGAGACCAGATAGAACCAGCCGCTCATGCGCATCATGAAGGGCATGAGCGTGGCGGCCAGCAGCACCAGCGTGTACAGCAGGATCTGCAGGCGGGTGAACTCCGAGCCGTGCGTGACCGGCAGCATGGGCAGGCCGGACTTGCGGTAGTCCTCCACCCGGTAGAGCGCCAGTGCCCAGAAGTGCGGCGGCGTCCAGAGGAAGATGATGAGGAAGAGGATCAGCGCCTCGGGCGCCACCGTGTTCGTCATCGCGGCCCAACCCAGCACCGGCGGCATGGCGCCCGATGCGCCGCCGATGACGATGTTCTGGGGTGTGAGCGGCTTGAGGATCACGGTGTAGATCACCGCGTACCCGACGAAGGTGGCGAAGGTGAGCCACATGGTCAGCGGGTTGACCCAGAACCACAGGATGGCCGAGCCGATGGCGCACAACACGGCGGAGAACGTGAGTGTCTGGCGGTTCGTGAGCTCGCCTTTGGCGGTGGGCCGCCAGGCCGTGCGCTTCATCTTCGCGTCGATGTGCTGCTCGACCACGCAGTTGAAGGCCGCGGCCGCGCCGGCCACCAGCCAGATGCCGAAACAGGCCACCGCGGCCAGCTGCACCTGGGCCCAGCTGGGCAGGCCCGGCACGGCCAGCACCATGCCGATGAGGGCGCAGAACACGATGAGCTGGATCACGCGCGGCTTGGTCAGCGCGTTGAACTGGCGCCAGGTGGACGGCAGCGGCATGGCGCGAGCGTCGGGGGCAGGTGCGGCGCTCATTGCGCAGCCTCGCTCAGGTGCAGGGGTGCGGTGGCCGGCCGCTGCGCGCGCGTGGCCGCCACGGCGCCCGTGAAGACGATCACCAGCGCGGCGGCGCCACCGGTGTGGCTCACCGCCGCCAGCAGCGGCCAGTCGAGCACCACGTTGGTGAGACCCGTGAGGAACTGCCAGGCGCACAGCGCCACCAGCAACCGGGCAAAGCGTTTCAGGCCCGGGACGCGCCACAGCGCCCAGGCCAGGGCCAGCAGCGCAGCGAACACCGCGTAGGCCGCGATGCGGTGCACGTAGTGGATGGCGGTGAGCGCGGGGAACGAGATGGCATCGCCCGTGCGGTTGGTGCCCAGCTCGCGCCAGAGCGTGAAGCCCTCGCGCAGGTTCATGGGCGGCCACCAGCTGCCCTGGCAGGTGGGGAATTCGCTGCAGGCCAGCACCGCGTAGTTGGTGCTGACCCAGCCGCCGAGCGCGATCTGCAGCCACAGCAGCGCGAAGGCGAACAGCAGGCCAAGGCGCTGCGCCGAGCTGATGAGCGCCGGGCCGGGACTGCCCGGCTCGCCCAGGCGGTAGGCCACCGACTGCGCGCGCAGCAGCGCCAGCAGCACCAGCCCGCCCAGCAGGTGCAGTGTGACGATCGCCGGAAAGAGCTTCATCGTCACGGTGAGCGCGCCGAACGCACCTTGCAGACACACCCACACCAGCGTGACCACCGGCCAGACCCAGTGCACATGAATGCGGCGCCGCTCGATCCAGCTGCCCACCGCAAGCACGATGATCAGCACACCGACGCCCGTGGCCAGGTAGCGGTGGATCATCTCGATCCAGGCCTTGGAGAACGTGACCGGCCCGGTGGGCATGGCCGTTTGCGCGGCCGAGATGTCGGCGTGGGCGCCGATCGGGCTGGCGGCGCCGTAGCAGCCAGGCCAGTCGGGGCAACCGAGGCCGGAGTCGGTGAGCCGCGTGAAGGCGCCGAAGAGCACCAGGTCGAAGGTGAGGAACAGCGTGACCAGCGTGAGCACGCGCAGGCGCTGCGCCGGGCTGGCGCTGCGGTGCTTGAGGCCGATCCACAACAACGGGCCGAGCGCGATCACGATGCCCAGCAGCATCAGGCGCGCGATGGGCGCGAGGTCGACAAGGGGTTGTGCGGTGTCCATCGCGGTGTCAGTGGTCCCGGCCGGCCTTGTCCCACGACGACGAGGCGCGCAGCAGGCGGTCAAGGTCGCGCTTGGCGCGCGCGGGGTCGATGTTGGCGGGGAAACGCATCATCCAGCGACCGAGCGGGTCAACCACATAGAGGTGGTCCTCGAGCCGCTGGCCCGGCGCGGGCTGCAGCCATTGCGCGAGTGCGGCTGCATCCACATGCAGTACGGTGGCGGCGGCGGTGGCTTCGCGCAGCGGCCCACTCAGATCGGAGGCGCCGGTGCGCAGCCAGACCCAGTCGAGCCGGTCCTTCTCGCGGCCGAGCGTTTCACGCAGCTGGCGCTGGAGGTACAGGTGTTTCTCGCAGGCGGCATCACAGGCGCTGTCGGCCACGCTGACCAGCAGCCACTGGTCCTTGAGCGAGGTCAGCGGCACGGACCTGCCCTGCACGTCGCGAGCCTCGATCGCGGGCAACAGGGGCTGCGTGGCGATGAGTTCGCCGTAGTTGCGGCGGCCCTCGGGGCGAATCACGTAGTACGTGAAGTAGGACGCAATGACGGGCGCGGCGCACACCAGCAGGATGGCCAGCATCTTCCAGCGACCCGCGCGCGTGGCCGCGACGCGCTCGGCATCACCGCGGTCCGGAGTGGGCAGGCTGTGCACCGTCAGCGTCAGGGGTTCATCGGGCGTCTTGGCCATGGAGACGGGCGCGTCGGCGCCGGGGTTGAATGATCTGGAACCAGAGGTAGAGGCCACCCACCAGGGCGCACAGCGCGAACCACTGGAAGGCGTAGCCGTGGTGCTTGTGCACGTCGGTGGCGGGCAGTGGCCATTGGCGGTGCAAGCGCCCCTGGCCTTCGCCCTCGTCGTCGCCGGTCTGCTGCACCGAGAGATCCAGCAGGGCAAGACCGGTTTCCTGCCGGTGGGCGGCGAGGTCGATATTTTGCCGGATGGGCCCGCTGCCGGCGTCACCGAGCTGGTATAGCCGCCCGGGCGGCGGGGCCAGCCGCCCTTGCACCATCACCTCGCCTGCGGGCGTGGTCACGTCGGGCACGTGCGTGCGGTCGTTGAAATCGCGCGGCAGCCAACCGCGCTGCACCAGCACCGCACGCTCGCTGCCGGTCAACTGCAGCGGCGTCACCAGAAAGAAGCCGGTGCGGCCGTTCATCTGCCGGTTCTCCAGGAAGACGCTGTGCTGCGGCAACCACTGGCCACGCAGCTGGACCGAGCGATGCAGCAAGGCCGAGGCATCCGCCTGCGCGAGCAACCCGGCATTGGCCAGTGCCGGCAGTTCGGCGCGCGAAAGAATCGCCGCCTCCAGCTCGGTCTTCTGGCGCGCACGATCCAGCTGCCACAGCCCAAGCGAGGCGGTCGTGGCGATCGTGAGCGCCGCGGCCACACTGACGACCACAAAGCGCGCGCGGCTCATCGCACGGCTCCCGACAGACCGCATGAGGCCATGCGATCGGTGCGGCCCCGGATAATGCGGGTCATGACGTACTTGGTGATCGTGGCCTTCGTGGCCATCATCGGCAGCCTGGCCGCGGCGCTGGTGTTCATGATGCGCGGCGGCGTGCATGAGGAAGGCGAAGCCCCGCGCAAGCGGCAGATGGCACGCGCCCTCGCGTTTCGCGTGGGCTTCTCCGTCCTGCTCTTCGTGCTGGTGCTGGTGGCGTACTTCATGGGGTGGATCCAGCCGACCGGCCTGCCGTTGCAACGCTGATCCGCACAGCGGCGACCGAAAGAAAAAAGCGCCTCACGGCGCTTTTTTCATGGGGCGAGCGTCCCTGGTAGGGCATCACATCCAGTACACGAGGATGTACAGGCCGAGCCAGACAACGTCCACGAAGTGCCAGTACCAGGCCGCCCCCTCGAAACCGAAGTGGCGCTCGGCGGTGAAGTGGCCCTTGTGCAGGCGCAAGGTGACGAACAGCAGCATCAGCATGCCCACGAACACGTGGAATCCGTGGAAACCGGTGAGCATGAAGAAGGTGGAACCGAAGATGCCCGAATTGAGCTTGAGGTTCAGGTCGGTGTAGGCGTGGTAGTACTCATAGCCCTGCACGAACAGGAAGACCAGACCCAGGAGCACGGTGATCCACATGAAGCCGATGGTCTTGGCACGCTGACCGGCCTGCAGGGCGTGGTGGGCGATGGTCAGCGTGACGCCCGACGTGAGCAGCAGCGCGGTGTTGATGGTGGGCAGCCAGAACGGGCCCATGGTCTGGAAGGGCTCGACGATGCCGGCCGGCGAGGCGGTGGCGCCGGCCTGGAGGCTCGGCCACACGGACGAGAAATCGGGCCAGATCAGGGCGTTCTCGATGCTGCCCAGGTTGGGCACCGAGTGCGCGCGTGCCCACCACAGCGCGGTGAAGAAGGCGCCGAAGAACATCACCTCCGAGAAGATGAACCAGCTCATGCTCCAGCGGAACGAGAGGTCGATCTTGCGGCCGTACATGCCGGACTCGCTCTCGTGAATGGCGTCGCCGAACCACTGATAGAGCACGAACAGCCAGAACGCGAGGCCGAAGGCCAGCGAGTAGGCGCCCCACTGCGCCCCGTTGATCCACTGACCGGCGCCCAGGATCACGAAGAAAAGGCCGATGGCGGCCATGACCGGATGCCGCGATGGACCGGGGACGAAGTAGTACGGCGTCGAGCCATGGGATGCTGCGGACATGCTGCTCACTCCTGTTGTGCTGCTATCGCTGTGTCAATGTCAAAAAAACGTCGTGCGGGCGGCCGCCCTCAACCGGCCACCCAGTTCACCAGCGCGATGAGCACGCCGACGAACACGAAACCCATCAAAATGCCCATCGCCACCAGATGCAGCGGGTTCAGGCGCTTGATGTCTTTCTCGTACTCGCCACGCTGCCGGATACCGAGGAAGCCCCACGACACGGCCTTGAGCGTGTCGAGGAACGAACCGGTGGACGGTTTCGTGGCCATGAAACTCACACCTCGCCCTGCGCCTGCGGCGCGCGGGCTTGCGGCGTCACGGTGGACGCCGGTGCCGGGGGCACCCCGCCGCCCACCTCGAAGAAGGTGTACGAGAGGGTGATGGTGGTCACATCCCTGGGCAGGCGCGGATCGATCACGAAGGCCACCGGCCACTCCTTCTTCTCGCCCGGGGCCAGCGTGTACTGCGAGAAGCAGAAACACTCGAGCTTGTTGAAGTGCGAGCCCGATTGCTTGGGCGCGTAGCTCGGAATGGCCTGCGCCGCCATGGTGCGGTTCTGGATGTTCTGGAACTCGTAGACCACGGTGGCCAGTTCGCCCGGATGGACCTCCAGCGAGCGCACCGCCGGCTTGAAGTGCCAGGGGCCGCGCACGTTGGTGTCGAACTCGACGGTGATGGTGCGGCTGCGGTCGACCTGCGTGTTGGCGGGAAGACTGGCGCCAACGCCGGGCACGCGCGTCTCGGCCACGGCCAGCACGTTGATGCCCAGCGCCTCGCAGATGTGGCGGTAGATCGGCACCAGTGCATAGCCGAAGGCGAACATGCCCAGCGCGATCACGGCCAGCTTGCCGACGATCTTGAGGTTTTCCTGCCGCAGTCCCATCACTCGCTCCGCCGTCAACCGCCGAAGAGCACCAGCTTGGCGACGAAACCGAAGAAGAACGCCAGCGCCACCGAGGCGAGGATCAGCCCCAGGCGCAGGTTGTTCTTCTTCTGATCAGGCGTCATCACCGTCACCGTTCGGCTCAACCGATCACCTTGGTGGCGGTGGCGTCAAGCTTGGGCGGGTTCTCGAAGGTGTGGAAGGGCGCCGGCGACGGCACTTCCCACTCCAGGCCTTCGGCACCTTCCCAGGGCTTCTGCACCGCCTTCTCGCCCTTGCCACGCATGGCGGGCACGACCACGGCCAGGAAGAAGTAGACCTGCGCGAAGCCGAAGCCGAAGGCACCGATCGACGCGATCATGTTGAAGTCCGCGAACTGCATGGGGTAGTCGGCATAGCGACGCGGCATGCCGGCCAGACCCAGGAAGTGCATCGGGAAGAAAGTGATGTTGAAGGAGATCATCGACCACCAGAAGTGGATCTTGCCGCGGGTCTCGCTGTACATCACACCCGTCCACTTGGGCAGCCAGTAGTAGATGCCGGCAAACATGGCGAACAGCGAACCGGCCACCAGCACGTAGTGGAAGTGCGCCACCACGTAGTAGGTGTCCTGCATCTGGATGTCGATCGGCGCGACCGACAGGATCAGACCGGTGAAGCCACCCATGGTGAACACGAAGATGAAGCCCACGGCCCACAGCATCGGGGTCTCGAAGGTCATCTCGCCCTTCCACATGGTCGCCACCCAGTTGAAGATCTTCACGCCCGTGGGCACGGCAATCAGCATCGTGGAGTACATGAAGAACAGCTGCCCGGTCACCGGCATGCCGGTGGTGAACATGTGGTGCGCCCACACGACAAAGGACAGAATGGCGATGGAGCCGGTGGCGTACACCATGGAGGCGTAGCCGAACAGCTTCTTGCGCGCGAACGCGGGCACCACCTGGCTCACGATGCCGAAGGCCGGCAGGATCATGATGTAGACCTCGGGGTGGCCGAAGAACCAGAAGATGTGCTGGTACATCACCGGGTCACCACCGCCGGCGGGGTTGAAGAAGCTGGTGCCGAAGTGGCGGTCGGTCAGCGTCATGGTGATCGCACCGGCCAGCACGGGCATCACGGCGATCAGCAGGTAGGCGGTGATGAGCCACGTCCAGCAGAACATGGGCATCTTCATCAGCGTCATGCCGGGCGCGCGCATGTTCAGGATGGTGACGATGATGTTGATCGAGCCCATGATGGACGAGGCGCCGAGGATGTGCATCGCGAAGATGCCGGCGTCCATCGAGGGGCCCATCTGCAGCGTCAGCGGCGCGTAGAGCGTCCAGCCCGCGGCGGGCGCGCCGCCGGGCATGAAGAACGAGCCCACGAGCATGAGGGCCGCGGGGATCATCAGCCAGAAGCTGAAGTTGTTCATGCGCGCGAAGGCCATGTCGGACGCGCCGATCTGCAGCGGGATCATCCAGTTCGCGAAGCCCACGAAGGCCGGCATGATGGCGCCGAACACCATGATCAGGCCGTGCATGGTGGTGAGCTGGTTGAACAGCTCCGGGTTCACCAGTTGCAGGCCGGGCTGGAACAGCTCGGCGCGGATGCCCAGGGCCAGCAGGCCGCCGACCATCAGCATGGTGAACGAGAACAGCAGGTACAGGGTACCGATGTCCTTGTGGTTGGTGGCAAACACCCAGCGCCGCCAGCCGGTGGGCGCGTGGTGGTCGTGATCGTGGCCGTGGGCGTCGTGGTGGTCGAGCACTGCACTCATGGTCTGTTCCTCAGGTTCTCAATCGGTACGCGCACGCGTCACTGGCGGGCGGCCTGCACTTCGGCCGGCTGCACGATCTGCTGGGTGGCGTTGCTCCAGCTGTTCTTGGTGAAGGTCATCACGGCGGCCAGTTCGGTGTCGGACAGTTGCTTCCACGCCGGCATGGCGCCGTTGTTCTGGCCGTTGAGCAGCACGTTGATGATCTTCGACTTGTCGGCATCGACCACGAGGGCGGAACCGTCGAGGGCCTTGATCGGGCCTGCACCCTTGCCATTGGCCTGGTGGCAGGCTGCGCAGTTGGCGGCGTACACCGACTCGCCACGCTTGACGAGGTCGGCCAGCGTCCAGACCTTGCTGGGGTCGTCGGCCGCGGCGGCCATGGCCTTCTGCTTCTCGCTCACCCAGGCGGTGTATTCCTCGGCCGTGACCACCTTCACGTGGATCGGCATGTAGGCGTGTTCCTTGCCGCACAGCTCGGCGCACTGGCCATAGAAATCGCCGGTTTTCTCGGCACGGAACCAGGTGTCGCGCACGAAGCCGGGAATGGCGTCCTGCTTGACGCCGAAGGCCGGCACCATCCAGGCATGGATCACGTCGTTGGCGGTGGTGATGATGCGGATCTTCTTGCCGACCGGCACCACCATCGGGTTGTCGACCTTGAGCAGGTAGTCGTCGGTGGGCGGCGGGCTGCCGCTGGCCGACATCACGCGGTGCGAGGTGTCCAGCGTCGACAGGAAGCCGATGCCTTCACCCTCGCCCTTGATGTAGTCGTAGCCCCATTTCCACTGCATGCCGGTGGCCTTGATGGTCACGTCGGCGTTGGTGGTGTCCTTCTGCGCCACCAGCACCTTGGTGGCCGGCAGGGCCATGCCGATGACGATCAGCAACGGCACGATGGTCCAGCCCAGCTCCACCCAGATCGGCTCGGCCAGCTCCTGGGACTTGTGGCCCACGGACTTGCGGTGCTTGAGGATGGAATAGAACATGACGCCGAAGACGATCACGAAGATCACGGCGCAGAGGGCCATCATGAACCAGTGCAGCCAGTGCTGCTCCTCGGCGATCTTCGTGACGGGCGGCGCAAAGTTGAGCTGGTTGACCGCCGGACCGCCAGGCAGGTCATTGACCTTCTGGGCAGCCACCGAGGTCCAGACCCCGGCGCTCAGGAGCGTCAGGCCAACCGCGTTGCGCACCGCCCGGACACGGTGGCGAAGGTCGTGGAGCGTCTTCGTCGTCTTACTCACTTGTTGCGCCTCAAATATAAGCGTCGATTGATATCGACCTCGATTACACCAAACTTGCCGGCACTGCGCGGTGGACTCAACCACTGTGCAGCGCCTGTCGAATCTCCCGGGCCAGTGCCGGCCGCAGCTCGGCGCGCAGAAAGCGCCCGACCTGCACCGACTCCCCGCCTGCCCTCACCTCGATGAGGTTCGGGGCCGCCGCCACCGGCTCGACCCGCACCCACTCGCGCGCGAATTCGCGGCGCCTGAGCCGACCGGCCGTTTCCTGCTCGACCACCAGCGCATGTGCCAGCAGCCGGATGCGTTCGCCGTCGGCTGCGTGGCGCGCATACACCAGGAATGCCGCACCCACCACCAGCAACTCCAGCGCGGCAAACGGCAGCACCAGCGTCGCGCCATGGGCCCAGAAGAACCCGGCCACACCCAGTGAAATCACACAGAGGGAGGCGTAGAGCAGGCCGAGCTGTGCCGGGGTCACCGAACAGTTGCGGCGCAGCCGCCACTCCACGCCCTCGTCGGACTGGGTAGCAAAGCGATACGCGTTGCTGGACGGACTCACACCCACACCACCGGTCGGTCGGTGCGCGACCCGAAGACCGTGCACCCGCGCAGGGAAAATGCCCTTCAACTCAAAACCGCGGGATTGTAGCCCGCCGCCAGAGGGCGACGGCCCACAGGCCGGATGCACCGCTCGGGTTATCACCCACCCGGCGCATCGGCCAACCCCGGGCTCAGCCGCGGCGGCGGCGCAACTGCTCGCGCACCTCGTCCAGCGGCAGCGCGGTCTGGCCGCTGCGGGCACGCGGTTCTGCCCGCACGGCGTGCCCGTAGATGATCTCGAAGCCCAGCCGCAAACGCCCGTCGGCATCGCGTGCGCCCCGGCGTTCGATGGCCTCGATCAGCGCCTGGCGCCAGCCACGCCCGCGCAGCCCGGCATGGCGGTGACTGGACAGGTTGCGCCCGAGCTGGCGCAGCTCGTCGAGCATGGCGGCGGCGCTGCCGAAGGTCAGCGTGATGCGCTCCATGTCCATCACGGGCTCGGCAAACCCGGCGTGCACCAGCATGTCGCCCCAGTCGTGCATGTCGGTGAAGGCGTGCGTGGGCGCAGGCCAGCCTTCGGCGGCATGGACCGCGCGCAACTCGGCGAGGGAGTCGGGCCCCAGGCACGACATCAGGAGGAAGCCGCCGGGCGCCAGGTGCTCGCGCCAGCGCGCCAGCAGAGTCTGCGGCGACGCCTCGGCGTGCAGACCCATGTTGGCCCACAGCAGCTGCACCGGCCGCGCCGGGTCGGCGGGGTCGGGTACGTGGTCAAGCGCCCGGCGCAAGGGGTTCCAGGAGCGCGCCGCGCGTTCGCGCGTGCGCTCCTGCGCCTGCGTGAGGTCGTGCGACCACACCTGGCAGGTGGCGTCGGGCAGCACGGCGCGCACGCGGGCGTGCCCCTGCAGGCCGCCAAGCATCGGTTCCCAGTGCAGCCAGCTGGTGGGCGGCTCGCGAAACCACTGCAGCCGCTCGGCCATGCGCGAGGCCACTTCCTCGTGCAGCCAGGGGCTTTCGGGGCGCGGCAGGCGCAGCCAGCGCGCGGCCGCTGCAGGGTCAAGGCCGGGCACGCGGTCGTCGGAGGGGGAAGGGGTGACTGGCAAGGCGTGGCGGCGGGGGGACACCGGCGCGGGTATCGGCAAGGGGCGCCCAGTATATTGAGCCGGCATGGTCCCCGCCCTGGCATGGCTCACCCGCCTGCGCAACTGGCCCAGCGCCTGCCATATCTGCGGGCGCTGGCCCACGGCGCCGCTCTGTGCCGCCTGCGTGGCGCGCTTCACCCGCACCGGCGCGCCCTGCCCGCGCTGTGCGGCGCCCCTGTCGCAGGGGCTGTGCAGCGGCTGCCTGGCCAGCCCGCCATCGCCGGGCAGCCCCGAGCGTTGCGTGGCCGCGGTGGACTACCGCTTCCCCTGGGAGGCATTGATTGGCGCGTTCAAGTTCCGCGGTCAGGCGGGCTGGGCCGGCCCCTTTGCCGACCTGATGCTGCGCGCCGACGGGGCGTGCGCGCTGCTGCAGGCCTGCGACCTGATCGCGCCCGTGCCGCTCACTGCGGCCCGGCTGGCCGAGCGGGGCCACCACGCGCCGTGGGAACTTGCCAAGGCGGTGGCGCGCCGCGATGTCGCGGCCACCCGCGCGTCGGCGCGGCTGTGTGCAGATGCGCTGGTGCTCCTGAGCGACGGCCCGCCCCAGCACCGGCTGGGTCGCGCCGAGCGCCTGCGCAACCTCAGCGGTGCTTTCGCGGTACCGGCACACCGGGCTGCGGGGGTCGCGGGCCGGCGGGTTCTGCTGGTCGACGACGTCACCACCACCGGTGCCACCTTGCTGGCGGCGTCGCGGGCGTTGCACGCGGCGGGCGCAAGCGGCGTGGATGCGCTGGTGTTCGCCCGCACGCCCGCACCGCAAGAGGCCTCGGTGGCCTGAGGCCGGGCCGGGGCATGGCTAAGATCGCCGCCCCATGTTCAACGTCGTGCTGGTCCACCCCGAAATCCCGCCGAACACCGGCAACGTCATCCGGCTGTGCGCCAACACGGGCTGCGCGCTGCACCTGATCGAGCCGCTGGGCTTTTCCATGGAGGACAAGCTCATGCGCCG
>VFQM010000491.1_pt1 | contig 43332 bp, 32 predicted proteins | sample 3512391 | NCBI WGS metagenome assembly VFQM01 (sample SAMN10412369, study PRJNA504923) | tailings metagenome | isolation source: Replicate 1 from Balatoc abandoned mine | place: Philippines
GCAGCAGCTGGTCGGTGACGCGGATGAACTCCGACACGCACAGGTCCACGCCGCCGATGCGGGTGAGCGCATCGCGCAGCGTGGCGTCCAGCAGCCCTTCCATCGGCGCCAGCAGCAGGCGGGACGGCACCGGCGATGGCCCGTCGGACAGCACGGGGGGCGGCACGGGGGACGGCACGGGGGACGGCACGGGGGAGGGCGGGGGCGGCACCGGCATCGCCCGATTGTCGCCGCCGGTAGCATCGCGGCTTTGCCCACGCCGGCCCCGGGCCACCCCACACGATGACCGTCCTGCTGCAGAAACCCGGCGCGCGCGCCGTGCCCATCCACGTGGTGGACCGCGCCGCCTTCCCGATGCACCTGCGCACCGCGCCTGCGCCCACGCAGCGCTGGCTGAAGGCCACCGGCTTCCAGGGCGAGGCCGACCGCCACGTGCTGGTGCCCGACGCCGAGGGCCACCTCAAGGAGGTCTGGGCCGGCGTGTCGGCCGCCGCATCGCCGTGGGCGCTGTCGGCCCTGCCCACGGCGCTGCCGCCCGGCACCTACCGCATCGCCGACGACGGGCTGGAGGTGCCGGCCGAGGCCGCTGCGCTGTCCTGGGAGCTGGGCGGCTACCGCTTCGACGCCTACCAGCCGCCGCGCCGCGAACCGGCCGTGCTGCAGCTTGCACCGGAAGTGGCGGCCGAGCGCGGCCTCATGCTGGCCACCGCCATCGCCTCGGTGCGCGACCTGGTCAACACTCCGGCCGAGCACATGGGGCCGGCCGAACTGGCTGCCGCGGTGAAGCTGGTGGCCCGGCAGCACGGGGCCAAGGTGAAGGAGATCGTCGGCGACGCGCTGCTGAAGGCCGGCTTCCCGTCCATCCATGCCGTGGGCCGGGCCTCGGTGCGCGCGCCGCGGCTGATCGAGCTGAACTGGGGCAACCCCCGGCACCCGAAGCTGTCCATCGTGGGCAAGGGCGTGTGCTTCGACAGCGGTGGCCTGGACCTCAAGACCGCCGAGGGCATGCGCCTGATGAAGAAGGACATGGGCGGCGCGGCCAACGCGCTGGGCCTGGCGCAGATGGTGATGGCGCTGAAGCTGCCGGTGCGGCTGCAGCTGCTGATCCCGGCGGTGGAGAACGCGGTGTCGGGCAACGCCTTCCGCCCTGGCGACGTGTTCCGCACACGCAAGGGGCTGCACATCGAGATCGGCAACACCGACGCCGAGGGCCGCGTGATCCTGTGCGACGCGCTGGCCTACGCCGCCGAGTCCTCGCCGGCGATGTTGATCGACCTGGCCACGCTCACCGGCGCGGCGCGCACCGCGCTCGGTCCGGCGCTGCCGGCGCTCTTCTGCCGCGACATGGCCCTGGCGCGCCAGCTGGTGGACAGCGGCCTGGCGCTGCAGGACCCGCTGTGGCACCTGCCGCTGTGGGACGGCTACCACGCCGGCATCGAGAGCTCGATCGCCGACATCGTCAACACCGGGCGCAATGCGATGGCCGGCGCCATCAACGCCGCGCTCTTCCTGGCCGATTTCGTGCCCGCCGAGCTGCCCTGGCTGCACATCGACCTCTTCAGCTGGAACGACCAGGCCCGCCCGGGGCGTCCGGTGGGCGGCGAGGCGCAGACGCTGCGCACGCTGCTGGCCTACCTGGAGGCGCGCTTCGGCTGATCGCCCACCACCCGCTGCAGCTTGCCGCTGCGCCCGCGCTGCAGCGGCTGCGCGGCCTTCAGCCGCACCTGCAGGGGGCTCGCGCCCTGGTCCCGTGCGTAGCGCTGCAACAGGCGCACGGCCTCCCGCGCCGCGGCCGTCGCCGGCCCGGGCAGGGCCAGGGTGAGCGCCGACGGCCCGGTCTGCCGGAGCTGGAAGTGGAACAGCCCGGCGCCGTCCTCCAGCAGCGTGCACAGGGCCAGCGGCGGCAGTCGCACCGTGCCACCCTGCCGGCCGGCCACGGCCAGCAGGTCGTCGCAGCGCCCCTCGACCTCGACGGTGGGCAGGGCCGAGCCGCAGGGGCAGGGCAGGGCCTGCGCCGGCCACAGGCGCACGCGGTCCCCCAGGGCGTAGCGGATCAGCGGCTGCACGCCGTTGGCCAGGTTGGTCAGCAGCAGGTCGTGCGACAGCACCCCGGGCGCCACCGGCCGGCCGCGGGCGTCCACCGGCTCCAGGATCACCCAGTCGGCGTTGACGTGCAGGCGCTCATGGTGGCACTCGGCGGCCAGCGGCAGGAACTCGCTGGCGCCGTAGCCGTGCCGCAGACCGCAGCCGAACACGCCGGCGATGCGCGCGCGCTGGACCGGGCCCAGTGTCTCGCCGCCGGTCCAGACCTCCTGCAAACGCAGGTGCAGCCGGCCCTCGGCCTGCGCCTCGGCCAGCATGGCGGCCGCCGTGGGGTAGGTGGTCAGCACCGTGGGTGCAAAGGCCTCCAGCGCGGCGCAGAGGGCCGGCAGCGGCTGCAGCAGCGACAGACCGCGCCAGCGGTCGGCGGCCCAGGGCGCGCGCCGGCGCAGGCGCTCCAGGCTGGCCTGGCTGGCGAAGTGCCCCCCGATGGCGCCGACGAAGGCCACGCGCTCGCCCAGCCAGAACGGGTCCCACAGGCGCTGCAGCGGGCGCAGCGGCGCCGGCCGCTGCCACTCCAGCGCGTCGTACACCGCCAGTGCGCCCGCGTCGTGCACGAACAGGCCCGGCTCGCCGCGGCTGCCCGAGCTTTCCCACACGGCATGCCCGCCGGGGCCGGGCTGGCCCACGCGCGCAGGGTCGGCCGTGAAGCGGCGCAAGGCCGCGCGCGTGACCGCCGGGTCGGTGAGCACCTCGTCGAGGTGGCGCATCAGCGTGGCCTTGTGCGTCGGCGGCAGCGCCTGCAGCGGCGTGCGTGCCGGGTCCAGGCCGTGCAGGCGGCGCCGCCACCAGCGCGAGTGCGCCTGGGCATGGGCCAGCAACGCGCCCAGCCGTCGGCGCTGCAGGGCGGCCAGGGCGTCGGGGTCCAGGCCCCGGCCCGCGGCCACGGCCAGACCCGCGCCGGCGGGATCGACGAGCGGGTGCATGGGCCGATGCTGGGGCCGTCGCGCCCACCCGCCTTGCGTCAGGTCAAGCCCGGGGCCGGTGCGGCCCGGATGGGCGGGCCTCGGCGGGCCGACTAACATGCCGGCTGCCGCAGCCAGGAACCCCCGATGTCCGACGCTCCCATCCTCGTCAGCACCCACGGCCCGACGCGCGTGATCACGCTCCACCGGCCGGCGGCGCTGAACAGCTTCACCGCCGCCATGCACGCGCAGCTGCTGCCGGCCCTGGAAGACGCCGCCGCCGACCCCACGGTGCGTGCCGTCATCGTCACCGGTGCCGGGCGCGGCTTCTGCGCCGGGCAGGACCTCAACGACACCGGCATGGTCGGCACCGGGGCCGAGGCGCCGGACGTCGGCGCCGTGATCGAACGCCACTACCGGCCGCTGGCCCTGCGCATGCGGAGCATGCCGGTGCCCGTGATCGCCGCCGTGAACGGCGTGGCCGCCGGTGCCGGCGCCAACTTTGCGCTGCTGGCCGATTTCGTGCTCGCGGCGCGCGGCGCCAGCTTCATCCAGGCCTTCTCGAAGATCGGCCTCGTGCCCGACTGCGGCGGCACCTGGCTGCTCCCGCGCCTGGTGGGCCGGGCGCGCGCGCTGGGCCTGGCGATGACGGGCGACAAGCTGCCGGCCGAGGAGGCCGAGCGCATCGGCCTGATCTGGCGCTGCGTGGACGATGCCGCGCTGATGGACGAGGCGCACGCCCTGGCCACCCGCCTGGCCGCCATGCCGGTGCATGCCATCGCGCAGACGCGGCGCGTCATCGACGCCTCGGCGCGCCTGCCGCTGGAGGACGCGCTCGCGCTGGAGGCCGACACCCAGCGCGAGCTCGGCCGCCAGCACGACTTCGCCGAAGGCGTGGCCGCCTTCCTGGCCAAGCGCCCCCCCCGTTTCACCGACCGTTGACGATGCGACCCACCCTGTTGTCCCTGGCCCTCGCCCTGGGTGCCGGCCTGACCCCGCCCGCCGCACTGGCGCAGACCGGCGCCCCGGCCGCCGCGGCCGCGGCCGCCGCCGCCACCATCCGCCCCGAGATCGCGCCGCCGCTGCAGGCCGCGCAGAAGGCGCTGAACGACAAGCAGTTCGCGCAGGCGCTGCAGCACCTGGCGCAGGCCGAGACCGTGCCCGGGCGCACCGACTACGAGACCTACCTCGTGGAGCGCCTGCGCTTCCTGGCCGCGGCCGGCCTGCGCGACGTGCCGGCCACGCTGAAGGCGCTGGAGGCGGCGCTGGCCACCGGCCAGGCCGAGGCCGAGCTGCGGCCCACGCTGATGGACCAGGCGTCGAATGCCGCCTACGCCCTGAAGGACTACGACAAGACCGTGCTCTGGGCACGTCGTGCCCTGGAGGCCGGCGCCAGCGGCGACAACACCCGCCTGCGGCTGGCCCAGGCCCTGTACCTGCAAGGGCAGCACCCGCAGGCAGCGCAGGTGCTGTCCGAGCTGGACACGCGGCAGCGCAGCAGCGGGCAGAAGGCCGGCGAGCCCCAGCTGCGCCTGCAGGCCAGCAACCTGCTGAAGATGGGCGACGAGGCCGGCTACGCCCGCGTCCTCGAGAACCTGCTGCTGGTGGCACCCAAGCCCGACCTCTGGGCCGACCGGCTGGCCCGGTTGCTCAAGCAGCCCGGCTTCGACGAGGCGCTCACGCTCGACCTGTTCCGGCTCAGCCGGCGCGTGGGCGCCTTCGCCACCGCCGATGCCGACCTGGAGTTCGCCGACCTGGCGCTGCGCGCCGGCTACCCGGCCGAGGCCGGGCGCGCGCTGGAGGCCGGGCGCGGCGCCGGCCGCCTGGGCGCCGGCGGGCGCGAGGTGCCGCCGGCACTGAGCGCTGCGCTCGACCGTGCGCTGGCGGCCGAGCGCGCCGCCGGCACGCCCAACGCCGACGAACTGCTGGCCCGCGACACGCGGCTGGCCTTCAACACCGGCTGGGCGCTGTACACCGACGGCCGCGGCGAGCCTGGCCTGGCGCTGATGCGGCAGGCGGTGGCGCGCGGCGTGGCGCAGCCGGAGCGGGCACGGCTGCGGCTGGCGCATGCGCTGGCCGAGCGCGGCGACGTGGCCGGCGCGCGCGCCGAGCTGACCGCCGTGCGCGACGCCGCGCGCGCCGATGGCACCGCCGACCTGGCCCGGCTGGGCCTGATCGCGCTCGGCGTGGCGCGCTGACGCGGCCCGGCGGGGGCCGCCGGCTCAGCGGCAACCGGCGGGCAGCGCGGGCAGCGCCGGCGAGCCCAGCAGCGAGCGGCAGATGCCGTCCAACAGGGCCGGCAGGTCCAGCAGCAGCACCAAGCGTTCCGCGTGGTGCACCAGGCCCGTGATGAAGGGCTCCGGCTGCGCGGCATGGAAGCCCGGCGGTGGCCGCAGGCTGGCCGGATCGGCACGGAAACGGCTGCCGACGCCGTGCACCAGCAGCGCCACGTCGCGCTCGTCGATCACCACCACCACCAGCCTGGCATCGGCGCCGGGCGGCTGCGGGGACAGGCGGGCGCAGAGGTCCACCACCGGCACGATGTCGCCGCGCAGGTCGAACACGCCCTCCACGTAGCGCGGCGCATCGGGAATGCGCACGATCGGCGGCAGGTCGCGGCACTCGCGCACGCAGTCCGCCGGGATGGCATAGGTGGTGCCGTGCACGCGCAGCGGCAGCAGCTCGCCGTCCGCGGCCGACGGCTGGCGCGCGGGCAGGAGGGCTTCGAGGGAAGCATCGAGGTTCATGGCGTGATCTCCAGGGGCAGGTCGGCTGCACAGGGCGGACGACCATGGGCGGTGGCCACGGCGGGCAGCGTGGCCGACAGGGCTTCAGCGCCCAGGTCCGCGGGGACGCCGAACACCACGATGCGGCAGGACCGGCGGGTCATCGCGGGCCTGCCGCAACGCGGTGTCCGCCGCCATCGCCGCGGGTCGTTGGACGGGCCCGCAGGCGTGCACCGTCCGGTGAGGGCATGGCGCCGCGCGTGAAGTCGTTGGGGTTCATCGAGGGTCCTGTGCATGCGGTTCATGCGCGTTTTCGACGGTGACCGTGGCCGGCTTCAGCCCCACCGCGGCCACTCCGACATGCCCTGCGTGTGGACGCAAGCGATTGCGTGGCGGGCAAACCCAATCCGCCGAGCTGTGGCGTGAACGCTCTACGCGCGCCGCCGAAACATGTCGAAATTCGCTCATGGTCACCGACATCCATGAGCCGCACACGGTCGACGCCCTGTTCGGTCGCAGCGCCAGCCTTCCTGCCGTCCCGGCGGTGCTGTCCCGGCTGCTGGCCGAGATCGACGAATCCGGTCAGCACTCCTCGCGCGTGGCCGCGCTGATCGCCGGCGACCCGGTGCTGGCGGCCCGGACGCTGCGGCTGGCCAACTCGAGCCACTTCCACCGGTCGCACCGCATCGATTCCATCGCGCAGGCCGTGCAGCTGCTCGGCATCACGATGATCCGCACCATGGCGCTGGCGGTCAGCCTGCAGGACGCCTTCCCCGCACGCCGCGGCTTCGACCTGAAGGCCTTCTGGGTGCACAGCGTGCGCACGGCCTGCACCGCGCGCTGGCTGGCGCGACACGGCCGCGTGGACCCGGATCAGGCGGCCGTGGTGGGGCTGCTTCACGGCATCGGTCTGCTGCAGATGCATGCCGGCATGGCACGGGCGCTCGAGCCCCTCGATGCACGTTGCGCCCCGCTGCATGCCCACCGTGCCGCGGCCGAGCGCGAGGCCTTCGGTTTCGACCATGCGGCCGTGGCCGCCCGCATGGCCCGTGAGTGGCGGTTCCCGACCCGGCTTGCCGATGCCCTGGAAACCGTCCCCCGGCCCGACCCCCAGGCGGCCTCGTTCCCGCTCGCGCTGCTCGTGGCCGCCGCCGCCCGCATCAGCCGGGGTGGCAGCACCGACCTCGGCCTGCATCGTTCGCCGGCCACCGGCTGGCGCGGCAGCCGCGCCTCGGACGGCGGCGGCGTCGAGCTGCAGACCGCCGGCGGCGTCTGGACGCTGCTGCCGGGCTTCGACACCCTGTGTGCCGGCTTCGAGGCCCTGCTGGCCTGACCGGCGGCCTCACGCTTCGTCTGACCAGGACGCTCCCCCATGCACCCACGCGTCGCGTCCTCGCCCTGCAAGCCCGGCCGTTGCGCCTGGAACGCGGCCATCACGGCGCGCCAGCGCGCCCAGCCTGCCGGCCCGCAGGCCGACGGTTCGGTCGCGGGTCGGCGCGAGGACCTGGGCGACGAGCCCCGCGCCGCGGCCCGGCTGCAGTCCGAGCGGCAGCGCCTGGACGACGTGCTCGCCGCCACCGGTGCCGGCATCTGGGAATGGAACGTGGCCACCGGCGAGATGCGCCTGTGCGAGCGCTGGGCGGCCCAGCTCGGGCGCACGCTGCAGTCGTTGGGCGAGCCGACGGTGCGCAACACCTGGCTGGCGCTCACCCATCCCGACGACCTGCTGGCCAGCCTGGCCCGGCTGGAGCGCCACTTCGATGGCCTGTCCGACCGCTACGAGGCCGAGTTCCGCATGCGCCATGCCGACGGCAGCTGGGTGTGGGTCCTGGCCCGCGGCACGCTCAAGACCCGCCTGCCCGACGGCAGCCCGGAGTGGATGCTGGGCACCCACGTCGACATCTCGGGCGTCAAGCGCAACGAGGACCAGCTGCGGCGCACCCAGGCGGTGCTGGCGCGCGTGGGCGAGATCGCCTCCATCGGCGGCTACGAGGCCTGCCTTGGCACCGGCCAGATCGACCTGTCCGCGCAGGCGCGCAAGATCCTGGGCCTGCCGGCACCGGCGCGCTGTGGCCTGCGCGCGGCGCTGGGCCTGCTGGACGCGCACGAACGCCGGCGCCTGTGCCGGGCCGTGGTGAAGGCGCGGCGCGCCGGCACCAGCTGGCAGGTCGAGGTGGCGTTCCGCCCCCGCGGCGCCGAACTGCGCACACTGCACATCACCGGCCAGCAGGATGTCCATGAAGGCCGGCCGCGCATGGTGGGCGCCGTGCAGGACATCAGCGAGCGCGCCCGAGACCGGCGGCTGCTCGATGCCATGCTGCGCCGTCTGCAGGCCGCCAACCTGGCCGGCGGCGTGGGCATCTGGACGCACGACTTCCTCAGCGGCGATGCCTACGCCGACCCTCTGCTGCTGGGCTTGCTCGGCCTGCGGCAGGGCGAGTCGGTGCCGACCTTCCGCGAGGCGATGGCGATGGTGCATACCGACGACCGGCCTCGGGTGCTGGCCGGTTACCGCCACGCGATCCGCCACGCCGGCAGTCACCAGGACGAGTTCCGCATCGCGCTGCCCGACGGCGGCACGCGCGTGCTGCACGCGGCGGCCATCATCGAGCGCGGTGCCGACGGGCGCCCGCAGAGCGTCACCGGCGCCGTCTGGGACGTGACCCGCCCGCGCATGCTGGAGCAGGAGTTCGCCCAGCACCGGGCGCTGCTGCAGACCACGCTGAACTCGATCTCCGACACCATCCTGACCACCGACCGCCACGGTGCCGTGCAGTGGATGAACGCCGCGGCGCAGCTTGCGCTGCGCACCGCCCCTGACGCGCCGGTGAGCCTGCCTGCGCCGCTGGAGCAGGACATCCGACGCTGCATCGCCAGTGGTCAGGCGGTGCGCTCCACCGCGGCCATGTCGCTGGCCAGCGGTGCCGAGACCGAGCGGCGGGTGGAGTACGTCTGCTCGCCCACGGTGCAAGGCGCCCGCGCCGACGCCGGTGCCGTGGTGGTCATGCGCGACGTGACCGAGCAGCACCGCCGTTCCGAGGCCATGCGCTGGCAGGCCACGCACGACTCGCTCACCGGCCTGAGCAACCGGGCCGCCTTCGACAGCCGCCTGCGCCATGCGCTGGCCCGGGCGCGGGAAGGGGCGGGCGCACACGCCCTGCTGTACATGGACCTGGACCAGTTCAAGCTGGTCAACGACGCCTGCGGGCACGCGGTGGGCGATCAGCTGCTGCAGGAGGTGGCGAGGATGGTGATGGATTCCGTGCGCGCGGCCGACACCGTGGCGCGGCTGGGGGGCGACGAGTTCGCCGCCATCCTCGATGGTTGCACCACCGAGCAGGCGGGGCGTGCCGCACAGGGCATCTGCGACCGGCTGGAGGACTACCGGTTCGAGTGTGGCGGCCGGCGCTTCCGCATCGGCGCGAGCATCGGGCTGGTGCCCATCGACGGCCGCTGGCAGGACGCCGCGGAGATCCTGAAGGCCGCCGACTCCGCCTGCTACGCTGCCAAGGACGCCGGACGCAACCGCGTGCACACCTGGATGGAGAGCGACCAGTCGCTGCGCGATCGCAGCGGCGAGATGCAGTGGGCCGCGACGCTGGAGCAGGCGCTCGACGAGGACCGCTTCGTGCTCTATGCCCAGCGCATCGCGCCGCTGTCCAAGGAGTCCACCGGGCTGCACATCGAACTGCTGGTGCGCATGCGCCAGCACAACGGCCAGATCGTGCCGCCCGGCGCCTTCATGCCGGCGGCCGAGCGCTACGACCTCGCCTCGCGCATCGACAAGCGGGTCATCCAGCGTGCGCTGGCCGAGCTGCAGCGCCTGCCCAGCGTGGAAGGCATCGGCATGGTGTGTATCAACCTGTCGGGCAAGTCGATCGGCGATCCCTTGTTCGCCGAGGCCGTCACGGAGCTGCTGCGGGACGTGCCCCTCGGCCTTCGCCAGCGCCTGTGCATGGAGATCACCGAAACCTCGGCCATCACCAGCCTGGTCCATGCCAGGGCGCTGATCGACTCGCTCGATGCCCTGGGCGTCAGCGTTGCGCTCGACGACTTCGGCGCCGGCGCATCGTCGTTCGGCTACCTTCGCCAGCTGCCCGTGGCGTGGCTGAAGATCGACGGCCAGTTCGTGCGCGACCTGCTCACCGACCCGCTGGACATGGCGGCCGTCAAGTGCTTCGTCGAAGTGGCCCGCGTGACCGGCCTGCGCACGGTGGCCGAGTTCGTGGAGAGCCAGGACGTGCTGGACGAGCTGCGGCGGCTCGGCGTGGACTGCGCCCAGGGCTACCTCGTGCATCGCCCGGAGCCGCTGGCCGACATGCTCAGGCGCGAGCTGATGCCGCGCCGCGGCATCGAAGCCTGAGTGGCGGCCTGGCGCGCTGCGCCTCACCCGAACTCGATGCGCATGACGCGCAGCCGGTGCTCACATGGGCCCGCCAGCGGTCGATCTCCAGGCGCGAGACCGCATGGCGCCGGTCCACAGCCCGCCTGCGCCGCCGATGCACACCGCACGCCCTGCACCGCGCCGTCACCGGTGCCGGTGCCTCACGCACACTGGAGAACCTCGATGCCCGTCGCTGACCCGGCCGCCTGCCAGCCCCGTCGTCCTGAAGGGCAGGTGGCGACTGCGGGGCCACCGACCGTCGGCGAGGCCGGCGCAGCGCAGGCAACGCCCTGGCCGCAGGAGCGCGAGCGGCTGCACAACCTGCTGAACCTGGCGGCCGACTGGGTCTGGGACCTCGACGCCGAGCTGCGTTGCCGGCAGGTGTCGGAGGGCTGGACGCGCGCCACCGGCCTGGGCGCCGACCACCTCCTCGGGCGCACCCTGGACGATGCCGCGGGGCTGAGCATGGAGCCCGCCGACCGCGAGACGCTGCTCGCCGCACTGGCGCGGCGCGAGGCCTTCCGCGCGCTGAGGATCGGCCTGCGCACGCCGCACGGTCGGCCCCGCTACCACTGCCTCAGTGGCATGCCCCTGTTCGGCCGCGACGGCGAGTTCCAGGGCTACTGCGGCGTGGGCACCGAGGTGACGGCCGCGGTCGAGGCCATGCGGCAGGTGGAGCAGCGTGCCCGTGTCGATGCGCTCACCGGCCTGCCCAACCGGGCCCAGCTGCTCGACGGCCTGGGGCGCGCGCTGGCGAATGCCGCCCGCCACGGTCGGCTGGTGGGCCTGCTCTACGTGGACATCGACGGCTTCAAGGGCGTGAACGACCGTCACGGTCATGCCGCGGGCGACCTCGTGCTGCGCGAGGTGGCCGCCCGCCTCAGCCTCCGGATCCGTGACGCCGACCTGCTGGCGCGCCTGGGCGGCGACGAGTTCGTGGTGCTGGCCGAGGACGTCAACGGCACGGCCGGCCTGATGGCGCTGGGCCACCGCATCGTGCAGGCCCTGCGGCAGCCGATCCCGATCGGCGACGGCAGGCGCTGCAGCGTGTCGGCCAGCGTGGGCATTGCCGTCAGCGGGCGGCCCGACGCCGAGGCGCTGCTGAAGGCCGCGGATGCCGCCATGTACGAGGCCAAGGCCCTGGGCAAGGACCGCTGCACCGTCTACTCCGCCGCGCTCCACGCCCGCGTGATGCGCGAACAGTCCATCGAGGCCGAGCTGCGCGGCGCGATCGAGCGCGACGAGCTCGAATTGTTCTTCCAGCCGCAGATGTCGCTCACCGGCGATGCGCTCGAGGGCGTGGAGGCCTTGCTGCGCTGGCGGCACCCGGTGCGCGGCCTCATCCTGCCCGGGGAGTTCATCGAGTCGGCCGAGCGCCACGGCCTGATCGCGCTGCTCGATGAGTGGGTCCTCGATGCCGCGTGCCGACAGCTGCGGCGCTGGGCCGACACTGGCCTGGAGGTGCCGCGCTGCGCGGTCAACGTCTCCGCCACCCACTTCGACTCGGGCCGGCTCGTGGACCTGGTGCGGTCATCGCTGGTCCGCCATGGCGTGGCCCCGGCGAAGCTCGAGATCGAGGTCACCGAGACCGCCGTGATGCGCAACGCGGCGCGCGGGCAGGCGCTGCTGCAGCGGCTGATCGATGCCGGCATCTCGGTGGCCCTGGACGACTTCGGCGTCGGTCACTCCTCGCTGGCCCGCCTCAAGGGCATGCCGGCCACCGCGATCAAGCTCGACCGGGCCTTCGTGCAGGGGCTCCCGCACGACACCGACGACGTGGCGATCTGCAGGGCGGTGCTCGCCCTCGGCCAGAGCCTGGGGCTGCGCGTGGTGGCCGAGGGTGTCGAGACCGAGGCGCAGGGCCGCTTCCTGCGCGACGCCGGCTGCCTGACCGCACAGGGCTACTTCTATGCCCGCCCGGCCCCGGCGGACGAGATCGCGAGGCTCCTGCCCGCGGCCCGGCCCCGGGCGCGCTCCCTGGGCTGCCTTCGCCCCTGAAGGGCTCCGGGATGAGCGCTGGGGAGCGGCCCGGCGCGCTCATCAGGCCCCCTTCGCCCCTGAAGGGCTCCGGGATGAGCGCTTGGGAGCGGCCCGGCGCGCTCATGACCCGGGGTGGGGGTCTGCCGGCATCACCGGCCCGGCCGCCGGGGCGGCGCCCTCGACCGCTCCGCGAAGCACCGGGCCCATGCGATCCAGGCAGAGCGGCTTGTGCTGCACGGCCGCGAAGCCCAAGGCCATGGCCCGCTGCCGGGTGGCCTCCGAGGCGTCGGCCGTGAGCAGGATGCAGGGGACGGAGGCCGTGCCCGCGTTCTTCATCAGGGCTTGCCGGATGTCCAGGCCGGTCCCGTCAGGCAGGTGCATGTCGAGCAGGATGAGGTCTGGGGGCGTGGCCGCGGCGCGCCGCAGGCCTTCGGCGGCGGTGGACGCGGTGTCCAGCGTCCACCCGGGCATGGACTCGAACACGCCACGCATCAGCAGCGTGTTGACCGCGTCGTCCTCCACGTAGAGCACGCGTGGATGCCCGGGCGTGCCGCCGCCGTTCACGGAGGGCGTGCTGCGCGGCTCGTGCGGGCCGGGCCCCCGGGCCGACGGGGGTGACCCCTGGGTGCCATGGGCCACCGGCAGCAGCTCGATGCGGAACGCGGTGCTTGCGCCATCACGGTCCACCAGGCCCAGCGTGCCGCCCATCAGGCCCACGAGCTGGCGGGAGATCACCAGGCCGATGCCGGTGCCTTCGACACCGCTGCGTTCGGCGCCCAGCCGGTTGAAGGGCTCGAACAGGTGCGCGCGTTGCACGTCGCTGAGGCCGGGGCCGCCATCGGCCACCTCCACCCAGGGGCGCTCGCCGCCGCCGCAGCTCAGACGCACCCATCCGCCGACGGCGTTGTACTTGATGGCGTTGGACAACAGGTTGGACAGGACCTGGGTCAGGCGCGTGTGGTCGGCCATGGCCACCGGCCCGGGCGTGGGCAGCTCGCGCAGGATGCGCACCTGCCGCATCTCGGCCACCAGGGTGAACATCGCCATCGTCCTGTCGATGGCCGAGGCCAGCGCGGTCGGCTGGCAGTCGACCACGAGGGTGCGGGACTCGATGCGCGAGAGGTCGAGCAGATCACCGATGAGGGCCGACAGGTGGTGGCCCGCTGTCAGCACCTGGGCCAGGTGCTCGCGCTGGCGCGCCTCCGGCAGCGTGCCGAGGCCGGACTCCAGCAGCTGGGCGAACCCCAGGATCGCGTTGAGCGGCGTGCGCAGCTCGTGGCTGACGCGGGCGATGAAGTCGGCCTTGGCCTGGTTGGCCGCCTCGGCCACGCCGTGGCGGATGCGCAGCGTCTGGGCGGCCAGCTCCTCGGTGACGTCGCGGGCCACCGCCAGCACACGGGCCACCCGGCCGTTCTCGAACACCGGCACGCACTGCACCTGCACCGGCGCGCATTCGCCCCCGGGCTGCCGGATCGAGAAGCGCCCGGCGGCTTCCGTGCCGCGCAGGGCCGCGGCGAGCATGCCGTCGAACACAGGCCCGTCCTCGGGCGCCACCTGCCCGCGCAGCGGCACACCGACCCCGTCGGCAAACCCGAACAGGCGCTGTCCGGCTGCGTTGCTGCGCAGCACGCTGCCGTCCCGACGCAGCAGCACCAGGCCGTGGGGTTCGGCATCGAACACGGCGCTGAGCTCGGCACGGCTGGCGCGCAGCGCCTCCTCGTCGCGGCGGCGCTGCGTGAGGTCGGTGTGGACCGCGACGAACTGGACGATCGCACCACGCTCGTCGTGCACGGGATGGATGTCGAGCATGGACCAGAAGGTCCGCCCGTCCCGGGTGTAGTTGAGCACCTCTTCGTCCTGCACGGACAGTCCGTGCGCCAGGCGTTCGCCGATCCGGCGCGCCTGGACGGGATCGGAGTCGGGTCCGCGCAGCAGCGACCCCGGCGTGCGCCCGACCACGTCGTCGAGTGTCCAGCCGGTGTGGCGCGTGAAGGCGTCGTTGACCCAGGTGATGCGGCGCTGCGCGTCGGTGATGATCACCCGCAGGCCGGTCAGGCGCGCCACCTCGGCCAGGCTGCGGTCGTCCGGGCCGCGGGGTGGCGGGCCCGCACCCGGTGCACCGGTCTCGGGCGCCAGGAACGGGCGCTCCATGCCGGGGCCGGCCTGGCGGTCAGACATGCCCCGGCACCGCGTCGAGGGCCGGGTGGGCATCGGGCACGCCTGGCGGCATGCCGGCATGGCGCGCGGCCGTGGTGTCCAGCCGGGTGTGCGCGGCACGCGCGTCCGGGCCGGGTGCCCTGCAGGGCCACACGGTGGGGAGTCCCCCGCGTTCTTTCGCGCGCTGCAGCCTGTCGTGGCGGCGTGCCGTCGCTGGGGACAGGGCCGCGGGCCCACCGCCCGCATCCGACGGGGTGTGCGCCGACGGCCCGGAGGTCAGGATGGGGTGCGAGGGAACGGCGCGGCTGGGATGTGGCATGCAACTCCGCAGGGTCCGAGGTCTCGGTGACCGTCCTGACCGCACTTTCAGAGGCTGAGCCTGGGCTCCTGCGTGCGGAAACGGCTGCTGCCGCGCTGGCGGTGCTCGGCACGACGGGCTCCAACGGCCAGGAACCCGCGGGTCATTGTGATGAGTCGTTTGCGACTGCGGGCTGACGAATTCGCATGGCGCCACGGCGGTGCGCATGCCGCGCGCAGAGAGTGCGCCGGCATGGCGCTCACCGCCGGCGCCGCGCCTGTCGTCGGGGCCTTGCCGGTCGGATGGCGCTGCGCGCTCTGAAGACGTCCGCTGGCCGACATCTGATCCAGATCAACCCGCGATGACATCCTGCGTGTTTCCGCAAGGCCGTGCGTTTCGCGCACATCGAGTGGGCTGCGGCGACGGTGGTGTGCACCGAAAGAATGCCCACGGATCCGACGCGCACCGGCATGGGCCGAGCCCATGCCGTACCGCCAAGGAACCGGTCCGTCCGATGAATCCACCCCGGCATCCCGCCCGGGCAGACCACCCAGGGGCCTCCCATGAACAACCTGACCCTTCGCCGCAAGCTCATGCTTGCCTTGTCCAGCCTGGCGCTGTTGGTGCTGCTCACGGCGGCCATCGGCATGGGCGCGCAGCAGCGCAGCCATGCGGCGATCACCCATCTCGCGCAGGGCGTGATGCAGCGCAGCGAGCATGCGAACAGCCTGATCGACGCCGTGAACGCCCGGGCGGTGGCGGCCCGCAATCTGGTGCTGGCACGTGACGACGCCGACCGCGCGGCAGAGAGGCGACGCGTGGACGAAGCCCAGGCCCGGCTCGATGCGGCACTTCGCGCCCTGGCGGCGGCCAGCGCCGAGGCCCGCGATGACGACCCCGAGGGTCTGCGGCTGGTGGAGGCGGTGCAGCAGGTCGAGACGCGCTACGGCCCGGTGGCCGCAGCGATCGTGAAGGCCGCCGTGGCCGGCCAGAACGAGGCCGCCGTGCAGCAGATGCTGCAGGAATGCCGGCCGCTGCTGGCCGAGCTGCTGACCGCCGCCGGCGCCTACCTGGCGCACAACGTGACGCTGACCCACGAACGCGTGGCCGCGGCAGGGGCTGCTGCCACGCAGGCGGCCTGGGGGCTCGGCGCCGTGGCCGCGCTGGCCACCACGGTGTCGTTGGTGCTGAGCATCGTCGTGCCGCGCAGCGTGCTGCGCACCCTGGGCACCGAACCCGCGGTGCTGGCCCAGGCGGCCGACCGCATCCGCGATGGAGACCTCGGCCCGGTATCGGGCGCCGGCCAGGCCCCCGCCGGCAGCGTGCTGGCGTCCATGGGCCTGATGCGCGACCAGCTCGAGCGCGTGGTGGCCCAGGTGCGCAGCGGCAGCGAAGGGGTGGCCGCGGCCAGCACCCAGATTGCGCAGGGCAACCAGGACCTGTCCTCGCGCACCGAGCAGCAGGCCAGCGCCCTGCAGCAGACGTCCGCGACGATGGAGCAGCTGGGCAGTCAGGTGCGCCAGAACGCCGAGAACGCCAGCCAGGCCGACCAGCTGGCCCAGGAGGCGTCGAACCTCGCCTTGCAGGGCGGCGACGTGGTGCGTCAGGTGGTGCAGACCATGCAGGGCATCGAGGCCGGCAGCCGCCGGATCGGCGACATCATCGGCGTCATCGACGGCATTGCCTTCCAGACCAACATCCTGGCGCTGAACGCCGCGGTGGAGGCTGCGCGTGCCGGCGAGCAGGGGCGAGGCTTCGCGGTGGTGGCCGGCGAGGTGCGCACGCTGGCCCAGCGCAGTGCGGAAGCCGCCCGGGAGATCAAGGCGCTGGTGGGCGACAACGTGTCCCGGGTGGAGCAGGGCAGCCACTTCGTGGGCCAGGCCGGCCAGACCATGGAAGGCCTGGTGACCGCAGTGCGGCGCGTGGCGGACATCATGGGCGAGCTCCGCAGCGCCAGCGTCGAGCAGCACGCCGGCGTGAGCCAGGTCGGCCAGGCCGTGTCGCAGCTCGACCAGACCACCCAGCAGAACGCCGCACTGGTGGAGGAGAGCGCCGCCGCGGCGGAGAACCTCAGCCAGCAGGCGCATCGGCTGGTGCAATCGGTGGCGGTGTTCAGGCTGTCGGCCTGAACAGGCGGCCGGGTCGGGCCGGCCCGGTGCGCGGCACCGGAGCCGTCCACCGTCAGAATCACCCGCCGGCTTCACCGGCCGGCTTCACCCGCCAGCGTCACCCGCCAGCAACCGCCTCGCCTGTGCGGCGATCGCGTCGGCCGTGATGCCGAAGTGCCGGTAGAGCTCGTCGGCGCCGCCCGACGCGCCGAAGCCGCGCATGCCGACGAAGCCGCCGCGCCCTCCCAGCCAGCGTTCCCAGCCGAAGCGCACGGCCGCCTCGCAGCCGACCCGCACGCCGTTCGGGGCGCCGAGCACCGCGGTGCGGTAGGCCTCGTCCTGCTGCTCGAACAGCGCCCAGCAGGGCATGGACACCACCGCCGTCGGCTTGCCTTCGGCCTGCAGCGCCGCGCGCGCGGACAGCGCCAGCGCCACCTCGGAGCCGGTGGCCAGCAGCGTCACCGCGCGAGCGCCGCCGGCGGCCTCGGCCAGCACGTAGGCGCCGCGGCGCGACAGGTTCTCGTGGCCCGCCTCCACGCGCACGTGCGGCAGCATCTGGCGGGCGAACACCAGCGTGCAGGGCCCGGCCTGATGCGCGTAGGCGATCTCCCAGCACTCGGCGGCCTCCACCGCGTCGGCGGGCCGCAGCACCAGCATGCCGGGCATGGCCCGCAACGACGCGAGCACCTCCACCGGCTGGTGGGTCGGCCCGTTGCGGCCGATGCCGATGGAGTCGTGGCTGAACACGAACTTCACCGGCAGGCCCATCAGCGCGGCCATGCGCATCGCCGGGCGCTCGTAGTCGGCGAAGGCCAGGTAGGTGACCGCCAGCGGAACCACGCCGCCGTGCGCGGCCATGCCGTTGGCCATGGCCGCCATCACGTGCTCCCGCACGCCGCAGTGCAGGTAGCTGCCGCGGCGGTCGCTGGCGGTGAAGGCCGCCAGCCGCCGCTTGTGGTTGGTGGGCGCCTCCAGGTCGGCGCAGGCCACCAGACGCTCGGGCATCAAATCGGCGATGGCGTCGTTGATGTCGGCGGAGACGAAGATGCCGCTGGGCGCCGCGGGTTTGCCGGGGGCCTGGGCCTTCCACGCGAGCAGCCGTTCCCGCCATCCGGCCGGGAGCCTTCCGTCGAGCAGGCGCTGGAACTCGGCACGTTCATCGGCCGGCAGCGCCGCGACGCGCGCGGCCCAGGCGGCGCGGGTGTCGCGGTGGCGCGCCCCGGCGGCGCGCCAGGCGGACAGCACGTCGGCCGGCACCTCGAAGGGCGCGGCCGTCCAGCCGCGGTCGGCGCGGGCCTGCGCGGCATCCTCGGGGTACAGCCGCGCGCTGTGGCCACCCCGCTGGCCCTGCAGCCGCGCCAGGCCCTTGGCGATGATGGTGCGGCAGGCGATCATCGACGGCCGAGGGTCGGCCTTGGCGGCAGCGATGGCGTCGGAGACGGCCTCGATGTCGTGGCCGTCGACCTCCTGCACGTGCCAGTCGGCCACGCGGAAGCGCGCCGCCACGTCCTCGCTGATCGACAGCGCGGTGCTCCCGTCGTCGGTGATGCGGTTGTCGTCCCACAGCAGCACCAGCCTGGACAGGCGCAGGTGGCCGGCCAGCGCAATCATCTCCTGGCCCACACCCTCCTGCAGGCAGCCGTCGCCGACGAAGGCGTAGGTGTGGTGGTCCACCACGCCGGGCCCGAAACGCGCACCCAGCCAGGCTTCCGCCACGGCCATGCCCAGCGCGTTGGCGATGCCCTGTCCCAACGGGCCGGTGGTGACCTCGATGCCGGTGTGCACGTCGCGCTCGGGGTGACCTTCGCATCGCGATCCGAAGTCGCGAAAGGTGCGGATCTGCTCGATGCCCATGCGCTCGAAGCCGCAGAGGTGCAGCAGGGCATACAGCAGCATGGAGCCGTGGCCATTGCTGAGCACCACGCGGTCGCGGTCCGGCCAGGCCGGGTCGGCCGCATCGAACTTCAGGTGCCGCGTGTACAGCGCGGTGGCGATCTCGGCCATGCCCAGCGGCACGCCCTGGTGCCCCTCGCCGGCGCGCACGATGGCGTCGATGGCCAGGAAGCGGATGGCGTCGGCCAGCCGGGCGGGGGACGCGCCTGGCGTGTTCATCCCAGCCACGCCCGGATGCGGGCCGCCAGCGCCGAGCGGCTGATGCCGTAGCGGTCGTGCAGCGTGGGCAGGGCGCCGGCATCGAGGAAGGCGTCGGGCAGCCCGGCGAGCTGGAAGCCGGCCGGCTGCACCCGGTGGCGCAGCAGCGCCGACGCCACGGCCTCGCCCAGGCCCCCGATCACCGAGTGGTTCTCGGCCACGATGACCAGCCGGTGGCGGTAGCGCACGGCCTCGACGATGGCCGTTTCGTCCAGCGGCTTGATCGTCGGGCAATGGAGCACGGCCACGCCGATGCGGTCGCGGGCCAGGTCCTGCGCCACCTCCAGGGCACGCATGGTGAGGATGCCGCTGGAGATGACCAGTGCGTCGGCGCCATCGCGCAGCAGCCTGGCCTTGCCGAGCTCGAAGCGGTAGCGGCCGAGACCGTCCTCGATCTCGTCGAGCACCAGCGGCACGTTGCCGCGCAGCAGCCGCATGTACACCGGCCCCTCGTGGGCGGCGATCTGCGGCACGGCCTGCTCGATGTCCAGTGCGTCGCAGGGGTCGACGATGGTCAGGCCCGGGACGCCGCGCATCATCGCCAGGTCCTCGGTGGCCTGGTGGCTGGGGCCGTAGCCGGTGGTCAGGCCGGGCAGGGCACAGCAGATCTTGACGTTCAGGTTCTCCTCGGCAATGACCTGGTGAATGAAGTCGTAGGCGCGTCGGGTGCCGAACACGGCGTAGGTGGTGGCAAACGGGATCAGCCCCTCCTTGGCCATGCCGCCCGCAGCACCCATCAGCAGCTGCTCGGCCATGCCCATCTGGAAGAAGCGCCCGGGCCAGGCCTGCGCGAAGAGGTGCAGGTCGGTGTACTTGGCCAGGTCCGCGCTCAGGCCCACCACCTCCGGCCGGGTGGCGGCGAGCTCCACCAGCGCCTTGCCGAACGGCGCGGCCTTCACGCGCTGCCCCTCGGAGGCGATGGACGCGATCATGGCCGAGGTGGTGAGCCGGGGCTTCCCGTCCCGCGCATGGGCGCCGCTCATGCCTGTGCTCCTGCGGGACGGTGTTCGTCCAGCACCGCGAGGGCCTGCTGCCACTCGTGGGGGTCGACGCGGATGAAGTGGTTCTTCTCCCGCTGCTCCAGGAAGGGCACCCCCTTGCCCATCAGCGTGTCGAACAGGATCACGCGCGGGCGGGGATCGGCCAAGGTGCGGGCCTGGTCGAAGGCAGACAGCACGGCCGCGAGGTCGTTGCCGTCCACGCGCTGCACGTGCCAGCCGAAGGCGGCCCACTTGTCGGCCAGGGGCTCGAAGCCGAGCACCCCGGTGGATGGGCCGTCGGCCTGCTGGTTGTTGATGTCCACCAGGCAGATCAGGTTGCCCAGGCGGTGGTGGGCGGCGGACAGGGCGGCCTCCCAGGTGGAGCCCTCGTCGAGTTCGCCATCGCTCATGCTGTTGTAGACGAAGGCGGGGTTGCGCTTGTGCTTCAGCGCCAGCGCCATGCCCACGCCGATCACCAGCCCCTGGCCCAGCGAGCCGCCGGAAATCTCCATGCCCGGCGTGTAGGTGGCCATGCCCGACATCGGCAGGCGGCTGTCGTCGCTGCCGTAGGTTTCGAGTTCGCTCTCCGGGATCACGCCGGCCTCGATGAGCGCGGCGTAGTGGGCGATGGCGTAGTGGCCGTGCGAGAGCAGGAAGCGGTCGCGGCCGTCCCAGAGGGGGTCCTCGGGGCGCAGCCGCAGCGCGTCGGCATAGGCCACGGCCAGCACGTCGGCGTAGCCCAGGGCCTGGCCGACATAGCCCTGGCCCTGCACCTCGCCCATGCGCACGGCCAGGCGGCGGATGCGCCAGGCCGCGGCGGCCAGCGCCGCCAGCCTGGCGTCGGGTTCGGTCATCGGGGTCTCCTCAGGCAACTCGGTGAGGCCGTGGCGGCCAGTCTCTGGCGGCGACTCATTTCAGGATGCTGGCCGGCACGTAGGACACGAGCGCCAGCACGCCGAAGGCCACCAGGTAGAAGGGGCCCAGCTCACGGACCGTCTGGCCCACCTTCACGCAGGCGAGGGCGCTGGTGATGAACAGCGTGGTGCCCACCGGCGGCGTGTAGAGGCCGATGGCGAGGTTGACCACCATCATGATCCCGAGCTGGGTCATGTCCATGCCGATGGTCTGGGCCAGGGGCACGAACACCGGCGTGAGCAGCAGCACGGCGGCCGGCAGGTCGATGAACATGCCCAGGAACAGCATCAGCAGGTTCATCAGCAGGATCACCAGCCACCGGGCATGCACGTGCTCCTGCACCCAGTGCGCAATGCCCTGGGGCATCTGGTCGAAGGTGAGCAGCCAGCCCACGGCCGCCGAGGCCATGATCACCAGCAGCACCACGCCCGTGGCCAGGCCCGCGTGGGTGATGGCCTGCCCGAGGCGCTTCCAGCCGAGGTCGCGATACACGGCCGCCGACACGACGCCGGCATAGAGCGTGGACAGCACCGCCACCTCGGTGGGCGTGGCGATGCCAAAGCGCAGGAAGACCACGATGAGCACGGGCAGCAGCACCGCGGGCGAGGCGTGGAAGAGGTGGCGCCGGAACGCGCGCCCGTCGAAGGGCCGGGTGTCGCGCGGCAGGTTGCGCCGCCGGCCCACCCACCAGCAGGCCGCCATGAAGCCGACGCACATCAGCAGCCCCGGCAGCACGCCGGCGATGAACAGTGCCGCGATCGACGCGCCCGACGACAGCGCGAACAGGATCATCGGGATCGACGGCGGGATGAGGATGTCGATCGTGGCCGCCGAGGCCAGCGTGGCGGCCGAGAAGGCCGGCGCGTAGCCCAGCCGCCGGTGCCAGGGGATCAGCAGCGAGCCGATGGCCGAGGCGTCGGCCACGGCGGAGCCCGACACGCCCCCGAACAGGGTGGACGAGAGCACGCCCACCTGCGCCGGGCCGCCGTGGAAGCGGCCGATCAGCGCCGTGAGGACGCCGATCAGTGCCTCACCCAGGCGCCCGCCCATCATCAGCGTGCCGGTGAGCATGAAGAAGGGGATGGCGATCAGCGGGAAGCTCTGCACCTGGGCGACCATCTGCTGCACGAGCAGGTCCAGCGGCACGCGGTCGGAGCTGGCGGCCGCCGCCATGGCGGCCACCATCAGGGCGTGGGCGATCGGCATCGCGGTCACCGCGGCGCCGAGGAACACGAACAGGATCAGGGCGCTCATGGCCACTCCAGGCGTGCAGCCCGCCTCACCAGTGCGCCGCCGGCACGCGCGGCGCCTGGCTGGCGTCGGCCACGGGCTCGGCGCCGCAGGCCGGGCTGCGCCATGCGCGCCAGGCCGACTGCAGCGCGAGCACCGCCAGCAGCGCCATGCCCACCATCACGCAGGCGTAGGTGACGGACCCCGGCAGCCTCAGGATGGGCGTGCGCTCGTCGTGCACGATTTCCAGCATGCGCCAGGTGGCGGCCACCAGGGTGCCGTACAGCGCCGCCACCGCCACCCAGGCCAGCGTCGCCATCGGCCGGCGCACCGCCGCGGGCAGGGCGTCCCTCAGGAAGGTGGTGGCGATGTGCGCACCCTGCTGCGCCGCCAGCACCACGCCGGCCATCACGAGCCACGGGAACAGCAGCTCGGGCACTTCGCCGGCCCACTGCAGGCTCGACCCCGTGGCGTAGCGCAGCAGGGTGTTGGTCGACAGGATCAGGAAGATCACGGTGGTGGTGCTCCAGAGCACCACCTGACAGGTGCGCACGATCGCACGCTCGATGGCGCGCTCGACGGTGCGCTCGACCGGTCCGCGGTCGGCAGCTTGCATCGCCAGTCTCCACGCAGGGGGGTGTCCGGGCTGCGCGGCGCGCAGCGCGGGGGTCACGCGACGGTCACTTGCCGCGCGCCGCCGCGATGACCTTCTTCACGTAGGGGCCGATGGGGCCGGCGACCCACTTGTCGTCCACCTGCGCGGTGGCAGCCTCGAACGCGGCCTTGTCGGCCACGTTCACCTGCACGCCCTTGGTCTTCAGGTCGGCCAGCAGCTTGTCTTCGCTCTCCTGGCTGAGCTTGCGCTGCAGGGCGGTGGCCTCGGCCGCGGCCTCCATCAGCACCTGGCGATCGGCCTCGGAGAGCCGGTCCCAGGTGCGCTTGCTCATCAGCAGCGGCGTCATCTCGTACTTGTGGCCGGTCAGGCTGATGAACCTGTTGACCTCGTAGAGCTTGCTGGCGTGGATGTTCATGATCGGGTTCTCCTGCCCGTCGACCACGCCCTGCTGCAGCGCCACGTAGAGCTCCGCAAACCGGATCTGCTGGGCTTCGGCGCCGAGCGCCTGCATGATGTCGACCGTCACCGCATCCGGCGGCGTGCGCATCTTCATGCCCTTGAGGTCCTCGGGGCGGTGCAGCGGCTTCCTGCTGTTGGACATGTGGCGGATGCCGTTGTCCCAGTAGCCGAGCACGACCATGCCCTTCTCGGCCGACTTGTCGGCCAGCTCCCTGCCCAGCGGGCCGTCGAGCAGCTTCCAGGCCTCGGGGAGGCTGGCGAACAGGAAGGGCATGCCGAAGGCAGCGTACTCGGGCACGGCGTTGGCCACGGCGCCCTGCGAGTTGGCGCTGATGTCGAGTGCGCCGGTGCGCAGCGCCGTGACCATGGCGGCGTCGTCGCCGAGTTGTGCCGAGGGTGCCACCGTCACCTCGATGCGGCCGCCGCTGCGCGCCTTCACGACCTCGGCGAAACGCACCGAAGCCTCGTGGCGCGGGTTGCCCGGCGCGGCGCCGTGGCCCAGGGTGAGCTTGACGGCCTGCGCCTGCGCCCACGTCGGCAGGGCGGCCGCCGCCGCGACGGCGATCAGGCAGGCGATGAAGGTCTGACGTTGCATGAAGGGTTTCTCCTGGAGCGTCCTGGGGTGCAGGGTGGGGGGTCAGTGGATCAACATGCCGCCGTTGACGTCGAGCGTCACGCCGGTCAGGTACCGGGCCAGGTCGCTGGCCAGGAACACGAGGCAGCCGGCCACGTCGTCGGGCTCGCCGATGCGGTGCAGGGGGATGCCGTCGAGGATGCCCCTGAGCTTGTCCTCGGGGATGAGGCCGCGGTTGATGTCGGTGGCGATCAGGCCGGGCGTGACGCTGTTGACGCGGATGCCGTCGATGCCGAACTCGCGGGCCATCGCGCGGGCCAGCCCCAGCACGCCGGCCTTCGCGGCCGAGTAGTGCGGGCCGCCGAGGATGCCGCCACCACGTTGCGCCGAGACCGACGACACGCAGCAGATGGCGCCCCGCTTCTGCGCGCGCATCGTCGGGATCACGGCCTGCGACATGTACAGCGTGCCGCGCAGGCTGACGTCGAGGATGCGGTCGTAGTCGGCCCCGGTGATCTCGAGCGTCTTCGCGGGCTGCGTCACGCCGGCGTTGTTGACCAGGACGTCGATGCGGCCCCAGGCGGCAAGCACCGTGGCGACGGCGGCTTCGCACGACGCCTTGTCGGTGACGTCGGCCACCACACCGAGGTGCCCTTCACCCAGCCGCGCGGCGGCGGCGGCGGGGCCGGCCGGCGCGAGGTCGAGGATCGCGACCTTCGCCCCCTGCGCCGCCATCATCCTGGCCGTGGCAAAGCCCAGGCCATTGGGCCCCGCGCCGCCGGTGATCACGGCGACCTTGTCCTCGAGCAGCATCGTTGGTGTCTCCACGGTGAGCAATGGCTGCGCATTTTCCCCGTGGCCCTGGGTGACGACAAGCGAAGTTGCTTCAAACTAGGCTGACAGAACGTCATCTCACCGCCGGGTTCACCCTATGGCCCATCTGCCACCCGTTGCCAGCCTGCAGGCCTTCGAGGCGGTGGCTCGCCGTCGCAGCTTTGCGCTGGCGGCTGCGGAACTGCACCTCACGCCCTCGGCCATCAGCCACCAGGTGGCACGGCTGGAATCGCAGCTCGGCGTGCGTCTGCTCGAGCGCAGCCCGCATGCCGTGCGCCTGAGCGCCGCGGGCGAGGCCTACCTCGGCCGCGTGGCCGGCGCGCTGGCGGCCATCGCAGCGGCCACCGACGATCTCCGCCAAGGTGTCAGCAACAGCCTCTACGTGCACTGCAGCCCCAGCCTGGCCGCGCTGTGGCTGATGCCGCGGCTGCGCAGCTTCCACGAGGCGCATCCGGAGATCGCCCTCAACCTGTCGGCATCGCCGACGCACAGCGATTTCGCGCTCGGTCAGGCCGACCTCGACATCCGCTACGGCGTGCCGAGCTGGCCCGACCTGGTGGTGGAGCCGCTGTTCGAGGAGTCCATCCTGCCGCTGGCCAGCCCGGCCTTCGTGCGTCAGCACCGGTTGCGTCGGGTGGATCAGCTGTGCGAGGTGCCGCTCATCCAGAGCACCGTCAGCGTGGTGCAGTGGCCCGACTGGTTTCAGCGCTTTGCGCGGCTGCGTGCACCGGACCGCCATGCGGTGCGCTTCGACCGCGCGCAACTGGCGCTGGACGCCGCGACACAGGGGCTCGGGGTGGCGCTGGAGAGCGCGACGATGGCCCGCGGGCACCTGGCCGATGGACGGCTGCGGGCGGTCTTCGGGGGCGAGAAGGCCGTGCGGACGAAGGCCCATTACGCGGTCTATCCCGCCCGCCACGGCCGCCGCCCCCCGGTGGAGGCCTTCCTGGCGTGGCTGCATGGCGCGGCCGCACGCGGCTGAGGCGCGGGCGCGGCCGGCCCGACGGCGCGCATGCGGCGTCAGGCGCGGCGTGACGCGGACGCCGCCGCCACCAGGCGCTGCGTGAAGGCGCCCACCGGGCCGTTGCGCCACTGCTCGACCACGGGTGCCGCGGCGCGTTGGAACTGCGCCATGTCGATGTGGCTGACCTGCATCCTCGCCTCGGCCAGGCGGGAGAAGCAGCGCTCCTCGGCCTTGAGCATCGCCTGCCGCTGGTGGAATGCGGCTTCGTCGGCGGCGGCTCGCAGCAGCGAGCGGTCGGCGGTGGACAGGCGGCTCCAGGACGCCTCCGCCATCAGCAGCGGGGTGATCTCGACCTTGTGGTGGGTCAGCGCCAGATGGCGCTGCACCTCTTGCAGCCGCGCGGTGTAGATGTTGATCAGCGGGTTCTCCTGCCCATCGGCGCGGCCGCTGGCCAGGGCGGCGGGCAGCTCGCTGAAGCCGATCACCACCGGCTCGGCACCGAGTGCGCGCATGAGTGCGGTGGTCACCGGATCGGCGGGCGTGCGGATCCTGAGCCCCGCCATGTCGGCGGGAACGCGCACCGCGCGCCGGGAGTTGGTGAGGTGGCGAAAGCCGTTGTCCCAGAACGCCAGCACCCGCAATCCCTGCTCGGCCGACCGGCGCCGCAGCTCGTCGCCGGTCGGACCCGCCAGCACCCGCCACAGCTGCTGCTGGGTGTCGAAGACATAGGGCAGGCCGATCGCGGCGTACTCGGGCACGACCGCCGCCGTGGGGCCCTGAGAGTTGGCGCTCAGGTCGATGCGGCCGTCGCGCAGGCCCTGCAGTGCCGCCGTGTCGTCGGCAAGCCTGGAGGCGGGATGGACATCGACGACGATGCGCCCGGCGCTGGCCTGGCCGACCTTGCGCGCGAACAGGAGGGCGGCCTGGTGGCGAGGATTGTCCTCGGCCGCGCCGTGCGCGAACCGCAGCCGAAGCGCGGCCTGGGCGCCGGCCCGGCCGACGGCGAGCGCCGCGCCCGCTGCTGCCAGCAGGCGTCGCCGTGCTGGCCCACGTGATGGCCCGGCGGCCAGCGCCGTGGCGGACGCTGCAGGACCGCAGTCTTCCATGATGTCTCCCTTGTGCATCTGCGGCCGCGCGTCATCGCGCCCACGCGGACCCGATGGCCGCGTCACTGAACGGCGCGCACGCGCTCGATCGCGGCCGCGCCGAAGCGCTTCTCGTACTGCGGGTAGGCCGCGCGCACCACGGCGGCCTCCAGGCTGGCCCGGTCGACGTCGGCGACGATCTGCACCCCCTGGGCGCGCAGTTCGTCGATGCCCGACTTCTCGATCTCGCTGACGCGCTTTCGCATGGCGGCCGCACCCGCGAGTGCAGCCTTGCGGAAGGCTGCGCGGTCGGCGTCGGACATCTGCTGGAACAGGGCCTGGGCGATGATGATCGGTGCCGGCGAGTAGACGTGGGCCGTGAGCGACAGGTGCTTCTGAACCTGGCCAAACCTGGACGAGGTGATCACCGTGATCGGGTTCTCCTGGCCGTCGACCTTGCGGGACTCCAGGGCGGCGTACAGCTCGTTGAAGGCCATCGGCTCCGGGAAGGCACCGAGGGCACGGAACGCCTGCATGTGCACCGCGTTCTCCATCGTGCGCAGCTTGAGCCCCTTGAGGTCGTCGGCGTTCTTCACCGGCCGCACGCTGTTGGTGGTGTGGCGGAAGCCGTTCTCGGCCCACGCCAGGACGACCAGGCCCTGCGCCGCCGCCTTGGCCGTGAGCTCGGCGCCGATGGGGCCGTCCATGGTCTTGCGGGCGTGGGCGTAGTCGCGGAACAGGAAAGGAATGTCCGTGATCAGCACCTCGGGCACGAAGCTGCCCATGGGGCCGGTGGACGTGAGCACCAGATCCAGGGTGCCGGCCTTGACCTGCTCGATCATGGCCTTCTCGCCGCCGGGAATGCCGCCGGGCGTGACCTCGACCCGGTAGCGGCCCTTGGTTTCCTTGGCCACCGCGTCGGCGAACACCAGGGCGCCATGCTGGTACGACGAGGTGTCGGACTGCGTGTGCACCAGGCGAAGCGCCTGGGTCTGGGCCAGCGCGGGCCAGGCGCAGGCGGTGGCGGCGGTCAGCACGGCGAGCGTGCGCAGGAAGCGGGAACGGTTCATGGTCGGGTCCTCTGTCAAGGGGTGTGGAGGGAAACAGCGACCTGGACTTCGGAATCCTCTCCGCTGCCCTTGAGCACCCAAACCCCTGCCTGTGCGCCTTGCCTAGCGATTGCGCAAAAGGCCGATGAACACAGCGAATCCGCAGGCCGAAGACCGGGCATTGCCCCATGGCTCGTACGCACCGGGTCCCAGAAGCCAGCCAGCACGGCGCGCAGAGACCCACCAGGTGCCCACGCCGGAAGGGTCCCACCCCGCATCCCGAGGATCACCCATGTCTGGTTTTGTCCTGCGTTCCCTTGGCTCCGTGTCCGCACGCCTCTCCTGGGCCTTCGGCTTCCTGCTGCTGATGCAGGTGGCGCTCGCCACACTGGGGGCGTGGCTGCTGCTGGATGCTGGCGCACAGGTGAAGGCCATCGTCGAGGTCCACAACCATCGCACCTCGGAGGCGCAGGACCTCATGCAGAGCATCCAGCGCATGTCATCGGCTGCCAAGAGCCTGGTGATGCTCAACGACAAGGCCAGTCTCGATGCTGAACTGGCTGGCCTGAGGGCGGCGCAGAAAGCCTACGAGGCCACGCAGGAGCGGATGCAGCAGGATCTGTCCCTGCTTGACCCGCAAGGCACCGAACGTGCGCTGCTCGACCAGATCGCCGTCGTGTCGCGCCAGGTCATGCCCTTGCTCGAGCACGCTGCGCAGCAGGGCGTGTCCGGCGACAACATCGGCGCCACCGACACCCTGACCGGGCAGGTGCGGCCGCTGGAAGCGCGCTGGATGGAACACGTGGCGGCGTTCGTGCGGATGCAGAAGACCGGGACGCTGGCGGCAGCGCAGGCGGCCGCGGCAGCGCGCACCCGGGGTTTCGTCGTCGGCGCGGTGCTGCTGGCCGCCTCGGTCTTCAGCGGCCTGTTCGTGGCCTGGCGCATGACGCGGCAGATCCGCGATCCCATCGAGCAGGCCGTGGCCATCACCGAGCGCATTGCCGGCGGTGACCTGACGTCGATCATCGAGGTGCGCGGCTGCGATGAGTTCGGCCGCCTGCTCGGTGGCCTGGCGAGCATGCAGCACCGGCTGGCCGCGCTGCTGGTGCAGGTGCGGCAATCTGCCGGGTCCATCGAGCTGGCCATTGGAGAACTGGCCAGCGGCAATGCCGACCTCAGCCATCGCACCGAGGTGACAGCGTCGAACCTGCAGCAGGTGGCCTCCAGCATGGCGCAGCTGCGCGAGGTGGTGAGTCAGACCGCCGGCTCGGCCCACCAGGCCAACGACCTGGCCGCTGCGGCCTCCGGGGTCGCCGAGTGCGGTGGCCGCTCGGTGGCCGAGGTGGTGGCGACGATGGAGCGCATCCACGCCTCGTCGAAGAAGGTGGGCGACATCACCGGGCTGATCGACACCATTGCCTTCCAGACCAATGTGCTGGCCCTGAATGCGGCGGTGGAGGCGGCACGGGCCGGCGAACAGGGGCGAGGCTTCGCCGTCGTGGCCAGTGAGGTGCGCCTGCTGGCCCAGCGCAGTGCCCAGGCGGCGCGCGAGATCAAGCTGTTGATCGGCACCAGCGCGGAACAGGCGGACGCCGGCACACGGCTGGTGGCCCATGCCGGCACCACCATGCAGGAGGTGCAGGCGAGCATCGGGCGCGTGACCACGCTGGTGCGCGAAATCTCCTCGGCAGCGCAGGAGCAGAGCGGCGGTGTGGGCGAGGTGGCGCAGTCGGTCGGTGCGCTGGATCAGATGACGCAGCAGAACGCCGCCCTGGTGGAGCAGACCGCCGCTGCGGCGGCCAACCTGCGCGAGCAGGCCCTGGCCCTGACGGCGATGGTCGGGTCGTTCAAGCTCGCGGCATGACCGGTGGGCGTGGCTCAGGCCGCGGCGTCGGCCTGCGCCGCACTGCAGGGCCCGCCGTTCGCCCACAGCTGCGTTCTGCAACGCCCTGCCGACTTGGCGCCGTAAAGTGCCACGTCGGCGCGGCTGACCAGCGTGGACCAGTCGGCCGCGTCGGCCGGGAACACGGCGATGCCGGCGGAGAAGCCCACGCGCTCGTACACGGGCGCCAGCGATTCCGATACGCTCAGAAAGCGCTCGCGCCACTGCGCCACCAGCGCATTGGCCACCCTGGCGGGGGTGGCCGGCAGCAGGGCCAGGAACTCCTCGCCTCCGTAGCGGAACAGCTCGCAACCCGGCGGCTTGAGCGCGTTCAGGTTGTCGGCAAAGGCGACCAGGACTGCGTCGCCGGCGGGGTGACCGAAGCGGTCGTTGATGGACTTGAAGTGATCGATGTCCATCAACACCAACGCCATCGGCTGCCCATCGCGCTGCGCCTGGGCCATCAGCGCCACATGCCGTTCGGCACAGTGGTGGCGGTTGAACAGCCGGGTCAACGGGTCGTGGATGGCCTGGTCGCGCAGCCGGGTCTGCAACTGGCGGTTCTCGTCGAGGCGGGCGCGCAGTTCGGACAGGGTGTCGAAGAGGCGCCGTTCCATGGCACTGCGCGCGGTCACGTCGCGGAACACCAGCACGCGGCCGATGGGACGCACCGGGTCAGGGTAGGGCGTGATCTCGACGTCGAAGGCGCATGGCGTGGCGGCATCCGTCACTTCGAGCACGAGGTCCAGGGAGCGGTCGCCGCAGCGCAGGGGTGAGGCCAGCGACGCGGCCAGTGCCGTGTGCTGCGACAACCGGGTGCCGATGGGCTCCTCACCCATTCCCGCCAGGCGTTGGGCGGCCCGGTTGGCCTCGAGGATGACCCCGCCCTCGGACACCACGAGGATGGGGTCGGGAATGGCGTCGATGAGAAAGTGGCGCGGGATGGGCGCGCTGGTGAGCAGGTTGCGCCGCACCGTCAGCAGGTAGAAGACCAGGCAGGCCGGCACGAAGGCCAGCAGCGTGACGTCGATGGCGGCCGCGTTGAAGGCCGCCTGCAGGACATAGGCCGCAAAGGGGATCAGCGTGCCGACCAGCATGCCGAGGCTCTGCACCCGGTGCAGCCGCGCGCTGCGCAGCACATGGCGCAGCACCAGCCCCACGGTGGCGGCGTAGGCCGCCAGGTTGAGGCAGAGCACCGGCAGGTACAGCGGCCCCCGGGTGCGTTCGAGCAGGATGCGGCCATCCGGATCGGCGATGGCCTGGTAACGGGCGAACACGCCGTGCCAGTCCGGCACCAGGTGGAGCAGCAGCAGGAACGCCGTCCATCCGGCGATGGCGGCGTAGGCCGGAAGGTGCCAACGTCGCGGAAAGCTGCCGATCTGCGTGGTGATGAACAGCAGCGTGAGCCAGTAGGTGGGCACCATGCCCAGCGGGCTGAGCCGGGTCCAGAACAGGGCCGTGCCGGGTGTGGGCGCCAGCGCCGTGGCGATGCCCAGCAGGTACCAGAGGGCCCCGAAGATCGTGGTCAGGAGGAAGGGCTGGCGTGACGGGTGGTCCGGGGTCTGAAGGGTCTTGAGGGCGATCCAGCCGATCACCACCAGACCTGCCAGCAAGGTCAGCATGCCGGTCATGTGCAGTTCTCGCGGCTGCAGGTGTGGCGCATGCTGTCGGCATGGCTTGCAGGCTTTGCGAGACTCGCGGCGGAGGGCATGGGCGCACTCTAGGGTGGCCATGACGCCAGGCGCGTCACATGCCGGCGGATCCTGCGCCACACGACTACGCGGTGCGCAAATCAGCTACATCGAGCCCTCCGGCCTGCCCCACGCAGGGGCGCGGGAGTGCACCAGTCCGGCGCCAGGGGCGCCGATCAGAAGTCGCCGGCCAGTGTCAGGAAGACCTGGCGCGGTGCGCCAAGCTGCAAGGTCTGCGCCGTGCCGGCCGGGTCGCTGTTGACGAAGCCGTTGCTGCCGAGCGTCGCGACGTAGCGGCGATCGGTCAGGTTGGTGATGCCCGCGCGCAGGGTGGCCGCCGTCAGGAAACCCAGCGGGCGGATGCGCACGCCGGCGCTGACGTTGACCAGGCTTCGACCGGGCACGCTGGCGTCGTTGAGGTAGCTGTAGTAGCGCTTGGACATGTGGTCGAAGCCGGCCTCGCCGAACCAGACACCGTCGTCCCAGCTCAGCACCGACTTGAACATGGTGCGCGGTGCATCCACCACCTCCTTGCCGGCGATAGGCACGACGCTGACCTGATCGGACGCATCGCGGCTCACCACGTCGTCGCGGTAGGTGGACTTGCTCAGGCTCAGGCTGTTGTACCAGCTCAGACCGCGCATCAGGCGAACCGACAGCGCAGCCTCCAGGCCGTGCGTGCGCACCCCGCCCACGTTGGACAGCACGGTGGGGTTGCCCAGGATGCCGGCGCCCTGGGTCACGCCCAACAGGCGGTCGCGGAAGTCCACGGCATAGAGCGTCACCGCCCCTTCGTAGAGCCTGCCGCCCGTGCGCCATCCCAGCTCGAGGTTGGTGGAGGTCTCCGGCCGCAGGGTGTCCTTGATGGCGTCGAAGCCCTCCTGCGTGGTGGCAAACGGCGTGGTGCCCACCGCCGAGGCCTGGAACACCCGCATGTTGCGCGAGAGCCCGGCGAACACCTCATCCGACTTGCTCAGCCGGTAGTTGAGGCCGAACTGGGGCAGGAAGCCCTTGCTGGCGGAGATGCTGCCCTGCGGACCGGTGCCGACCAGGCGCTGGGCGGTGATGTCGGCACTCAGCGACTTGAAGCCCGCGCTGAGGCTCAGCCGGTCCGTGAGTTCAACGGTGTCGGAGAACGCGAACTGCGTGGTCCGCGTGTTGAATCGGTACTGCCACTGGGTGAAGAAAGGATCCTTCGGAAACACGTACGGGTCGGGCACCGCACCCGGCGACGTGGCGTAGAAGCGGCGTGCCTGACGGTGGTCGTTGTCCTCCGTCCAGACGAAGGCGCGCAGCTGGTGGGCGCCGAGGGCCATGTCCAGCGTGGCGGTGACGCCCCAGCGGTCGATGCCGTACTCGGTGGTGCGCAGCGACACCGGGGTGCCGTCGGGGGAGGGCGTGTAGGGCGTGTACCAGAGGCCGCGTCCGCGGTTGTCGTGGTGGTACAGCGTGGTGCGCAGATCGATGCCGTCGGCCAGCGCCGCATCCAGCGTGATGCCCCCGAGGCTGTCCTTGCGGAGCCCGGAGCCGGCGTAGTACGCGTCGTCGCACTGCGGCACGTAGGTGCTGCCGCCGTTCCCGCACAACGTGTTGGAGGCATTCACGGCCGCGGCGAAGTCGGGGTAGAAGTTGTCCCAGCCGTAGCCCAGCCGGTCGATCATCTCCAGCGACATGTCCTGGTAGTCGATCTCGCTGCGGTCAGAGGTGTTGAGGAAGGCGGTCAGGCGGTGGTCGCCGAACGTCTTGGCGAGCTTCAGGTTCAACTGGTCCTGGCGTTGCTGGCCCGAGCCTTTCCACTTGTCGGCCGCCTGGCGGGTCAGGCTCAGGAACACGCTGCCCAGCGCGGTCTCGCCGCTGTCCAGCCGCGCGAAGGTGCGCAGGTTGCCGTCGGTGCCGAAGGTCTGCGCCAGCGAGAAGCCGAAGGTCTCGGCGGGGTCCGACGAATAGAACTGCAGCGTGCCGCCGAGGTTGCTGGACGAGGCCGTGTCGAGCGCACCCGTGCCCTGCGACAGCAGCGCCCGGGCCACGTTCTCGCTCGAGATGGCACGGCTGATGTGCAGGCCGTTGAGGTTGCCGTAGCTCATGTCGCCCAATGGCACGCCGTCGAGCGTGAAGCCGAGCTGGTTCTGCGAGAAGGCACGCACCGTGAAGCGCGCCGACCATTCGTAGTTCCCCAGCGCATCCGCCGACTGGAAGTTCACCCCCGGCAGGCGGGCCACCGTGGCCAGCGGGCTTTGCCCGGCGGCCGACGCCGCCTCGAACTCGTCACGCGACAGCGCCTGGACCGAGCGAACCTGCCCCCGCCCGCCGGTGATGGTGATGCGCTCGGTGGTGGCGGCGGCGGCCGCTGCATCGGTGTCGGAACTGGCAGGAGACTGCGCATGCGCGGCGGGTGTGGCGCCCAGTGCGATCAGGGCCGAGGACGCGACGAGGGTGAGCACGGGACGTTTCATGGGGTGTGGGGGATGGGCCGCGGGATGCGACGTTGTCGATGAGGGCCTGGACGGTTGCGAAGGTGCAGGCCCCGGGGTCAGCGAACGCTAGGTGTGGTCCGTGACGCTTCCTTGACCCGTGCGCCATGCATCAACGCACTGCGCGCGAGGCAAACCGAGAGCCCTCTCGCCGCGACCGCGGTCGGGGCCGCAGCGCGGGCGGCGTGCGCCGCCGCCCGGTCTCAGAAGGTTTCCCAGTCGCCGGCCGCGTCAGCCGCCGCCGTGGTCCCGCGCCGTGGCGGCGTGGTGGAGATCGAGCCGGCGGCCCCTGCGGGCACGGCCGGGGTGGCTGGCCCCTCCGCGTGGCGCGAGGGCAAGCGATGTGCCGCGGCGGCAGGCGACGGAGTGCCGGCGGCCGATTCCGGTGCCACGGGCGACGGTGCCGTTGACCCGTGCGGCGTGTCCGGGTTGGCCGGGTGCACCTCGGAGCGCGCCATCACCGGCAGCACAGGTGCCGACATCGCCGGCGCCTCCCCGGGCGCGTGCCGCTCCGCGGTGAGGCGGAACGCCGCCACCGTGGCCGCCAGCCGCGCCGCCTGTGTCTTCAGGCTGTCTGCAGCCGCCGCGCTCTGCTCCACCAGTGCCGCGTTCTGCTGCGTCACCTGGTCGAGCTGCTGGACGGCGCCGCCCACCTGCTGGATGCCCGCGTTCTGCTCCTGGCTGGCGCTGCTGATCTCGGCGATGATCTGGGTGACCTGCTGCACCTGGCGCACGATGTCGTCCATGGAGGCGCGCGCGCGGTCCACCTGCTGCGTTCCGGCCTCCACCTTCTCGACGCTGCCGGTGATCAGTGTCTTGATCTCCTTGGCCGCATCGGCACTGCGCTGGGCCAGCGTGCGCACCTCGCCGGCCACCACGGCAAAGCCCCGACCCTGCTCGCCCGCGCGCGCGGCCTCGACGGCTGCGTTCAGCGCCAGGATGTTGGTCTGGAACGCGATGCCGTCGATGACGCCGATGATGTCGGCAATCCGGCCGGAGGACGCCGCGATCTCCCGCATCGTGCCCACGACCTCGCTCACCACCGCGCCACCGCGCTGGGCTGCCTCGGCCGCATCGCCGGCCAGGCGCGCGGCCTGCACCGCGCTGTCGGTGTTGTTGCGCACATTGCCTGCCAGCTGTTCCATCGAGGCTGCGGTCTGCTGCAAGTTGCTCGCCTGCTCCTCGGTGCGCTGGCTGAGGTCGGCATTGCCCGTGGCGATCTGCGATGACCCGGTGGCGATGCTGTCGCTCGCCGTCCGGACCTGGCTCACGATGCTGCGCAGGCCACGGGTCATCTCGCCCAGGCTGCGCAACAGCTCGGCGGTTTCGTCGCGGCCATGGGCTGTCACGTCGCGCGTCAGGTCGCCATGGGCCACCGCGCGGGCAACGGCCGCGGCTTCGGTGATGGGGCGCACCACGGCGCGCCCGATGGCCAGCGCAGCCACCACGCCCACCGCCAGCGCCGTGGCGCTGAGGCTCAGCAGCAGCACCAGGGCACGGTGGTAGGTGTCGCCGGCCTCATCGCTGCGTTGCGTGCCGAGCTGCTGGTGGTGCGCCCACCACGCATCGACGGCCTCGGAGGCCTGTGTGAAGGTCTTGAACAGGTCGCGCTCCATCAGCTGCTCGGCCTGCGCCTGCGCCTGGGGATCGGTCTTGCCGGCACGTGCCAGCGGTTCGACACGCGTCCACAGGGCGAGATAGGCGTCCGCCGCCTGGCGCGTGGCGGCCAGCAGCCGCTGGTCATCGCCGTCGACCACGTGCGCCTGGCCGTAGCGGTCGAGGTGCTCGCGCAGGGTGCGCGTCAGTTCGAGTCGCTTGGCATCCACGCGAGACATCTCGGCCTCGTCGCGGGCCATCAGGAAGCGGAATTCGTAGCGCCGGATGTCGTCGACCGTCGCCGTGATGTCCCGGATGGCGCCGGCAGCAGGAAGAATGCGGTCGACCAGGAACTGCGTGCTGTCGTGGATGCGCCGGGCCTGCCACAGCGCGCTGGCCACGGCCACGCACATCAGCAGCAGCACGAGGCCGAATCCTGCGGCGAGCCGGTGGCCGAGTCGGAGGTGGGAGAACATGGAGACAGTCCCTTCGTGTGGAGTGAGGCGTGGCGGTGCGTGCCCCGCGCCGGCCACGGCGACGCGAAGGCCTGAGTCCGGTATCGGAGAGCACACCCCGGCATGAATCGAGCCGGGTTGGCCGATTGCGCAAGGTGTTGACGCCGCGATGCCTCGCTTCGCGGTGGGCACCGAGACCGGTTCAGAGCGGTCCCAATGTGCGGCTGGCGTGGCGGTGGTCAGCCGTGGATCTGCGCGCAAGTCTGACGTCTGTGGCCCCGGGGGCAGGGCTTCATTGACGACATGCGCACACCGCGTCCTGGCGCTCAGGCGGCGCCATCAGGCGTGTCAGGGAGCGCGCGGCAGCATGCTCTGGCTGAGCAGGTGCGGGGTGGCAGCCGGACCGGCGAGCCACGCGGGCGCGGCCCATCCGAGCTGCGCCATGGCGGCGTCCCGCGCAGCCTGGGCCTGCTGCGTCCGGCCCTGCGCGCCGAGCACTTGGGCGTGCGCCGCCAAGGCCAGGGGGTGCCGAAGGAAGCGCATCGAGAGCCGGCCGAGCGTGGCGGCCGCGGTGTCGATGTCCTCGTCCTGCAGTGCCATCCAGCACAGGTCGAGCAGCGCGAGGCTGCGTTCGCGCGACACCGCGCGGTCGGCGTCCGCGGTCGCCAGCGCCTGCAGGCGCTGGCGGCAGGCGGCGCGGTCGCCGCGAAGCAGCAGTGCCGCCGCCTCGGCGTGCTGGAGGCCGAGCCTGAACTCCGGGCACAGGTTGATGGCGCGCCAGCGAGGCAGGGCCTCCAGTTGCGCCCGCACATCCAAAGCACTCCCGGTGGCCCCCGCGAGGCGCAGCGCCACGGCCGCCCACGGCCGTTGGAAGCGCACGCCATCGCGCCGCTCACCGGCGCGCACCAGGGCCTGGCAGATGCGTTCGACGGCTTCGTTCACCCGGCCCTGGGCGAGGCAGGACACGGCGTGCGCCACGGCCACGTGGGGGCTGTCGCGCACCCCGGGCTGGGCGTCCCAGGCGGCCACCAGCGCCTGCAGGCGGGTGGCCAGCACCGGGTGGCCGCTGTCGCAGATGACCAGCGCCGGCGCGCACAGCGCGGCCAGCCGGCGGCCGTGCGGTGAATGCCCCTCCAGCAGCGCGATCGTGTCGAACGAACCCCGGGTGGCTGCCGGCAGATCGCCCTCGTGCCAATCGACCAGGGCGAGCCCCGACTTCTCCACCGCCACCATGGCATCCAGCCCGGCCTGGCAGAAGGCGGCTGCGGCGCGTTCGAGCACGGGACGCGCCGCCGCCACACCGCCGGTGACGATCAGGAGGCCGGCCCGGCTGGACAGGGCTTCCGCCTCGTCGACGGTGCGTGCGAGTACACGCGCCTGGTGCTCGATGTCGGCGTAGACCGCCAGCAGCGCAGGCGCCGCGTCCGGCGGACAGCCGGCGCGCTCGAAGCGCTGCCACTCCAGCTGGCCGAGGTTGCGCCGGGCCAGCAGAGCCGATGCGCTGGGCGCCGCACTGTCCAGGTGATAGCGCGCCGCGTCCAGGTTCGGCCGCCGCGCCGGCGGGTCGATCTCGTCCTCGCGCAGGCAGCGCGCCAGCAGCGCGTGCGTGAGGGCCAGGGTGTCGTGGGGAAGGCCTTCCATGCGCAGCAGCGCGCGCGCCACGGCCGGAGCCTCGTCCGGGCTTTCGATCGCCAGCACGTGCAGGAGGCTGAGTGTCGCGGCGGGCCTTGGCGGTGCGCACTGCTGCAAGGCGCGAAGCAGCGGCAGCGCCTGGCGGTGGTCGTGGGTGTCGACCGCGTGCAGCGCCCTCGCATAGGTGAGGTTGGCCCAGTCGTCTTCCCAGGGCAGGAGGTCGGGCTGCACCGCGGAGCCATCGGTCATCAGCCGGCCGCGCAACCTCGACACCAGCTGCCGGCAGACCTGCATGAGGTCTCGGCCACGCACGCTCTCGATCAGGCTGCCCGGCACCGGGGAACCCATCGTCTTCAGCGTTGCATCGAGCCACAGCACGCCGTCCTGGCGGCCCATGAAGAGGCGCAACTCGGCCCAGGCCGGGGGCGCGCCAGCCTCCCCATGAGGCGGTGGCTCGGCCGACGCCGGGCTGTCGGCGCAGACGCTGGCGTGGAGCCGCCCGGGAACCTCGATCGCCTGCGCGATCAGCCCGGCCAGACCCCGGCTCGCCCAGTCGTCGCCGCCCAGCACGGTGGCGTCGACGAGCGGCATGACGCGGATCCACAGTGTCTCGTGCGCCGTGGCAGCCGGCGTGGGCCGATGCCCGATGCGCCGGACTTGCCCATGCAGGCGGTAGCCCACGCCCCGAACCGTTTCCAGCCTCACCGGGGAGTGCTGCGACCGCCCCAGCACGCGCCTCAGCGCCAGCGCGGCCTGCGCGATGGCGCCGGCGCCGACCTGCCGTCCGCGCCACACGCGGCTGCGCAGCGTCTGGTGCGTGACCACGGCACCGGCATCGTGCTCGAGCAGCACGCCGAGGAAGTCAAAGAGCTGGCGCGGCAACTCCAGCGCCTGCCCCTGCAGCAGAAGCTGTCGGCGATGGCTGTCGAACTGGAAGTCGCCCAGGTCGCAGACGACATCCGGCGCGTGGTCTTGATGAGCGGCACTGCGGTCCATGTCGGGGCGGTTCGATGGCCGCTGATCATGGTCCAAGGTGCGCGGCACTGTTGCGGAATTGAGTCCGGCATCGGCCTTGAATTTGCGCAGTGCGCAGCTGATGGCGTCAACGCGAGAACCACGCCCCGTGCGCCGCAGGACGGGATGGCCTGAACACCCCGGGGCTTCGGGGCCTGGCCCGGGTGGTGGAGGGTCACGACTCGCCCAGCTTGCGGCACATGTCGCTGCACATCTCGGAGGCCAGCGCCAGTTCGCCCATGGCCTTCTGGAGCTCGCACAGTGCCGCGTCCAGCGCCTGCCGCGCGTCGTCGGCCTGCGCGTGGGTCATCGGCTGTGCCTCGGCGCGGAGGTAGGCGCTGAGCATGGCGGCACTGGAGCCGGCGAACTGCTCGCGCGTGAGGTCGATGTTGCGGACCAACCGGATCAGCAGGTGGCGGAAGGCGTTACGGGCGTCGTCTTGCATGGGAAGCGTCCTCGTCGGAAGTGCGAGGCAGTGTGTGCAGACCCTGCGGCGTGCGGCGTTCGCTGATGTGGCTCGAATGCCGCCCACTCCCGCGCGGAATCCACCGTTCGGGCCCGCGTCTTGCCAGACGCCGCAGGCGCTTGAACAGGTGCGCAGACGTCCTGACGCCGATGCCGATGCGGGGTCCGGGGGGCCAGACATGGGCATTCGGAGCGGTCTGGCTGATGATCTGATGAATGTCTTGTCGTTAGCTGATCAACACATGATGAGAGGGAATTGTTGTGATGCGCAGCTCGCCAAACACTACGCGGGACGGTGATCAACCTTCTTCAGCAGAGGTGTGAAGTGGCCAACAGTTCATCTCCCAACGCGGTGCGCCGCAGTGTTCCGTGGACGGAATGCGAGCAGTGGCTGGAAACCCTGTCCGACCGCTCGGCGCCGCAGGATCAGGATCTGCGGGATCTGCTGGGTCGCCTGACCGACGCCACCGGGCACGCCCGCGTCAAGCTGGTGCTGTCGGCGGTGGGCCGGTCGATGGCTCCCCCTGCAGAGGCCCTCCGACAGCTGGCCGAGGTGGCCACGGTCTTCTCGGCGTCGGGCCTGCTGCGGGAGGTGCGGGTGGCACGCTGCGAGGCCGCCGGCCATCTGCTCGACCTGGCCAACCCGGACGCGGCACGCTGGCTGCTGATGGGGCAGGCCACGCCGGGGGCCGACGGTGCGCCGGCGCTGTCGCTGGCGGAGGAGGCCAAGCTTGCCACGGCGCTGCTGGACCTGTGGGAGGCCGACGCCGCGGTGGCGGCGGCAGGCGCGGTGGCCGAGAAGCTGATGCGTGCGGGCAACCTGGCAAACTCCCGCTTCCTCAGGCGGGCACTGATGGCCAGCGTGGACATCCTGCTGGCCCAGGCCCTGGCCGACAGCGGGAGGCTCGAGACCTGTCTCGCCGACGGTCTGCGAAGCCCGCCCGCCGCGAAGCATCGCGCGGCGGGGGCATCGCCCGCCAGCCCCGTGCTGCAGGCGGCTCTGCGGGCCCTGCAGTTCGCGATGCCGGGCGACGTCGCGGTCGACAGCCAGGCCCTTCTGTGTGACAGCCTCTGCCACGGGGCCGACGTGCCCGACCGGCTTCAGGCCCTGACACGTCGGATGAGCGCCGCGCCGCGCCCCGAACCGGCGTCCTGGCTGCGCCTGTGCGTGGCCTATCGACTGCTCGGGCGGCCGGTGCTGGCGGCCCACTGCGCCCGCGAGGCCTTGAAGTGCGCGACCGACAGCGGCGCGCTGCGCATGCAGCAGAAGGCGCTGACGGAGGTGGCGCTCATCCAGATGGACGGCGGCCAGCAGGGCACCGTGGCCGACACTTGGAAGAGACTGCGCACGCTCGACCACGCGATCAAGGTGGCACGGCGTGAATTCGACGGGATCCGCACGGCCTTCGCGTTCGTCGGTGAGCATGACCCAGTCCTGGCCACGCCGGTGGCACCCCGCAACAGCCGCGCCGCCCATGTGGCCACGGCAATGGAGCAGCTGCGGGCGGATCCTGGACGCAGCTGGCGGGTGGACACCCTGGCCGGTGCCTGTGGTGTCTCCAGGCGTACGCTGGAGCAGGCCTTCCGACTGGAGCGCAACACCTCGGTGGGCGACGTGATCCGCGAGCAGCGCATCGCACGGGCGTTGCACCTGCTGCGGCAGACCGACCATGCCGTCAAGCGCGTGGCCATCGATGCCGGTTTCAGCTCCTCCAGCTCGCTGTGCCGCGAGCTCAGGCGCCACTCGGGCCTGAGCCCCAAGCAGATCAGGTTCCAGTTCCGCCGGTCCGAGGCTGCCGGAGAGCGCAAGGCGCCGGCCGCCCCCGCGCCGGGTTGGCGCACCCGGTAGCGGGCGCCGGGCACGGCGCAGTCAACGCGCGGACGTTGCTCCGCTGGGCCTGCGCGACGGGGGGGGAGGTTGCCGTGTGCGCCTGGGGGGGGCACTGCGCCGGGATGGCGGCTGATCGGGTGGCGGAGGGAGCGGGATTCGAACCCGCGGTGGGCTGTTAACCCACACACGCTTTCCAGGCGTGCGACTTAAACCACTCATCCATCCCTCCGCGGGATAGAACCTCGCAGTTTATCTCAGCCGCGCTCACTCGGCGCGTGCGCCCTCGCCGCGGTCGTCCAGCGCGTGGGCGCGCAGCCAGTCCAGCAGCAGGAAATCCAGTGCGCGACGGTGCGTGCACTCCAGCACCACCGGCGGCGCACAGCCGGCCTCGTAGGCTTCGCGCCAGCGCAGCGCGCAGACGCACCAGCGGTCGCCGGGCTTGAGGCCGCGGAAGCGATGCTCCGGCCGCGGCGTGATCAGGTCGTTGCCGCGCTCCATCTGGAAGTTCAGGAAGGCCACCGTGACCTTGCAGCACACCACGTGGCTGCCGTGGTCCTGGGCGTCGGTGTGGCAGCAGCCGTCGCGGTACCAGCCGGTCAGCGGGTCGTAGCTGCACGGCAGCAGCGGGCCGCCGAGCACGTTGCGGGCCGTGTGGCGTTCCATCACTTCTTCAGCAGCGCCATCGCGGTGCCGATCAGTGCCGAGACCTCGGTCATGTTGCCGGGCACGATCATGGTGTTGTTCTTCTGCGCCAGCTGGCCATAGGCGTCCACCGCCTTCTCGGCCACCTTCAGCTGCACCGCCTGCTCGCCGCCGGGCTGCTGGATGGCGTCGGCCACCACGCGGATCGCCTGTGCCGTGGCCTCGGCCACGGCCTTGATGGCCTCCGCCTCGCCCTGCGCCTTGTTGATCTCGGCCTGCTTCTCGCCCTCGCTGCGCGCGATGAAGGCCTCGCGCTCGCCGGTGGCGATGTTGATCTGCTCCTGCCGTCGCCCCTCGGATGCGGCGATCAGCGCACGCTTCTCGCGCTCGGCCGTGATCTGCGCCTGCATGGAGCGCAGGATCTCGGCCGGCGGCGTCAGGTCCTTGATCTCGTAGCGCAGGACCTTCACGCCCCAGGTCAGCGCCGCCTCGTCGAGCGCGCTGACGACGCTGGCGTTGATCAGGTCGCGCTCCTCGAAGGTCTTGTCGAGCTCCATGCGGCCGATCACGCTGCGCAGCGTGGTCTGGGCCAGCTGGGTGATGGCCACGATGTAGTCGCTGCTGCCGTAGCTGGCACGCATGGGGTCGGTGACCTGGAAGTAGAGGATGCCGTCCACCTGCAGCTGGGTGTTGTCCTTGGTGATGCAGACCTGGCTGGGCACGTCCAGCGGCACCTCCTTGAGCGAATGGCGGTAGGCCACGCGCTCGATGAAGGGCACGAGGAACTTCAGGCCGGGCGTGAGCGTGCGGTCGTACTTGCCCAGGCGCTCGACCACCCAGGCCTGCTGCTGCGGCACGATCTTGAAGGTGCGGACGATGAAGATGACCGCGATGACGAGGACGACGAGTGCGATTTCCATGGCGGGGCCGGCGGGAGGGGTGAGGGGAGGGGAGGGGCGGGCGCAGGCCGTTCAGTCGGCGGCCACCGTCAGCTCGTTGCCGTGCACGGCCACGATGCGGAAGCGCCCCGGGCCCGGCGTGCCGCTGCCCTGGAAGCGCACCGACCAGGCGGCGCCGCGGTACTGCGCGCGCGCCGTGCCATCGGCCGCCCAGGCGTCGACGGACAAGGTCTGGCCGATGTCCAGCAGCACGTCGGGGTTGGCCGCGGCCGGGGCGGAGCGCGGGTGCCGCGCGCGGCGCAGGTGCCAGCCGCCGGTGGCCAGCGCACCCAGCAGCGCCGCGCTGACCACCTGCACGCTGGCGGCGAGGCCGGCGTGCGCGGCCAGCGCGCCGGCGGCGGCACCCAGGGCCAGCATCAGCAGGTAGAAGGTGCCGGTGACGAGTTCCAGTGCCACCAGGGTGCCTGCCAGCACCCACCAGAGGATGGGGCCGTCGATCGCCATCGTTGCCTCCAGGGGACAGTCGGGTCGCCGCGCAGTGTAGCGACACGATCCCGACCCTGTCGGCGCCTACACTGCGCGCCTTTCCCCGCGGATCTTCGTGCGGATCGCGTCGCGGAGTCCGCCCCGTTCCATCTGTCCACCGGCAGGGCCACGCCATGCAGCGCTTTCACTTCCCGATCGTCATCATCGACGAGGACTACCGCTCCGAGAACACCTCGGGCCTGAGCATCCGCGCGCTGGCGCAGGCCATCGAGAAGGAGGGCTTCGAGGTGCTGGGCGTCACCAGCTACGGCGACCTGAGCCAGTTCGCGCAGCAGCAGAGCCGTGCCAGCGCTTTCATCCTCTCGATCGACGACAACGAGTTCTCCGAAGGCCCCGACCTGGACCCGGTGGTGGTGAACCTGCGCCGCTTCGTCGAGGAGATCCGCTTCAAGAACGCCGACATCCCGATCTACATCTACGGCGAGACGCGCACCTCCGAGCACATCCCGAACGACGTGCTGCGCGAGCTGCACGGCTTCATCCACATGTTCGAGGACACGCCGGAGTTCGTGGCGCGCCACATCATCCGCGAGGCCAAGGCCTACCTCGACGGCCTGGCACCGCCGTTCTTCAAGGCGCTGATGGACTACGCGCAGGACGGCAGCTACTCCTGGCACTGCCCGGGCCACAGCGGCGGCGTGGCCTTCCTGAAGAGCCCGGTGGGGCAGATGTTCCACCAGTTCTTCGGCGAGA
>VFQM010000492.1_pt1 | contig 43331 bp, 52 predicted proteins | sample 3512391 | NCBI WGS metagenome assembly VFQM01 (sample SAMN10412369, study PRJNA504923) | tailings metagenome | isolation source: Replicate 1 from Balatoc abandoned mine | place: Philippines
CCTCGGCCAAGGGGATGAAATAACCCAGACGCTGGAAGACCTTCAGGTGGATCAGTGCCGCCATGCGCGGCAAGGCGCGCTTGCCGATGCCGGCAGCCAGGAGTTGTTCATCCTTGGTCGGTGTGTAAAGCTCCGCCAGCTCACGGGGTGTCGGATCGGGTTTCAGGCTGGGATAGGCCGTCTCATGGAGCGTGGTCATTCGCGGGGACTACCCCGCCTGGCGGCAATGCTTCCCATCGCCTCAATCCCAGTAGGTGTCGGTCGCGGGTTCGTGAAATGAGGTTTCCAGCAGGCACTGGTTGTCCTCGGCGATGCGGTACATGTCATCGAGCAGCGTGGCGATCACCTCGTCCAGCAAGTCACGTGACAGGTAGGGAACTGCGAGCTCGTAGAGCGTTCCCTCGGTGTTCAGGCGTTGCATGGCGAAACGCTCAAAGCAGGTCTGCTCGATCAGCCGGTGACCGCGAGCCAGGCCGCGCGACTGCTTGCTGAAGCGGGCCAGCACCAGCGTGACGCGCAGGACTGCCATGGGCGTCGTTCCTTCGGCCGGTGGGCGGGGCGCTTCGATTTGTTCGGTCAACAACAATGGCAGTAGCTGCGGAACTGCCGGTGCCAGGGCCGTCAGGCCCTGCTCGAACCGGGCCTGCAGGCTGGAATCCGACGCATCGAGGTAGCGCATGGCCGATTTGACATCCTTCCAGCCGACGTATTCCATCAGTTCCTTGATGTCCCAGCCGCTGGCGCGGGTCCAGCCGGCAAAGCCGCGGCGCAAGGAGTGGCTGCTGTATTCCTCGGGCGACTCGACACCGGCTTCGGCGAACAGGCTGCGCAACAACGGAATCAGGCTGTCGGCATGCAGACTTTCGTCGGCCACATTCCCCCAGCGGTCGATCTTGCGGAACACCGGACCCTCGGTCAACCCGGCCAGGTCGATCCAGGCATTGAAGGCCGTCACGGGACATAAGCGGGACAAGGCTGGGCATTTGAAAACACGGCCCTGCAGCTGCCGGTCGCCTTTGGTGCGGCCCAGGTAGCACGCCATGCCCTGGCCCGGCGTCACCTCGATGTTCTCTACGCGCAGGTTGACCAACTCGTCGGAGCGAAAGCCGCGCCAGAACCCCAGCAACATCAGGCTGCGGTTGCGGGTTTGGCGCAGCAAGGCCGGCCGGTCGCCGGACCGCTGGGCGTTGCCAATCGCGACATCGAGCCACTGGTCGATCTGCTGGAGCACCGCCAGCTCCAGGGGGCGCGCGCGCTTTTCTGGCACGGCGTGAATTGAGCGAATGCCTTTAAGGACCTGGCGCACCAAGGGCGACTTGGTGGGGTCCGCAAAACCTTGGTCGGCATGCCATCGGGACAGTGCCGCCAGCCGCTGGCGAAGGGTGTTGATGGCCAAGGTAGGCGCGTAGTCGGCGAGGTAGCGGGCGATGGCGTCAGCCGTCGAGGGCAGGAGGCCTTTCCACTCTATTTCAAAATGTCGTATGGCCGAAGCGTAGCTCCGACGCGTGTTGTCGCGCTCAGCGGCTTCGATGTAGTCAACAACACGATTCATTTCAGTTTGTTTTTCGCCTGTCCATTAGCGTGGCTTGCCCCGCTCCGCCAGCAGGTAGCCAGCCATGATGGTGCCGAACAAATCGAAGCGCCCCGCCGGGCGCAGGGGGTACAGCAATTGGCGCCAGTTCCATGCACGCACCAGTTGCTCGGCCAGGATGGACAAGGGCACCAAGACCAGCCAGCTTGGGTCCGCGCCTGTGAGAATACCGAGCCGTCGCGCCGTCGCGCCGTCGGTGTCCGGAGATGCCTATCTTCACGTGCACACGAGAGAGTGCCAACCCGCCACATGCAACGCTAAATGCCTCATATCGCACGTGCGCCGGCCAGCCGTGCACTCACGCTCTCCCACTGGATGTTCTGGAAGAAAGCATCAATGTATTTCGCCGCCGCAGCGCCGTAGTCCATCTGATAAGAGTGCTCGTACATGTCCATCACCAGGATCGGAACGGTGGCGGCCGGTCCATGCGCGTGATCGGCCATTCAGTAATTTTCCAGCTGCCTGGTGTGCAGGTTGAACCCAAGAACCACCCAGCCGGACCCCCCACCGAGGCCGGCACCGATGCGGCGGAATTCCCTCTCCCAGTCTTCGAAGCTGCCGAAGGCTTGAGCGATCGCCTCTCGCTCGGTAGCTGCGGCCTCGCCACTGCCCCCGAGGTTCTCGAAATACAGTTCGTGCAGCACCACCGATCCAGTGCGAATTAGGTGCTCGCGCTTCAGGTCGTTGTAGATGTAGGGCGGCAGGTCCTTGTCGCCTGCGGCCTGCACCAGCCGGGCCTTGACAGCGGCCAGTGCCTTGACCGAGCCGCCGTAATTGTTTTCCCAATGGGAACGAATCATTCGTTCGGACAGACCCGTTAGTTTTGACGGATCGAACGGCAGCGGCTTGAGCGCGTCCTGACTTTGAAATGCTGGGGATGTAGTCATCATGAACTCCTTTTAAGAAAACCTTGATATACGAGTTGCTGCCCATCTAGGTACTGCAACTCGTTGCCTCGTCGATGCACCGAGAAGCACGCCGCCTGTGTGCTGCTGATCTCGGGCTTCAGCAGGCACAGCTGGTCGCCTTGAACCGACCATTGGCCCGCTTTGCTTGTCCCGCTCTCGGAGCGGATGAGTCGACCATCGGGGAGGTACTGATGCTCCCAATGTCTCCCGTCGCCGACTGAGCTGCCGCGCAACGCGGAGCGGATCTGCTGGCCATTCAAAGGAGCAAAAGCCGCCGATTCAGCGGCCACGTCCGGCAGCGTCCATGCACCAAGCACGAGCAGCAAGCAACCGCAAGCAACGTTTCGGCGCAGCCGTCCGTCTAGGCGGGTTGAGCCGAGGCCTCCGCTGGCGCGACTTTTCTTGATCGGAGCGACCGGGGATGCGGCGGAAATCTTGGACTGGTTTCAGTTGACTAAGCCCAGACTTTCGCGGTACTCGATGGGGCTGAGGGAGCCCAGCGATATCTTGATCCGCTTTTCGTTGTACCAGACGATGTACTCGTGCACCGCTCTGATGAACACCTCGATGGTGGTCGATTTCCAATCCCGCGGGTAGAACATCTCATTCTTCAGGCGCCCAAAGAAACCTTCGCAGGCCGCGTTGTCCGGTGAGCACCCCTTGCGCGACATCGACCGCGTCAGGTTCGCACTGTGCATCCGATCAAGCCAGCCCGGCCAGCGGTAGTGGGCACCACGGTCGGAGTGAATGATCGGCTTGCTGTCGCACGACTGCACCGTGTCAATGGCCGCATCGAGCATCGTGTTCACCAACTCGGAGTCCGGTCGGGTACCAAGCGTCCAGCTCACCACCATGCCATCGAAGCAGTCGATCACAGGCGAGAGGTAAACCTTTCCCGCCGGGATCTGGAACTCCGTAATGTCGGTGAGCCACTTCTCGTTCGGTGTCGCCGCCTGGAAATCACGATTGAGGAGGTTGTCTGGCGCAGGGCTGATCTCTCCGAGGTAGGACCCGTATCGACGCTTTTTGCGCGCCGGAACACTCAAGCCCTCCTGCTTCATCAGGCGCTGCACGACTTTTTCAGACAGGTGCAACTGGCGTCTGCCCAGCGCCGCACGCATGCGCCGGTAACCATAACTGCGGTGGTTGCTTTGAAACACATCGGCAGCGGCAACGCGGGCGGCAGCGTATTTGTCAGGCCTTTGCTGGCGGGCGCAGTGGTAGAAGTAGGAACTGCGAGCCAGGCCAAGTTCGCCAAGTAGCTCTGTGAGCGAGTAGATGGGCTTCAGGGCGTCAACCAGCAGAGTCTTCTCCCGATTGCTCAGGAGTTGAGGGTTGACGCCCAGGCCTTTTTTTAGCAGTTCATTGGCCTTCTTCAAGATGTCATGTTCGAGCTGAAGACGGTGAATGCTCTGTTGAAGCGACTCGACTTGGCGCTGCAGTTCGGCAGCATCAGGCACTGGCGGTGAATTGTTTTGACGTTTCATGGATGCGGGTACCTCGCGGCCGAGCAACTGGTTTTTCCAGTTGTACAGCGTAGGCCGACACACCGCCAGCTTCTGGGCAATTTCTTGTGCGCTGGTCTTTCGGGTGCAAAGCTCAATCACCGCTGCACTTTTAAGCGCGTCGGGGTGCAGGATGTTCGGTGCGCGGCCCACCATACGGTAGCGAACCTCGGGGTGCAGCTCATCAATCCACTCGGTCAGTAACGCCCGACCGGGATATCCCAATGCCCGCATGGTCGATGCAATGCACCGATCGTGATCAAGGTAGTGCTTCACCGCAGCTTGCTTCTGCTGATCGGAATATTTCTGTCCTGATCGCGAGTACCCGACTCGCAGTTCTTGGCTTCGCTCGTACTCCCGGTACCAGCCAATGAGCGAGTTCTTGGTCGGATACCCCAACTGGCAGATGGTGGCCCTAAGGCGCTTGCCAAGCTTGATGTAGAGCTTGACGGCTCGAATTCGGTCTTCGTAGGAATACATGAACTACCTCCAGGTAGTCCAAGTTTTTAGCCGCATCCCCAATGGCCCAGCTTTGGAAATGAATCAACAGCCGTGCCGGTGTTGTCGGATAGGAATAGCAAAACAGTCATGCGAACGTATCACCGGGTGGATGGTGTCCTCTACCTCGTGTCGATTGCTGCAGTGCGCAGTCAATTCGAACCAGGAACTGCTCCAAAGGGGGCACTGGCCATGGTGCGTCGCTTCGATGCGAACGAGCTCACAAGGTTCAGTGACATCCTCATGCAGCCGGTGCGATTGAGCTTTTCGGAGTCACGGTTCGTCGGTGCTTCGAACAGCCAAAAGAACATTGCCGAAACAAAGCTTGAATCGCTCGCACCGATCCTCGATCATGAGGGCCAGACCGTTGCCGCGTTGGTCCTGGAACTTGACAGAGACTTGCATCAGGCAGGTCGCTCGCTGGCGTTGGTGGCTGCGTTGCAAGTCGCTCTGGCGGGTCTGGTGGTGGGAGCTGTATTCGTCCTCATGTTGAACCACCTGGTATTGCGGCGATTGCAGCGTGTTCATAAAGAGCTGGAAGATGTCACCCGTCAAGGCCTAGACGGGGATGGCCAGCTTCTCGTCAAAGGTGAGGACGAGCTTTCCGACGTGGCAGAAGGCATTAACTGGCTTTTGACCAAAACCCGAGAAGATGCCACACAGCAGAGACTCGCCCATGCTCGCCAAGAGGCGTTGCATCTGCAATTGCTCCAGAGCCAGAAAACCGAAGCTATCGGCCGCTTCACCAGCGGCATCGCGCACGACTTCAACAACTCGCTGACAGCCATCTCTGGCTGGGTACGCATGGCAAACGAAGACCTGACGCCCGATCACCCCAGCGCATCATCCTTGGATCAAGCTCTCAAATCCATTGGGTACGCGTCTGGTCTCATGAAGCAGCTTTTGTCCTTTAGCCGCCAGTCCACTCCAAGCGTGAAGCGCCTTCGGCTCAGCGCGCTGATCGAGGAGGCACGTGTCCTGGTCTCCCTGGGCCTTATGGGCCGGTGCACTCTTCAGGTCGATTGCCAAACCGCCGACGACTGGGTTCAGGCAGACCCCACACAAATGAAGCAGGTGATCGTCAACCTGCTCATCAATGCCTGCGATGCCATGAACGGCAAAGGAGCGATTTCACTCGTCCTTGAAGCGTATGAGTCGACCCAAAACGGCTGCGATGCCATGAGTGGCATGCTGGATCACCTGCCGCAAGGACGCTACGTCGCACTGTCGGTTCGGGACGAAGGACCGGGGATTGCACCTGAGCATTTGGACCGCATTTTTGAGCCATTCTTCACGACCAAACCTGCGGACAAGGGAACGGGTCTGGGGTTGTCCGTCGTGCACGGCATCATGGCCCGGCACGCTGGCGCAGTTCGCGTGAGCAGCACACTGGGCAAGGGGGCCTGCTTCATACTTGTGTTACCTGTTAAAGGTGCAGAGGGCGTGACTTCGAGCATTCCCAGCGATGGAAAGGCCCAAACGGCGCCAGAATAAATGGCTATGGAGCCTGCTCACCAGGTTTGTAGTTGCGTTGCGATCGGCCTATGCGCGTGAAGTGCTGCCTGGATCGAGTCCGTGTAGCTGAGCCTCAGAGTTGACCCAGATCGGGTCTATGCATCACTTGTTGTAACGGCGAAGTGATGCGGCTTCGCTTCTGTTGAGCTGTGGGATTTTGAATCCTTACCACTCGGTGGCTTGGGCACCGTCAACTTCCAAGAATGGCATAAGTCGGGATGCAGTTGCTAAAGATTGCCTGGATGTCAGGACACACGCATCAGGACACTCAGTGCGCGACTGACATACGAGTTGTGAGTGGCCACCATCATGTCCGCGAATGGAAGCCGTCCGTCCCAGCCGGGTAGGGATTCGATGTAGGACCTCAACCCGTTGAACTGTGGACGCCAACTGCCATTGACCGTTTCTGCGTCGTGACGGCATTCCCGGTACAGCTCCTCCAGCCCTCGTCCTGAGAGCGCCAGTACGAGGACCGCGAAAGTGAATGGCTTGCCCAGGCCATTGCGCCTGAAACTTAGCGCCTCGACGATGGCTTGCAGCGCCTGCTCACCTTGGGGGTTCGGGTCGGTCGGCTCTGCTCCCGCATTCAGCAGTTGAATCTGTTCCCCCATCGCGGCACAGATGACCGCCGCGTCGGCTTCCTCACGCAGCATGGAGAGAAGCGGGTTGCCCTGGCTCGATGCCTCTGTGGGGTTTGGGGTCCTTGATCCGGACGAGCACAGGCGCGGCTGAATGAACCGCAGCATCGACATCAGGTCCAGCATGCGCCGACTCTCCCAGAGCTGTGAGAGCGCGGGCTCATCGAGCGTGGCCAGCCGATGTGGGACCTGCGAATACTCTTTTGCCAAGCCCGCGGCGACGAAATCATCCTGGGTGAACTTGTACCGCTGAAGACCGATATGGCGCACACGCGCCCCAGCGTTGCTGAGGAGCTTGGGCATACATTGAGCGACCGTACGAGCCAGCGCGAGCAGTTCTTCACCGTCCTCCTCCCTTTCGGGCATCCCGACCCAAGAAGCGCAGACTTCATCGATCAGGCCGCTCAGGAGTCTTGCCATGCCGAGCAGTGCCCCATGCTGCCCGCGCATCTCGGTGGCCTCGCTCTGCAATGTGTAGTAGGCCGCAGCAAAGCCGGCAGCCGTTAGAACCAGCACGAAAAAGACGACGGCATACATGCCTTGAGAGGATTCGAACATGGAGACTCCAAGTGCACCAGGCGAGGGGCCCGAGATGATTTAAGGAGCCGCAACCCAACGCTGCCCTCCCCAAGGGATATCCGAATTTCCAGCCAATGCGCTGACGTTTGTTCCGAGACTTCCAATGCTGGCCAGAGAAAGGGTGCGGGTCAGGCAATTGAGCCATGCGATGATGCCCACACCCCGGAAGTCGATCACATTCTTCGGGACTGCAAACGGCACCTGCAAGGCAACCTGAACTTGTTTGATCGCCAAGTAGACGCCGACCATACGGTTGTGACGCGTCCACGAAATTTCTTGAAAGCTTGTATTGTCAGAAATATCGGCCGATGAACATCAAACTTGATGGGGCCTGCTATTTCTTGCGCGCTGCTGCGCATTGTTGTGAGCAGGTTGGTGTGGACTCCGCCTGGGTGCTTGCCAACCGCATCTCTGATGCCTCACGTAGGCGAGCCGCATTGCACTGCCTGTCCAGCCATGGCGGCGCAGTCTCGTTTCGTCGTTGGAGATGGGCACCCTAACGCCGGCAGGCCCAGGATGTCAGGCTTTCGAAGGAGGCTCGGAACGAGCTTGAAACACGGAGCGTCGAATCGCATCCGACACGAATTTCACCCCGCGGGACAAGCTTGACCAGAAGTCATGAATTGCCTCGCGGCGCAGTTGCAGGGGTATTGTCGAACGCTTACCGCCATGTAGTCTGAATGTGTGGCTTGCAACCGCAAGGTGCCCGCGGACCGACCGTTGCCTTACCTCCCTTGTCCCCCGTTCAGTCACATCAAAAAACCTACCATGATCAAGCGAGTTTTCGTGCTTGCGCTAGCCGCTGCTGCGATGATGCCCGCCGCCCACGCCAGGGATGTCGGTGTGACCGTGGAATTCAGTCAGCCAGGTGTGTTCGGTCGCATTGACATCGGCCGCGTTGCGCGACCAACGGTGATCATTCGGCAGCCGCTGATCATCGAGTCGCGGGCAGTGTTCGTCCAGCCGCAACCGATTTACATGTGGGTGCCTTCAGGGCACCGGAAAAACTGGCGGAAGTACTGCCGCGAGTACGATGCTTGCGGTGTGCCCGTGTACTTCGTGCGCCACGATTGGTACGACAAGCACGTGCGTTATCGCGACGATGACGATGATGATGATGACGACCGCCGTCGCAGTAAGGGGAAAAGGGAGTATCGAGACGCAGACTGCAGAGTGGAGATCGAAGTCGAGCGCGGCAGATATTCAAAAGAAGTCGAGTGCGAGCGGTGACCGACTCGTGATGGCGAACCAGGCCGACTTTCCCGTGCGCTCCATGTGCCGCGTGCTCGATGTCTACGCCAGCAGGTTCTGCACTTGGCGTGAACGCGCTTCGTCCCAGCGCAGCATTTGATGACCGCGCGCATCCGCCAGATTCACAAGGACTCCTACGAGACCTACCGCATGTCGCAGGTGTGCGCCGAGTTCATCGAGCAAGGCGTGTGCATCAGCCGCCAGCGCGCTTCTTGGTCAACACCTTCCGTTGACAGCCAGTACAAGGCCCTGTGCTCTGTCGCTGACTACTTTTCCTGTCCATTGCCGCAAGCCATCCTGCACGACCCGACGTGCTGACGTGCGAAGCGCCCATGCGACAGCCTACTTTGCGAGTTGCCTCCGCGCGAGAGGTGTAAAAAGCTCGTTGCGTGCCGCCTCGGTGATCGCCGTCACGCATGGGTGCGTGATTCGACGCTCGACAGAAATCGCGAAAAATTCCTCCACAACCTCGGGCGTCGCGCCGAGCGCGCGCACGCCGTATTGCTTCTCGATGTCCCGCTCGAGCACGGTGGGAGCGACGAATATGCCCAGGCCTCGGCGCCCGAACTCCTTTGCAAGGGCGCTGTCGTCGAACTCGCCGACGACCCGGGGGTGCAGTGAGCGCGCCTGCAGCCAAGACCGCAATCGCTGTCCGACTGCCGATTCCTCGGCAGGCATGAGAAGAGGCGCGCCGTCGAGGCAGGTCGGAAACTGACCCTTGCAAGATTCGAGCAGCGACGGTGCCGCGAAGAAGCTGACGCCGCAGTTACCCAGCTTGTGGTTGAAGGCGCGCACGCTCACGGCGGAAGGGATCGGCGCATCGGAGATTACGAGGTCCAGTCGGTGCAGGGCCAGCTCGCCCAGCAGCGTGTCCAGCTTCCACTCGCGGCAGACGATGCGAATCGGCTCCGGTAACTGCGTGGCCGGCTCGATCAGTCGGCATGCGATCGTCTTCGGCACGGCATCGGCCACGCCGACGCGGAACTCCAGCAGCCTGCCCTTGCGGGGGTAGTCGCGCACGGCCTCCTTGAGCTCGGCGCCGATCGAGAAGATGTTCTCGGCGTAGCCCAGCACCATGCGCCCGGCTTCGGTCAGCACCAAGCCGCGCCCGCTCTTGGCAAACAGAGGCGTGCCCAGCGCCTCCTCGAGCAACTGGATTTGCCCGCTGATGGTCTGTGGCGACAGGTGCAACTGTTCGCTGGCGCGCAGCACACCTCCAAGCTTGGCCACCTGATGGAAGTAGTGGAGGTGTTTGTAGTTCATGAGTGCCGCAGTCGAAAACTGCGGGAGAGGTCGGCCAAATTGTATGGTTTTTCGGTACGATTGAAGTAGAACAATCTGCTTTTCGCGGACGACGTCCGGCCCTAGATTCTGTGTATCGCCACTGACGGCGAAACAAAAGGTGCACAGTGGTTGTCGACATTCACGGTCAAGGGTTCACAGTGACGCAGGCGCTGGGCGGGCACGTCCGAAGTCAGCTGGGCTTCGTCCTCAGCCACTACGGCGACCGCATCCGGCCGGTCTCGGTCCGTATCGGTGACGAGAAGGGGTCGTGCGGCGGGGTGGACATGCACTGCCGCATCCAGTTCCACCTGCTCGAAGCGTCCGACGCCGTGGTCGAGAGCGTCGGCGCCGATATGTACGTCGCCATCGACCGTGCCGCAGACCGCGTCGGCCGGCTGGCCGTCAAGCACCTCGATCGCACCCACCCCTTCCCGCGAAGACACCGCATGAGCGAGCCGGGCCGTCCCGAGACCGAATGCCGCTGGCGAAGCCGATTTTTCCACAGTGAGTATCCCGCCCGCCTGGACTGCCGCCATCGGTCAAGTCCGGGCACTTTTCAACCGTTTCTGGAGTCATCAACATGATCACACTCCTACTGCCCTGCGACGGTTCGACCAACGCTCTGCTGGCGGTGCGGCACGCCATCGACAGGTTTCACCGCGGCGACGTGCAACTGGTTCACCTGCTGAATGTGCAGCCGCCCTTTTCAGCTTATGTGGCGCGTTACGTCAGCCGGGAACTGCGCGCCGATTTTCACCGCGAAGACGCCGCCAAAGCGCTCACCGAGGCGCGGCAACTGCTCGACGCAACTGGTATTGCCTACCGCGTGCATGTGGAGGTTGGCGACAAGGCGCGCTGTATCGCTGACGCGGCACGCTTACTGCGCTGCGACCGTATTGTGATCGGCACGGCGCGCAAAAGCGTGCTCGTGCGCGCCGTCGAGAATTCACTCACCAACCGGCTGCTCGACCACTGCTCAGTGCCGATCGAGGTGATCGTCGGCGCCCCGGCCGGCGTGCTCGCGCGGGTCGGCATCCCGGCCAGCTTGGGGGTTGGCATGGCTTTGTTATGGGTGAGCGGGCCATGAGCGCGCAGCGCCGTATCCCAGCGGCCCCGGTCGCTTCGGCCCTGTTGCCGCGCCGCTTGCTTGGCACTGTTCCACTACCCACAGTGACCGCCGGCGCCGGGGGTGGGCGACAGTGCTACACGCCGACGTTGCCAGCGACGCCCTACATTCCGCGCCACGGGTCTTTTTTTATTGATTCTTCCGCAATCTCTCTGCGCGAACCCTCCCATGAGAACCCGTGCCCGCACACGTCCGGATTTCGACGTCCAGCTTCTGGTGCTGGGATAGCTGCCTCTGGCGGCACCCTGGCTGCCCCTCCGAACGGAGCGCCAACATGAACGCCCCCAACCCGCTGCTCCGCGCGTATCCCCTCAACAGTGCCGAGGCCGCGGCACGGATCGTTGCGCTCGCGCTGATCGCCAACGGCCGCATAGAGACGGTCGAGACTGCGGCGCTTGACGCGCTCAAGGCCCGTGAACGGCTCGGCCTGACCCGGCAGCAGTGGCATGGCGTGATCCACGACCTGTGCGCGGACTTGCTGGGTCCGACCCGCTGCGGCAACAAAGTACGCATCCCAAGCGAACTGCTGGACCGCATGCTGGACGAAGTCGTCGACGACGGAATGCGGCGCCTCGTGCTGCGCCTGTGTACAGCCGTCGCTCAAGCCGACTGCCAGATCGACGATGGCGAGCGGTTCGTGCTGATGGCCGCGATCGATCGTTGGAGTCTGCATCCCGACGACCACGATCTGCTCGAACCCATGTTGTACGGCTCGGACTTCCAGGTGCATTCGCGCGCTCACCCTGAGACCACTGCTCCTCGAGAATGAAGATCGGACGAGAACCCATCGTGACATCCTGTCCCCAAGCGCCGCCGTATCGCGTGCGGATCCCATCTGCGCCGGTAGACCGCCGACATAGCAGCGCACCGGTTCTATTGGGCTCGCCCGACAGTGAAAAGGCACTCGCAAGCGCGGTTAGCTTGCAGTTTCGCCGCCCGCCGGCGGGGGCGATGTTCTTTGATGAAGGCATGCCAGGGCTGGCGCCGCTCCACGTCATGCCCACTGCCATTTTGAAATCCTACCGAACCTACGCCGACGGCGGTGAACGCGTGCTCGGCTATGGTCCTCTCCGCCTGGGCAGGTACGCGTCGGGGGCGGCAACACATGAGCCGGCGAGCGTAGCAGTCGAGTTCAGGCGCACTCGCTCCCTGTGGCGATGGTCGCACTGTACGTCGATCAACGGTCATTCGAGCGTCCAGATAAAGCTCGCGATGCGCCGACGCGCTATTGCACCGCTGGTAAGCGTAGAGCGCGAGACGGTGAGACGGCCCATCGCGGCGTTGGCAGCGCGCGGAGGCCCGGCAGTGACCGGTTGCCCCATGGACATCATCGGCGTCGCCGCGCTGCAGGGCGCGTGGCGTTCCCCCGTAACATCCCAACCCCCAGCGAAACGGAGCGCCGATGCTGCAAGGCTGCACCGCGTTCCCGCCTTGCCATGAACATAGACTCCTTCGCCACTGGCCCGATGTGGGCCGGTTTCATTGTCTTCGTGCTCGCGATGCTGGCGCTGGACCTGTTCGTCCTCGGCGGCAACAAGGCGCACCGGGTCTCCGTCAAGGAGGCCGGCAGTTGGGTAGCGGCCTGGGTCACGCTGGCCTTCACGTTTGCGGCGCTGATGTGGTGGTACCTGGACGCCAACGTTGGCCGCGAGATGGCCGACCGCAAGACGCTCGAGTTCATCACCGGCTACCTGATCGAACAGACGCTGTCAGTCGACAACATGTTCGTCTTCGTGATGATCTTCAGCTACTTCGCCGTGCCGCCGGAGTTACAGCGGCGCGTTCTGCTGTACGGGGTGCTGGGTGCGATCGTCATGCGCGCCGGCATGATCCTGGCCGGCGTCTGGCTGGTGAGCGAGTTCGCTTGGATCCTTTACGTGTTCGGTGTGTTCTTGATCGTGACCGGTATCAAAATGCTGGTTTTCGCCGATAAGCAGCCCGACCTGGAAAAGAACCCACTGCTGCGCTGGCTGCGCGCTCACATGCGCATCACGCCGGTGTTCCACGGCGAAAGGTTCTTCGTGCACATCAACGGTGTGCGCTGGGCCACCCCGATGTTTCTGGTGCTGATGATGATCGAGGTCAGCGATCTGGTGTTTGCCGTTGACAGCATCCCGGCCATCTTCGCGGTCACCACCGACCCGTTCATCGTCTTCACGTCCAACATCTTCGCCATCATGGGGTTGCGGGCGCTGTACTTCCTGCTCGCCGACATAGCCGAGCGATTTCACCTGCTCAAGTACGGCCTGGCGCTGGTCCTGGTCTTCATCGGTGGCAAGATGCTGGCGGCCCCCTGGTTCCACATGCCGGTGCAGTGGTCGCTGGCCATCGTCGGCTCGGTGATTCTGGTCTCCATTCTGCTCAGCCTCAAATTCTCTGCCCGTAAATCCGGCCGCCCTGCGACATGACAAACACCACGCCCACTGCGATCCCCGCCCCGGACCGAATGGCCCGTGACGAACACGGCCGCCTGGTGTACGCCAGTTGGGGCACAGCCCCGCAGGCTCATGCCGGCCGCTGGCTCGTCGCCGTTGACGGCTCGGAAGGATCCTTGCGCGCCGCATCGATGGCGGCGCGGCTGATTGCCGCTGAAGCGCGCGCCGAGGTCGACCTGGTGCACGTCCATCCCTGGCTGGTCAAGGAAGCTGCCGAGGCGGAGCTCGCGCGGCGCTGCTGGCACGCCTCCGCCGCCGCGCGCGCTCTCATGGATGAGATGGGCATTGCGTGGCGGCTGCACGCACGCATGGGAGATGCGGCCGAGGAGATCGACGCGTTGGCGCAGGAACTCGGCAGCCAGGGTATTGCCATCGGCTCGCACGGCTTGACTGCCGCCGAGTCGCTCTTGCTCGGCTCGGTGGCCTACAAGGTCGTGCACCTCGCCAAGGTGCCGGTACTGATCGTTCGCTGAGCCTGCCTGGATTGATCGCTGCACGATGCCGCACTTCGAGCCCGTTATTCTGTTCTTCCTGCTGGGCGCGCTGGCCGGCTTTTTGCGTTCTGACCTGCGCATTCCAGGTGTCCTCTACGAGTCGTTGAGCATCTTCCTGCTGCTGGCTATCGGCCTGAAGGGCGGGGTGGAACTGGCGCGCTACCCGCTTGCCACCGTCGCGCTTCCCGCGCTGGTGGTGGTCGCCGTAGGGGCGCTGATCCCGCTGGTGGCTTACCCGGTGCTGCGCCGCTTCGGCCGTTTGCCGCGAGCCGATGCGGGGTCGATCGCCGGCCACTACGGATCGGTGAGCGTGGTCACTTTCGCGGTTGGAACAACCTACCTGGCTCGCCTCGGCCATGAGGGCGAAGGTTACATGACGGTGATGCTCGTGCTGCTTGAGTTCCCGGCGCTGGTGATCGGCGTCCTGCTGGCACGGCGCGGCGAGCCCGGCACACCTTGGGGAAAGGTGCTTCATGAGGTGCTCGCTGGCAAGAGCATCGTGCTGCTGTTGGGAGGACTGGCCATCGGCTGGTTCGCAGGCCCCGGCGGCATCGAGCCACTGGATCGCCTGTTCTTCGACCTGTTCAAGGGCGTGCTCGCGTTTTTCCTTCTCGAAATGGGCCTGGTGGCGGCGAGCCGCTTCGGCGAACTGCGCCGCGCCGGGCCCTTCCTGCTCGTCTTCGCTACCGTCATGCCGCTCTTCTCCGCCGGCCTGGGCCTGGCCACCGGCGCGTTGCTGGGTCTGTCCGTCGGTGGCGTGACGCTCTTGGCCACGCTGTACGCCAGTGCGTCCTACATCGCAGCGCCTGCGGCCATGCGGCTGGCAGTTCCACAAGCCAATCCGGCCCTGTCGATCGGCGCGGCGCTGGGCATCACTTTTCCGTTCAACCTGCTGGTCGGCATCCCGCTGTATCACCGGCTCGCGCAGCAAGTCGTACAGTGAGTATGTGATGCAATTACCGGAAACAGGCATGATCAAACTGCTGACCGTTGTATGCGAGGCCGCGCTTGAGACCACGCTTCTGCGCGACCTCGAGTCGCTGGATGCGCGTGGCTACACGGTGACCGACGCGCGCGGCAAGGGCAGCCGAGGTCGGCGTGACGCCACCTGGGGCCCGCACGCCAACATCCGGATTGAGGTGCTGTGCAACGCGCTGACCGCCAGCGCCATCTGCAAGGCGTTGCGCGAGCGCTACTACGACAACTACTCGATGGTCCTGTTCGTGGCCGATGTCGAGGTGCTGCGGCCGGAGAAATTCTGACCCAAAATGTTCCGAAAGCCCACTATGCCCATCGCCGGGAAGGCCCGACTGGCCGTCGCCGCGCTGCTCGAGCTGGCGCAGGAGCCGGGCCATCAACCATTGCCCATGATCAGTGCACGCTTGCGTGTGTCCGTGTCCTGTCTCGAACTCCTTTTGTCGCGGCTGCGGCGAGGCGGGTTGGTTCGCAGCAGACGCGGCCCGGGGGCGTCGATTGCCTCGCCGGAACAGATCACCGTGCAGGAGGTGGACGCTGCGGTGCGCGCGGGCGACCAGCCAACGCGCGATGGCGCGGAGAAAGGCAAGCAGCCCGGTGGCGTGCGCATGGCGTCTGCTGGTACGAATTCGAGCAGTCGGCGGTGCGTTTCCTGTCGTCGGTTTCGTTGTGCGGCTGCTTCGATACCCACCGACGTGGCGGACGGGCGGATGATGCTGCCGACTGAACGATCCCAAACCACCCAAACCACCTACAACGGAGAATCCCCATGCGCATCCTCATGCCCGTCGACGCCAGCAGCTTCAGCAAGGCCGCCGTCGCTTTCGTCACCTCGCGCTCCACTCTCTTCGAGGAGCCGACCGACGTGGAACTGGTCAACATCCAGTACCACGTCCCATTGCGCGTTTCCCGTGCCTTGAGCAAGGAGGTGGTGCGGAACTACTATGAGACGGAGGCGGCCCGGGCTTTAAAAGCCGCTACAGCCGCGCTCAAGCGTGCAGGGGCGACAACGACGGCACGGTACGTCGTCGGCAACGTGGCCCATAAACTGGCGGCGATCGTCGCCAACGATCCGGCTGACCTGATCGTGATGGGCTCTCACGGCGCCACCGGCCTGAAGCTGCTGCTGCTCGGCTCTGTTGCCAGCACTGTGGCCGTCTCAAGTACCAAGCCGCTGCTTATAGTGCGGGAGGGTGCCGTACCGCGCAAGGATTCGCTCAAGCTCGGCATCGCGCTCGATGGCAGCCCGTATGGACTGGCGGCAGCGCGTTTCGTAGCCAGACACCGCAAGCTGTTCGGCCCGGCTCCCGCGATCTCGCTGATCCACATGGCCCCTGAACTGACGAAGATCGTTGTGCCGGGCTGGTTGGAGCGCGAGGTCGAGACCGGCATCAAGCCGGAACAGATCGAGGCGATGCACAAGGCCGCCTTCGAAAGCGTGTTCGCGCCGGTGCGCGAAGTACTGGACGGCGCCGGACTGGCATCGAAGGAAGTCCGGCTCATCGGCCGTGTGCCCGGCGACGAGATCGCGGCGCACGCCACGAAGAGCCGGCTGGACCTGCTGGTCATGGGCTCGTTGGGGTTCGGCGCCAGCCGGCACACGGCCATGGGCTCCGTGGCCGCGCGAGTCGCCTCGCGCTGCCGCACGGCGCTGCTGCTGGTGCGCGAGAAGTAGCGCGGCAGGGCCGGGTGCAAAGCCCGGCCCGGAGCGCACTCAGTTGGCGCGGTACGGCAGCGACGAGTGGTGCACGACGATGCGCAGCTTGCCGCTGTCGTCTTTGAGGAACTTCCAGGTCTTTTCCACGGTGGTGACCTTGCCGTCCTTGTCGGTGATCGACACGTTGCCCATCGAGGTGGCGACGTCGCCGGCGATGAAGATCGCCGCGTTGTTCACGTCCACCTTTCGCCAGGCCTTGAGGGCGAAGCCGGTGTCCTTGGGGAAGCTGGGGTCGCCGCCGACGAAGTAGGCCAGCGCCCCGGCGCGCGTGGTGCGGAAGGTCTGCGGCGCCTCGGTCAGCGTGGGCTTGAACAGCACCGGGCCGAATTGGTAGCCATAGGCGCCGTCGATCACCTCCCCGGCCAGCCGGCGTGCGGCCACAGAGCCCTGGCGCTCGTGCGCGGTGCTGATGGCCACCAGGGCATCACCCCAGGCGCGCTGCGCAGCCAGCACTTCTGTTTCGGTGATCGCCTTGTTGATCACGGGGGCCTGCGCGGCGGCGGTGCCGAGTGCCACGATGAGGGCGGAGGCGAGGGCGGCGGAACGGAACGTCATGATATTGCACTCCAGTGCGTTGTTGTGAGAGTAGGCATTGCACCGCGCTGCCGTGAACCCGGGCTGAACCCCAGATGACGGGCTGCTGAACGGCGCATGAACGGTGCATGAATTCAGGCCCGGTCGCGCCTTTTGTGGTTCGCATGTCCGCAATCGACAGCGACAATGGCGCATGTTCAGAACCAAGCTCACGCTGGCCCTGGCCGGGCTCGGACTGGCGGCCGCCCTGCAGGGCGCGGCGGCGCTCTGGCGCCTCAGCGAAGCCGACCGCCAGGTGCTGCGCGGGCGCGTGGCCAGCGACATCCACGTCACCTTCGTCGAGTTGTCGGTGGCCAAGCAGCGACTGCGTTCCTGGGCCGCGCAGCGGCAGGCCGACGCGGGTGCCGAACCGGCCGAGCGCGAGGCCTTGCTGGCCGACATGCGCCGTGCTCTCGTCGAGCTCGAAAAGCTCGCACTGCAGGCGCCGGGGTCGGCGTCCGGCGCGGCCGCGGGCACCGAAGCAGCGCAGCGGGCTGGCGTGCTCACCACGCTCGCGCGCAGCGTGAACTCGCTCGACCTGGCGAGCCGCAACGTCCAGCCGCTGGCCGCAGACGCCGATGCACGCCCGGCGTGGCAGGCGCTGTCCGATCGGTTCGACCGGCCAGACGGGCACGACCTGCGCGCATTGCTGAACGACAGCATGCGGCGCGAGGCCGCCGCGGTGGCACGCGAACGCAAGGCGGCCGATGCCTCGCTCGAACAAGCGCGTCTGCTGTGGTCCGGTGCCGCGGCCGTACTCTGCTTGGCCGCGCTCTTGCTGGCCGGCTACTTCGCGCGGGCCCTGCGACAGCCGCTGGCAGCCTTGCGCGACGGCGTGGACGCGCTGCACCGGGGCGATTTGACGCACCGCATCGCCATCGACAGCCGGGATGAGTTCGGTGATGTGGCTCGCAGCATGAACGCCATGGCCGCAGAGTTGTTGCAGCATCGCGAGCGCGAGATGCAGGCCCGGCAGCACCTCGAGCAGCTGGTGCGGTCGCGCACCGTCGAGCTGAGTGCAGCGCTGGCGTCGTTGCAACAGGTGGACGAGCGCCGGCGGCGCTTGTTCGCTGACGTCAGCCATGAGCTGCGCACGCCGGCCACGGCCATCCGCGGCGAGGCCCAGGTGGCCTTGCGCGGCCGCGACAAGCCGGTCGAGGAGTACAAGGACTCGTTGCGCCGCGTCGCCGACACCGCCGCACAGTTGGGCCAGGTGATCGACGACCTGCTGGTCGTTGCGAAGGAGGACATCGACGCGCTCGCCGTGCGGCGCGAGCCCATCGACCTGCGCGATGCCATCGCTGCGGCGCTGGAGCAGGCGCGTGGGTTGGCGGGCTCGCAGCAGGTGCGCGTGGAATCGGCGCCTCTGCCGGCGCATGCCATGCCCGTGTTGGGCGACACGCCGCGCCTGCGGCAACTGCTCGCCGTGCTGCTGGACAATGCGGTGCGCTACTCGAGGCCTGGCGGCCTGGTGCGGCTGTGCGTCGATCCGCTGCAGCCGCAAGGTGAGCTCCCGCAGTGGGAACTGCGGGTCGAGGACCGAGGCATCGGCATCGCTGCCGACGAACTGCAGCAGGTGTTCGAACGCCACTTCCGGGGTGCGCAGGCGCGGCGACACTTCGCGGGTGGCTGCGGCCTGGGCCTGCCCATCGCCACCACCCTGGCGCGCGCGCACGGCGGTGAGCTCACGCTCGAGAGCACGCCAGGCGGTGGAACCACTGCCCGCTTTCGGCTGCCGCAGTGGCTGGGCGAGTCGCTGGCGAGCCCGATGACGTCATGAACATCCTGTTGATCGAAGACGACGCGCGCATCGTCAGCTTCCTGCAACGCGGCCTGCGTGCGGAGGGCCACGCCGTGCAGGTGGCGTACGACGGCCCGGGCGGCCTGGCCCTGGCCCGTGACGCCGCGCGCGAGCTGCGCCAGGGCGGCCCCTCATGCATCGTGCTTTTGGATGTGATGCTGCCGGGCCTGGATGGGGTGGAGGTCTGCCGCACCCTGCGGGCTGAGAACAATCCCTTGCCAATCCTGATGCTGACGGCGCTGGGCGAGGTCGACGAGCGTGTGACCGGCCTGCGAGCCGGCGCCGACGACTACCTGCCCAAGCCCTTCGACTTCGACGAGTTGCTGGCGCGCATCGACGCACTCGCGCGGCGCGCGCGCACGCTGCCCAGCGAGCGGGCGTCGCAACTCGTCGTCGACGATCTCGTGTTCGACCGCGACTCGAAGAAGGTCAGCCGCGGCGGCAACGTCATCGAGCTGACGGCGCGCGAGCTCGCGCTGCTGGAGCTGTTGATGTCGGCGCCAGGACGGCTGTTCAGCCGCGAGCGCATTCTGGCTGGCGCCTGGGGCGTGAACGAGGATCCGCTGACGAACGTCGTGGACGTCTACGTGGGACGCCTGCGCGCCAAGATCGACATCGGCGGCTGCAGGCCGCTGATCCACACGCAACGCGGGCTCGGCTATCGCCTGGAGGCGTCTGCCGACTGATCTGCCCAGGCTGACGCGCGCGGCCGCAGCCGATCGAACAGCACGGGGTTGTGAGCACCGATCACGGATTGCACTCGTCGCAGCGCTGGGGATCGGCGAACAGGGCATCGGGGCGCTCGCGGACCGAGCGATGGACGCACCTCACACAACCGACCCGTCGGCTCGGGTCTGGCGGGTTGGAGCGCCTCAGTCGCGGCACGGCAGGCCAGCGATGCGTTCGACGAGCCAAAACCCGGGGGCTCCGCTGGACGGGCAACGGGACTGAACTATGGTGGCCAGGGCGCGCGCGGCGAGTTGGATCATGTCCATGCGTGTGGGATTGGCGTGCGCCCGCAGGTCGCTCTCCAGGAAGACCTGGCCGCCCGCCGCCTCGGATTGCGCACAGCGGAAGGCCGCTTCCAGGTCGGCCCCGCCGGCGATCCCTTTGCGGTGGCGCGGGTCTTTCTCCCCCCTCGGGACGCACAACCAGGTGATCGGCGGGAAACTCTGCCTGCCGGGCGAAGGCCTCCGCCTCGGCCCACTCGCCGGCCAGAACGTGTAGGTGCTTCGCCCTGCCTTGGGCGAAGCCGACGATCTCGATCCCTGACTCGCATCCAGGAAGACGAGAAGCTCGACGTTCCATGGGATCACGCCAAGCATCGGGTCGGGGCCGAAGGGCCCTCACTGGCGAGGCCGAGCGGCAGGCCGGCCAGCTCCATCCCGATGTCGGCCTTCTTGCGCGCGGCGTCGAGCTGGGTTCCGGGGCGGGGGATGCTGCGCGTGAACCTGCCGAGCCGATCGGTATCGTATCCACGGACCCGTTCCGCGAGACAGCCGAGGGCCGGCTCGATCTCTGGCGCGATCACCCGTTCTTTGCCGTGCTGCGAGAGCAGTGCGGCGCGTCGGCCCGGATAGAGGGTGTAGGCTGACAGGCCAGCCGTCATCGTGCGTTCACTGGCGGTTGATTCAGCGGGGTGGCAGGACACGGTCGCCGTCGCCTCCTCTCGCAACATCGCCAACGCAGTCGCGCAGTGCAGCCACCAAATCAACGCGCGAGACGGTGCGTTCCGAGGCCTCCAGCCAGTGCGGGAGACGATGGCGCTGCCGACACAAGCTCACGCTCCGGCCGGCGGGAACCTGCGATACCAGGCCCCGTAGACCCAGCAGGCGGCACAAAAGGAAAAAGCCCACTCCGCCGTGGCGAACGTGATCAACGCGGTGCAAGGCACGACCCAGAGGTCGCTGCCCGCGGCATAGAGGCCCAACGAGATCGTGCTGGCGAAGAACAGCATCTTGTTGGCGAACATCTTGGCGCCCGCATCTTCCTTCCGTCCGGAACATCCGACACGGGCGTGCGCGGTCCTCCACAGCAGGTGAGACGGGCAGCGGTGATGCCCGATGAACCCGCGCACGGCGCCTTGCAGGACCAGGATTCCCAGCAGCCACGGCGAGACGAGCGTACTGACCAAGGCCTCGAGGCGAGCGACGTTGGACCAGACTAGCTAGGCCGCGCCGATGCGGCCGTCGCCGGATCGGCGCTGAGGTTAGAGGATGCGTGCATGTGTTGTTCTTGCGTCCCGTGGCTGGGTTCGGGTTCGCGCCCGGGCGGGATCAATCAGCCCGCTCCCCGCATCACAGGTACGACGGGCCGACACGTTGACACCAACGGCGAAGTGCCTTCGGTTCCGGAAGTTCAACTAAGAATAGCACGGCACCATGTCGACTCCGCGCCGCAAGGGTCGGGAGCGACCGACTGGGGCCAAGCGAGCCTGGCCGCAGAATGCCTCCAGCATGGAACCCTTGTCGGACGCAATGGAGATCGCGCGCGCTGCATTGCCAGGTTGGTCGGACGAGCCCCTACCGCGTGACGCCCGCGTCCGCCGCAGCGCGCTGCGCGACGGTGTTCGTGCTGACCATCGCACGCGCTGGCTTCACCCAAGACCTCGCCGGTGCCGCGCGCGGCTACTGCCACACGTTCCTGGAGGTCGGGATGATCGGCGAGCGCCTGTACCTGAAGGCTGGCGCGCTCGGGCTGGGCGTGTGTGCAGTGGGCACCTTCTACGACGACGAGGCGGCCGCGCTGGTCGGCATCGACCCTACGCCAGAATGGCCGGTGCACTTCGTTACCATGGACTGGTCGGCGTGAAATCGACCACCCCTCCCCGCTGCGCGGGCACTCCCCCGTGGGGAGGCTCAGGCCGACGCTTGGGAGCGGCCCGGCGCTGGCCTGAGCACGCGCCAGATGTCCTTGAAGACCGCTTGTTCGACCTTGGCACGTTCCGCGCCTGGGCAGGTGACGCGTACGACGAGAACCAACTGCCCCGGATCGGAGAAGTCCCAGGATACCCTGTTCCTGCCCGAAGGGTAGGCGATGAAGCTCTCGGCAGAGATCTTGCGGAAGTGGGCCAAGGCTTCGTCGCGCCAGGCGCTGGTGGCCTGATCGGCCGCCGCCAGGGCAGCCTCTTCGATTCGGTCCAGGTCGGACCCACTGCCTCTGGGAATGGGCATGCGGATGAGGTGCAGGGCGTACTCGCCGGTGGGTGAGTTGTTCTTGAGGGGAATGGTCAGCAGCAGCCCGTTTGGAAACTCGGCCGTCTTGCCCGTGACCTGCCCGGCGTGGTCCAGCTCGACCAGGGTGGTGGCAAACATGTCGATGTCGACAACCCGTCCGTGCAGCTGGTTGAACTCGATGAGATCGCCGACCTTGAAGGGTTGAACCAGGGTGACGTACAAGTAGCCCAGCACGCACATCACCAGGTCCTTGCTGACGATCAGCAGCGCACCGGCGACGGCCGCCACCGACAAAGCGAAGCCGGCGATCGTCGACGCCCAGACCGAGACGATGATCAGCAGCACCAGGAACCAGATGACGTTGCGTGCCCACACCAGGTGCATGCGCCGCTTTTCGGCGGAGATTTCGCCGCGGGCCAGATAGCGGGCCCAGAGGTGAGACAGCGCCAGCCCGAGGCCGATCAGGATGGCGGTGGCAATGACCTTTTCCCATTGACCGGGAATTGCAGCGAACAGTTTTTCGAGGGTCGGGCTGGACATCGTGTAGCGTCGGCAGTTATCGAGGAGGCGGGCCAGGGAGGGCGTAATCGGCGCCGTGTCGATCCATGTGCTTCAGCCCCGAACCATGCACGGGACGAGTCTGCCGCAAGTCAAGCGGACTTCACGACCCGCGTCGTGCAAAGATTGTGCCAGCTTCGGGCTGCACGAGTCCTGGGGACGTCAGTCGGCAACGAGCAAGTAGATCAGCGAGCTACGTTTGAGAATCGCCGTGACCGCAGTGCGTGCGCCGCACAGACCGGTGAAGACTCTGAGAAGCACGCCTTCGCGCTTCTCGATGCTCAGGCGCCGGGCGTGCAAAGCCACCCCGGCGAGAGTCACGGGCATGGCGAAGAGGAGGGTGCTTGTGTCCATGGACGAGGCCCGCGATCGGTATGGGCGCTGCGCAATGTGGGAAGCGCCACTGAGCCGGCCGATTGCACCTGGTCAGGCTGCGTGCCCGAGCCGCCGCCGCGACGGTGCCACACCGCGATGAGAAGGTGGGCGCCGGCACCCAGCGCCACGAGCAAGACGCGCCTGATGCCCCAGACCACCCAGGTCCCGCCGTCAAACCGTTGGCCAGCGCGGGCGCCGCCTGAAGCAGGCTGTCGACGAGGGGCCCGATGCCCGACAACTGCGAGGTAGGCCCCGAGGTACTTGCGTGCGCGGTAGGTGTACATGGCCATGGCCAGGCACCTGCGCTTGTCGGTGACTTCAACTTCACTCGTCCAGGCCGAGGCGGCGCACGATCAGTTTCTCCACCTCGAGCACCAGGAGTACCAGGGCACCGACGGCGATGATCTGCGCGCCCACCTGGAGCGACAGCGCGCTGGTGTTGAACAGGGTCTGCATGAACGGTGCGTAGGTGAACACGAGTTGCAGCAGGAAGACGCCGGATACGGCGGCCAGCACTCGTGGCGTGCCCTGCACGCCGGTCCAGGTGAACGACGGCGACTTCAGGTAGCGCACGCTGAACAGGTAAAACACCTCCATCGCCACCAGGGTGTTGACGGCCACGGTGCGGGCTTCCTCGATGGCCGCGCCGCGCGCCAGCGCCAGCTCGAACATGCCGAAGATGCCCAGCATGAACAGCGTCGAGACGAACACGATGCGCCAGATCACGAAGCCCGAAAGCATGGGCTCGTCGGGCCGGCGCGGCGGCCGCGTCATCACGTCGGCCTCGGTCGGTTCGAAGGCCAGCACCATGGCCAGGCCGATCGAGCTGACCATGTTCACCCACAGGATCTGCGCTGGCAGGATTGGAAGGGCGATGCCCAGCAGCACGGCCAGCAGCAGTGTCAGCGACTCGCCGCCGTTGACGGGCAGCAGGAAGGTCACCGTCTTGCGCAGGTTGGTGTAGACGGTGCGGCCTTCTTCGACCGCATGCGCGATGGAGGCGAAGTTGTCGTCGGCCAGCACGATGGAGCCTGCCTGCTTGGCGGCCTCGGTGCCCTTCATGCCCATCGCCACGCCGACATCGGCTTGCTTCAGCGCCGGAGCGTCGTTGACGCCGTCGCCAGTCATGGCCACCACCTGGCCTTCGGCCTGCAGGGCACGCACCAGGCGCAGCTTGTGCTCGGGGCTGGCACGGGCGAAGACGGTCGTCTCGATCGCCATGCGGCGCAGCGCCAGGTCGTCGCATGCCTCGACCTCGGCGCCGGTGGCGGCTTTCACGTCGCCGCCGCCCAGGCCGATCTGGCGCGCGATCGCGCTGGCCGTCACGGCGTGGTCGCCGGTGATCATCTTCACCTCGATGCCGGCGGCGCGGCACTGCGCCACGGCGCGGATCGCCTCGTCGCGCGGCGGATCGATGATGCCCACCAGGCCGAGCAGGGTCAGCCCCTGCTGAACGTCGCCAGGCAACAGGCGTGCGTGACCCGACGGCAGAACATGCCGGGCCAGTGCCAGCACGCGTCGGCCCGCGGCGGCCTGCTCATCGACTCGGGCGTGCCAGGCGGGGGCGTCGAAGGCTTGTTCGCGGCCCTGGTCATCGAGCTGCGCCGCGCACATGGTGAACACCCGTTCGGGGGCCCCCTTGACGAACACCACGTTGCCGGCGCCCGCGGCTGCCTCTGCGGCATGCAGCGTGGCCATGTAGCGGTGCTCCGACTCGAACGGGATCACGTCCAGCCGCGGCCGCTGCGCCGCCAGCGCGGCGAGGTCGAAGCCGGCTTTGCGCGCCAGCGTCAGCAGCGCGCCTTCGGTGGGGTCGCCGGTCACGCTCCACTGCCCGGCACCGCCAGCGGCGCCGGCCTGCTCGCGCAAGCTGGCGTCGTTGCACAGCGCGCCGGCCTGCGCCAGGTCGCGCACCGCAGGTGGCCAGTCGGCGCACGGGCCGTCGGCCGTCTCCAGCCCGCCGTGCGGGGCATAGCCCGCGCCCTGCACGCGGTAGTTGCGTTCGGCCAGCACCACCTGCTGCACGGTCATCTCATTGCGGGTGAGGGTGCCGGTCTTGTCCGAGCAGATCACGGTCACCGAGCCCAGCGTCTCGACGGCCGGCAGGCGGCGGATCACCGCATGGCGCCTGGCCATGCGCTGCACTCCGATGGCCAGCGTGATGGTCATGATTGCGGGCAGTCCCTCGGGTATGGCAGCCACCGCCAGACCCACCGCAGCCATGAACATGTCGATGGCGGCGTAGTCGCGCACCAGCGTGCCAAAGCCGAACAGCAGCGCCGCCGTCGCCATGATCACCAAGCTCAGCACGCGGCCGAAATCGCTCATCTTGCGCAGCAGCGGGGTGGTGACGGCCTGCACCTCCTCCAGCAGGCGCCCGATACGGCCGATCTCGGTGCGCGCACCGGTGGCCACCACCACGGCGCGGGCCTGGCCCTGGGTGACCATGGTCGCGGCGTAGGCCATGCCCAAGCGGTCGCCGATGGGCGCCGCCTCGTCCACCTCAGCGGTGTCCTTGTCCACGGGCACCGACTCGCCCGTCAGCGCGGCCTCGTCGATGCGCATGTTGCGCGCCTGCAGCAGCCGCAGGTCGGCCGGCACGCGGTCGCCTGAGGCGAGCAGCACGATGTCCCCGGGCACCAGGTCGGCGGCATCGATGTCGTGCTGCGCGCCGTCGCGTAAGACCAGTGCGTGCGGCGAGAGCATGCGGCGGATGGCCTGCAGCGCGCGTTCGGCCTTGCCTTCCTGCACGAAGCCGATCACGGCGTTGAGCACCACCACGGCGACGATCACCCCGGTGTCGACCCAATGCCCCAGCAAGGCGGTGATGCTGGCTGCGCCCAGCAGCAGGTAGATCAGCAGGTTGTGGAACTGCAGTGCCAGGCGCCACAAGGGGTGGGTCGGTTTCACCTCGGCCAGGCGGTTGGGCCCGTGCTCGGCCCGGCGGCGTGCCACCTCGGATGCCGCCAGCCCGGTCGTCGCATCGGTTTGCAGGCGCTCCAGCACCTGCATGGCGTCCAGGGCATGCCAAGCAGCGTCGGGTTTCGGGGCAGGCGGGGTCATGTGGGCAATCCGGAATTCATCGGCAGCGTCATCGCTACATTGGACTGTACCCGCCCATGCGCACCTTGATAGCCGGCAATTCATGCTGATCGCCCACACGTTCGGCGCGCACATCGGCCTGTTCCAACTGGGCAGGTGGTTGTGGACCAATGGGCTGCGGTTGCCCGCAGGCCTGCCTTTGCGGGAGATGCTGGCGCACTCCTGCGGTGAAGCCGCTCCATCTCGGTACTGACCTACGCCCGGCGTCCGTGATGACTGCAGCCGCGCTCTGTCAGCAAGCGCAGCGCAAGTGCACTGCAGCCGCGCGCGATCGGATTCCCGAAGCGGCCCTGACGAACGGCCTGCCCATCGACTGGTCCTCTGGGTCGTGGCCGATCGAACTTCCGCGGCACTCCGGCGTTATCACGCGACGCATCGCAGCCGTAGACCTTCCGCAGCAGAGGCCCGGACCGTGAGGTCGGGTGCCACCGCCTGGGGCCTCGGGCGCTGAGTTCGATGGGGTGCGCCTTCCAACAGGCAGGTGCTGCACGCCAGGGCCGCGAGGCGGTCCATGTCGAGGATTGCGATGGCGCGGTTTTCGACACGCACGCACTCCCGCAGCGAGCTTGAACCGAAGGAGCGACTGACCGTCTCATGCGCGATGCCCAGGTAGCGGGCTATGTCACGCCGACCCATGGGCAGGTGGAAGAGGCGCGGTGATTGCCCCTGGGCGGCCATGTGCAGCGACTGCTGCATGAGAAAGCGGGCCATGCGCACCTCGGCAGCCATGGGAGCCATCAGGGCGATCTGTTCGTCGCGCCGTGACAACTGGCGGCTGAGCGCGAAGTGCAAGGCGCGATCGAACCCTCTGATGCGTTGGCCGAGCGCGGACAGATCCCGAACCGGTACCGCGTAGACGGTCGCATCCTCGAGCGCGACCGCAGAGGTCGGATGTGCACCCACGCAAAGGGCATCGAAGCCGAGCAGTTCGGCACGGCCAGCGAACCCGAGCACATGCTCTGCGCCTTCTTCGGCGATGCGGTGGCTCTTGAAGTGGCCGGTGTACACGACATAGATCGATTCCGCACGTGCACCCTCGTGAAACAGCGTGTGGCCGGCGTGCAGCTGACGCATCAGGACCGGAGTTGACTCCGCGGCTCTTGAGTTGCCGGGTTCATCACCCAGCAGTCTCAGCAGGTCGGCCACGGTGCTTCGCCCGCCCATGCCCGCGTACCCAGGCAAGGCGAACACATCGCTCGTCAGGTGCTCGTCGCGCGCTTGTTTACTGGGGTTCATCGTTCATCTCCCGAAGTTTCAATTGACGGCCTTGCGAACTGCCCTTGTATGGGCCGTCAGACCCGGCGGGTGCTGCGGGCCGTCACCTGGAAGTCGAGGCCGTACAGCAAGGGTTCCAGCAATTCATGCTCATCGGGGTGCAGATCCCAATGGTCGATGGCGGCCAGCACGACGATGGACTCACTGTCGTCGACCCTGCCGTCCGCATTGACGACCGCCGTACACAGGCGCAGCACCAGGCGTTGCAGTGCCACCTCGTCGATAGCGGCGAGCATCTGTTCGATCATCCGGCCGTCGATCCGGCAGTCTGTGCCATGAGCGGCCGACCACAGCAGGTCGATGCACAACTCGTGGACGACGTCGTGCCATTCCAGGCGCGTCAGGCCCAGTTGTTCGTGGACCCGCATCGCTTCGAGCACGGCCACCTCGGAAGGCTTGACCTCGCCGTTCGAGATGAGTGCCAAGGCAACGATATTGGCCGCGGCCTGTGGGCTGTTGCGGGGATAACGGCGTGTGGAGGAAGAATGCTTGTTCATGGTTGACCTTTCTGGTTGATCAGAGTTGGCTCCCTGCCCTATGGCCGGGCCGGGCGTGTCTGGCACGGAGTCGGTCACGAGCCGAGTTTTTTCAGCGTGGCCTGGATGCCCGCGGCCTTGGCCGCCTCGCGGAACGTCTCGGTCGTGGGCAACAGGGGTTTGGGACCGGTGTTTTCCAGGAACAGCGCAGGCATCGCATGTTGGGCCAGTGCTTGGGTCTGTGCCTGGGCGCTCGCGATCGAGCCGAACAGCCAGATGGTGATGGCCAGGAGCAGCCAGCCGGCGGTGTACAGGACGGGCTTTCGGAGCGAGCGGACCGAGGTTTGGGTTTTCATTGAAATTTCCTTGGGGTTGCAGAGAAGAAACTGAAGATGCTGTCGAGGATAGATATCCGGTGGCGAGGAATCCTGGGGGGGCTGCGTGGGCCCCGGCCCGACCTCGCGGGCAAGTCGCCTGAGTTCGTGTCGCGTTGTGCCTCCGGAGTCGGGGGGCGGAGTCGCTGAACTCGCTGGCGACGTGACGCACGCTGTATTGCGAAGTGGGCGATCCGTCGGATGGGACAAGGACTCCCGGCATGGTGTTCATCCTTTCGGACAATGCCGGACCATCTGTCTCGGTGAGGCGCCGATCAGCAAGTCCGGCGGTTGATGTTCATCATCCCAGATGCTCGTCCTCGGGCAGCTGAGATCCCCGGGGCCGCCGCGCCTTGAACTCAGCGACGCGGGTTGCATGCCCCACAGCGCGAGCGCCGCCCCGAGCACCACCGACTCGCCCTCTGCAACGCGGCCGTCTGCCTCGATCACTGCGACGCAAAGGCACAGCACCGTGCGGCGCAGCCCGGGATCGGTGATCTCGGCCATCCGCTCGGCCAGCGAACGAGGGTCGACCTGACACGCGTCCGCCCAGGTCAGCTGCGCCGCCGAAAGCAATTCCTTCCAGCAGTCATGCACGACGACATGGAACTGCTCGGTTTCAAGCCCGAGTTGCGCGTGCGCGTCGAGTCGATCGAGCACGCCGACTTCGGCCATGCAAATGCCACCGTCGGCCAGCATGGCCAGCGCGACGATGCTGGCAGCCGCCTGCGGGCTGTTGGTCGGGTAGGGTTGCATGGCCCAATGTTCCTTGGATTGGCGTTGCTGCGGTCAGTCGAAGATCTCGCTCAACCACGATTTCTTGCGGTTGCTGCGTGGGTCTCGACCACGGTGTTGGTCGGAATCGGCAAAGTCGGGCCGCGATCGCCCGGCGCCGATCGGATCCGCTGCGGGCGCCGCTGTCGTGGCGCGTTCGATCAGCTTGTCGAGCTCGCCGCGATCGAGCCACACGCCCCGGCACTGCGGGCAGTAGTCGATCTCGACGCCTTGGCGGTCGGTCATCACGAGGGTGGAGTCGGGGCAGTTCGGGCATTTCATGGTGTGCACCTCAATCGTTGTTGTTGCCGAAGCCGATCAACGCCAGCAGGCTGCTGAACAGGTTGAAGATCGACACGTACAGGCTGACCGTGGCCATGATGTAGTTCGTCTCGCCGCCGTTGACGATACGGCTGGTTTCGAACAGGATCAGGCCACCCATGAGCAAAACGAACGCCGCCGAGACGGTGAGCGACAGTGCAGGCACCTGGAAGAAGATTGCGCCCAGCCCGGCCAAGAAGGCGACGAGGATGCCGGCCAGCAGGAACCCGCTCATGAAGCTGAAGTCCTTGCGGGTGGTCAGAGCGTAGGCGGAAAGGCCGACGAAGATGGTGGCCGTGCCGCCCATGGCCATCATCACCACCTGGTGTCCGTTGGGCATGGCCAGGTACTGGCTGACGATGGGGCCCAGCGTGTATCCCATGAAGCCGGTGAGCCCGAAGACGGCCGCCAGTCCCCAGGCGCTGTTGCGCAGCTTCGTGGTCGCGTACAACAGGCCGAAGAAGCCGAGCAGGGTGAGCACGATGCCGGGATGCGGCAACTTCAGCGCGGCACTGGTGGCCGCGATGGCGGCACTGAAGAACAGCGTCGCCGACAACAGGCCGTAGGTGTTGCGCAGGACGCGGTTGGTGCTCAGCGTGCCTGGTGCGCCGGTCTGGGCAACCACCACCGGCAAGGTCCGCTCGGTTGTCATGCTCGTTCTCCTTCCGGATGTGCGGGGTGGGGTGTCGGGGCAAGTTCCTTTGGCGCGATGAGGTGGGCGTCGGCACGACCGGGCCGCCGATCGATGCGTGAGCGGTCGAGATGCTTGACCACCACGCGACCCACGCGGTCCGCCGCGCGATCAATGACGGTGTAGAGGTCGGCTCCGAGTTCGTCGATGACCGCCACCGGTGCGTCCAGCAGATGCACCTGGATGCGACAGAACTTGTCGACGCCGCCTCGTGGGCCGTTCTCGTCGCCGATACGTACCACGACGCGCTGGATGCGGTCGCTGTGCCGGGTCAGCACGAAGCGCAACCGACGCTTGGCGTGATCGGCCAGTGCGCTGGTTAGCGGGAATCCCTGGCTGTGGATATCGATGTTCATGCGTTTCCTTTTCCGGTCACCCGATGGGGCGACATGGAGAATGTAGGGGCCTATCGAAGAAAGAAAAAGCAGATAGATATAGAATTTTTATTCGTAAAAGTCGGATGGTTGAAGCGCCGGACGGGCCCGCTTTGCACCGCACAAGCGGGTTGGGACAGGCCGGCCGCTTGGGTGGCAACCCCGTGGTGACCTCTGCAGTAGTCGGCAGGTGGGCGGCGGCGAAACCAGTGAGCCCGCATTTCTCGCAAGCAACCGGTTCGGCAGCGGGCTCGCGTGCAAAGTAACAGTCGTGACGACGTGTGGACACCCCGGAGCGAACCGGGTCCGTCAGCGCAGAGGCCCGCTCCCCGGTGGGGCGGCCTGCCCCCCGCGTCAGAATGGTTGTCGATCCTTCATGGAACAACCCCGGGAGCGGCGATAAAGCGCTGCCAGCCGATCATGTTCCGGGCCTCATACCCTTGGATCAACTGGCCCCGAGGGCGGCGCCGGTGGCCGCAGTGAGGGGTCCAGCTTCAGCGCCGCCTTGATCAACAAGTGGGCTGACACCGGGGCGGTCATGAACAGGAACAGGGCGATCAGCAACTCATGCAGGCTGGCCGTGCCCTGCGCCACGCTGAACCACAGCGACGAGGCGATCAGGACGCAGCCCACGCCCAACGTCGTCGCCTTGGTGGGGCCGTGCAGGCGCTTCAGGAAGTCAGACAACTTGGCCAGGCCCCAGGAGCCGATCAGCGCAAAAGTTGCGCCGGTCACCACCAGGGCGGCCAGGAGTCCATCGAGCCAAAGAGGCAGGTCAGTCACGGCTTCACTCCACAATATTGCCACGCAACAAGTACTTGGACAGCACGACGGTGCTGGCGAAGCCCAGCATCGCGATGAGCAGCGCGGCTTCAAAGTACAGCGGCGTGTCGCGCTGAATGCCGAGCAGCACAAGCAGCGCGATCGTGTTGATGTACAGCGTGTCGAGCGCCAGGATGCGGTCGACCAGCGACGGCCCTTTCAGCAGCCGCCAGGCGTTCAATGCCATTGCGAAGACGAAGGCCGCCATGGCCCAGGGCAGGACGGTGGCGAGCAGGTTCATCGGGCACTCCCTTCGAAGATGTCTTGCAGCGGCGCTTCGTAACGCGCCTTGATACCGGCGATCAGCGCCGCTTCGTCGTCGACGTTGAGCACATGGATCAACAGGTGACGCTGGTCTTCTGTCAGCTCCGACGACAACGTGCCCGGGGTCATCGTGATGATGCCGGCCAGCGCCACGATGCCGTGCGGGTCGGTGATCGACAAGGGCAGCCAGACGAAGGCCGGCTGGATCGCCGCCTCGCGGCCCAGGATGCGTCGGGCGACTTCGATGTTGGAGGTGACGATGTCCCACAACACGACCCCGCCCAGCCGGACGATCTTCAACGGGTGCCGCAGTGAGCCCTTGTTGGGACGCAAGGCCTCGGTGAACCAGGGAATCACCAGGGCCAGCAGGGCGCCGAGCGCCAGCTGGCCGAGCGACCACGACTGGTTCAGCAGCGGCCAGACGAGGAACAGCATGACGCTGAGCAGCGGGGCGGGGAGCAGTCGCTTCATGGCTTGCCCCCGCGCTCGCGCATCTCGCGCCGCACGTCGATCGCAGCGGGCACCGGCTGCGCCCCGAGCACGGCGCGCAGATAGGCCTGGCGTTCGAACAACTGTGCCGCCGTGGCTTGCGTGTAGCGCGACAAGGGCCCTGCGGCCAGGCTGCAGGCGAGCATGGCCGCGAGCAGCAGCACCAGGGCCAGGCCGTGGCCGGCGCGCGGCGCCAGCGCGCCGGTTTCGATGGGGGATGATGCCGGCGCCGGCGTGGCCGGCGCCGGGCTCCAGAACAGCACCGAGCCGCTGCGCGCCAGGGCCACCATCACCAACAAGCTGCCGGCCAGCACGACGGCGATGGTCCAGGCCCCCCAGACGGTCGGGCCAGCGGCCTGCAGCAGCAGCGCCTTGCCCATGAAACCGGCCAGAGGCGGCATGCCGGCAGCAGCCACGGCGCAGACGAGGAACGTCACGCCCAGGCGATGGCGGGAGCCGTCGAACGGCCCGGCGCGCAAGGTGTCGGCCGACTGTCCGCGCGCGTAGGCGATGCGGTCGACCAGCAGAAACAGGGTCGCCGCCACCAGCGTGCTGTTGACCATGTAGAACAGCCCAGCCGCCACGGTGGCGGGCTGCGCCAGGCCCACCGCCAGCAGCAGCGTGCCGGCCGAGCCGATGACCAGGTAGCCGATCTGCGTGCGCAGTTGCTGCGCCGCCAGCGCGCCGATCGCTGCCAGCGCGATGGTCGCCAGCGCCAGCGCAGGCAGCCACGGCCCGGCCACCCCGGCCGTCGGGCCACCGTCCTCGCCGAAGATCAGCGTGCTGACGCGCAACACGCTGTACACGCCCACCTTCGTCATCACCGCGAACAGCGCCGCTGCCGGGGCACACGCCGCGCCATAGGTCGCCGGCAGCCAGAAGTACAGCGGCAGCAGCGCGGCCTTGACGAAGAACACCACCAGCAGCAGCAAGGCGGCGCTCTGCAGCAGCAGCCCCCGATCCGCCGGCAGATGGGCCATGCGCTGTGCCATGTCGGCCATGTTCAGCGTGCCGGTCAGTCCGTACAGCAGGCTCACGGCGATCAGGAACAGCGCCGCGCCGGCGAGGTTGAAGCCGACATAGTGCAGCGACGCCCTCAGCCGCGCCAAGCCCGCGCCGTGCAGCAGCAGGCCATAGGACGAGATCAGCAGGACTTCGAAGAACACGAACAGGTTGAACAGGTCGGCGGTCAGGAAAGCGCCGTTCAGGCCCATCAGCTGAAACTGGAACAGGGCGTGGAAGTGCGGGCCGCGCCGGTCATCACCGCCGCGGGCGTAGAGCAGGGCCGCCAGTGCGACGCCGGCGGTCAGCGTCAGCATCAGCGCCGACAACCGGTCCAGCACCAGCGAGATGCCGAAGGGCGCCGCCCAGTTGCCCACCAGGTAGGCCTGGACACCGCCGCGATCGGCTTGCACCAGCAGGGCGATCGCCACGGCCAGCAGGGCGGCGGTGGCGACGCCGCCGATGCGTGCAGCCAGCGCCGGGGCACGGCCGCCGATCAGCACCAAAGTGGCGCCGCACATCAGCGGCAAGACGACCGGCGCGATGATCCAGTGGTTCATGGCCGCCCTTCTTGTGCTGCCGGCTCGTCCGCTTGCGGCTCGACACCATCGACGTGGTCCGAATCGGTCAGGGCCCGCGTGCGCAGCGCGATCACCAGCATCACCGCCGTCAACGCAAAGCCGATCACGATGGCGGTCAGCACCAGGGCCTGCGGCAAGGGGTCGGCGTAGGTGGCCAGCGTGGCGGCGCGCTGGCCATCGACGATGGGCGCGGCATTGATCCTGATGCGCCCCATCAGGAAGATGAACAGGTTGACCGCATAGCCGAGCAAGGTCAGGCCCAGGATCAGGTCGAAGGTGCGCGCGCGCAGCATCAGGTAGACGCCGCCGGCGGTGAGCGTGCCCACCAGGATGGCCAGCATCGCGGCCATCATGGCTTCACCCCCGCAGCACCGGCCGCGCTCAGGTTTCCCAGCGCCACCAATGCTGTCATCGTCGCGCCGACCACGGTGAGAAAGACCCCCAGGTCGAACAAGGCCGCGCTGGCGAGCGGCACCGCACCGACCAGCGGCCACAGCGGGTAGTCGTAGCTGCTGGTCAGGAACGGCGCGCCGAAGAACCAGCTGCCCAGGCCGGTGGCCCCGGCCACCAGCAGCCCGGCGCCGATCGAGGGCTGGTAGTCGGTATTCATGCGCCCGGACACGAAACCCTGGCCATTGGCGACGAACTGCATCACCAGGGCGATCGCCAGCACCAGACCAGCGATGAAACCGCCGCCCGGCAGGTTGTGCCCACGCAGGAACAGGTACGCGGAGACCATGGCCGCCAGCGGCAGCAACAGGCGCACGATCAGCGCCAGCATCAGCGGGTGGCGGTCTTCCGCGCGCAGGGCCCGCGGCGGCACGGCGGCGAGGTGGGTCGGGCGCCAACCGGACAGCAGCGCCTGGATGATCAGCCCCGCCACGCCCAGCACGGTGATCTCGCCCAGCGTGTCGTAGCCGCGGTAGTCGACCAGGATCACGTTCACCGTGTTGGCGCCGCCGCCCAGCGACTGGGTGGTCGCCAGGAAGTACGGCGAGATCGGCTCGAACGGCCGCGCCAGCACCGCCCACACCAGCGCCGCGACGCCGCCGCCTGCCGCCAGCGCGACCAGCGCATCGCGAGCGCGCCGCAGCCCTTGGCCGCGCGGCGCCGCAGGCGACTCGGCCGGCAGCCAGTGCAGCGCCAGCATCATCAGAATGATGGTCGCCACCTCCACCAGCAACTGCGTCAGCGCCAGATCGGGCGCCGAGAAATACACGAAGGCCAGGCTCACCACCAGCCCCACCGCGCCCAGCAGCAACAGCGCCAGCAGCCGCTGGCGGTGGAACCGCACCGTGGCCAACGTTGTCGCCAGGCCGATGACCCAGGCGACGATGAAGCCGAAGCTCACCGGCGGGCCATCGGGCATGTCCACCGCCGTCTGCGTGCCGCCCTGCACAAAGGGAAGCGCCCCCGCGATGAGCGAAACCACCACCAGCACCAGCAGGTAGCGCTGCAACGAGTCGTTCTGCAGCTCGCCGGTGACGCGCCGTGCCAGCGCCCGGCCGCGATCCAGCGCCAGCGCGAACAGATCGCGCCCGCCGGCCTTCGGCGTCGCGGGCGCTCGCTCCAGCGTGTGCAGGTTGACGCGCCGCTGCAGTACGAAGTACAGCGCCACACCGCCCACCAGCGCCAGCGCGCTCATGCCCAGCGCGAGATTCAGGCCGTGCCAGATCGCCAGCGTGTAGGCCGGCAGCGAGCCCTCGAACCCACCGAACAGGGCGGCCTTGGCGCCGACGGCCAGCAGCGGGCCGATGGACAGCGCGGGCATCAGGCCGACCACCAGGCACAGCACGACCAATACCTCGACCGGCACGCGCATGAAACGCGGCGGCTCGTGGGGTGCCTTACTCAATCCGACCGGTTCGCCGTTGAAGAACACGTCATGGATGAAACGCAGGCTGTAGGCCACGCTGAACATCGCCGCCAGCGTCGCGCCTGCCGGCAGCAGCCATTGCATGAGCGGTGTGCTTTGTTTGGCCGCCGCTTCGGCGAAGAACATCTCCTTGCTCAGGAAGCCGTTGAGCAGCGGCACGCCGGCCATCGCCCCCGAAGCGACCATGGCCAGCGCACCAGTCCACGGCATGCTCTTCCACAGGCCGTTCAGCCGGCGCATGTCGCGGGTGCCGGTCTCGTGGTCGATGATGCCGGCGGCCATGAACAGCGAGGCCTTGAAGGTGGCGTGGTTGAGGATGTGGAACACACCCGCCACCACGGCCAGCGGCTCGTCCAGTCCGAACAGCAGCGTGATCAGGCCGAGGTGGCTGATCGTGGAATAGGCCAGCAGCCCCTTCAGGTCGTGCTGGAACAGTGCCAGGTAGGCGCCCAGCAGCAGCGTGGCCAGGCCCGTCAGCGAGACGATCCAGAACCACGGCTCGCTGTCGCCCAGGGCCGGGTACAGGCGCGCCAGCAGGAACACGCCGGCCTTCACCATCGTGGCCGAATGGAGGTACGCCGACACCGGCGTCGGCGCGGCCATGGCGTGCGGCAGCCAGAAATGGAACGGGAACTGCGCGCTCTTCGTGAAGCAGCCGAGCAGCACCAGCACCAGCGCCGGCAGGTACATCGGGTGCGCGCGCAGCAGGTCGCCGGATTTCAACACCACGTCGAGATCGGTCGAGCCGACGATGTGCCCGATCAGCAGCACGCCGGCCAGCAGGCACAGCCCGCCCGCACCGGTCACGGTCAGCGCCATGCGTGCGCCTTCACGGGCGTCGGCGCGATGCTGCCAGTAGCCGATCAGCAGGAACGACGACAGGCTCGTCAGTTCCCAGAACACCACCAGCAGGATCAGGTTGTCGGCCAGCACCACGCCCAGCATGGCGCCCATGAACAACATCAGGAACAGGAAGAAGCGGGCCGGTGGATCGTCCGCGGCGAGGTAGTAGGCGGCGTACAGCACCACCAGTGCGCCGATGCCGGTGATCAGCAGCGTGAACAGCCACGCCAGGCCGTCCATGCGAAAGCCGAACTTCAGGCCCAGCGCCGGCAGCCAGTCGACGGACCAGCGCAGCACCTCACCGCCGAACACGGCCGGCGCGGCCGCGAGCATCGCGGCAAACACGAGCAAGGTCACAGCGCCCGCCAGCCAGGCGGCCGTTCGCCGCTGGCGGTTGTCGACGCCGGCGATCAGCGCGGCGCCCACAAAGGGTCCCAGCGCCAGCCAGGGCAGCAGCGCGCCGCTGCTCATGGGCTACAAGTGACCGCAGGCGGGGCCGGCTGCAGCATCTCCAGGACCAAGGTCACTACGGCGAGCGGCAGCATGGAACTCAACATGACCCAGCTGTCGAAGGTGTTGCTGCCGATCACATTGCCAGTGGCGATGTCGGTGCGCCCCTCCATCGCAGTGCCGAACGACACTGGGAGTCTCGGCCCGCTGGTGTCCAGGGCGACGATGGTCAGGCCCACCACCACCAGCTGCGAGATTCCGAACGAGAGCACCAGTCGCGACAAACCGCGCACCAGAAGGTCGGCGCCGACCACCAGCGCCGCCAGCCCGCCGAAGAAAATCTGAATCTGGATCATCATGTTGAAGCGATAGGCTGACTCCGCTCGGAGCGTCCGTCTCGATTATGTGGCATGGTAGCTGGTCACCTTGAATCCGCAGAACCACTCTCCCGTCGCCCTGCACACGGCTCGTGCGACCTGAGTGCCATCGAAGAAAAGGCCTTGCACCCAAATCGCGTTGCTGCCTCTGGTCGCCGGGCTGGCCGGGGTCGGTGTGGTGCAGGTGCATGACCAGATCGATGTGCTGTCGCAGATCGAATTCGTCGTACTGCTGTTTGTAGTCGGCTCCAAGCTCGGCCTGCACCCTCGCCACATCGGGCCGGTGGCGTTGGCCACCTGCTCGGAACACGGGCCCTCACCATCGCCCGACTGGTCTGCGTTGATGCGACCCGAGGTCCCTGCCCCAGGCCTTCGTGGTGCTGCCCGAAGTGTTCGCGTCGATATCGGGTGTGCCTGGCTCGGGACCGCGCTCTTCACGCTGTTGGTCATTGCCGCGCTGACTGTCGGCGGAGTCGCTGTAGGAGGCGCCCGCTGCCTTTGCGCTATATCGCCGGGGCTGGTCGCGTATGCGCGCCAGCCTGAGTCTGGGCAAGTTCTGGCACGGAGCGCGCGCTAAACCGTACGCTTGCCCGTCGCCGTGGTGCTGGTGTGCAGCGCATGGCAGGCGTGACCGGGCCGATCGGTCGGTACCGCCATGCAGTGGCTCGATCAAGCGCTGGTCTGCGTGAGCGCCTTGCCTGAAAGTGAATCGGCAGGTACCTGCTGCAACCGCGCGTCGACCTCCGCCTCGGCTTTCAACCAGCCTTCGAGTTCGTGCCCGTAGACACAGCCGCGCGCTTCGAGTTGCGCGTAGGCAGCCTGGCGAATCCCCTGTTGACGCGGATCGTCTGGAGCAACCTGCGTCGCATCGACGGCTTCTTGCTGTGCAGAACTCGGCTCGGGCCCGGCACGGGTGCACGCGGTTTCGCTGAGTTGTGCTGGCATAGTCGGATCTCCTGGCTGAAAGTAGGTTCGCTGCAGAGGCATCGCGACGCCACTACCGCAGGCCTGAATATAGGCGCATCCGGGTGGGTACCGTTGCGCTGCGTCAATTCATGTGAGTTGGGTGAACATTTCCTCCAGGCGCTGCCGCGACCAGTCCGGACGGCCGAGACCAGTGCCTCGATCGCGCCGGCCGGTTCTTGACCGGAGCGGCGTTGGGAATCGACCTGCCGTTCAGTATCGCTCGCGCGCTCGCGGAGGGACCTGTGTTCAGTCCACAGCTGGGGCATCGATTGATGCCTGCCAACGGTGTCGAGATGGAATGCCTGAACATCGCTGGTGCTGGTTCGCATGCTGCGGCATGACCGGGACTGTCACCGGGAGACGTTGCACCATGACGACACTTCGCAGCATTGTGGCGGCGACCGACTTCTCGCCGGCCTCGGACGCTGTCGTACACCGCGCGGCGAAACTGGCGGCGACGCATCGCGTTTCGCTGTGCCTACTGCTTGCCTTCGACATCGGTGCCTGGCAAATCCTGAAGGGCGCCCTCTGCGGCGTCGGACCACCGCCAAAGGTGATCAACGCGTATGTCGACTCGCATGCAGGCGCCCTCGTCGTGATCGGCTCGCGTGTCGAACCCGCACTTTCGGGCCGGAGCACCACCGCTTTGAGGACGTTCCAGAAGAGCAAGATTCGGCGGCGTGAAGGTCTGAAGGGTTTGCCGTCTTACATTCGGACTGTCGGTGCAGGTCTGCACCGAACTTGAGTTCACCCCGGCTGGGCCTCGATTGCGTAGGCCAACAGCCCCAGGGCCGCAGGCATAGGCCGATGGACCGGGTCTCGGGACAAAACGTTGCATGGGGCTCCTCGGGTGGGCTTCGTCGAGATGGGGCGCGCCGCCGGCATCTCGCCCGAGTTGCTGCACCGTGTGACGTCGATAGCCACCGGCGGCCTCGTTGAGCATCGCGTTGCAGACGCTCGGCAGCACCTACCTCGACGACGTGGCCGAACTGGGGCCGCAGGGCGGGGCCACGCCACCGGCGCCGCCGCCGAGCTTCGGCGTGGCCATCGCACCCATCGTGGCCGTGGTGGCGCTGAACTGGGTGTTCAGCGCCCACATCCTGCCGGGCCTGGACAGCAGCTACCTGGCCACGGCCCTGTACGGCGCCACGCGCCTGGACGCGGTGCTGGGTACCTGGGCCATCACAACCCGTCGCGGCGCGAGGCGCTGCCGACCACTGCCGCGGACATTCTCGACCGTCTGAATGAGATCACCTTCACGACAACCGGTGTGCCCGACTCAGCCAGTCGCAGCGCATACGCGATCTGCTCCTCGATGCGGTGCATGCGAAGTGCAGAGACCTGCGTGAACAGCGACGCTCGGCCCGCACCGGGCGGCACGCCTTCCAGGCGCAACAGTTGCTGCAGCAATGCCACCGAGCGCAGTTCCTTGACCAGGCTGCTGTTGGGTTCGAAAAAATAGGATGGTTGGACCGTGAACTACAAACACCTCCACTACTTCATGCAGGTGGCAAAGTTGGGCAGTGTGACGCGCGCAAGCGAGCAACTGCACCTGACGCCGCAGACCATCAGCGGGCAGATCCAGCTGCTCGAAGAGGCCATGGGCAGCGCGCTGCTTGCAAAGAGCGGGCGCAGCCTAGTGCTCACTGATGCGGGCCGCCTTGTGCTGGGCTATGCCGAAGAGATCTTCTCGATGGGGGCCGAACTCAGCGAGGCGGTGCGCGAGCACAAGGCAAAGGTGCGTCTGCTGGAGTTCAAGGTCGGGGTGGTCGACGCGGTGCCCAAAGCCATTGCGTACCGGCTGCTGGAGCCGGCGACCCAGTTGCCGCAGCGGGTGCGCATCGTGTGCCGTGAAGGCAAACTCGAAGGTCTGCTGGCAGCGCTGGCCATGCACCGGCTCGACCTCGTGATTTCCGACACTCCGATGCCGACATCGATCAGCGTCAAGGCCTTCAATCATCAGCTCGGCGCCTCGGGGGTCAGCTTTTTCGCGGCGCCTGCGTTGGCCGAGACATTCGAAGGACCTTTCCCGCGCTGTCTCGACGGCGCCCGGATGCTCATGCCGGGCGACGACTCGGCGGTTGGGCGGCGACTGCGTGCTTGGTTTCAGGAGCGCTCGTTGCAGCCGCTGGTCGTCGGCGAGTTCGACGACAGCGCGCTGGCCAAAGAGTTCGGTCGACGCGGCGCGGGAGTCTTCGTCGCTCCCACGGTGCTGGCGAGGGAAATCGAGAGGCAGTTCGGTGTCAAGGAAGTGGGCGCTGCAGCCGAGGTCTTGGCCGAGTTCTTCGCTATCTCGGTCGAGCGGCGCGTCACGCATCCTTGTGTCGTCGCGATGACTCAGGCAGCGCGAAACGAGTTGTTCGCGCCGCCCGCCAAAGCTAGGCGCACGCGCCGGCCGGCATCGCTTTGACATGATGAAGTCCCCTCGATTTCCTGAGCGGTGCCTGCCGTCCCGTTGATGGTCTGCAGACTCCCGTGGTGACTTTGCTGCGCCGGTCCTGGTCGATTGGCTGGGTGACGTTCGAGGTCCTGACAATCAAGCCAGCCACATGGCCGCACCCGCCAGCGTGCCAGCCGCGCCGAATGCCGCCAGCAACTTGGCGTCACGCCGGTTGTCGTTGGCATATTCGCGCCAGGCACTCAGCAAGACGACGCCCCCGAGTAGCGCGACCAGGAATGCGAAGTCAGACACGTTCGACGCCCCGTAAGGAGGGCTGCGTCCGCAGCATCTCGCGATGCAGGCCCCATTGCTCAACCGCCTCGACGAGCATGATCGACTCGCCTTCGGCGACATGCCCGTCCGCCTCGACCACCGCGACGCACAGGCGCAGCACCTTGAGGCGCAGTTCCGGATCATCGATTTCGGCCATCAGCTCGGAGAGCGTTCTGGGATCCACGTCGCACGAGTCCGCGCGCCTCAAATGCGCCGCCGAGAGCAGATCCTCGCAGACGGTATGCACGATGGTCTGCAACTCCTCGGGCTGAATCCCGAGTTGTTCGTGGGCGCCAAGTCTGTCGAGGACGTCGAACTCCGCTTTGCTCAGGCTGCCGTCGGCCAGCAAGGCCAGCGCGACGATGCGGGCAGCTGCCTGCGGGCTGTTGTTCGGATAGGAACGCATGATCTGTACTCTTTGCAAACAAGTTGACCGGCTTGGCCGAAGATGGCATTTTTTTCCCGTCCTGCCGAGGCACTGAAAGGCACTTGCAAGCCTCTGACCGCTTGCGTCATCTTTTTCAGGCTTTCTTTCACCGTGTTCAGCGATCAAAGCCGATCGCACGCTGGCCGGAACGCTCGTGGTCGTGCGTGCGCCGCCAAATGCGCACCAACGCCCGGGCGGCGCGCGCGAGCGCGCCTTCGAGAGCGGAACGCCAATCGCGCGCCATCGATGTGATCACCACGGTGCCGGAGCTGTCGGTTTTCAGTTCCACGTTGGCAACGTTTGTCCACGCCACCGCGCGGACCGTTGACGTCCGTCAGTTGCACCTTGGCGCGCGGTACGAGCCAGGCGAGGCGGCGCATCACGAAGCGCACGCGACGCACCGCGAGTTCGCGCAACTGCGCACCTTCCGGATCGCGGGACTCAAAGAGCACATGCATGACTGATCTCCATCGGTTGAAACATGGCCCAACGATAGGGTGTCGCGGACTTTCGGAAAATCGGGAAATTGCATAGCGAAAGATCCGATAAATCTGTCTAAACTCCCAACCTGCACCTGCGGGCCTGTGGGTATCTCTGCGACTGCCGCTTTGCAGACTTGACCACAAGCAGCCGTCAACGATCGGACGGTGCGCCGGCCTGACCTGCACGAACAGCCGGTGTCGGGGCCAGGCACCTTTGCGCCAGCGGAACGGAGGGGCCTGCCATGTTGAATATCCTGGGTGCAATGCTGTGGGTGGCCAGTATTGACCGCTTGCCGCGATCGTGGGCACGAGGCCCCTCCGACCATCGCCTGCGCCTGCGCCTGGGTCGCGCCCGGCTGCACCGTTTAGGCCGCGGCCGTTCAATCGCGACCATGGTGGGCGATAGCGTGGCGGAGAACAGCCCGTGCTGGCTGATGGCGCCTTGGTCAGAGTTCCCGCGCGGGATTGCTCGCCCGGGTTGGGCGCGTTGGCGATGCCAGTCAGGCCGCCGCCGGTCTGCGCGCCTGCGACGAGCGGATACTTGAATCCATCGTTCGTTTCATGCACGAGCGAGCCCATGATGATCACGCTGGCCGTGATGGTCATCGGCAACTTCTCGGCGTTCATCCTGCACGATCTGAAGCGCAACGAGGATGGCCTGGAAACCAACAACATCACGGCCACGCAAAAGATGGATAGTCGACTTCGCGCTCAGCAACTGCGGGAACACGGGCGTGCCCGATGTGGTGATCGGCAAGAGTGCGATCTTGTGGCGGACGGTAGTGGACAATCGATGCATGTTGCCTGACAGCCTCCAGGCTGGCATAGCCCGGCCAAGACAAGGCGCGAGTCCACGTCACCGAGCGGGGCATCACGCGAATCACGCCCGCGATGCCGGGACAGACCGTGCGAGTGGTGGGGCGCAGCGGACCTGAGGTGAATCCCCGTGGGGGTGGGACGAACCATCCCGTTCGGCCACATTTGCAGAAATCAACCAGGAGTTGAGTCGTGAAGATCCTCGTACCCGTCGATGGCTCCGAACGGGCGTTGGGCGCCGTGCGCCATGCCTTGCGACTGAAGCGTGAAGGCCTGAATGCGACCTTCGTGTTGGCCACCGTTCAGGAACCGACCTACCTGTACGAATTGATGCTCGCTCCTGACGCCGACGTGCTGGAACGGGTCAGCGGCGCGGTGGGCTCGCGTGCGCTGGAGGGCGCCGAAGCGCTCTTCAACGCGGCTGGCGTGAGTTTCGAGCGCGAGATCGGATCAGGCGACCCGGCGCAAACACTGGTCGAGCTGGCCGAGCGCCTTGCTTGTGACGCCATCATTCTGGGTTCAAGAGGCCTGGGCACCCTGCGCGGTGCCTTGTTCGGCTCGGTGTCGCAGGCGGTTCTTCACGCCGCCAAGGTTCCTGTGACGATCATCAGGCACACCGAATCGGATGCCGCCGACTGATGGGGTGCTGCCGCGATCGCAACTTGACATGAAGAAGAAGCATCCGCCCGTCCACCAGATCGAACTGCGCGTTGTCCAACTGCCCGAGTTGTTCAACTCGATGGATCCGACGCCGTTTCACCACCGTGACCTCGATACCAACGCGGGGTCGTCTCAGAAAACGGAAAATAAAGCACGCTAAGGCGTAACTACCCTCGG